>VSSQ01000222.1_pt1 | contig 67577 bp, 75 predicted proteins | sample 4763081 | NCBI WGS metagenome assembly VSSQ01 (sample SAMN12137344, study PRJNA551015) | bioreactor metagenome | isolation source: SDC9 anaerobic chlorinated ethene degrading culture | place: USA: Knoxville, Tennesee | collected 2015-01-01
CACTTTTCTATCCATCTGTTAATCATTTCTGTTTCTCCTATAAATCACTTGCTTCCTATTCTGAATGGAAGTATGATCTTTGTAAAAGAGTGTGTGAAATAATACTGAAACGCTATTGTTTTTTGAAATACAGGTGGCAGTGACAGTGACCAAACGCCTCGATATCTGCCGCAGAATCTCTGCAGGGACAAAGGTATATTTTATCGGCCTCGGCGTCCCCGGTAGGTCTCCGGCACGGACAGAATCGTTTTCCATAGACGAGTTTGTTTCTCGCAAGTCCTTCTATTGTTGAATCAGTCACATCTTTGTTTTCGTTTAGGACCCAGCCTTTTTTTACTGCGATCTTCTCTATCGACGGACGTATCTGCTCGGCGACTTCACGTATTTCTTCGCGGGTTGGAATAAGATTCATCAGCAGATATTCCCTCTCAAAAGTTATCATGGTTTGGTTTGCGACATAGTGATCAGGCGCACTTATTTTTCCAGGGATTTCTGGATCATCCGTTTCTGTATCGGTTTCAGGCGGTCGAGAAAGAGGATCCCGTCATGGTGGTCCTTTTCATGGAGAAAAGCCCGGGCTGCTACTCCTTTGAGTTCTGTTTCGATGATCTCGCCGGAAACATCGAGATATCTGCACGTGATCTTTCCCGGCCGGCGTACAGGCCTCTGGATACCGGGGATGCAGGGGCTCCCCTCCATTTCTTCAGTGAGTGCGCCCTCTTTGAGAATTTCGGGATTGGCCCCTTTGATCACAACACCGCCTGCATTGACGATGAACAGGCGTTTTGCAACGCCGATCTGGGGAGCGGAAAGGCCGACACATTTGTTGCTGGTCATGGTGTCCCACATGTCTGTCAGTATGTCGAGTTCTTCTTCCCCGATTTTTTCAACCGTTTCTGCCTGCTGAAAGAGTACAGGGTCCCCGTATTTGCGTATCTCGCGAATCATATGTTTCATTTCTCTCTGGAATCGTTTTAGTGTTGTGATTGCCAATAGATAGGTATGGAGTTACAGTATGACCGCCCGGGGCATGTAGCAGGAGTTGTGAACGGGAAGGAGTTTGAGGGATTCTGTCTGCCGGTCCCGCCGTCAAATCTGATTTTTCTCACGACGGCGAAAGGGTTCATCGGCTGCGGATTTTTCGATATGAAGACATTCGACAAACTCGGGATCCCGGCAGTCAGGATCACCGGCGTATCAACGCTCGAAGAGCTGTTTGCAGGGAAGATCTCTGAAGTGACGGAGCCTGCAGAAAAATCAGGGGTCAGGATAGGAATGACCGGGTATGATGCACTTATGCTGTTTTGTCCCGCAAAATCTCATCTCTAACCAAAGATTTTTTAGTAATCACTCCGTTGTATTATCTATGAAACAGTCTATTCTTACTGTATTAGTAGTATTGGCTGCCTTTTCCTTACTTTGTCTGCCTGCTTTGGCAATCGAGATAGGTTCGGATACGGCAGCCATTTATGTAACGTCTTCTCCATCCGGAGCAACAGCAACCGATTCCGGCACCGGGAAGACCATTACTACGCCTGGTACTTTTACCATCTACACGACCGGTACCCCGGTAGATCATTACATCACCGTCTCGAAACCCGGGTATTATGATTATCATTATGATGCCGGTTCTGTCTTTACGGTAGGCGATTATGTCACGGTCAATGCCCTATTAGTTCCGATCCCTACCAATGGTTATCTTTCCGTCTCCTCAAGCCCCTCGGGTGCAATTGTCTACATTGATGGAGTATACAAAGGAGTAAGTCCGCTCACGGTTACTCTTGCAGCCGGTCAACACAGTATTAATATGGTGATGTCAGGATATAACTCATGGTCCGGCTCGACAACGGTGAATGCGGGTCAGACCACGTCGGTCTCCGCAACCCTGAACCCGTCCGTGACATACGGTTATCTTTCCGTCTCCTCCAGCCCGTCAAATGCGGATGTTTACATCAATGGTGTTTACAAAGGGGATACATCATTCACGATCGGTCTGAACCCGGGAACCTATCAGGTCACGGTAAAGAAATCTGGGTACACCTCTTATTCGACCACAGTGGCCGTCAACACCGGTATGACAACATCGGTTTCGGCAAGTCTCCAGCCGAGTGCGAATGCCTATGTCCAGATCGCTTCCTATCCGTCAGGTGCCGCAGTCTATATTGACGGAAGTTATGTTGGAAACACCCAGTACTCTACGGCATCCAATCCGAACTATCTGAATGCGGGTCCGTTTACGCCCGGAACGTCCCACACGCTTCTCTTCTCCCTTGATGGATACAACACCTACTCAACGTCATTCATATTGAGTTCAGGCGAGACCAGAACGATTTCTGCGACACTTGTCCCGGTTACTCCGGTCATTACGACTGCAACTCTTCAGATTTCATCAGATCCGTCTGGTGCTGATGTGTATGTGGACAATGTGTTCAGAGGAGTTACCCCGGTGAATTTAAACGACATTTCAGCCGGCACTCACACCGTACTTCTCCAGAACACTGGATATGATGACTGGTCCCAGTCCATTTCCTTCTCGGCCGGTCAGACCGTTGAGAGAACCGTTGTAATGTCCCAGAAGGTTGTTCCAACACCGACCTCCACTCCTGCCCCGTTCCTCGGCATACTTGCCGGACTTGGCGTTTGTGGAATTGTGATGGCTTTAAGACGCCGGTAAACATTCCGGTTTCAAGATCCCTCAATTTTTGAGGGTCTTCCTTTTTTGCAAATCAATTAAAAGACGATTCTTCAGTGTTCTTTGGAGAATACCGCGGGTTCTGAAGAAGTTGCGTCAGCTGAAATAGAAAATACGTAAAAAAAGTTAGATGCAGTCCTTTAAGTGGAACTTAAAGGGACCGAGGTTTCCACCGTAGTTTCCAGCGGTGATCTTGACGACACCCGGGACTCTGCATGCTGCCTGGACACCGGCTTTCATAGCTTCATTTATTGCTGCTTCGGAGACACCGTCGATGACGATCTCGTAAACTGCCTTGACGTTTTCTGGGATCTCGGTTTCCGGGACCTTCTCACGGATCGTTGGACAGAACTTTTCGTTGGTGGATGCGCCCATGAACTTGTATTTCTTGGAACCAACTTTGGATCCTGATGAGACAACTCCTCCGGGGAACGGGGTGATGGTTCCGGGAACACAGCTGATTGCATCGACTGCTGCTTCTGCTGCAATGAGTGCGGACATCTGGGAGTCTCCCATAATAAGGAAGTTACCGCCGGCAACTCCTTTGATTGCGCCGACTTCCTCTTCGATGATGAAGTCTCCGCCCATGATTGGGATAGACCAGCAGTTGATACCGCCGACAACTACCTTGGACTCAAATCCGTCACCGAAGAAGTGGAGTTTGACGGGGATGATCTCTTCCAGACCTGCTTTTCCATTGAAAACTGCGGTTGTTGGTGCAGTTAAAACACACTCGGCGATACGCTCAAGAACCTGCTCTTTCAGTGCCTTCTTGCCGCAGCAGAGCATGATTGCGTATCCCGGGCGGTTGTCGGGGGTCTCGGAGGCCGGAACGAAGCGTTCGATTCCAGCTTCACAGGGACATCCGATCGTCGAGGTTGCAAAACCGGTTGCTTCGGTTGCTGCTTTGTATGCCCACTCTTTCGTTACTGCAGTGATGATAACACGGGCAGCCCACACCGGGAAGCCTTCTGCATATGTGTCTTCAAGAATTACACCGTTGAATTCCATATTATATGAATTGGGCATTGGGGTAAATAGCGTTTGCGGGTTGGATGCCAAAGCTCACGGGTTTTTAGGACGTGATCGTGATTTTTCAGCCGGAAAAAAGGGGTGTCTGCAGACCGCCCTGATCTATTCAGCTTTTCTGCGGGAAGGGCTGAGCAGTTTGAGGGGATAAGGAAGGGCGGCACAAAGAATGACGGCAGCCACCATAAGCCAGACCTGGGTGAAGAGTGCTGTCGGCATGCCGACGGTATCCGCCATGATCCCGATCACCATTATCGAAACGGCTGCAAGTCCCTGGGGAATGCCGATCATGATCCCTGATGCGAGTCCGACGCTTCCAGGCATAAGCTCCTGGACCGTCGCGATCTCGACCGAAGCGGTCGCCATCATAAAAAATCCGGCGATCACAAGAGAGATCACTGATCCGATCCCTGACAGGAGAAATATGCCGAAGTATGCGGTGACTGCTCCGATGTAGGCGGCGAACATGACCTCTTTTCGCCCGATCTTATCAGAAAGCGGGCCGGCTGTGAGAGTTCCAAACATCCCGGCAAAGATCATGCAGCTGACGACCCCGGTCGCCAGAAGATAATCGACGCCTGCATACTTCGTCAGATACACGGCAGCAAAGGCAAGAAATCCATAGTAGACCCAGGTTCTCAGTGAACTTATTCCAAGCACAAGAGCGGCATGTCTCCATTTCGGCTGTACTGATTTCGTCTCACTGGTCTTCTTCGGCAGGATCACCGGTTTCTGCTGATGTTTTCTCAGTAGAACGGCAACTCCGACCGCCGGCAGAACCAGCCAGATGAGTGCGGGAAATCCTCCCCATGCAAACAGTGCTCCGGTGATGAGAGGTGCGGCTCCGTAGCCGAACGATCCGCCGACCGAGAACAGGGAAAGGAAGGTCCCCCTGTTTGCCGATGTGGTGAACTGATGGATCTGCTGATAGGCATTCGGGTGAAACATTGAGTTTCCTGCCCCGGTGACGACTGCCATTATCAAAAGCACCCAGTAATTCTGGGTGATCCCAAATAATGCGACGGCAAGCCCCGTCATCAGGATACACCAGGAGATCCCCGGGACCCAGCGTCCCTTATCGATCATCCAGCCGGTCAGCGGCTGGAAAATGACCATTGTCAGAGTTACAAGGGTAAACAGACATCCTGCCATCGCATAGGATGTGATTCCCTGTTCGGTAAATATGGGAATCAATGCAGGCAGAATCGCAGGGATAACCGGGATGTAAAAGTCCGCTGCCCCGTGTCCGGCGGCAAGGCCTGCTATGCGTTTTGTAAGTTCGTTCATGCTATTCTCTCTAAACGGATGATCTCAACAGGGATCTCCAGATTTTCCTGAGTATGGAAGGCAAATTGTTTTGGAATATTCAGCAGAGCTGCTGTTTTTGAGGTGATCACGGCTTTATCTTTTGTGTATGCTTTAAGAAACGGGATGCTGCCTTTGTTGAAGATTCCGTAACAGACCGGCGCCGTTTGAAGCGCAAAGTCGATGAACGGCCGGTCGGCATGCTCTTTCTGTGCGCCAAACGGCGGGTTCATCAGCACCGTGTCTGCTGTAAAGGGTTTTGCCGTCTCATCGATCCGCATTCTGATCCATTCGATATCGACGCCGAATGCTTCGGCATTTTTTCTGGCAATTTTCAGGGCCGCTTCGTCAATATCGATGCCGACGACCGATGCGCCGAGAAGTGCAGCCCCGATCGAAAGCATCCCTGTCCCGCAGCCAAGATCAACGACCTTCATTTCGCAGATATCGCCGGCGAGTGCTGCTTCGTGTAAAAGCCTCGCTGCAAGCGGGGCAGGGGTCATATACTGTTCGATATCTGCTTTCGGCGAGCGAAATCCCTGTATCTTCTGCAGACACATCTCAAGTTGTCTGAGTTTCATGGCAGTATTTCATCTATGGTGTACTCGTCCCAGTCACGTTTTCCAAGAACGATCTCAAACTCAGAGGGAGAGAGGACAGGCATGGGAAATCTGCTCTGGTCGTCAAGAGCAAGTCTCGGGCATGCTGTATTCACATAGGCATCGAAGCCGAGATTTCGAAGCTGCATCTCGGAGATCTCCCGGATCAGAATGATCACGGCGTTTTCGTGCAGACCGGCAAGCCGTTCAGCCAGTTCTCGGCGTGCCTGACCCGACTTGGAAGAGAGCAGGATCCCGAATGTCTTTGCCTTCTTCGCCTTTTCTATCTGTGCGAAGCGTTTTCTCAGCAGTCTGTCGGCGGAAACCTCCTGCAGGATCCCGTCAGCGAACGGGTCAAGGGCGAAGGTCGGTTTTTTCGTGGCGAGCGAGACGCCGATTGCATGAAAAACGCCGGTGCCGATGAAGAGAAATGCTTCGGCTTCTGCGTTTTTTGCCGAAGCATAGGTACATCCGAGCACCTGACCTTCGAGCGGCGTCCGCGAGGATCCGGTTCCGATCACGGCATTTACTCCGTGATCTTTGAGCCATTCACAGATCGCTTTTGTCTGATGGGCATGCTGGATCGTCGTTGTTATCCCGACGGATCTGTACTTCTTGAGTTCAGATACGGCGGACTCGAGAATTTCCAGAGGAATATCCTGCTGGAACGGGAGATAGATGACGTTTTTCTCCGGGGTCACCGGTGTGTGCCCGACATGGACGAGAACATCCGCCCATTCCAAAGCATCCAGACTCAGGTCGCATGCTCCCCAGCAGGCATCCCCGCTGATGATGACTTCGAACCCTTCGTTTTTCAGCGCTTTCGCTATCTTCGCTGCTTTTCGTTTCAGCCCTTCGGGAAGCTGGACGGCGACCCGTTTTGCATTTCGGCTTTTCAGCTGGATAATAACTTCAGAAAGCTGAATCAATGATCTTCACACCGTTTTCGTCAACATCGATCGTGACAAGCGTTTTGTACGGGATCCCGATATCGGGAGATCCTCTGTTCACAACAAAGAGGATATCAGCAAGTTCTGCTCCGGCGATCTTCAGTGCGGGAAGGATCCCTTTGATCGTTCCACCGGTGCTGATGACATCATCGATGATCACGACGCGATCGCCTTTATTAACACAATTCATATAGAGGTTCCCTTTTGAGTACCCGGTTTCCTGACCAATGATGACCTCACCCGGCAGACGGTACTCTCTTTTTCTGATAACAACGAAGGGAATGCCGGTCGCAAGAGTTAACGCAGTCCCTATATGGATCCCCATTGCCTCGGAGACAATGATCTTATCAACATTTTTCAGATCAAGAGACTTCATCATCGCAGCCGTGACATCGCGGAGAAGTTCCGCGGTTACTGCCGGGATGCCGTCTGTTATCGGATGGATGAAATAATTATAGACGACCCCGTCTTTTTCCCTTTTGACCATCGGGCAGGTCAGCAGGGACTCTTTGAGGATTTCAAGCATGTCTCATATGTTGACGTTTCTTACAAATACGTCTAACGCCGGGGTCCGCCAGCGGGACAAGGTTTTTTCTGTTCGTGCCGCTAATGCTCTTCCAATGAAATATATTCCGGTTCTGCTGGTGCTTTTAATGATGATCGTTTTGAGTGCCGGCTGTATTGGTCTTGGGACACAGACGACCGACATCGTTATGGGAAATGAGACGGTCGGACATATTTATCTGACGCCGGTCACGGAGAATCTTCTGTCAAACGGATCGGTGACTGAAAAGTTCGACATGAAGGTCGAACTTTTCGGATTCACCTTCACCAAAGAGGGGATTACTCAAAACGAGGCTGAGGATCTTATGGCCACGCTTTCCTCCGTCAATTCCACGAACACCTCGTCTCTTCTGGATCTCGGGTTCGTTCCCTCGCTTGATGAGATATCGCCGGACGATCCGGATGATTTTTTGAACCAGATATTTACGATGCCTGTCACGAATCAGGGGACCCAGGCGGCGCTTGAATCGGTGGATTTTGACGGCGCCGGGGATCGGCTGCAGGCATCGGCCGAACGGATCGCCGAACTTCTTGGTCTTGCCTGATTCAAAGACAGTACTCGATTAAGAATTTGATGCCGATCAGAACGAGGATGATCCCTCCGAAGATCTGCATTTTGTTTCCGAGGATACTGCTGAGTTTGTGACCTGCAAGGACGCCGAAAAAGGAAAACAGAAAGGCGACCACGCCGATGATCACTGCCGGGAGAAGGATCGTTTCGCCGATCAGAGCAAAACTTATTCCGACGGCGAGGGCGTCAATGCTTGTTGCGACGGCTAAAAGAAGCAGAACTTTCCATCCGATAAGACTCACTCCGTCTTCTTTTCCACTGAGAGCGTCTTTGATCATTTTTCCTCCGATGAAAAAGAACAGGCTGACCACGATCCAGTAGCCGAACGGATCGATCATCCCGGTTACCGGGATCCCGACTGCCCATCCAAGAAGCGGCATCGCAAACTGGAAAAATCCAAAAAAAATGCCGGCTGTAACTGCCGTTTTTCCAATGTTCTCTCTGAGAGAGGCGCCGCCGGCGAGTGATACGGAAAACGAGTCCATGGCAAGACCGACCGCGATCAAGAGAGAGGAGAGAAGAAAATCAGTCATTACCGGACAGGTTTTCCGTTCCTGCGCACATGCTCGACCCCTTCCGGATCTTCGACGACGACGATGAACGTGCCGTGGCAGGGTTTTGTGTAGGCGTAAATGAGCTTTTCATCGGCGATGCCGATGATGAGCGGCGGCACTCCGATCAGAGCTTTATCCAGCAGTTTGAATCCGGGAGGAACTTCGTACTTTTCCGTGCTTTTCGATCTGATGATCTCCCGTGCTTCTTTGAAACTGCAGTTCTTTGCCAGGATCTCGTATTTCATATTTTCAAGACAGCCCATTCGAGTACCTCGTCTAATTTTGTGAGAAGGGGCCTGGTGTTGTGCGTCACCGGCGCCACGACTTTTTCTGTCGGATATTCAATCTCTTCAGCGAGATCGTAGGCATGTTCTCCGAAAAGAACTGAAATGAGAAGAGTTCCGGGCGTCACTGCGGAAGTTGTTGCAGTGTAGGTGAGTCCTGCGTCATTGTGGATCAGGGAAATGATCAGCGGATAATGGATGGTTCCGTCAGCCAGTTCACCGATGGTCTTGTCTACGTCTTTGTATTCGGAAACATAGTGACTTTTTGGATCACTGGTTTTAATGAGCTGCTTTGCTGACGGGTTCGCCGCAACGACCGGACGGTGTCCTGCATCCTGAAGAAAGTCTGCGATGTACAGTACAAGCGGAGACTGGACAGGGATCTGGGGACAGCCGATTAAAATGAGCACCTCTCCCATTGTAGGTATTCATCTGTTTTGTCAGGGTATTAACTATTTGTTCAGGGGATTATCCGATGTATTCACTTTGGATTTTGAGCATTTCGGCGCTGTCTTTTGCATTGGCATACTCTTCCAGCGGCTCTTCGTTGAGTTTGAGGAAGTTAAGGCCCCAGTTGAATTTTTCCAAGATGCGTACAGCCTGTTCTCTCTCTCCGAGGATCACAAGAGCTGCCGAAAGCGCTTCTACAGATGTCAGTGTGAAGGGTTTTCCAAAGTTTACCGGGTTTGCGGCGACCAGAAACGGCAGGGCTCGCCGGTTTTTCCAGGGATTCAAGTTGGTCGTGTCAAGGACCACCCAGGAGCAGTCGAGTGCGGTGATGGATGTGACCCATTTTTTATCAGGAGGGGAGATGACATATTCGGCGGTAGGGTCGAGAAGAAGTGTGGTCTTTGGGACATGCGTGATTTTTTTGACGACATTGATCATCCCAAACTTTTCCAGTTTTTTTACGGTGCATTTTTTTGGATCGCAGGAGTTGTCACGGTATGCAATCAGGGAGATCAACATGCTCATGGTCTTTATTTATGTCTTCATGCTACAAATACTATACTCATGTTTATCCTCGCTTCTCCGTGTGTAATCAACGAAAATCTTCGTGCAGAAGGCATAACGACCGATGAGGACCGTGAGGTTTTTCTGCGGTGCCAAAAGCGGTGTGAGGAGTTTGATATCGGGCTTGTTCCCCTGCCATGTCCGGAGACGCTGTATCTTGGAACGCCCAGACCGCCTGGTTCTTTTTCAGAACGTCTGGATACCCCGGAATTTTCCGCTCTTCTCGACCGTTTAGAGCAGGAGGTGAGGGAGATGATTTTGGTTAAGGGTGAGCCTCTCTGTATTCTCGGCGTGAACTCTTCCCCGACCTGCGGGGTGACGACCACCTATTTCACGAATGAGAAGTCTGCCGGTCCGGGTGTTTTTCTGAAGAGGTTCTCCGGGATCAGTGCCGTGGATGCCCGCGTTTTTGCACAATACCGGATATATCTGGCATCACCGCTTTTTTCGGAGGGCGAACGGCGGTATAATACGTACCTTGCGGATGTTCTTCGAAAGAAGTATTTTTCCGTGTATCTTCCGCAGGAATTTGACGATAATGCAGAGGAAAGAGGAGAGAGCCGCGAGCGGATGATCTATGATAATAATCTCTCTGAACTCAAAAAAGCGGATATCGTTGTCGGGGTCATCGACGGATCTGATGTGGATTCCGGAACCTCCTGGGAGATGGGGTATGCATTTGCCTGCGGTAAGCGGGTGATCGCTCTCAGGACTGATTTCCGGCGGCTCAGCGGGCATGAGAGGGTGAATCTCATGCTTGAATCAGGGGCCGAAGTCGTCTCAAGTGTGGATGAACTTGCATCGGCACTGAGTTTTCAGACGCTTCCCTGATTTTTCTGCCGGGATCAGGATGATGCGGCCAGCCGTCTGGCGACTGCCATATTGTCTGTATCGGTCCTGATCTCGTCAGACGGCGTTTCCATAATGAAAGCGCAGTGAGAGATCTTTGGAAATGTTAAGACGTCATGGATGGTCTCTTCTCCAAGGTAGCCGAGCCCCAGATGTTCGTGCCTGTCGAGGTGGGATCCGACACCTCCTTTCATATCGTTGAGGTGGATGACTTTGAGTCGTGCGAGGCTTCCTGCCTCATCGTTGAACCAGCGAAATACGGTCTCCGCTCCGTGACCTTTCAGATCATAGCCGGCAGCTGCTGCATGGCAGGTGTCAAAACAGAATCCGACTCTCCGTTCATTTGAAAGGGCATCGGAGATCACGCCGATGTCCGTGAATGTTCCCCCGACGGTATTTTTTTCGTTCGCGGTGTTTTCAAGCAGGATCATGGTCTCGCCTTTGGATTCATCCAGCGCCTGACCGATCGCCGCGATAACTTTCTCCTGACCTTTTTTATGTCCGTCTTCTTTTCCGTGATGACCCAGATGCGTCACGAGATAGGGGATTTTGAGCTGATCGCAGCGGTCAAGCTCTTCAGTCATCGTGAAGATCGATCTTGCATATATCTCGGGTTTTTCTGCAGCCGGATTTGGAAGATAGGGCATGTGATCAACGACCGGTCCGATTCCCGAGACGGTCAGTGCATCGATAAACGCTTTTGCGACGGCGGGTTCGATGGGTTTGGCGGCCCAGACCCGCGGGCTCCGGGTAAAGATCTGGAAGGTGTCGCATCCCGCCTCTTGAGCTCGCGACACGGCGAGGGGCAGGGAACCGGCGATCGATACATGAAATCCGAGTTTAATCATTTCGTTCTCTCCATTCCTTCATCATTCCAAAAAATGCATCGGCGATCGTTTTCGGGTTGGCTCCCCAGTGGACGACTGCGCCGAAGTATCCGTTGTACATGCCGATCCCGCTGTTTTCTGCTCTGCAGCATCTGGCAATGAACGGTTCTCTGTTAACCTGGGTGATCGGACAGATGTCTTCGAACTCGAAGTCATATCCGTAATTCTCGTGACAGATCTGTCTGCCGGTCCGGCAGCAGGCTATCCTCGCTCCTTTCGGCGGGACGTCGCGGTCAAGCGTGTGGGGGAATCCTCCCGCTCTGCAGGGATAGACCTCAGTGTCGAGTTTGCTGATGTCTCGTATGTGGTGTTCAAAGACAGCATTCTCCGTTTCGAAAAAGCCGAGTTGTTCCAGTCCAGTGAGTGTGTCGACTAGGGATGGATTCGGCGGCGTGATGTCAAATACATGGACCGTTTCAAATGTCGAGAGGTCCGGATCGCAGATGAAGGTCATGTGATCGTCCTCTTTTCCAAAAATCGTACACCTTTTCTGTGTTGAAAGCGCTTTTCTGACAAGCCCTGCCCGGTCATGAGTATTGACCTCGTCCTTCCAGAGAGCGATGTCCTCCGGTCCGGCGACCTGTTCTACCGATTCGATCTCTCTCATAAGTCCGATCCCGTCTTTCGGCTGTATCTTCAGGACCTCAAATCCCCCCTCTATCGGGTGGATCAGATATTCTGTGAGGAAATACACTTTGTCGCCGAGGGGGGACGACGCGGCATTGCCCACGAATTTACACTCTTTAGGAAATATCATCACTCGGGTCTTTCGATTTTGGCCAGTACTTCGATAAGTTTGTAGGTGAGTTTGACTGATCCGCCGCCGATATGCCTGATCGTTACGGCAGATTCCGGAGCTATTGGTATGGGCAGTCTGTTACCTTCATAGACGAAGATGACCTGATCATTTTTTATGTAGGCTGAAGCATCAGCTCCTGTCATTTTTGCACAGCCGGCTTCCTGTATCTGTTCTTTTAATGATTCCCACATGATGATTAGTAATTTGGGGTTTGGAGGATTAGTATTTTATCCAGTCGGCACCTCTCCGGTCAACGCAAATCCTTATATCCGGTCAGCCACACATATTTGTTAACGAGATTTTCGTTTACGAAAATATCGGCTACAACATCCGGCTGATACTTATGACTGAAGAATCCAGTACACTCAACAACCCCTACTCCATATCTTATCCGGAGATCCTTGCTCTCGGCTCCGAAGACGGCAGAGCCGTTGAACTCATCGAGAGGTTCGACTGTGTCGGCGGAGCGATGTGGGTAAAAAATCATTATGCGAAAAGTCCTCTTGTCAAAGGCTCGCGCATCGTTTCCGACACCCAGCGGTTTATGCTTGACACAGGTGATGTCAGTCTGCATCTCGAAGGATCCTATTTTCCGGCCGGGATCTCCGGTGTGGGAGTAACCGATTCGGAGATCTCCGTCTCTTATCTCGGTCTTGGCGGCGGGGGTGTCGGGGCAAGTATATGCCGTGCGACCGCCGGCGGAGTCTTACGTCATACAAGCGATGTCTGCGGCGGAGGAAAAGTTGCCGGATCGACCATCCATCTGCCGAGATATACCCGGGTCATCATCGGTCTGGATGATACCGACACCCCTGAGCAAGGAGCGACATGGACGCTTGCCCATAACATCTCGAAGGCCGTCCAGAGTCAGCAGTCCCGTTATCTTTCTCATACGATTACCCAGCTCTTTCCGGTTCCCTACCGGACCAAGAACTGTGTTGCTCTTGCCTGTGAATTTGCCACAACAGAGCCGGAAAAACTCATTGACCGGTTTGAAGCTCTGGTCAGACGATACACCCTTTCCGACGAGACAGGTCTATGCGCCTACATCGGTTTCGACCCGTCTGTGATCATGCCGTATGCAAAAAAAGTGAAAGCAGGCGAGGTGACGCTGGATGATTTTGCGTCTGTCCGCTGTCATCTGGATGTCCGGATCGAAGGACGCGGCATTATCGGGGCCGCCGCTGCGATCCCTTATTACACGAATTATACCGAGGCTCTTCTGATATGACCGGCATCTCGAAGACGGCAGATAATAACAATCTTGGCCGAATCAAACACCGGCTTTTAGCCATCGGTTCGGCACAGGTGACCGGGGTCCCCCTTCCGGCTTCACTCTCGTCCACCGCAGGTCCTGGCGCCGGAAAAGGAGGTTCGGTGTTTTTCTCGAACGGCATCTCCCGTGTCAGACTGATGCTGGATGATGCAAGTCCTGTCAGAATTGACAACTCCGGAAAAACCGCCGTTCTCAGGTTCGAAGAACTGGAGGCTCCGGTCTCCGTCGAAGGATTTGTGGAAAAAACCGGCTGCCACTGCCCGAAACAGGCTTATATCACGATCAACGAGGGATGCATATTCTCATGCAGATACTGCACTGTTCCAGCGCAGGACAGGCACATAAAAACGCCAGATGAGATAACCGGTCTCATCTCTGATGCGGTAAAACGGGACGGGATCGAGTGTATCTCGCTTACGAGCGGTGTTCTTGGAACCATACAGGAAGAGGATGAACGGCTGTTTGCCGTTCTGGATCGGGTGAGGTCTTTTGGTCTGCCGGTCGGCGTTTCGGTCTATCCAACTCCAGGTCTTTCGGAAAAACTTTTCGAACGCGGGGTGACTGAAGTGAAGTTCAATCTCGAGACCGCGACCGATGAACTATTTACCGAAATGTGTCCGGGCCTTGACCGGGAGGAGGTATGGAATGCACTCAAAGAAGCAGTCGGCGTTTTTGGGAAAAACCGCGTCTATACCAACATCATTCTGGGTCTTGGCGAGTCTGAAGATGAGATGAAAGAATGCATCGTCCGGTGTCTGACCGAGGGTGTCATCCCCATCATTCGTCCGCTGACCCCTTCGGCCGATCTTTCGGATTTCTCCCGCCCCTCTGCCGTGCTGATCCTCGGAATCGCCGGATTTCTCAGGGAACAACTTCTGCATTTCAGTCTCGATCCGACGGAGGCCAAAACCATGTGCGCAAAATGTATGGGTTGTGATCTGGCTCCAATGACCGACCTGTCTGGAGGAGAGGGAAGATGAAAGCGGAAGCTGCTTTTGCCTCCGCCGTATTACACGCGGCTGACATTTGTTACGCGGTCCCGGGGTATCCGGTCACCGATCTTGCCGAAAAATGTCGTGCAGAGTACACCCTCAACGAAAAGATCGCTCTTGAGTATGCTCTCGGGATGTCTCTTTCCGGAAAAAGATCGGCTGTCATCGTCAAAAATGCCGGAATGAACACGCTTTCCGACCCGCTGGTCTCTGCGACGTATCAGGGGCTTAAGGCGGGCGTCGTGATCGTCGCAGGAGATGATACTCTGGTTCGCGGCTCCCAGACCAGGCAGGATTCAAGGAAGTACGGCGATGTGGCCTCGGTTATGGTAATTGAACCAAAAGCGGATGAACTCTGCCTCGCGGTCGAAGCGGCTATGCAGCGTTCGGAAACCTACTCGAGGGTCATGATCATCCGGGTGACCCCTGAGGTTTTGGATGCAGACGTCGTCGGGGTCCCCCTTCCCGAACGAAGAAACGGCTCCGGGATAATCTTCCCGGATGATCTGACGATGAAGGGGCGCTGCGAATTCGCAGAAAACATAACAGCTGTTATGAAAAATGAGCTGATGCGGGAAAATACCGTTCCCGAGACGTTCGCTTCCCGCGGTCATTACCGGACGCTCTGCAGGAATTGTCCGTACAAGCCGCTCTTTTCCATCCTGAAAAGCACGCTTTCGCAGAATATGACCGCGGCGATCTGCGATACAGGATGCTCGCTTCTTTCGAAGAATCCGCCGTTTTGTTTTTCTCTTGCAAACTACGGTCTGGGCTCTTCGCCGGCGGTTGCTGCAAAGAGCACGAAGATCGCTCTTACGGGCGATTATGCGGTCTTACACTCAGGATTGAATGCTCTCATCGATATTTACGAAAAGCAGGGATCTCTGTTCTGCATCATTCTGCAGAACAGAAAACTTGGCATGACCGGCGGTCAGGACTGTGCGGATATCCTTTCTTATTTGACCAGGTTCACCCCCGCGGTCATTTCGGCTGCTGATCCTGGTCTTGAAAAGCTGATCGAGAAGGGTATTGCGGAAAACACCGGACTGAGAATTCTGATCATCAAGGGGGACTGCCCCAAAGGAGAAAATCATGAAATCATTGAATGTTGAGATATGCGATGTTACGCTCAGGGATGGTGAACAGACGCCCGGGGTGTCGTTCACCTGTGAAGAAAAACAGGATATCGCCCAGCGCCTTTCTGATATCGGGGTCGATATCATCGAAGCAGGGTTTCCAAGCGTATCCGAGTATGAAAAACGCAGTGTCCGTTCTATCGTTGAGATGGATCTGCCGTCGGAGATATGCTGTCTTTCCCGCTGTGTCCGAAGTGATATCGATGCAGCGATAGACTGCGGTGTTGATCTTGTCAGTCTGTTTTTCGCGACATCGGATCTGCACATCCGTATAAAATACAAAAAGACCCGGGAAGAGATGCTCGATCTTGCTCTCACTATGCTCGATTATGCCCTCGATCACGGGATCAAAGTCAGATTCTCCGCAGAGGATGCTTCGAGAACGGACACGGCATTTCTGAAAGAGATGTATGCAAAAGGAGCTGAGCGGGGAGCTTCATACAGCAGTTATGCCGATACCGTCGGCTGTATGACGCCCGTCTCTATGTATGAGACGGTTCTTAAACTCAACGAGGGATTGAAGAATCCTCTCTGTGTCCACTGTCATAACGACATGGGGTTTGCGAGCGCAAATACGTTTACTGCAGCCCAGGCAGGAGCATTCCAGCTTCATACGACCGTTAACGGCATCGGCGAACGATGCGGAAACGCTTCCCTTGAAGAGGTTCTTGTTGCACTCAGAATGCAGGGGGGGGTCGACCGGTATGATCTCTCTGCTCTTCAGACTCTTTCCAGAACGGTGGAAAACTATTCCGGCATCAAAATTGCAAAAACCAAACCGGTAGTCGGTGAACATGCCTTCTGTCATGAAAGCGGGATCCACATCGCCGCTTTGATCCAGGACAGAAATACATATGAGTATTATCCGCCTGAGATGGTCGGAGCTGAGCAGAAGTTCATTCTCGGCAAACATACGGGAAGAAAAGGACTCGAGTATATTCTGGCGAGTCTGGGCTATACCCCTGCTCCCAATGAGGTGGAAGTAATTTTGGACCGGATCAAATCGATCAGCGAGACAAAGCAGAGTATCACTCAGGATGTTCTTCTCTCGATAATTGCCGAGACCAGACAGGTGGCTGAAGTGGAAAAAAGATCAGGGTCCCCCAAAGCCAGGACGAGATGAGAAGATGGCCGGAACGCTTTCAGAACGGATTCTCGGCTCGGCCGAAGGAACGTATGTCGACCGGTCGGTTGATCGTGCATTTGCTCACGACGGGACAGGCGCCCAGGCATTGGTCGCATTCGAAAACTTCCGGATCCAGAACAAGGCCGTTGTCCGTCCGGATAACCTATCTATCATATATGACCATATTTCGCCGGCGAACAACTCGGTAACGGCCGATCTTCAGGGGAGCCTTCGGCAGTTTTCCAAAAAGAACGGGATGAAGTTCCATGATGTCGGCTGCGGGATTTGTCATCAGATAATGAGTGAGGGGATCTGTCTCCCAAACGAGATCGTGGTCGGGGCGGATTCCCATTCATGTACGCTTGGGGCGCTTGGAGCTTTCGCGACAGGTGTTGGAGCAACCGATATGGCCGGAATCTGGGCTACCGGAGGAACCTGGTTCAGGGTTCCCGAGTCGATCGGTGTAGTGCTTTCCGGCAAACTGTCCGGTCATGCCGAACCGAAGGATGTTGCACTATCTTACATAAAGGCGCTAGGGATGGACGGCGGGACCTACAAAGCTCTGGAGTTTATCGGAGACGGGGTTTCCGGGATGGCGGTCGAAGGAAGACTGACCCTTTCGAACATGGCGGTCGAAACCGGGGCGAAGACCGGGTTATTCTATGCGGATGCGTTGACCCGCGAACATTTGTTACGGTACGGGGCGGAGGAAAAAACCGTCTCAATGCAGAAACCAGAAGAATGCAGCTATGAATCCGAGATCTATCTTGACCTCGACAATATAGAGCCGCTTCTCGCCGTTCCCCATAGGGTCGATAATGCCGAACCGGTTACGCGGTATTCCGGCACTCACCTCGATCAGGTGTTCGTCGGCACGTGTACAAATGGAAGGTTTGAGGATCTCAAACGATTCGCTGATATTGTCAAAGGCAAAAAAGTCGCGGTAAGAACGATTGTAACTCCTGCTTCGAAGGATGTTTATGCAAAAGCTCTATCAACAGGGGTTCTGTCTGATATTCTCGAGGCGGGTTGCGTGATCTGCCCGCCTGGCTGCGGTCCCTGTCTTGGGGCACACATGGGTGTCCTTGGGGAAGGCGAGGTGGGTCTTTCCACGGCGAACCGGAATTTTAGGAACCGGATGGGTGTCGGGGCCGAGTATTACCTCTGTTCTCCTTCGACTGCTGCCGTTAGCGCTCTTTGCGGCGAGATCAGATCGCCCGATGAATGGGACGGAGGGCTGAACCGATGATCGTATCAGGACATGCCGTTGTGATCGGGGGGGATGTGGATACCGATATGATCATTGCCGGGCGTTATCTTCGGACGACCGACCGGTCGGTGTGGGTGGAGCATGCCTTTGAAGATTATGATACGAGTATTGCCGGACGACTGAACGGCTCGGTTCTGGTTGCCGGAAAAAACATTGGATGCGGCTCATCCCGCGAGCAGGCAGCAGCGGCTCTTAAAGAAGCAGGGGTGTGTGCCGTTGTGGCTCCGTCGTTTGCGAGAATTTTTTTCCGCAACTGTGTGAATCTTGGATTGTATGTTTTTGAAGCGGATGTTGTATGTGAGAATGGTGATACCGTGTCCTTCGACACCGATGATTCGTATGTCAAAACATCAGATGCCGTGTATCAGGCGAAACCGCTCTCCAGCCGGATGAAGGATATCCTGTCTGCCGGCGGTCTGAATGCGTATCTTTCCAGGCAGAGTGAACCATGAGCCTTCGGATAGCTGTAGTGAAAGGGGATGGTATCGGGCCAGAGGTGATTCCCGAGGCACGAAAGATCCTGGAGTATTTTCTGCCTGATGCGGATTTTTTCGAGGTCGAACTCGGCCTTGCCAAATGGGAAAAAACCGGGTCTGCCTGTTCTCCGGATGATATTCGTGAGCTGAAAGGGGCGGACGCAATTTTATTCGGGGCCGTGACGACCCCTCCGGATCCGGATTACCGGAGTGTTCTTCTGCAGATCAGACATGAACTCGATCTGTATGCAAATCTCCGTCCGATACGATCCCTGCAGTCATCCAGAGAAGGATTTTCTGTTGATATGATGATCGTGCGGGAGAATACTGAGGGACTTTATTCCGGGATAGAGGAGATCGGGGCCGAGCGGTCGACGACCCTTCGCGTGGTGACGAAATCCAGATCACGGCGGATAGCGGAGAAGGCCTGCTCCCTTGTTCTGGAACGAAATCCGGATCACCCCCTCGTTGTCGGCTACAAAGGGAACGTCCTCAAATCAGATCTGCTTTTCAGAGATACCTGCAGCGAAGTAGCATCGTCATACGGGATAAAAACAAAAGCTGTGTTTATCGATGCTTTATGTCTGGACGTTTTACAGCATCCGAACAATTATGATGTGATCGTTACGACAAACATGTTCGGCGATATCTTAAGTGATGTCTGCGGGTATCTCACCGGAGGTCTTGGGATGCTTCCAAGTGCGAACATTGGTGAAAAACATGCATTTTTCGAGCCTGTCCACGGGAGTGCTCCGGATATTGCCGGTAAAGGTACAGCAAATCCTGTTGCTGCGATCAGGAGTGCAGCGATGATGCTTGAGTATTTCGGGATGAAGGATGAGGCCTGTCTTGTCGAATCATCGATATCTGATCTGATCAGCAGCGGTGTATGCACGCCCGATCTTGGAGGTTGTGAATCAACATCTTCGTTCGGCAGCCGTTTGCTTGCAGCCGTTTGTAAAAAAGAAGAGAGACAAATATAATTTGTTGGGTCAGGGGGTCTCGCCGTACAAGCCGGCTGCCTCCACACCGCCGTCTGCCCAGAGGAGTGCTCCAAGAGCCCCTATCCTTCCTTTTCCGTTTGCACTGTCGATAAAGGTGATGCCGAGGTTTTCGGCTTCAGTTACTGCCTCTTCACGAGTGAGCAGTTCGGTCTTCACCCGCTTTGCATAGGCTGATTCTGGCAGAAGTATTCCTGCATAATAACAGATGCCGGTGGTTTTGCTCATCGTCTTTTCTTCGACGAATGCTTTGACGAATGCAGTAAGCTCGGCCTTTTTCTCAGGTTTTACTGCGAAGGTTATCACTGAGCCTGTACAGTTGGTGGTCTTTTCAGGGGCTTTCGGGTTAAGCTGGATGATCCGCATACCAAGGAAGGTGGCCCCGTCAATAGAACAGGCTTCGCCGCACTTTAATGCAAGGACCCAGGTTGCTCCTCCCTCTTTCGTGTCGGTATCATCTATACCGAAGGAGATCTTCTCATATTTCGGCAGGATAATAGTACTTCTGCAGATACGTGCACCGCCTACTTTCAGATCTTCTTCACTCGCATATTCCGTTCTGAGAACACCCGGAGCCTGGGATAAGCAGGCAGCGACCCCAACTCCTGCCCCGGCTGCTCCCGCCCAGGAGGTTCGTACTTCATTCCCCTCTACAAAGACGGCTTCAAGTGCCTGTCCTCCGAGTTCTGTATCCGAGGGTCCAAAGTTGATGGGATACGAACCGATTTTTGCGATCATCGTCATTGAGGTCCCTTCAGTTTTTGCGGAGATGAGCGCTCCTTTCGCTCTTCTCCGGTTCATGTGGTCCCATTCGATCGGTCCTCTTGCATGACATTGTTCATGGATCTCGGCAATGCCGTTTTTCTCATCGGTCATCACAAGGAGCCGGTGACAGAACATTGGTCCAAACTTTTCTCTGATCTGATCTGGGGTTAATGTGAGTGTCATATTTTTGATACCGGAAATTTCGTTAACAGAAACATCGGTCGTGGGAGTATAAGAGATATTCGATGCGACACTCTTTTTTTTAATAACCCACCAGTATTCTCATGGGGTGAGTAAACAAACATGGTTGATATCCTGTCAGCTTTAATCAGATCCCAAACTCGGGGGTCGTTGAGAAAAACGCGCATAAATTGGTTTTTCAACCAAAATAAGCTTAAATTTAGGATTGATTGCTTAACCCTCTTTAATTTGAAGGGATATACGCGGGAGTTATTTCGATCAATACTCGTGGGTTATTTTGTCAAGACTCTATTAACAATCTATTATAAGTAACTTATTGTATTTTATTGTTGAAAATCTAAGCTCAAATTGAGCTTCTTTCTATTGAGAACCTTTATCTATCATCTTACTCAACCATATCAGTAATCGATTTCGATCGATATAGGCTGGTGCATATAAGCAATGGCATTTGCAATGCATATTAACATGGAGCGATGTACCGGTTGTAACAATTGTGTGGTCGCATGTCCCGTGAACGCACTCGAGCTCAACACAGTAGATCCGGCAACGACCGATAAGATCTACCTCGTCGTTGACGGCAAGGCTAAGATCCTTGACGTGAAACACGAGCTCTGTGCGGGCTGCGGTGTGTGTGTAGAAGCATGTCCGTACAACGTTATTCGACTGGTAGGACCGCAGGAAGGAGCCCCTGCAGCGAAAGCTGTAGTTGGAGCCCACCACTAAAAAAATTGGAGAGGATTAATACATGGCAATGAGCACAATGTATCCAAAATTCTCCACGAAGACTGATGGAGACAACATCATTATGGAGCAGAAGCTCCTGGCGAAAGTCTCCCACCTCGTGTTGAAAAAGAATGTATGTACCGGGTGCGGTATTTGTTCTGAAGCATGTCCAAAAGAGGCAATCGTCCTCGGACTTGTTGGAGCAGTCCGCCGTGGTGCAGTGACTACCGAAGCACCGATCTCAGTAGATCCGGCAAAGTGTTCTTACTGTGGTGTGTGTGTAATTTTATGTCCGTTCAATGCTCTTGGTTTAGAGGTTGACGGCGAACCGAGTCTGCCTATCCTTGAACAGGAAGGTTTCCCGCAGTATGATATTACTGCCGAAATCGACGAGTCCAAGTGTAATCGCTGTACTATCTGTCATGAGGTCTGTCCAAACGATGCAATCATCCGTGATGTTCCGACCTTTGAAGGTGTGGATGCCGCAGATGGTGCGAAGCGTCAGGCAGCTCTTACCGGAAAGACAACCTTTGTGGTTGACAAGGAAAAATGTACTGTCTGTGGTATCTGTGCGGCACTCTGTCCGGCACTTTCCGTAGACCGTGTCCCATTCTATGCTGAGACGGCCAAATCTCTCGGTGATATCGTCTGGGATGAAAAACTCTGTAACGCTTGTCAGGTCTGTGCACTTGCATGTCCGACTGAGGCAATCAAAGTTGAGCGCGTTGTTGAATCCAACAAACTTCCAGGCAAAGTAACCATTGATGTTGAAAACTGCTGCACCTGTTCATGGTGTGAGAAGACCTGCCCAACCGAGGCAGTCACCATCAAGAAGTTCTTCGATGGAGAAATCAGCTTCAACGCAGAAAAATGTCCGGCCGGCTGTTCGACCTGCGTTGAAGTCTGTCCGTGCAATGCGATTTATCTCCCGTCTCCCGCTCCTGCTGTCGGCATGAAGAAAGAGAAGGAAGCAGTAATTGCTGTCAACAAGGATCTCTGTATTTTCTGCGGCGCCTGTGTCAATGCATGCCCGTCAGAAGATGTTATCAGACTTAAGAGAACTGAAATCAGAGTAAAAGGACCTGAAACCGATCTCTTCAAGAAGATCGCAGAAAAACTCTACGTCCCCAGGACCTCAAAAGTACGTGAGACTTCCGGTCACGTTGAAGTAAAGAAACTGGAGTGAACAAATATGACTAGTGCAAAAGCATACAAAGATGCTGCCCTTGCAGCACGTCTCTCTGACAGGTATTACCGTCCAAGTCAGGATTCAGACCCGTCGTTCACTGCCGAAGTTGAAAAAATCAGTGGAACTGAAGCCCACCTCTGTTTCCAGTGCGGAACCTGTACTGGTTCCTGTCCGTCGGCTCCACGAAGCAGCTATCGGATCAGAAATTTCATGCGCAGAGTCAATCTCGGTATGAGAGATGTCTGTCTTAATGACCCTGATCTCTGGCTGTGTACGACCTGTTATACCTGCTCTGACCGCTGCCCAAGAGACCTCATTCCAACTGATGTCATCATGGCAATGAGAAACATTGCAGCTAAACAGGGAATCGTTCCGAAAAACTTCCTTGCAACGGTTAACTTCATCTACAACACCGGTCACGGTGTTCCAAACAGTGATGCAAACCGTGCAGCCCGTGTCAAGTTAGGTCTTGAAGCAGAACCAGAAACAACCTCCAAATACCCCGAATTTATCCCGGCAATCCGTAAGATCCTCGAGGCATATGGAACCAAACAGCTTGCAGACAAAGTTCTTGCGGAGGGTCAGTAAATTATGTCACACGAGACACACAAATATGCATTCTTCCTCGGATGCATTGCTCCGAACCGGTATCCGGGTATCGAGGCATCTGCAATCCGTACTGGTAAGAACCTTGGTATTGAACTCCTTCCGTTAAAGGGAGCATCCTGCTGCCCGGCTCCAGGTGCATTCGGGTCCATTGATCTCAATGTCTGGTATGCAATGGCTGCAAGAAACCTCATCTTAGCAGAACAGATGAATATGGATATCGCCCTGATCTGTAACGGCTGTTACAAGTCGATCTGGGAAGTCAACCACAAACTGAAGCACAACGACGAGCTTCGCGACTCAGTAAACGAAGTTTTAAAGGAAGTCGACATGGAATTCAAAGGAACTACCAATGTCTACCACCTTATTGAGCTTTATTATGACAAAGATGTCTGCGGTATCGACAAACTCAAAGACAGTGTTAATACTCCCCTTACCGGTGTGAAAGTTGCCTGCCACTATGGCTGCCACCTGCTTAAACCCCAGAAAGATCGTGAGTTCTTTGGGGACGTCATCGGTGATTCTGAACACCCCGTATGGTTTGAAGATTTAGTAAGTGCGATCGGTGCTGAACCTGTTGAGTACCGTAACAAGATGCAGTGCTGCGGTGCCGGCGGAGGTGTCCGCGGATACGATATCGCTCATGCTCTTGATATCACCAACGAAAAACTCACTAATATGGCCGCTGTCGGTGCTGATGCAATCACAAACTCCTGCCCATTCTGCCAGCTGCAGTTTGACCGCGGTCAGTTTGAAATCGGTCAGAAGTTTGGTGTTGAGTGGAATATTCCGGTTTTACACTACTGTGAAATGCTCGGTCTTGCCCAGGGTATGACCCCGAACGAACTCGGTCTTGACCTTCACCAGATATCATGTCAGCCGTTCCTTGACAAACTGAAGGGAGGACAGTAACATGGTATATACAGGTAAAAACGCAGCTTCATCTCCTGCAGCAGAAGAGCCAAGAATCGGTGTCTTCATCTGCCACTGCGGTACCAACATTGCCGGATCCCTGGATGTTCCAGCAGTGAAGGAATATGCAGAAACCATTCCTCACGTTGTCGTTGCCCAGAACTATGCATATATGTGTTCGACTCCTGGTCAGAACATGATCAAAGAGGCAATCGAACAGTATCACCTAACCGGGATCGTCGTCGCTGCATGCACCCCACGTCTGCACGAACAGACCTTTAGAACCGCTACCGCAAACGGCGGTCTGAACCAGTTCAGATTCGAGATGGCCAACATTCGTGATCAGGGCTCCTGGGTCCACATGCACGACTGGGAAGGCGGAACTGCAAAAGCAAAAGATGCCGTCCGTATTGCCGTTGCGAAAGCAGCAAAACTCGAAGACCTTTATCCGATGGCCGTGCCGGTCGAACACCGTGCCTTAGTCGTCGGTGCAGGTATCGGTGGTATTCAGGCATCCATGGATCTTGCAGCTGCCGGTATCGAAACCTACTTAATTGAGAAGGAACCGACAATCGGCGGTCGTATGTCCCAGCTGGACAAGACCTTCCCGACTCTCGACTGTTCCCAGTGCATTCTGTCCCCGAAGATGGCAGAAGCCGGAAGAACGCCCAATATCAAACTTTACACTCTCGCAGAAGTCGAGAATGTCGAGGGATATATCGGTAACTTCGACGTGACCATTCGCCGCCATGCCCGCGGGGTTTTAACACCTACGGAAGCAGCAGCAAAAGGTATTGTTGGCGGAGGATGTACCGGTTGTGGTGACTGTGCAACAGTCTGCCCAGTCGTAAAACCCAACTCTTGGGAATTCGGCATGGCGCCCCGCAAGGCGATCTACATCCAGCACGCACAGGTTGTTCCGCTTATCTACACCATCGACTTTGATGCATGTGTGAAATGCGGTCTTTGTGTTACTGCCTGCGGAACCAAGAAGGCAATCGACCTTGAAATGGAAGATGAACTCTTCACGATCAAAGTGGGAACCGTCATCATTGCAACCGGTTACGAAACCTTCCCGATCGAACAGAAGAAAGAATGGGGTTACAAACTCTATGACAACGTCATCACCTCTCTCGAGTTCGAGCGTCTGATTTGTGCATCAGGTCCGACCATTGGTCACCTTGTCCGTCCATCTGACGGTGAGACCCCGAAATCAGTCGGATTCGTTCTTTGTGCAGGGTCCCGTGACAACACCGGTGTCGGCAAGCCGTACTGCTCCAGATTCTGCTGCATGTACTCGCTGAAACACGCTCACCAGATCATCGAAAAGATCCCCGGCTGTAAGGCATACATCTTCTACATGGACATCCGTTCCTTCGGTAAGGCATACGAGGAGTTCTACTACCGTATCCAGCACGAAGGCGCGAAGTTCATCCGTGGACGTGTTGCTATGATCCAGGAGCTTCCAAACAAGAACCTTATCGTTGTTGCTGAAGATACTCTCCTCGGTATGCCCGTTGAGATCGAAGTCGATCTTGTTGTCCTTGCAGCTGCTATCCAGCCGACTGCAGAAACGGAAGTCGTCCGCAGACACTTTGGTGTATCCTGCTCGATCGACAAGTGGCTCCTCGAGGCCCACCCGAAATTGAACCCCTGCGGAACCACCACTGCTGGTGTGTACCTTGCAGGTGTTTGTCAGGGTCCAAAAGACATTCCAGATACAGTCGCTCAGGCAGAGGGTGCCGCATCCGCAGCGTCCATCCCGATCCACTCAGGTCAGGTCGAACTCGAACCTTACTATGCCCAGTGTATGCAGGATCTCTGTGCCGGCTGCGGTATGTGTATCAAGCAATGCCCATATTCTGCTCTTTCAATGACCATCGTTGACGGCAGAACAGTAATGGAAGTAACTGCAGCAAAGTGTAAAGGCTGCGGTACCTGTGGTGGTTTCTGCCCAGGCGGAGCAATCAAGATGCAGCACTTCACGAGCCCGCAGATTCTGGCTCAGATCGATGCATTCTTCCTTGGAGGTGAACAGTAATGTCTGACGAGTGGAAACCAAAGATTATCGGTATTATCTGCAACTGGTGTTCCTATGCCGGAGCAGACGGTGCTGGTTCAGCCCGTACCCAGTATCCGCCGGACATTCGTATTGTCCGTGTCATGTGTACTGGTCGTATTGACACCCTGTTCGTCCTGAAAGCTTTCGCTGACGGAGCAGACGGTGTTCTCGTGTCCGGCTGTCACTTCGGTGACTGCCACTACCTTGCAGGAAACTTCAAGGCAGCAAAGAGAATGTTCCTTGTTAAGAGTATTCTCAATAACATGGGTATTGAACACAGGCGCTTCCGTATGACCTTTGTGTCAGCATCGGAAGGTGCAAAATGGGCAGTCGTTATCACTGACGTGATCAACACGATCAAAGAGATCGGTCCAAGCCCCATCGCGGAGTTTAACAAAAGGAAATAACGTGTGGAAAAAGGTAATTTACTATAAAATTATCTCCACACGTATCTTTTTGACAAACTCAGCAGAATATAATAGGAGCACATGAGTTTATGAACACGATTACTCTGAATCTGATCACCGGAAGAACGATCCAGCAGGGTGTTTCAATGGAGTCTGGTAAAGAAAAACCTGATTACATGAAAGCCTGCGGAATCATCGAACTGGATCCTTCAGATATCAAAAAACTCGGCATCTGGAAAAATACCAATGTCCGCGTCACCAGTGAGTATGGTAGTATTATTGTCAAAGCCATTGAGGCAACCCAAGGTCCCCACCCGGGAATCGGATGGATTCCAATGGGTCCCTGGGCCAACATGGTAATTGATATCAATACCTATTCTACCGGAATGCCGACATTCAAAGGTACCAAAGTTACCGTTGAACCTGCAGAAAATGAGACGGTCCTCGACTCATTATCTGTCGTTCTTAAAGCATGTGGACAGTAAGAGGTGTAAAACTATGTCAAAACTGGTTACTGATGTAATCTGCCCGTTCTGTGGAACGCTTTGCGACGACCTTGAAGTCGAAGTAAGCGATGACGGAAAGCAAATCCTGGAGGTTCGCAATGCATGCGCAATTGGGGCCACCAAATTCCTTCATTCACAGGCATCGGACAGAATAATCCGCCCCCGCATGAAACAGGATGATGGGACTTGGAAAGATGTCAGCTACGCAGAAGCAGCGAAGTATGCTGCAAAAATTCTCTGCGAAGCGAAGAAACCGTTAATGTACGGTTGGTCCTCAACATCCTGCGAAGCTCAGGCGACCGGTCACATGATTGCAGAACAGGTTGGGGGTATTGTTGATAATACTGCCACTGTCTGCCATGGACCATCTCTGATCGCAGTCCACGATGTTGGTATCCCGTCATGTACGCTTGGTGAAGTTAAGAATCGCGCCGACCGTATCGTCTTTTGGGGATGCAATCCAGCCCATGCTCACCCGCGTCACATGTCGAGATATTCTATCTTCCCGAGAGGTTATTTCACTGGAAAAGGATCCAAGAGCAGAAAAATCATTGTTGTTGATCCACGCCCGACTGACACGGCATCCCTTGCTGATTACCACATTCAGATTGAACAGGGTCGCGACTACGAACTGCTTGATGCGATCCGCGTTGCCCTGAAAAATGGTCCTCTGCCTGATGTTGTTGCAGGAGTTCCCAAAGAAAAGATCTATGAAGTCTCCCGCGTCTTAAAAAGCGGCAGATTTGTTGTGATCTTCTTCGGAATGGGTGTCACCCACTCCCTTGGTAAGAACCACAACATCGATGAAGCAATCGCCGTCACCAGCGATCTGAATGCATACACCAAAGCGTCCATCATTCCAATGCGTGGTCACTACAATGTGACAGGCTCTGGTCAGGTGCTTGGCTGGCAGTTTGGATTCCCGTTCTGTGTCGACTTATCCCGCGGCTTTGCCCGTTACAACCCTGGAGAAACCAGTTCGAACGATCTGCTTCTCAGGAAAGAAGTCGATGCATGTTTCGTTCTTGGCAGCGATCCGGGATCCCACTTCCCTAACAAATCTGTCCAGGAAATCTACAAACTCCCGTCAGTTTGTATCGATCCGCATATGACTCCCACTGCAGCCGTCTCCAAATGCCACGTTCCTGTTGCATTTGTTGGTGTTGAAGTTGGCGGTTCCTGCTATCGTATGGACAACGTGCCAATCGAATCACGAAAGGTTGTTGACCCGCCGGCAGGTATGCTTACCGATGATGAGTTCCTGAAACTTGTTCTGGCAGAAGTAATGACAATCAAAGGAGCTGCATAAAAACCATGACTGAAATCCTCATTAAAAATGGATTCGTCTTTGACCCGACTCAGGGTATTAAAGGCGATAAAAAAGATATTGCTGTTAAAGACGGCAAAATCGTTGACAAGGTTTCCAGTTCAGCAAAGGTTATCGATGCAACCGGAATGACCGTCATGGCCGGTGGTGTGGATATCCACACTCACGTTGCCGGAGCAAAGGTCAATGTTGGCAGAAACTTCCGTCCGGAAGACAAACTTCAGGCTGTCTATGAACCGGCACGCGGTGTCCGTCACATGTCTGGCGGATACTCTGTCCCGACTGTATTCAAGACCGCATACAAATACGCAGACCTTGGGTACACCACTGTCTTCGAGGCAGCAATGCCGCCCCTGTATGCCCGCCACACGCACGAAGAGATGCGTGACACCCCGATCCTTGATCAGGGCGCATTCCCGATGTTTGGCAACAACTGGTTCATGCTCGATTACCTCAAGAACGAGGAATATGATAATGCATCCGCCTACATGGCCTGGCTTCTTCGTTCCACCAAAGGATATGGTGTCAAGTGTGTCAATCCAGGCGGAACAGAAGCTTGGGGCTGGGGTCTCAACTGTCTTACCGTAAATGATCCTGTTCCCTACTTTGAAATCACTCCCCGTGAGATTATCAGTGGACTGATCAAATCAAATGAATCCCTTCATCTGCCTCACTCGATGCACCTGCACGGAAACAATCTCGGTAATCCGGGTAACTACACGACTACACTTGATTCGCTCAAGATCGCCGAAGGCATCAAGACTGATAACAAGTTTGGCCGTGAACAGGTCCTTCACCACACCCACATCCAGTTCCACTCATACGGCGGAACAACGTGGGCAGATTTCGAGTCCAAAGGTCCCGAAGTCATGGACTACATCAACAAGAACAAGAACATCACCTGTGATATCGGTTTTGTAACTCTTGATGAAACGACCACCATGACCGGCGACGGTCCGTTTGAACACCACCTTACTGCATTAAACCACCTCAAGTGGGCAAACACCGACGTTGAAGTTGAATGCGGCTCTGGAATCGTTCCATACGTCTACAGCAAAGATGTTTACGTCTGCGGTGTTCAGTGGTCCATTGGTCTTGAAATGGCTCTCCTTGCAAAAGATCACATGAGATGCTATCTGACAACTGACCACCCGAATGCAGGTCCGTTTACCCGGTATCCGCGTGTAATGAAGTGGCTCATGAATCAGGAATCCCGTGAGGCTCTCCTTCACACAATGAAGAATGAAGACAAGGTCCGGGACAGATCAAGTCTTTCTTCACTTGACCGTGAATTGACTCTCTATGAGATTGCCATGATGACTCGTGCCGGAACTGCCAAGGCCCTTGGTCTATCCGACCGCTGTGGCGGTCTTGGTATCGGCCTCCAGGCAGATATCGCGGTGTATCCATTCAACCCCGAGACTGACGGCAACGATGCTGAAAAGATCGAGTGGGCATTTGGCAATGCTGCCTATCTTATCAAAGATGGACAGATCATCATCAATGAAAGTGAGATTGTCAGTAATGGAAACAAGAAGACCTACTGGGTTGACGTCACAACCAATCCGAACAAACAGGTCGAGCGCGACATCAGTGAGATGTTCACGAAATATTACACTGTTACCGAGAAGAACTACGACGTCGAAGAGCACGCATTCATGAAGAATCCCTTCGTCATTAAAGTTGATGCAACACAGTGAGGTCAAAAGATGAACACTGTCACAATCACTATTACAAAACAGCCGGAGTTATTCATCGAAGCTGAGTGTTTCTCTCCCGACGCACTTGCAGGCAAGTCTGCTGACGCAATCTCCAAACTCCCGATCTATATCGGCAAAACCACAGAAACCGTTGGCGACTACTTTGCTGTAGATGGAAATGCCGGAGCTACTGCTGCCGAAACCAAACTGGTTATCAAAGGCGACACCAGCCGTGTCAAGTATATCGGATCCAAGATGACTGCAGGCGAAGTCGTTATTAACGGCAACGCAGACATGTATGTCGGAAACTTCATGACCGGCGGCAAGATAACTGCCAAAGGAAACATTGGTCACTTCGCTGCTACCTCCATGTCCGGTGGCGAGATCATTGTTGAAGGAAATGCCGGGAACTATCTCGCAGCCTCCTATCGTGGAGACTGGAGAGGTATGTCCGGCGGCAAGATCACCGTTCTTGGAAATGTCGGCAGCGACTGTGCTACCTTCATGACTGGCGGTGAGATTGTCATCGGCGGAAATGTCGATGTCCACGTAATGACCCACGCAGACGGAGGTAAAGTTATCATTAAAGGAAATGCAAAGAGCCGCCTCGGCGGTCAGGCTTCCCGCGGTGAGATTTACCTCTTTGGAACTGTTGATGTCATGATGCCCGGGTACGCATACTCTGAAGATGTAGAGCTCGAAGTAGCAGGCACCAAAGCAAAGTTTGCTGTATATAACGGCGATCTTGGTGAACGTCACCCGACTCGTAAGGGTCAGCCGATCTACGCCAAACTCTATCTGAAGAAATAATATCATCAGATCAGCACAATTATTTGTTGTGTAGGGGACGATATTATCGTCCCCCCTCTCCAATTTTATTATACTCTGCTTTGCAGATACCGGTAGTTATTAACTGTTCTCTGACCAACCCTCCTCTATGAGTATATTCAGGGAGTATGGTGAGTCCGGGGTACACGTTTTGGGCGGTGTGATTACTCAGAAAAATGCTGATTATTGTACTGTTCGGATTCGTTTGCCTGCTGGTGTAGTTACTGTCGATCAGATTCGCGGTCTCGCCAGTATCGCTAAAAAGTATGGGGATGGCACGCTTCATGTTACAACGCGTCAGACCTTTGAGATCCCGAATGTCAAACCGTCCACTCTCGAAAAACTCGATCTCGCTTTGAAAAAAAATGGGACACCGATCGGTGCCGAGTTCACCGAGGTCGTGAATGTCACGGCATGCCCGGGTACACTCCGGTGCAAATATGCCAACATAGACAGTGTCGGTCTTGCTAAGATCATTGATGAAAAATATTTCCGAAAAGAACTTTCGATTCGCGTTAGAATTGCCATTTCCTCCTGCCCCAATTCATGCGTAGCCAGTTGGGAGAGTGATATCGGTATAATTGGTATTCAAAAACCCATCAGAAATCCAACGCTTTGTTCGGGTTGCGGGACCTGTGTGGCTTATTGTAAAGAACATGCTCTTACTGTCCGCCAGGGTGTGGTAAAGCTCGATCACGAGGTTTGTAATACGTGCGGGAACTGCATTGAGACCTGCCACTATCACGTCATTCAGGGGGAACCTCTTGGCTATCAGATCATGGTTGGCGGCAGTCATGGCAGGACGCCGCATGTCGGCAGATATCTTGTCTCCGTTTCATCTGTCGAAGCTCTTATGATTGTTGTTGATGGTATCATTGACTGGATCCGCCGCTATGGGAGGTCAGGCTCACGATTCAGGAATCAGATCGAGGAGGAGGGATTTGACGCATTCAAAGCATTTGTTCTGAAAAAAGCTGACCCTTCATCCTTTGTTGCAATTGAGAACAAACGGCTCATTGCTGATATGGAATGATCTGATTCCATACTCTTTTCTTTTTGACCGTTCTAATTAAAAGCATATGACATCCGAAAAAGTCAAAGATGCATTTGAGAAAGAAGGTATCAGTACCGAGATCACTTGCGCCAAAGCTCATGAAATGAGTGAAAAGTATGCCATTCCGATTACAATGATAGGTAATTACTGCCATGTTCATGACATCAAGGTACAGGCATGTATGCTTGGCTGTTTCTCCGGCAAAAAACATCCATCTCCCAAAGAGTAACCTAAAAGTCAGATTCATATCTTTGCTCCTCAAAATTATAATGAATGGCAAAGTGGTATTGTATTTATTGCGGCTGGATCTATGATGAAGAGAAAGGTGATCCGGCTCACAACATTGCCCCCGGCACAAAGTATGCGGATATTCCAGATTACTGGAAATGTCCTCTCTGTCTCATACCCAAGACAAAACCAGGATTGTTTAAGATGATCGAAGGAGAACAGCGCGATGAAACTGCTGAATTCTCTCTAAAAATATAATTCCGTAAAGATATTGTTTGGATATCTTACCGGCAGAAATCTTTTTTTTGATTATATCTTCTTTGGAACGTAAACATCAAAGAGATCACGTTTTGCAAAAATCTCTTCAGCGGATGCTTCGCGAAGAATTACATTTTTCCCCTCGATGTCTCCCAGAACCACCGTGGAGAACGTTTCCTGTTTAAATCCTTCGATAACAGCATAATCATATCCTTTCCATGCATAAAAATCAAGAATATCGCGTAAGTCTGTGGTTTTCATACTGAGCACAGTTTTTTCCAGGTCGATCCCCGCAGATATTTGCGCCCCTGTTTCAAAGTGGATCGTGGTATCCTTTCCTTCCGGCAGTTTCCACGAGTGATGCCCCATGTGTTTTATCGTTGCTACGCTTCCAACCTCACAGAGGAGAGGGATGAGCCTGGTGATCAGCGTCGTCTTTCCTGAGTTGGAATGACCGATAATATTGATGATGCGCATATCCCTACATCATATGTCGTTTGACGGCATAATAAGTTCGTCCCGTTTAACATCTGGACATAATAACTCAATCAGTTGCTCCCTCTCTCTGAAAAATTCATTAACGATGTTGAGATGTATATCATATGATTATAACAATTGAATGATAGACATTACCTTCACTTATGACAATATATGTTGGGATGGACGATACCGATACTCTCGAGTCGAGGGGAACAGGCAGACTTGCCCGGGCTGCTGCTGCTGTCATTTCAAAAAAATGGCCGGTCAAAGGCGTGACTCGTCATCAGCTTTATGTCCATGAGTCCATTCCTTTCACCTCACACAATAGTTGTGCCGTCATCCATGTTGATGCTGAGGGTGGGGATGTTGCGGACGAACTTTTTGCCCTCTCTGAAGAGATTATGCTGAGTGATTTTATTCAGGGAAGTGATCCAGGTCTTGCAGTCGCCGAAGATGTTCAGATCACGCCTGCACTGATCGCTTACGGCCGGGATGCCCAGACCACCGTTCTCAACCAGAATATTGCCAGGACCATTGCACATAATCTTGGTATCAGGCTCAAAGGTCTTGGCGGAACAGAGGATGGGGTTATCGGATCACTTGCAGGACTGGGACTTGCAGCGATGAACAGTGACGGCCGGTATCTGCTGATCGGCAATATCCGAAACCTGACTGGTCCAGTGACCGTAGAGCAGGTTCTTGCCGCCGGCGTGGACTGTGTGCAGACGACCGACGGAGAAATACTTACGACTGGTCTTATTATGGAACAGGAAGGCAAATCCGTAAAACCTTGTCCGATCGGAGGTAAAATTACTCTTTTCGTCAGAAAGGAGAATGAAATGATCATGCCTGTCAAACGCGGATGAGATGAGTTCTTTCTATAAATGGATCTTTATAATTTTTAATCATCTGTGCAATCTATAAGAGTTCACACTGAGAATATCTAGGCATGGTCAAAGTCCCCTGTCAGCAAATAGTATGGGACATCATCCCTGCAATACAGGCTGCCCTCGCAGCTGAACTGGTGAGTCTGGGCGTGTCTCAGATCCAGGTCGCCGCCCATCTCTCCCTTGCTCCGTCAGCTGTGTCCCAGTATCTGTCCGGCAAGCGCGGATACAGAATTGTTTTCGATGATTCGATCAAAGAGGTCATCTCGAAACTGGCCGAGGACATCAAGTCAGGTTCCGTTTCAGATGATGATCTCTCAGCTGAATTCTGTTCCATCTGCCGCTCACTCAGAGGGGACAAGAGCTGCGGGACTCCTTTGGATTAAAACCCAAAACCTCATAAGTTAGAAGAGTCAACTAACCTTCTATCGGGGTTATACTCATGATAGAAAGTTTTATTGAAGGAAACAAGATCTTTCAGGAACAGGATTTCGAACGGAAGAAAGATCGGTACATGCAGATGACCACTCAGCAGCACCCGACCGTATTATGGATCGGCTGCTCGGATTCCCGGGTCAATCCGGAACGTATCACCCACTGCCGTGCCGGTGAGCTTTTCACCCACAGAAACATCGGGAACATTGTTCCGACGCATGACTGGAATTTTGCCACTGTTTTAGAGTATGCAGTTAAGCATCTCAAAGTAAAAGATATCGTGATCTGCGGCCACTCAGACTGCGGAGCTCTCAACGCTCTCGATGTAGACATGTCAAAGGATGCCTATATCCCGCAGTGGATTAATAATGCACGTGAAGCGCAGACCCGGGTCGACGCACGCCTCGGCGAGGCTAAAACTCCGGAGGAAAAAGCAGCCCGTAAAAAAGAGATCGAGTTTGAAAATATCAGGCTTCAGCTTGAACATCTCAGATCCTATCCTCTTGTTTCGCTGGCTGAAGAAAAAGGCTGTCTGCAGGTTCACGGCTTATATTATGATTTGAAAACCGGCGCTCTATCCAAGATCGCCTAACTTTTTTTAAGAGTGCAAGAAACTCTGCTGGGGAATCCACTGCACATATAGTATCCCGCTTATCAAAGGAACCAAACACGGCATGCACTCCTTTGATGCCTAGTTCTCTTGGCGGTCTGACATCCCGGTTCTTTTTGTCCCCGATCATCACAGTTTCTTCCGGCAGGACATCAAGAGCCTCAAGAGTTTTCTGATAGACGAGCGGATCCGGTTTTTTCACGCCGAAGGTTTCCGGTGTGACGATCAGCTCAAAATAGTGTGCATAGCCAAGTACTGCCATTCGTTTTTCCATGTCCGGCCGGTCGGCATTTGAGATGACGGCCAAACGTACGCCTGCTGATCTCAACTCACTCAGCATCTCCTCAACACCCTCAAAGGGAGAGATACAGGCAAGTTCCAGCGTATGATAAAGCCACGTACACTCATGGAACTCACCTTCGACTCCGTCTGCAAGATAGAGACTGACCGCATCTTCAATTAAGCTCGGCGGGTTTTTATTCAGTGAATAGAAATGCAGATCGCCGAATATCCCGCAGTAGGCCATCAAAGCATCTGCTGCACACATTCGTGCCCTGCGAAGATCGTGCAGGGTGTTGTCCATATCGAAGATCACTGCACGGGGAAGATGTCCTTCAGAGTTCACAGGTATCACAGTCATGCCCGCAGGAGCTGCATTCTCCGTCGCCCCACGGTTCCCGGCCTGACTTTATCAGATAATCATTGATCGCTTTGTGGATGGTCTCTTCTGCAAGGACCGAACAGTGCATTTTGTTTGGGGGCAGCCCGTCCAATGCTTCGGCTACTGCTTTGTTTGAGAGGGTCCATGCCTCTTCCAAAGTTTTACCTTTGATCATTTCGGTGGCCATGCTGCTGGAAGCGATAGCGGCACCACAGCCGAATGTCTGGAACTTGGCGTCGACGATGACATCATTTTCGACTTTCAGATACATCTTCATAATGTCGCCGCAGGAAGGATTTCCCTCCTCGCCGACACCGCTTGGATTCTCGATCATACCGACGTTTCTCGGGTTGGTGAAGTGATCCATTACTTTTTCACTGTACATTTTTCAGCTCCTTTGGAGTAAGGGGGGACATTGCCCTGAGTTTTTCCACTGTTTCTTTGAGTGCGGCAGTCACGATCTTCACATCCTCTGCAGTTGTTCTCTCGCCAATGGTCAGCCGGATCGATCCGTGGGCGATTTCGTGCGGGATCCCCATCGCAGTTAAAACATGCGATGGTTCAAGAGATGCCGAGTTACAGGCACTCCCGGTCGATGCGCAGATACCTTTCATGTTCAGAAGAAGAAGGATCGACTCTCCCTCGATGTACTCAAAGATGATGTTCGTGTTGTTTGGAAGACGTTTTGTCGGATGACCATTTAAGTGTGTTGCCGGTATCTTGAGAAGTTCGCGAGTCAGTTCATCCCTCAGGGCAGTGAGCCGATTCATTTCTTCGGGCAGATGTGTTACTGCCCGTTCGACGGCGGCTCCAAGACCAGCGATCCCCGGGACATTCTCTGTACCCGCCCGGCGTTTCTTCTCCTGGGCGCCGCCGTGTATGAAGCTCTGGATCCGTGTTCCTTTCCGGATATAGAGAGCCCCGATCCCTTTTGGTCCGTAAAATTTGTGGCCGGAAAGTGAGAGAAGGTCAATGTTTTCGGAGACAACATCGATAGGGACGTGACCGACCGCCTGGACTGCATCGGTGTGGAAGTATATCCCGTGTTTTCTGGCGATCGCTCCGATCTCGGCAATTGGCTGAAGTGTTCCGACCTCATTGTTTGCGTACATGACAGAAATGAGGATTGTGTCCGGACGGACCGCTTTTTCAACTGACTCCGGAGAAACCATGCCGTACTTGTCTACCGGAAGATAGGTTATCTCAAATCCTCTGGATGCGAGCCATTCGCAGGAATGAATAACGGCGTGGTGCTCGATCGCGGTCGTAATGATGTGTTTCCCTTTTCGTTCGTTGGCAAATGCCGCGCCTTTCAAAGCCCAGTTGTCCGCCTCGGTCCCGCCGTTGGTAAAGAAGATCTCTTCAGGCTGTGCGTTGATTGCAGATGCCACCTGCTTTCTGGCATGGTCAAGAACTTTTTTGTTGGACTGACCAATCGAATACACTGAAGACGGATTGCCGAATTCGTCAGAAAAGTAGGGGAGCATTGCCTCTACGACCTCTTTGGCAGTGTAGGTCGTAGCGGCATGATCCATATAGATGATTTTTTTGTCCATAATGTTCACGCCGTGAATTGTCTTACTTTATTATTTAGCCGTGCTTATATCTAAAGATTAGTGCAGAGAACATGTTTCATCCTGCGGGAATGAAATGAAGTAATAGTTCAGGAAAAAATGACCCTGTGCAGCAACGTAACATCAATAGAACCTATCTGGGATCATCTCCTATTTTTTCTCTCTTCTCACAGGCCGGCAGTATGGTTAGCCTCCTTCATTTTGATTACTCAATCCAAAAAGACTATACTGTAATCCACACAACAGATATGCAATAAGTTATATAGACTTACAATTCAGGAGTAAATCATGAGCGATCAACCCGAAGGATGTGATGGTCACTGTGACAGCTGTTCACAGAAGACCGATACCTGTCAGAAATCCAAGAAAGCCAATATCAATGTAAGACATGTGATCCTTGTCCTCTCAGGAAAAGGCGGTGTCGGAAAGAGTACGGTTTCCGTCAATCTTGCATATGCCCTTTCCAATCACGGATATCAGACCGGTCTTATGGACCTGGATATTCATGGTCCGAGCCTTGGAAAGATGCTTGGCATCGAAGATCTCCGGCTGCAGGCGATCGGCAACAAAATTATGCCGGTAAAAGTGACCGGTTCTTTGAAAGTGATCTCCATGGCACTTTTATTAAACGAGACCGACAGCCCTATCGTCTGGCGCGGTCCGATGAAAGCCGCTGCGATCCAGCAGTTCCTCGGGGATGTCGAATGGGGAGATCTGGACTACCTTGTTGTCGATCTTCCGCCGGGAACCGGTGATGAAGCATTAAATATTGTCCAGTTTGCTCCCAACGTTGAAGGGGCTGTCATCGTTACGACTCCTCAGGATGTTGCGGTGCTGGATTCCACCAAAGCGATCAAGTTCATCGAGATGATGGATCTTCCGGTTCTCGGGATCATCGAAAACATGTCAGGAATGGTTTGCCCTCACTGTGGTGAAGTTGTCGATCTCTTTGGAAAAGGCGGGGGAGAGAAAGCCGCAAAGCAGTATAATGTCCCGTACCTTGGCGCCATCCCGCTCGATATCGAGATGAGAAAAGCAGGTGATGAGGGAAAACCGTTCATTCTCAGAACACCTGGTCAGACCAATCCAACCTGGGATGCTGTTGATCGTGTCATGGAAAACCTCATCGCCGAGGTAGAAAAACGCGACGCGTAATATGAAAGTTCTCATCGCCGAATATACTGCTGTCCACGATCCGGCTCTTGCGCCTGAGGGACAAGCTATGGTCTCCGCTCTGAAAAAGAGTTTTGAAGCCTGTGGTCATACTGTTGTGATGCCGTCAGGAATAGACTTTGATTCTGAGATCGCCCGCCTGGCTCCTGAATGTGATTATGGTCTTGTTATTGCGCCGGATGAATATCTCGCAAAATATACTCATACCCTTGAGCTTGCCACGCACAACATCGGCTCCGACAGTACTGCCATTGCTGTTTGTGCGAGCAAGCGTCTCTCTGCCAAACTTCTTGCCAAGATCGGAATCGATGTTCCGGCAGAAGTCTCCGCTGACTTTCCGGGAAAACGCGTCATAAAGCCGGTGAAAGGAGCCGGTTCTGTCGGGGTCCGTATCGCAAAAGACGGAGAAGTTCCCGGTGAGGGTGAGATGTCCGTTGAGTACCTTGAAGGCGAACATTTCAGTGTCAGTATCGTCGGAAGCCGCGTCGTAGGTGAAGCCTGCGGGTTTTACAGCGGACTTCCCCCGACATTTCTTACGATCAACCGTCAGTTCTGTGAAGTAGGAGAGGACGGCAGGTTTGTTTACAAAGGCGGCGAAACACCTGTTCATCCTGCCCGTGAAGCCGAGATGATCGAAATCGCCAAAAAGGCGATCGAAACACTCGGGTGTCAGGGATATGTCGGTCTTGACATGGTCGTCGGCGAGAAGATCTGGGTGGTCGATGTCAATCCCCGCCCGACCATGAGTGTTCTGGGTATCGTCCACGTAATTGAAGAGGAGATCGCTGATGTTCTGCTGAAAGCCACGGTCGGTTTACCTCCGGAATGTGTTCACTATAACGGCAGAATAGCAAAGTATGATGATGTAGGCGGAGTTACCGTAGAGTGATCGGTATCGATGTCGGAGGTGCGAACCTCAAAATCGTTGATGAATCAGGTGTCCACATCCATTACTGCCCTCTGTGGAAGGAGTCCGATCTGGCAGAGATCATCAGCACGTATGCCGGAAGAGGAAATGCTGCGGTCGTCATGAGCGGGGAGCTTGCCGATGGATTTATGAATAAATCCGACGGCATTTCATACATTGTCGATGCTGTTTGTCAGACATTCCCGGATGCGGTTTTCTACGGTACCGATGCGAAATTTCACATCAAAGCTTGTCCACAGCTTGCAGCTGCCAACTGGCTCGCTTCCGTCGATCTTCTTCGCAGAACCTACCCTGACGGGATGATGCTGGACATCGGAAGCACCACTGCTGATATCGTCCCCTTTTCCAGATTTCCCCGTCTTCTTGGTATGACCGATACCCTTCGTCTTCAGCAGGGATATCTGGTTTATACTGGCATGCTGAGAACACCGGTTGCTGCTCTTGCAAACTCTGCAGAAATCAGCGGGATCATGACGCTGTTCTCCACTGAGTACTTTGCCTGTTCGGGCGATGCTCATTTTGTTCTTGGCAGCATCGGCAGTGAGGAGTATTCGTCCGCCACGCCTGACGGGAAAGAGGTTTCACGCGAAGCCTGTCTCAGGCGGCTTGCCCGGATGGTGTGTGCCGATCTGGAAGAGATCGGAGAGGAAGGTGCACTTAAAATAGCCGAGTCATTCTGGGCTGCTCAGCGTGATCTTGTCTGCACTGCAGTGGAAAAAGTGAGAGAAGATGTCGGAGCAGATATCCTTCTTGTCGGGGGCATCGGTTCTTCTACGTTTGCCCCGCTTTTAGGCGGTGTTGATCTTACCGCTGAACTGGGAATTCCAGCTGATGCTTTGCCGGCATATGCTGTTCGTGAGATTGCCGGCGTTCTTGAGGGATCATCAGAGATCGTCTGAATCCGATCTCATGATCTAATGTTTATTTTTACGTTTTTGGAACTCGGCTGAGGTATTTTTCCCATCAATAGGCGGTTTGTAGGCTGAAGGATAGCCGCTTGAAGCCAGGATCTCATTGGAAGAGACCGAACCTTTCGATCCTGATATCTCTTTTGTCATGAGCGAGATGAATGAGTTTGGCAGCTGCATCCCGTACAAAAAGTTTGCCGGAGGTATCGGGAGATTTGAAAGTGCATAATTTCTGACAGATCCCCGGTCGATCTCTATTCCCAGCGCCTTCATGATCTCTGCCGTGTGGGAGTAGGAGTGGAGTCTTGAAAGAGAGATTGCCATATCCACGATCGCAGAACCGATCCGGGTGTCAGGATAGAATGGTTCCTGTGCGTAGATGAGGTTCCCGCATTTTTTACACTTGAACCTTCTGACGTTCACCATGATCTTTTTTCGTCCCATCGGCGTTTTCAGTGTCACGTAGAGTTTTTTTTTCGTATCGTACGGCTGAGGTTTTCCTCCGCACAGAGGACAGGGTTTTGCTGTGGCAAAAAGTGTGCCTTCAAGAGAGGAGATACCGACCATTACGGTGGTTATGAGCAGTGACGGGATTTTTACCTGTTGCTTGGGCATGTGTATTATTATTAGTGGGTAGGAAGAGGTTATCAAAGCTCTGGAAAGCCGGCGTCGTTATCTTCATTATCTTCCCCCTCCCATTTGTTACTCAGATGAAAATAAAAGGAATAACTGTCAGGTTGCCCCCTCTCCTTCTTGCAGCAACCGTTTTTTTTGCAGTTATGTGTGCAATGACTTTTGGTTCCACCCGTGATCTTATCTATATCTATATTGGCCTCCCCCTGTGTGCTCTATTAATCGGTTTTCCTCTCTGGGTCGCCTATACAAACGAGAAGCAGGTCCTTCGTGATGCTTTACAGTACCGCTCTCAGGCTAAATTTGTACGGGCACGTCAGCTCTCTCCGGCAATGAGGGGGAGCGTGGTTCTTATGGAAGGAAAAGTTCTGAAAGTCACCGGACTTATGATGAACAAGCCTTCCTATCTTATTCAGGATCCGACCGGACAGGTCGTTGTGAAACGTTTTGCCCTTCCCGATCCGCTGATCGGTGTCGGTGCGGATGTCGAAATTCTCGGCCGGGTGTTTGGCAAGGCGGTCAATGCTCAGTCGCTTTATATCAATGCCCTCACCATTAAACCTGTCCAGACTTTCCGTCAGACCAGTGAAGAGACACAATCCGATCCGGAAAAGATTCGGATTAAGAAACTCAATTAATATTTGCGATCCTATTATGAGTATGGATAAAGACGCGTTCGTTGCTCTTCTGGAAAAAATCGCTCCGCCGGCGCTGGCAGAGGATTTTGATTCGGGCCGTATCGGCCTGATCGCTGAGGGCACAGACTGTATCAAAAAGGTGGGATGTGCTTTGGATGCCACACCTTATGTGTGTGAGCGTGCTGCTGCAGAGCAGTTCGATGCTCTTGTGGTCCATCATCCGACGTTCTGGGCTCCCATGCACGGAGTGACCGGAAGAAACGCGGTGATCCTGCGCCCGTTACTGCAGAACAACATCAATCTGTATGCCATGCACACGAACTTCGATCATGTTCACGGCGGCATCAATGATGTTCTTGCGCGCGAAATCGGGCTCACAGACTGTGTAAGAATGGACAAGACACCGGCCTCTCTTGGGGTCGTTGGAACGATGTCGAAAAGTTTTGCCGAGATATCCCGGATCCTCGGGGGCGGTCTTCGCGTATGGGGGGATGTGTCCGGTGTCAAAAAACTTGCAGCAGCCGGCGGTTCGGCGTTTGATATGGAGTTGATTCTGGAAGCCGTGTCTCTGGGAGCCGAGGCGTATCTCGCATCCGAATTAAAGTACAACATTGCCCGCGAATCACCTATCCCCTGTATCGAAGCTACCCATTATGCTTTGGAGGCTCCTGGTATGCGTGCTCTTGCAAAAATCCAGGGCTGGGAGTTTATCGAAGACACGCCGGTCACATCAATCATCCAATGATCCATCCGTTTCAGGTTTTGAAAAAAGAAGGCTGTCTGAACGATGTTGTGCGCAAAGCATTCATCGATGCATATGGGAAACGGGGGATGGAGGCAGTTTCTGCCGTTAGTGAAAACCGGGTGAAAAAGTATCAGGATTACTTTGTGGTCGTTGGAAATACCGATGAGTACTTTGTCGAGGGGTCGTTTTGCAGTTGTAATGCCATGCTCTACGGGAAGGAGTGCTGGCACACCCTCGCAGTACAGATCGCGGTCGAGCTTGGGATGTATGATTCGTACAATCTCTGGTATTATAAGGATGGTGTCGATGAGGATGAACCTGAGTATGAATAACTTTCACAAAACCTATTTTTAAAATGCTGCGGCGCCTACCTACTAAGAATGGCCTCGATACTTGTGACCTGTTACAGCAGGACCGGTAAAACAAAGAAACTTGCTGCGTCGATCGGCAAGGGAGCAAAGGAGGTTGAGGGTGTGGACGTCGATGTTCTTCCATTCAATCGTGTGACTGCAAGTGATCTGGTTAGATATGACGGTATCATTCTGGGATCGCCGGTGTATTTTGGCGGGATAGCAGCGGAGCTGAAGGAATTTATCGATGAAACCACGTTTGTGCGCGGAAAGCTTGTTGGAAAGGTCGGCGCGGCATTCACCACTGCCGGCGACCGGACCGGCGGAAAAGAGACGGCGATCCTGTCGATAGTTCAGGCGATGCTGATCCATGGGATGATCGTTGTGGGCGATCCGATAGCCGATGAATCGAGCAATGAGGAACACAATGGAGGGCATTACGGGCTGGCTGCTGACGGTCAGCTTACCGAACACGATCTTTTGCAGGCCGAGTATTTCGGCCGGTATGTGGCAAGTGTTGTTGCCAGAATGTGTTAAGTAATATCCACAATCATTTTTTTCAGCTCGCTGCAGGCTTTGTATGCCGTGTTATCCATAGAAAGCGGCGTGACCGAGACGTAATTTTTTCTGATCGCCGTGACGTCGGAGTGTTCTTCCGGGATGTAGATGGGTGTTCCGTTGATCCAGTAATAGGGTTTGCCTCTCGGATCCATCCTTTGTTCGACCGATGTTTCAAACAGTCGTTCGCCAAGTACGGTGACTGCGTAACCTTCGATTTTCTTTGCCGGGATATTGATATTGATCAGTTTGCTTTCAGCAGGCATGCCGTTTTTTAGAAAAAGTCTGGTAAACTTTGTGACGACCTCCTTACTCTGGGCGAAATCCATTGTGTGGGTCCTGGGGTCTGCGAATTTATTTCCCTGATCGCTCATCTGAAGTGAATATGCGATGGCAGGGACTCCCTGATTGACCGCTTCCATCGCAGCACCGACAGTCCCGGAGGTGGTGATCGATTCAAACGAGATGTTCTCTCCAAGATTGATGCCGGAGACAACAAGGTCCGGTCTGAGCCCAAGTCCGTAAAGGCCGAGGAGCAGGGCATCCGTTGGTCTTCCTTCAACGGAGTATGCCTGCGTTTCATGCATCGTTACTTCGTTCATCCGTATGGGTTCAAAGATCGAGATCGATCTGCCGACCGCACTCTGCTGGGTCGCCGGCGCGACGACCGTAACATCAGCGAACAGCGATAGAGCATCATACGCGGCCCAGAGGCCTCCGGAGTTGATCCCGTCGTCGTTGGTCAGGAGTATTTTTGGTCGGGGCATTCTTGTCAGATACGTTTCATTGGTGAGGTATTACACCTTTGGGTTTGGGCGGGTCTGAGCGGATGCGAAATATGCGTGTGTCATCAGATTTTGTTTTCGATCCTGCGTTTCGGAATCTATATATTGAGATACATCATTCTTATTATGCATATTTGCTGCGGTGGCCTAGCTGGTTAGGGCGCGGGACTCATAATCCCGAGGTCGGGGGTTCGGATCCCTCTCGCAGCACTGATTTTGTGTTGCTTTTTTATAGAATCACACTCCATAATCGCTCAGGATCTTTACCGTATCTTTTACTCTCATCTCAAAATCCATACAGTCCATAAAATACCGGACCATACACACGTTTCTTGCACCGGCATCCAGAACACGTGTGAGGTTTTCTCCATTGATCCCGCCGATCGCAACAACCGGAACATCTCCTGCCCGTTCGACTGCTTCTGCGATCAGCTCGGTTCCGGTAACCGGATCGGGTTTTGCTTTCGCGGGTGTTGTAAACACCGGGCCAAATCCGATATAATCCGGCTTTTGTTTTACTGCCTGATCCACCTGTTCGATCGTATGGGTCGAGAGTCCAAACACCGATACTTTCTCCCTGCATATCGTTTTTGCATAGGTCAGACTGATATCATCCTGGCCGAGATGGAGACCGTCTGCCCCGCAGATATATGCCAGATCTGCTCGATCATTCAGAACAAAGCGTGTTCCGGTTCCGTCTGTCACTTCCATGATCTCGTCAGCTGCTTTCAGGATTTCCCGGTCGGATAACGACTTCTCCCGCAGCTGAAGATACCGGATATTATACTTAACCGCGGTTTCGGCGATCTTCTTATACGGCAAAAGGGGATTGGTGATTATAAGATAGAGCCCGAAGTCATTCTTCATCACTTCAGCTCCTCTATGATAAGTTTTGCAACCTTTTCTCCGGATAGAAGCATCCCTCCAAACACAGGCCCCATACGCGGAGATCCAAACACACCGTTTGCCGCCATTCCGCAGACATAGAGACCGGGATAGATCATTTTGGTATTTTCAACCGTCATTGCCTCTCCTTCGGCCGCATTCAGGGAACGCTCCCCGCAGACTTTTCCGGTTGGTGTGTTAAGGGTGATGTTGTTCTTTCTTGCCGCCGTTTCCGAGATCATACAGGGATGGCCGGTTGCATCCACCACGACCTTTGCCCGGAAGGAAAGCGGATCGACATGGAGTCCCTCTCTTACAACAGGTCCCCAGTTCACAACAACGCCTGAGACTCTGTCATCTTTAAATACCACATCCTCCACACTCATTCCGTTGTGGATCAGCACTCCGCTTTTTGCGGCGTGATAAATCAGAGCTGATGTTGCCAGAACACTATCGCAGGTGACGAGATGCTCGTTATACCGTTCATACGGGATCTCCAGTTCTTCCAGAAGATATACAGCCTCGTTTTGGATCGCAACGGACGAAAACATCATGGCCCCTCCCCACATCCCTCCTCCAGGAGCAAGTTTACTCTCAAACATCGACACTTTATATCCGGCTTCTGCGATTCTCAGCGCTGCAATAAGCCCTGAGGGTCCTGTTCCTGCAATTGCTGCATCGAAACACAGATTATCCTGCAGTCGTAAAAACCAGGATTCTGTTATTGCTTTGGTTACTTCCAGGTCCATTTTCATGTCCTCCCTGACGGTAGCCGGATAATGCACAAGGCAAGTATCGAAAAAACGATTCCCTCCGCCGGCATTACCCGGATCAGGTTATATGGGTATGATCTCAGCCGATGCAGCCGGATTTCCGTCTGCGTCAGCACCCCATTATCATATCCGCATTTCTGGTATAAGGAATGCTCGTATCTCAAAAAATTTAGAGAACCCGGTGATAATCGTCGAAACCAGGAGATCTCCGGCTAAAACCATTTAACCCGGCCGCAAGGATTAATCATACAGACTTTCCATAACTAATCAAGCGGAGGTGCCAATCACCATGAAAACAATACTGTATTACTTTACCGGCACAGGCAACTCGCTCGCCGTAGCCAAAGCAATATCTACCCGGCTCCCAGAAACCGAACTAGTCCCCATCCCCAAACTTATGCTCGCAGGTGAAAGGATCACCGTTCCCGCTGACGCGAATGTCGGCATAGTGTGCCCTCTTTATGCCATGGGACTTCCCAAGATCGTTGTGAATTTTTTCGCGCTTCTTGATCTCTCCCCTGCAGGCTACGTTTTTTCTGTAGTGACCGAAGGAGGAAAAAGCGGATCCCCGACAAAGCAGATCTCTGCACTGTGCGAAAAAAACGGGCATATACTCAATGCTGCCTGGTGGATACAGATGCCTGACAACTATATCCCCTTAAGTGCGCCCCCGGAGAAGTCTGTCGAAAAGACCATCCGGGAAAATGCGCTTCGAAAAGTTGCAGTCATCGTCGAAGATATCAAAAACCGGCAGAGTTCGCTTGCAGGATTCACGGCAATCGGAAACGTCATGAAGCTCATGTATGGTCCTTTCATCAGAAACATCCATAACTTCGACAAAAAATTTGTCGTCAGCCCTTCCTGTAACGGCTGCCTGATCTGTGTCAGGATCTGCCCGGTAAACAACATCCGGCCGCTTCCCCATGGAAAAAAAGAGTGGCTGCATACCTGTGAGGGCTGCCTTGCCTGCCTGCAGTTCTGCCCGGTCGAAGCTCTTTCCTGCGGCGGAAAAACGATGAACCGTCCGCGGTATCATCACGCAAATGCGACCGTAGAGGACATGCTCGAACAGAAAGGCAGCAGCGAAACAAACTAATCTCTCTTTTTCCATTCATATGAACGTGTATATATTCATTGAACGTAAATATTAGTTCAGTATGAAACTCCCCAAATACGACATCAACAAATACGATCCAAAACGTATGATGGCAATACCTGCTGTCCTTTTCGGCATCGCTCTGGTGATCGTCGGTATAACGTTTGCATTGACAGGAATGCCTGTCACACCCGGAATTGATTTTGCCGGAGGGACGGCCGTCACCATCCATACGGATGATGCCAAAGAAGAGATCGTCGCCTTTTTTGCCGGCTATGACCTGAAGTCTATCGACGAAGGTATCGGCTCGGGCGGCTATTATCTGAAGTTTGGTCCGATGTCCAACGAGGACATGATGGCATTCAACGACCATGCCCTTTCGAAATATCCTGAAGCAAGCATCGACCAGATCGGTGCAAACTTCGGTTCAACTCTCCAGACCCAGGCGATGTGGGCGATCATATTTGCCTTCATCGGAATGGCCGTAGTAGTGTTCATTGCTTTCAGAAAAGTCATTCCTGCCGTTACCGTCGTCTGCGCCGGTATTGCCGATATCACGATAACTGCTGCCGTAATGAACATCCTCGGAATCGAACTCTCCCTTGCGACGACGGCTGCTCTTCTGATGCTTATCGGTTACTCTGTTGACAGCAATATCCTGCTGACCACGAAAGTCCTTAAACGCCAGGGAAAGCTTGAAGAAAAAATGGAAGGCGCGTTTCGGACCGGTATCATCATGACTACAACGACCCTTGCTGCAATCATTGCCATGTTCATCGTTGCATTCATAGGTCAGGTGCCGACGCTCTATTCCATCGCCGCCGTTTTGATAATCGGTCTTATCTGTGATATCATTTTTACCTGGGGGTTCAATGCCGGCATTCTCCGCATGTATCTTTCCGGATCTGAAAAATCCCAGGGAATGCCAAAGCAGCCCAAAAAGGACAGCAGAGGTGCAAAACAATGAGCTCAAAAAGATCATCTCCTCAGAAAAAAGAGAAGAAGGAGTACTCCGGATGGCAGGCAGTGATCCGTGACCCGCGGGTAATTCTTGTTCTTGTACTGGTGGCTCTTTCCCTTGCGGCGATATTTGTTCCGTTTGGAGATCGGGAAGGCTTTACGAATCTGCAGTTCGGCCTCGACCTTGACGGCGGTTCATGGATCCAGCTGGAGTTCCAGTCTGAAGTCGTTACGATCGGTCAGGGTGCTGATGTTACGGCCGTAGCGGAAAATATGGGAAAAACGCTTGACTGTACCGTCATCCCTATCGGTCAAACCAAGATCGAGGTCCAGAAATCAGCGTCAACAGCTGAACTTCGCGCTGCTGTCGAGGCTGCCGGAGCTTCGTTTGTCGGGTCTGAGCCCGGAGTTGGCACGGATACAGCAGATACTATAAAGCGTATCCTTGAATCCAAGTTAAACAGTCTCGGAACGAATGATGTCAAGGTCAACACACTCGCGAACATGGATGGCGTTTCCCAGTATGTCCGTATCGAGATGGCGGGCGTTGATATGCAGACCGCTCAGGAGCTTGTCGGGACCCAGGGTCTTTTCGAACTTCGTATCGTTACAACCGGCAATGAAACGGCTCATGTCTTATACGGAGACTCGGTCGTTTCTGTCCAGAATCCAACCCAGAACCCGGCAGGTTCTGACAACTGGGGTGTGGCATTCGGTATCGACAACGCCGGAGCAGAGGCACTTCAGCAGGCCTGTATCAAGTATGGGGCAACCACAAATCCTGCTGCTCACGAACTGGTCATGTACCTTGACGAAAAACTCGTCTACAGTGCTCCGCTCTCTGCCGATCTTGCAGCGTCCATTGCAAAGAGCCCGGTAAACAGTTTGTATGCCGGAACCGGTCACGGAGATGAAGGCAAAGCAAAGGCTCAGGAACTTGAGATCCATCTGCGGGCAGGGGCTCTTCCAGTCCAGGTCGAGATCGCCGGATCCGGTTCGACCTCAGCGGTGCTTGGCGACTACTTCAAGATCGTGTGTCTGATAGCAGCGATCGCGGCACTCGCGGCGGTTGCTTTGATGGTGTATCTCAGATACCGTACTCCTGAGATCGTTCTTCCGATGATCGCGACGAATGTTGCGGAGATCGTGATTCTTCTCGGTATCGCCGTCTTCATCCAGCAGCTGGATATTGCGGCCATCGCGGCGCTGATCGCAGTTCTTGGAACCGGTATCGATCAGCTGGTCATCATCACCGATGAGGTCATGCACGAAGGCCGGGTCCCATCCCAGGCCCTCTATCTCAAACGCCTGAAGCGCGCTCTCGTCATCATCATGACTTCAGCAGCCACGGTCATCATCGCCATGTTCCCGCTGATCATCATGGATCTCTCCACTCTGAAGGGATTTGCGATCATCAGCATACTTGGTATTCTGATCGGTGTTCTCATCACCCGCCCTGCTTACGGCAGGGTCGTGATGGAGATCATGGCAAAATAATTTTTTTCGATCACTGCGGATTTTTTTGATTTTTGATCGCTGTTGCCAGTTTCTGCAGTTTAGACAGGATCTCCTGCCGGCCGGCTGTTTTCACGAAGGCCGGTTTATCGATGACGACCGGGTCGGATCTGATATGAGCTGCTGATTTTTCAGAAAGGACGGCTATGATCCAGTCGATCACGGTATCATGATTCACGATGGCCCCATGCTCTGCTTCTGTTTTCAGCAGACGTTCGTTTCCCTGCGGATCTTTTCCAAGCTTTTCGAGATAACCGAAGAACGTCGCTGACTCTGTCGGAACACATCCGTCGCCTGCATGATCATATATGATGTGGGTGATCTCCGGGTCGTTTGAATCACCTGAGAATATCAGTGATCTGATCGTCTGATGATTGATCCCGACGGCGAAGTATGAACAGTCAAGTTCAGGCAGGATCCGGCTGTTGTTTTCCAGTCTGAGGGCGTCCCCGTCACCAAAGATATTCTGCAGGGTCGCCTCATACTCCTTTGCAGTCATCGGTTCGTAGACATTCAGCCCGGCATCTCTGATCTGCCCAGCCGGTGAATAATACGGCTCTCCGTCTGTTATGATATCTTCTCTGTCACGCAGCTCATCATCCGTCGGTATGTTTTTTGTATAATGGTACATCGGATGCCTGCTGAAATACTTCATTGTCGGGATCAGATCGGTCCCGGAAGGAAAACTCGTCCGTACGTCCCGGGTGATCTTCGTTACTGCATCAAACAAACTTCCGGGAATATAGGTCAGTTCCCCGGTCAGCGCCGTGTTTATCGTGTCCGGCGCGCCTTCATACGGTGTTGCCAGGGTTATGACTTTTCCGATATTGTCTTTGCCGTACATCTCAAGATAGGAAGAAACGATCAGCCCCCCGAGGCTGTGTGCTATAAGATCTGCACCGGAAGCTCCGGTAGTATCCAGGATCCGGCGGATCTGCTGATCCAGGAGCTTTGCGGTATCTTTGTTGGACCGACGGAAATCATAGGAGAAAAAGTAGGCGCCTCTTTTTGGAAATTTAGCACAGAGCCTGTCAATGATTTTTTTGTATGGATACTCAAATGCCCCCATCGTCCCGTATTCCCGTTCATCCTCGGGCAGAGTGGTTAGATCCTTCTCATTATTCTTTACAAAGAGGGGATTTTGTATTCTCATCATCTCGCCGAGTTTTGTAAGTTTCAGAGAATATTCTACCCAGACAAGATCGCCTTCCTGATCATAAAGCCGGCTTCCCATGATGCCGGGTATAAATATCACCGGATTGTGTGTCATAGTCATTATCGATTGATTTTCCGGGATAAGATACGTAATATCTCTCCCGTCTCACCTGAATGTATGATAGGCAATGCGGGATAATGAAGATATCCTGCCGGAAGAACTATAGTTTTCAGATGGTTAAATATATATTTTAATAAATTACTAAATATATTTTGATACATGAATTGTGTATTGTAAATCATCTATTGTTGAATCAGAGATTAGTCTTATTATCTATCCTGCTGACATGTATATGGTACAAAATCATGAAGGCTGTCTTAGGACTTGAAGATGGGACGATCATCACTGGAACCGGCTTCGGCGTCGAAGGTTCTGCATCCGGTGAACTGGTCGTCACTCTTGTATCCACTGGATACATGGAAGCCCTTAGTGATCCGAGCGTATCCGGACAACTACTGATGTTCGGATATCCGCTTGTCGGAAACTACGGAGCAAATAAAGATCAGCTCCAGCATGAAAAAGTTCACGCTGCGGGAACAATTGTGCGTGAACTCTGCGTTCATCCAAAACACCAGCCAACTCTTGGTGAATTCTTCGAGGACAACGGCCTTATCGGGATCGAGGGTGTTGACACCCGGATGCTCACGATAAAACTGCGTGAACAGGGAGTAATGCGTGCTGCCCTTATCACCGGTTCTGACGACGGATACAAAGCCGTCAGTATGGCTCAGACCTCCCCGGTCCAGGAGACCCGCGACCTTATTCCCGGCGTGACCTGTCCGGCCCCCTATCACATCGAAGGCAAGGGAAAAAAGATCGCTGTCCTTGACCTTGGATGTAGAAAATCCATAATCACCAGCCTGAAAAACCGCGGTGCAGACATCTATGTCTACCCGTACGGAACGCCGGCTGATGTGATCCTTGCCGACAAACCAAGCGCACTTTTCTTAACGAACGGGCCGGGTTATCCGTTTGCCGCGTCAAAAGCAGTTTCCTGCGTGAAAGATATCCTTGGAACCATCCCAGTACATGGGATCTGCATGGGAACAGAGATCATCGCCGCAGCGCTCGGCGGTCAGGTCGAAAAACTCAAACTCGGTCACAGAGGGGCAAGTCAGCCCGTTAAATTCTCTGACGGTACGGTTGCGGTAACCTTCCAGGGACACGGCTACGCGGTAGTTGCCGACAGTCTTCCGGAAGGCTGCGAAGTAAACTGTATCAATGCAAACGACGGCACGGTCGAGGGTTTTGTCAATAATGACCTCGGCGTGTACTGCGTCCAGTTCCACCCGGAACACGATGGAATCTACGACGGCGTGGAAAAACCGATTTACGATATCATGTACAGGGGGATCCCTGATGCCTAAAAACACCTCACTTAAAAAAGTCCTGCTCATCGGATCAGGACCTATCCAGATCGGACAGGCTGCTGAGTTTGACTACGCCGGAAGCCAGGCCTGTAAAGCCGTCCGTGAAGAGGGTATCGAAGTTGTCTTAGTCAACTCCAATCCTGCCACGATCCAGACCGATCCGGAAACCGCGGATAAAGTCTATGTTGAACCGCTGAAAGCAGAGATCATCGCAGAGATCATCAAAAAGGAAAAACCTGACGGGATCCTTTCCGGTATGGGCGGCCAGACCGGTCTGAACCTTACGGCTGAACTCTATGAAATGGGCGCCCTTGAAGGTGTCCAGATCCTTGGAACGCCTCTTGAAGCAATCTATCATGGTGAAGACCGTGATCTCTTCAAGAAACTCATGATCGAGATCGGCGAACCGGTCCCAAAGAGTTACATCCTCACAAAAATCGAGCAGATCGAAGAGGCATATGCCGAAGTCGGTCTTCCCGCGATCATCCGTCCGGCATACACGCTTGGAGGAAGCGGCGGAGGTGTCGCGACCACCAAAGAAGAACTGAAAAAGATCGTTGAATACGGTTTGACAAAGTCCCGTGTCCACCAGGTCCTGATCGAAGAGTCGGTCAAAGGATGGAACGAGATCGAGTTTGAGGTCATGCGGGATGCTGCAGACACCTGTATCATCATCTGCGGTATGGAAAATGTTGACCCGATGGGCGTTCACACCGGAGAATCCGTTGTCGTCGCCCCGATCCTGACTCTCACCTCTGATGAGTTCGGGATAATGCGCCGGGCAGCCATCAAAATTATCCGTGCTCTTAACGTGCAGGGAGGATGCAACATCCAGTTCGCCTTCAACAACGGTGACTACCGTGTCATTGAAGTCAATCCGCGTGTCTCGCGTTCCTCGGCGCTTGCTTCCAAAGCGACCGGATACCCGATCGCCCGCGTGGCGGCAAAAGTTGCCATCGGTCTGCATCTCGACGAGATCAAAAACACGGTCACGGGCTGCACGCCTGCCTGTTTCGAGCCGGCTGTTGATTATGTCGTCGTCAAAGTCTCCAGATGGCCGTTTGACAAATTCAAGACCGCTGACCGGACCCTTACTACTGCGATGAAAAGCACTGGTGAGGTCATGGCGATCGGACGTACCGTTGAAGAAGGATTCAAGAAAGCCCTCCGCTCTCTTGATACGGATATCTATCGGCACACCGACTTAAATGAGATCAGAATGATCCTCTCCCGGCCGACCGATGAGAGATTCCCCACACTCTTCGACGCCTTCCGCCTTGGAATGACCGTCAAGGAAGTCTACGACCTGACCCAGATCGAGCCGTTCTTCTTAGAGAAGATCCAGAACGTTGTGGACATCGAACTTGAACTCCGCGACCACCCGACTGAAGAGCTCGTCAAGACCTCCAAAAAGTTCGGTTTCTCCAACGCCGAGATCCGCGAGCTCACCGGCTGGAACATTTACAAGATCGAAAGCCTTGTCGGTCTTCCGACCTACAAGATGGTCGACACCTGCTCGGCAGAGTTCCCGGCAAAGACGCCCTATTACTACTCCACCTGGGAGCAGGAGTGCGAACTTACCCAGTCCGACAAGAAAAAGATCCTCATCCTTGGTTCCGGCGCTATCCGTATCGGCCAGGGGATCGAGTTCGATTACTGCACGGTCCACGCAGTCAAGTCCCTGCGTGAGGAAGGCATCGAGGTCCATATCTTAAATAACAACCCGGAGACGGTCTCGACCGACTTCGACACCTCGGACCGCCTGTACTTTGAACCAATGCAGCTCGAAGATGTTGTGAACATCTTGCGAAAAGGCGACTATGACGGTGTAATGGTGCAGTTCGGCGGCCAGAACTCCGTCAACCTCGCCATCCCAATCCAGGAAGAGATCAAACTCTTCGGTCTGAAGACAAAAGTCCTCGGAACAAGCCCCGACAACATGGATGTTGCCGAAGACAGAAACCGGTTCAGTGTTCTCTTAGAGCAGAACAACATCCCGTCCCCGGCAAATGGTTCCGCCTACTCAGAAAAGGAAGCTTACGCGATCGCCAACAAGATCGGCTACCCGGTCTTAGTTCGGCCAAGCTATGTTCTTGGCGGCCGTGCGATGGAACTCGTTCACGATGAACTTGAACTCCAGACCTACATCAAAGAAGCCGTCCGCGTCTCCAACACCCACCCAGTCTTGATCGACAGATATCTCGACAATGCAACCGAGCTGGACGTTGACGCGGTTTCCGATGGCGAGACCGTTCTTATCGGCGGTGTGATGGAACACATCGAAGAAGCCGGTGTCCACTCAGGCGACTCTGCGTGCGTGATCCCGACCCAGACCCTTACAAAAGAACAGATCGCGACCGTCAAAGAGTATACGCGAAAGATCGCCATTTCTCTTGGCGTTATCGGTCTGATCAACATCCAGTATGCTCTTCACAAAGGAACGGTCTATGTTCTTGAGGCAAACCCGCGTGCAAGCCGGACGGTCCCGTTCGTCTCGAAGGCGACCGGTATCCCCCTTGCAAAGATCGCAGCTAAACTTATGATCGGTAAGAAACTTGCCGATCTCGGATATGAAGAAAAAGAGATCAGGCATGTCGCAGTAAAGGAAGTTCTTCTTCCCTTCTCCAGACTGCCGGGTGTCGATCCGATCCTCGGTCCGGAGATGAAGAGTACCGGTGAAGTCATCGGTATCGATTATGACTTCGGCAGAGCATTCTACAAGGCAAGTCAGGCGGCAGACAACACCTTCCCCCTGAAAGGAAACGTGTTCATCTCGGTCACGAACGATCAGAAGGATGAGATCCTGCCGATCGCCCGAAAACTCCATGATCTCGGCTTCTCGCTCTACGGAACGGAAGGCACAGTCAAGTTCCTTACCCAGCAGGACATCCCGATGAACCTTGTCAGAAAGGTCCAGGAAGGTTCCCCCAACATCCTGGATATGATCCGGGCGCTGGATGTGCATCTTCTCATCAACACACCCGGCGACAAAAATGCACGGGCCGACCATCTGCAGATCATGCGGGCAAGCATCGACTACTCCATCCCCTATATCACGACCATCTTCGGAGCAGAAGCGGCAGTTCAGGCGATCGAGTCGATGAAGACCAACAAGATCACGATCGAACCGCTGAGCCACTATCTCAGCTGATCTTCTCACTCATCTCCTTTTTTGTCCTGTTATGAGCACAAACACTGTCGCAAATACCGAAAGGAGAAGGCAAAGACCAAATCCGGTCTGATATCCGGCAAAGGTGATAACCATCCCGCATACAAGCGGACCCGAGGCATGCCCGATATCCATGATCGAGGAGAGGGCGCCAAGCGATGCTCCCAGCTCATTTTTCTCAGCAGTATCTGCCGCAAATACATTTGTTGCCACGGTCGAAAGTGACATCCCTATCCCAAAAATACAGCTGAGGGCAAGCAGGATCCAAAAATCTGCTGCCAGACCCATGGCTCCAAGGGAAAGCCCTGTTATAAGCATACCCAGGGCGATCTGTTTTTGCGGATCTCCGAGATCTGCCTTTTTGCCGAAAAACGGTTTTGTCAGCGCAATGATCACGACCTGCACTGCAAAAATTATCCCTGTCTGCCATGCGGGAACACCGATAAAAAGAAGATAGACCGGGAGAAATGTTTCAAATGTTCCAAAGCAGAAGTAGGTGATCATCTCTGCGATGGATGCAGCACGCAGACCTTTATTCGAAAGAAACGCTTTCAGACTTTTTGTGAAATCAGCAATAGTTACCTTCTTGACACCGCCGTTTGCATCATGGAAGAAAAGTATCAGGATAACGACCGGTATGGCAGCACAAAACGCTGCAAGATACACCATATGATATGCCGTGTTTCCCGGTGCAAGGGCAAATAGCGTGAGGATAAATCCTCCCGCCAGAGGAGCGGCAGTTCTGCCGGCGAGGGTGGCAGAACTGTATGTCCCCATCATTACTCCTTTTCTGTTCCCGAATTTTTCTGCGATTATTGCCCCGACCACGGGTCCCAGGATAGCGGTCGCTAATCCATGAAAGAATCTGACAGGTATGAGAACAATCGGATCTGTTATCAGAAGATAGAGCAGAGGGGCAGTCAGAAACACACATCCGGATGCGATGAGGAGTTTTCTTCGCCCAAGCTTGTCTGATATCACGCCTATTGGAAAACTGAATAAAATTCCGGCAAGCGGGGAAACAGCGGCAATCACGCCGAGATACGCGTCATTTGCTCCAAGAGAGGCTGCAAATAAGGGGAGCACCGGGTTTTTCGCGATAGTTGTAGAGAATATCGCGAAGCACCCGATTATGCAAAAGTAGATAATGAACTTTTTTTGTACACTCTCTTCTGACATTTGTTTTGCTATTTGACGTAATCTGATAAAAAGGGTTTGAGTTCCCACCGACACGCATAATGCCTTGCCCGCCCAAAAAAAGAATCATGTGTTCAGCAGGCGGACCTGTCGATGTTGACCTCAATGACCCCTTAAAGGGCAGAGGCAAGAAGTATAAATGCAATGACTGCGGGGCGACCTTCACCGGGCTTGGCAAACACCCGATGTGCCCAACCTGCCAGTCAGACGACGTTACCGAGATGTAACGCCAATGACCGGTGAGCTTCGCGTTCCCTTCGGAGGTGATCAGCCGCTCATCATCCGGGGGGCCGTCTCTTTTCTTTTGATCGCCAAAGCCTTTGAACCGTTCCCTCTTCTGATCGAGACCGACACAGACGAAATCGTCCAGGGTGTGTATCCGGGCGATCTGATCATCGTCTCGGCACCGGAAGGCGGCGAGCTCCTTCCCGCTCTTTATCTTCTCGAGATGGTCAGAACATATCATCTGCCTGTCATCGCTCTTCCCAAAACGCATCCAGCAGGAAAACGGCTGTCATACGTCGTATCGGCCGCAGAAAAAATAGAGATGCGGTGTGATATCAGACGCGGGACCCATCCCGAGCAGCATCTCCTCTGTTCCGCCGACGAGTTCACCGGGATGATCCTCTCTGCAGAAGAAAACGATCTCGTTATACGCTCTCCCCGTCCCGGGATCACGGTGTCCCGTCTTCATTGGGATCCCTCATATACTGAAAAAAGTGCGGGAGTGATCTCAGATCCGGACTGACCGGATAGTTGAGACATACTCAGTGTCGGCATCGGTAAAGATTTCCGACAGACTGAGTGTGTTCCCCTCCGCCCAGCCCATGCCAAGATAGATCCCGCCGTTCTTGTCGTATCTGAAAAGCGTCGCATCTCCGCCGGACGATACGATCCCTCCCGTCTCTCCTTCATCGACGCCCATATACGACGTTTTTGCAATGAAACCTAAAGTATTTTGGCTCCCGATCCCGATGATGAAATCCGACGGAAGTCCGGCATCATATCCGTCCTTCGAGATGACCTCCTGGTCCCGGGTGCTCCAGATCCCGGCAAAATTCAACCCAGCCTGCTGAGTGCCCGCCGTCGAACCGTTCAGCACATACGTGAGTGTTTTTACGGCAGTATGATCCTTATCCATTCGTTCATCCAGACTGGAGACGGTGATTATTTCATGAGAGGCCGATCCAAACCAGAGCTTCCCGTCCCCGGTCACGAAAAGGATCTTTTCTGGCTTATCGCCGCCGTACAATACTGCACTGAAATCCGTGCCTCCGGCCTTTTCCGTTTCGCTCCCTGTGTCGGCAATACCATAGAAAACTCCTCCTTTTTGTCCAAGGACAACAAGGTTTCCGCCGGAAACTGCTTGTAACATATCCCTCGAAAGCAGAGATCCGCCATCGAAGGTGAAAACCCCGGAGATCGCCGGATAGATCTTGGCCGTTGCCTCTGCGCTGTTTCTCAGCAGAATGGATGACTGCGTGCCGACACTCTGTTCTTCTGACAAAGACCGTCCGGTGTCTGAAAACACTGCGCCGGCGAGCATGATCTCGTTTTCATTCACCACGGTCCCGATCTGGACCGCAGATAAATTCCCCTCTCCTTGCGGCGCCTGAGAGGTCAGGATGAACTGTGTTCCGTCCTTGGAAAAGAACGACCCGTAAAAAGCGGTGCCGGCATATGTTCCGGAAAAGAGTCTTCCCTCCTGGAAGGCGACATCAAATACCGCGTTTGTGAGGGCCGGCTGAATGAATCCGTCCTGCCCGTTTTCGTGAACCGTCTGTGATGCAATCGTCCATCGTCCGGTAATATCGGGAACTTCGGTAGCTGATTTCGACAGACATCCGGCAGAGATGATCACTGCTGCGAGCAGGATCAGAATAAACAGACAGGCTGCATATTTCATATGAATACTACTTATCATTTCAGAAAATAAAACAGCAGGTCCCATTCGCCGGAAAACGGCCTGTTGGCTGCAAAAAAGATCTGAACAACCGTGTTTGTAAAAAAAAAGATTATCCGTATTTAACGGATAAGAGCTGCAGCGCGGTCTGCTGCTGAGCTGACCGACTCTGACTTGATGATCTCGATTCTGCGGATCGGGAAGATCGGCTTGCACTCGGCAAACATCTTCTTGGAAAGATCGCCTTTCAGCATAGCGGAGACAAATGACTCGAAGTCGGACTCCTTTACGGTGTCTTCGACAACTTTCACCATCATTGCACGAAGTTCCTGGACCTGGGAAAGTCTTGCGTGGTTGATCGTGAATGCGGTGATCGTGACCTGAAGTTCGCGGGTGCTGCCAAGCGGCTTCACCGTGATAGTGCTGTCGACACGGGAGGCCCGTTTCTTGACCATTGCGCGAACGAACTCTTTTGTCATCTCATGACCGTTGAACTGGGTGTATGCTGCATCTCCTGCAACATTCATGATCTTAAAGGATGTACGAACATTCTGTTTGGAGTAGTCCTGGATAAGTTCGCCCAGACTAACCGTCAATACACGGCCCGGAACATTTTCCGGATTTGAAGAGATGATCTCTCCAATGAACTGCTTGCCGAGGAACTCGGGTGCGTGAACTTTATACCAGTTCTTTGCCTTCCATCCTTCGACTTTGCGTCCGCCACTCTGCTTTTTTCTTGCCATGGTTTATTCACCTGAAGTATTTTTTAACGTATTCTCTTCGCAGATCGTCTCGATGAGCCGTTCTGCAACCGAGAGATTCATCAGATAATCATCAACTGTCGCAATAACCGACCGAAGCGACTCGCCGTTCACCCTTGCTGTAATATACCCATCCTCATAAGACGTATCTATGAATCCGGCATTGTCCGGCGCAAGAGATTTTTCGATCTCGTCTGCGCTTTGGACCCTGGACCGGATCTCGCCTGTTATCTTCATGCAAATGCCTCCAGCGATATGATAAACTCAGCCTCGCAGGCAAGGGGGAGTTCTCCTCCAGCCCGGGTCCTGTGACCTCCGCCTTTTCCGCCGAATGTTTTTGCAGCAGTCGTGATGAACTGCTCAAAATCCACGTCAGCGGTTCGGGGTGCTCTGGCTGAGACTTTCAGATACGATGCTCCTCTGCAAAGAACGAAAATAGGTTGTTTCTGTGACCCGGCAAACATGTCTGCGACATCGCTCACCGTATCGACCGAATCAACCATCCATGCATTCTTTGTCAGCTGTCTGGCTGAATCTGCGGCCTGGATCACCTTTTTCTTAAACGAAAGAGCGATCTCCCAGGCCTCTTTCAGCAGGGAAGCATCCCCGCATGCCAGCCCGAATGCGATGTCGGTCCTGCCTGCTTTTCCGCAGGCATCGATGACCATCGTCAGCGAGTGGGCATTTTGGATGATCTCCCGCTCAAGACCCCAGGTATCACCGTAGAGATCCGTCAGCGCATCATACGCTGCATTGGACCGTGCGATGATCTCTGATAAAAAACACCCGAGATAAGCTTCATCCGACGTTTTCGCCGAACAGGCTTTCACGATTTGTTCAGCCTCCCCGCTGTTTCCGGAAAGACCCGGAAGATAGGGTGCGGCCGCGGCTTCGATCTGCTCTTTGGGTGTTCTGCCGGCAAGAAGTATCCCTCTCCCCGGATTTATCAGATTGTTCGCGATCCCCTCGCCGATGATCTTTTCATTCATCCCGGTAACGGTCTGCCCGTCCCCGATGATGCCTAGAAGAACCAGGCCGGCAAGGTCTCGGTTATCTGAAAGGGCATTTGCGACCAGATAGGCGCAGCCGGCTGCGGAAAGTTCCGTTTCGCCGTCTGCACCGAACAATCGCGGATTGATATGGTATTTTGAGGTGGTGTAAGGCACGTGATGATCGACGATCATTGTCGTCTCCGGCAACCCGGCACACGACGCCCCCAAGTCACAGAGAAGGGAGATGTCCGGATTCGTGACATCTTCTTCGCTCAGCACAGGTAAAAACCTGAGCCTGAATGCGATGCCTGCTCTTTTCAGGGCAATGGACATGATCGCTGCCGAGGATATGCCGTCCGCGTCGTGGTGGGAGTACATCTCGACGTACTCCATCTCTTTGAGGCGTTCGGCAATATTTTTAGCAGCTTCTTCCAGTGACATGGGTTATGACGATTTATCTGGACAGCAGAATCTCTGCAGTCTCCGGCTTGTAGACCCAGCCGAGCGGTAAGCGTTTGTTTCCAACGTAGTACTTTACGAGTCTGCGGACCTTTGCTTCGGTCAGATGGAGCTGACGTTTGTTGTGAAGGTCTTTTTTGTTCTGCTCAAGGTGTTTTCTCATGCCGAGAGCCTTGTGCATAAGGTTGCGCAGATCTTCGGGGATGTCAGTGTCAAGGTCGTTTTCACGGACGATGGCATTGATTCTCTTGCCGGTTGCGAGTTTTACATTGGGGACGCCGTGTTTGTCACGGAGAACGAGACCGATCTGTGCACAGGTAAGACCTGCTTTGCGCATCTCGACGATTTTACCCTCGATCTCTTTGACATCGGAGTTGGACCAGGCAGGAACTTCTTTTCTGTATGGTCTCACAGAGGATGCAATTCCTCTTCTTCTAGCATGCATTCGTGCCATAATTTATCACCTCGCGAAAGAGACTGTCCGCCATCCGTACCGGGCGGAGAACCAATCTGCCGACGTATTCGCGGATACTGTGATTTGACAGATATGGTCGTAAGTCACGAAAAGAGCAGCATGTATATTACAGCTGACTCGTCGTAATCCCAAAGCCATAAGGCAGTGTCTTAGAAGACAGACACGTCGGACTTACTTCAGTCAGCACCTAAGTGCTTCTTACATGTTGGAGGGTATCAATAATAAGGGTTTGGGACGTACGTACATAGAATGAGTATGCGTGAGTATGATGTGATCGTTGTCGGGACGGGGCCGGCAGGACTGTTTTGTGCCGCCAATCTTGCGCCGGCACGGGTCCTTGTTTTGGAAAAGATGAAACTTCCGGGTCGAAAACTTCTGCTGGCCGGCTCCGGTCAGTGTAATCTCACGCATGCCGGCGATGTGAAAACGTTCACCGGAAACTATGGTGATCACGGGGATTTTGTGAAGCCTTCGCTGATGGCGTGTTCGAATCGGGCCGTGACAGAGTTTTTTGAACAGCGCGGGGTTCCTGTGTTCACAAACGAGAACGGGAAGGTCTTTCCCGTTTCGCTTCGCGCGGATGATGTGCTGGATGCTTTGCTTTCTGCCTGCGATGAGGCGGGAGTCGAGATCAATTATTCGGAAGGGGTGAAGTCGATAAGCCGGGATCAGGACGGGTATGCGGCCGAGACCTCGTTTGGGGTGTATCGTGCGAAGTATGTGGTGATCGCGACCGGGGGGATGTCGTATCCCGGGACCGGTTCGACGGGGGACGGGTATGGTTTTGCCGAATCCCTCGGCCATACGATCGCCCCTCCCGAGCCGTCTCTGACCCCGGTGTATGCCGATGATCATCCGCTGCGGGATCTTTCGGGGATATCTCTTCCGGCAAAGGTGAGTATCTGGCGGGACGGAAAAAAGCTGATGACCCGGGCGGGCGATCTGCTGATAACCCGTTTTGGGTATTCGGGTCCGGTGATCCTGGATGCTTCGCGATGGATGCGGGCCGGCGATCTGCTCAGGATCGGATTCACTCCTCTTTCCCCGGAGGAAACGGATGCTCTTTTGAAAGAGCGGACCGCCGCGTCCGGGGGAAAGCAGGTGCAGAATCTTTTGTCCGGTCTCTCCTGCCCGGATCGTCTCACCCGCGCGCTGACCGAACTTTCCGGTATTCCTGAAGGGACGACCGGGGGTCAGCTGACCGCGAAGATGCGGGCAGCGCTGGTCGAAAATCTGACGGGGTTTCCGGTCAGTATCAGCCGGATGGGCGATTTCCATGCCGCGATGTGCACGGCAGGGGGCGTTTCGCTTGCGGAGATCAATAAGAAGACCTGCGAGTCGAAGCTCGCTCCGGGCGTCTTTTTTGCGGGAGAGGTTATGGATATCGACGGGGATACGGGGGGATACAACATTCAGGCGGCATTTTCCACAGGTTTTGTCGTCGCGAAAACGATCCTTAGGATGTTGTGCGCGTGAGCGGGGTTTGCCCCTGATTTTTTGGTACGGGGCCGTTTTCAGTTTCAAAATTATGCCCTCGATTCATAATGTTTAAATGAGTCTGAGTTGTATCTTGTTATCGCAATATTTTGTTGCCTCAGTGGCTTAGTGGTATAGCGCGTCCTTGGTAAGGACGAGGTCGCGAGTTCAACTCTCGCCTGAGGCTCTTTTCTTTTTGAATTTATTTCTGACATGTCTGTGCTGATCCAAAGATTGGCGGGATGTTTTTTCCTCTTCAATTCGTTCTAGAACTAAAGAGGATTAGATCGTTTTCTGATTCAGGGGGTGCCGGATGGGAAAGAACGGGTGCTGACTTGCCGAAAACAGATCGTATTTGTCAAATGCTGTGTCAAGTGTTTCCTGTCTTATTTTCGGAAACGAAGTGATATTCTAGGTTTGATTTGGGTATTTGCCAATTTGATGTATTTGACAAAGGTGAGGAAAGCGGGGGGTTGGATGATCGGCATGCCGGTCGTGGAAAATCTGCGGGCGTCTCTCTCTCATTTATGTAAAATTGTAAAATACAATTAATATAATTATAATATACGTTATTTTTAGATTTAAAGGAAGGATCGGGCTTCTTCTTGTTGTCAAACGATTTGGAAAGTAGCTGGAAAGTCGGCAAATACCCTGCGTGATGCTGTCACTTTTCCAACTGAACAAGATGCCGTGCCTTGTTTCCTTTTCCCGCATCCCTTTTATCCTCTCGAAAAGAACATCTATCAGAGTCAACCCGCTATGATCCTCAACACCGGAAGCAGAACAGACATCCCCGCTTTTTTCAGCGAATGGTTCTACAATCGTATCAGGGAAGGGTATGTTCTCGTACGTAACCCGTATTTTCCTCAAAAGGTTACGAAATACCTGCTGAATCCGGACATCGTGGACTGTATCAACTTCTGCACCAAAAATCCTGAACCGATGATTCCGCGGCTCCGCGAACTGGATACGTTTGGTCAGTTCTGGTATGTCACCATCACTCCGTACGGAAAAGAGATCGAACCAAACGTCCCTCCGGCAAAACAGGTGATCGGTTCATTTCAGACCCTCTCGGAACGTGTCGGCCTTGGCCGTATCGGCTGGCGGTACGATCCGATCTTTCTCACCGAAAAGTATTCCCTCGAATCTCATCTCGCTTCGTTTGAAAAAATGGCGGCAGAACTTGCCGACTATACCGACGTCTGCGTCATCAGTTTCCTTGATCTCTATCAAAAAACCAGACGGAACTTCCCTGCCGGAAAAGAAGTGGAACAAAAGGACCGTATCACTCTTGGAAAAGCATTCAGTGAGATCGGCCGCGAGCACGGAATAACGATAAAATCCTGTGCGGAAGGAGCCGAACTGGAAGGCTTCGGCGTCGATTGTTCCGGCTGTCTTACCTGGGAGGTCATTGAACGTGCCGTCGGCCAAAAACTTCGTCACGACTCCGGCAGCACATCGACACGCAGCTCCTGCTCCTGTCTGCTGAACTGCGACATCGGCGCCTACAATACCTGCGGGCATGGATGCGTCTACTGTTATGCAAACTACGACCAGAAAACCGTTCGGAAAAACCGGGAACTGCATGACCCCTCCTCTCCCTTCCTCATCGGCGGATCAGCCGACGGCGATATCATCACCAACGCTCGTCAGACACGTCTGCGTGACGGTCAGCTCCCTCTCTTCTGAGAATCTCCTGCACAGAACTTCCTTTTACGGCTGCTCGTTTCATCAGGTTTTTTTCACATTGCATACAACCGCCCCCTACTTTGATCAGATGGTGATGTATGGTTTCCACACCAAAATGTTAAATATGTTTTACTATCATATATATTTTCGAATGAGAGATAAGATCCAGTTTTCCATCCGCAAAAACTGCTGTAAAAACAAGCGTGTCTCTGACTCTCAGAAAGTATAATGGAAGTACAATATGACAATTATCTCCCCTCAATCATCAAAAGGATGCAGCAAATACCGAATAGAGAAATCGCTTTCTTCTTTGAATATATGGTCTGCCGAATTCTTCTCTGACCCTCGAAGCTCATTGATCATCGGAGTGAGATAATGGACCTCTCTGAACAACGGATGACACTCGTCACGTTCATTATTCTGGCACTCGGCGTTGGATTTGCCGGTCTTATTCTCTTTGCTCCCGGGGTCCTTGGATCCGCAGAAACGGGGATTGGATCAACCGGCGGTCTTACCATAGATATCACCTACTCCGCCAAAGATCTTGATTCTTCATATAACGAAGCTTCAGCAACAATTCTGTATCTTGTTGACGGAGCAAGTTATGTTGACGGATCCGGAGCCTTGGTAAATGGCAATGTGATAACCATCACCGATGAGGGCACGTATATCGCACGCGGCAGTCTTTCCGATGGGCAGATCGTCATATATGCCGGCGAGAGTGATAAGGTCCAGCTCGTTCTTGACGGTGTTGATATTTCCTGTTCAAATAACCCGGCCATTTACGCAGCACAGGCCGGCAAAGTATTCATCACCCTCGCCGAAGGCAGTGTCAACACCCTGTCGGACGGCAGCGTGTATGCCCCAACAATCGACAACAAGGAAGCGAAAGCTACGATATATTCGCGAAGCGATCTCACACTCAACGGTCATGGTACGCTGATCGTGACCGGTAACTATCTCCACGCGATCTCCTCGCAGAATGATCTCGTCATCGCCGGAGGCACGTACGTATTGACTGCAGTCGGGGACGGACTCCACGGAAAAGATTCCGTGAAGATCTATGACGGTACAATAACCATTGATGCCGGTGACGAAGGCATCCAGTCCGATCAGACGGATGATGAAGAAAAAGGATTTGTTTCGATCGACGGCGGCAGTATTACGATCACTTCGACGGGTGACGGTATTGAAGCAATCACTGTTCTCCGAATTGCAGGAGGAGATATCGATATCACGACCGGTGAAGGCAGCGGGACTCCGGCGTCGGGCGGATTTACCGGCAGTGTCCCCGATATGAGTACAATGACCGCACCATCTGGCGTGGATATGGGGAGTGGAATGAATATGACCCGCCCGACGTTCGATGGAAATATGACTTCTCAGATGGGCGGCGGCCAGGGTTTCGCTCCGACGACTACAACCACAGATGATGACAGTGTGAGTGCAAAAGGCCTGAAGGCCGATGAACTTGTTCTCATCACCGGCGGGACTATCACTCTTAACTGTGAGGACGACGGTATCCATTCCAATATCGATGTGACGATTCAGGGAGGCACCATTTCCATCGCCTCGGGAGACGACGGCATCCATGCCGATGAGAATCTCGTGATAAATGATGGTTCCGTTACAATTACCCAAAGCTACGAAGGGCTGGAAGGTTTTGCGATAACCGTTAACGGCGGTCAGATCGACATAACCTCGACCGATGACGGCATGAATGCCGGCGGCGGGGCCGACGGGAGCGGATTTATGATGGGAGGCGGCGGCTTTGACAAGGACTCTTTCAGTTCTGCCCTTACCAACAGCGGGGATCTTCCGCAGCTCACGATCAACGGCGGCGTTATATCGGTGTTTTCCTCCTCGGGAGATGGTGTGGATTCCAACGGCGATCTCACCATTAACGGAGGTACGTTGTATGTCGAAGCAAACAACAACGGAAACAGTGCAATTGATGCGGGGGCCGAGTCCGGCGGAACGTGTGTTGTGAACGGGGGTGTCGTGTTGGCAATTGGAAGTTCTTCGATGGCGGAAGGATTCGATTCTTCATCGGCGCAGGCATCCATCATGTATAACTTCGATACCAGTGCACAGGTCGGGACGACAATCTCCCTCACCGATGCCTCAGGCAGCGTTCTCCTCACCTATACCTCGTCGCTCTCGTTTAATTCCGTGATAATCAGCATGCCGGATCTGACGATTGGGTCGACGTATACCCTCACGATCGGCTCCATCGTCGAGAATATTACGCTGGATGAACCAGCAGGATCATACGGCTCGGTCTCGTCAGGGTTCGGCGGCGGATTTACCCGCAGGTAAGCCGGATCTGATGATCGACAGCCGTCCCTCTCTTTTTTGAAAAAGTATTATATCGGATGACGATATAACAATATATCGTCAAGTGATACATCGTCAAACGATATATCGCCGCACGGAATAAACCATGACACTTCCTATGGAAAAAGCTCCGCTCACCGAAGCAGCCTACTACATCCTGCTGTCTCTTTACGAACCGATGCATGGGTACGGCATAATGCAGAACATCAAAGCGCTCAGCAGCGACCGGGTCAACCTGGGCCCCGGGACCTTATACGGAGCGATCAATACTCTGCTCGAAAAAGGCTGGATAATATCTGCCGGCGAATCGGATTCGAGAAAAAAAGAGTATCAGATCACAGAGTCCGGGAAAAAAGCCGTGCGTTATGAAATACAGAGACTCGAAGAGCTCCTCGCAAACGGGAAAAAAATTACCGGAGCAGAACAATGAAGCACACAACATGGAGATGGATCTCCGATTATGAAAAAGAGGAGAAGTGGCTGAACGAAATGGCGGCAAAAGGCCTTTCCTTGTACAGTTTTTTCTTTGGGAAATATACCTTCGAAGAAACCGAGCCCGGAAAGTACATCTACCAGATCGAGCTTCTGGAACATCTTCCGACGTCGCCGGAAAGTGTTGCCTATCTCAGATTTTTAGAAGATACGGACGTTGTCTGTGTTGCCTCGGTATTCAGATGGGTATATTTGCGAAAAGAGGCGGCGAGCGGTCCGTTCGAACTTTACACCGACATCGACTCGAAGATAAAACGCCTCTCAACGATGAAAAACCTCTGGTTTACGTTTGTCTGGCTCGAGTTCATTGTTGCCGCGGCAAATCTGGCCATAGTCATATACGAATGGATCGTTCTGCGTGAGATCCCGTGGGTGAACCTTGGCTGTGTGATTGTGCTTGTTGTCATGGGTCTTCTCCTGCTTTATCTTGGGTTAAAACCTGCACGAAAAATCAAATCTCTCAGACGCGAACAGCTGATCTGCGAGTAAATTTACCTCATTTTTTCGGAAATCCTGTGAAATCCCAAACTCCTTCGGCCCGGATATATCACGACCAAACAACATAAAGAGTAGTGTCAAAGGAGGTAACAAGATGTCAGGTATCCGTTAAAAAAACACCAGCTTTCAGCCTATTTCGACGAAACAAAACCTCATCGGATAAAATCATTTTTTCTCTGCGCGTTTACCCGCGTACACTGCCTGTCTCACATTATATCGCCCTGTCTGCTCTCTCCATTTTTGCGGAGCCTCCTTAAACATCGGCCAGTTCGTCTCCTCCTTTGCTGCCGTCCCGATCCTCCTCATCGCCGCCTCCTACGGAAATATGTTCCTCATCTTCGGACTTGCTTCGCTGGGTATCGGGGCCGTGTATGGTATCGGCTATCAGAAAGTCAGAAGTGCGCCAAAAACGGCCTGAATAGACGTATCCTCTTTTTTTAGGAGTTCCGCAGTGTTATCCCAATTCGGGAAGGATATTGCCGGGTGTGGAAACAAGAGATTATTTAACCGCGAATCTCCACCAATCTTCGCGAATCGCATTTTTCTTGCGCCGTCGTGCTCTGCTCCGGCTTATCGCCTACGCAGGAATCGCACGCCGTCTGGAAAAATGCTGTAAGAAAAACCGGCGTACCGGTTTTTCTCTCTGTAAACATCTCTTTGTGTGTAATCGAAAAAAATAATGAAGCAATAGAAAAACCCGCACGCGGGTTTTTCTGATAGCATTTTTCAAGAGAGGGTGCGATTCCTGCGTAGGCGATAACAGTACTTCACTAATATTCCTTTTCATCCCGAAAAACTCGTCTCTGACG
>VSSQ01000224.1_pt1 | contig 67317 bp, 61 predicted proteins | sample 4763081 | NCBI WGS metagenome assembly VSSQ01 (sample SAMN12137344, study PRJNA551015) | bioreactor metagenome | isolation source: SDC9 anaerobic chlorinated ethene degrading culture | place: USA: Knoxville, Tennesee | collected 2015-01-01
TCCACATCAATACATTTCACTGTACCATCGGCGAACTTCTCGTAATATGATTTATCGGAACGGTAGATATATGATTCGTTCTTGTCCTGCTTAATCTTATTCTCTTCGATTAATCGTTTTTTTTTCGCACGGATTTTCTCGATAAGAACTGAAGCCGGCTCATCATTGGGGTCTTGAAGAACTAACTTACCACGTATAGCCAAATCGAGAATTTTTTGACGTAATTTCTTTGTATCCATTATTCCTCAATTTTACTGATTATTTCTTTTAGTGTAGCTACAGCCTTTGCTATATTAGAACTTTTCTCTTCTATTTGTGCCATCAATTCGGCGAGCGACATATCAACTGTGTCTTCACCGGCTTTAATCCACGTAATATCAAGACTAGTTTTATCTCGGCTCAACAATTCCGCAGAAAGGTATTTTCGCCAACGTCCGTACGGATTCTCCGCTGAATAAGTTTCGATTCTATTATGAATGTTGTCCGTATTGTAGCATTTTACAAAGTCATCAAGGTGCTGACGTCGCATCGGGTTTGTTGCCAATGTATGTTTTACATTAGTGCGGTAGTCATAATACCATGTTTCGTTGGTCTTATTCCCTTTTGAGAAAAACAGAACATTCGCCTTAACTCCATTCGCATAAAAAATGCCGGTAGGTAAACGAAGGATTGTATGAAGATTAAATTCTGTAAGGAGTTTCTTACGAATAGTTTCACCGGCACCACCCTCAAATAAAACGTTATCCGGCAATACTACGGCGGCTCGTCCTCCGTTTTTAAGCATCAACATTATATGTTGCATGAAATTCAACTGGTTATTGCTTGTCGAAACATAAAGATCTGTTCGCATGGAAGCAATATCCGTAGAGCCGGCAGGACGATTCCCGAACGGAGGATTGGCAAGCACAACATCGACCAAAGTATCCGGTTCTTTTTCTAATGAATCACAACACTCAATCGGGCTACGCTCCGTGCCGATTCCGTGCAGGTATAAATTCATGGAAGCCAGCGTAACAACAAGAGGAGTATTGTCGTTGCCATGCAATGCTTTATCTCGCAAAAATGCACGCTTATCCTTATCTTGCGACTGTTCTTTCATGTAGTCGTAAGCAGCAAGAAGAAATCCTCCTGTTCCGCAAGCTGGGTCGCAAACCGTTTCTCCAATTTGTGGGCGAGTAACCTCAACCATTGTATTAATCAGAGGACGTGGTGTAAAATATTGACCTGCACCACTTTTCTTGTCCTGTCCGTTTTTCTCAAGAATGCTTTCATAGATAGCTCCTTTAACATCACCATCCATTGAAAGCCAATTTTCTTCATCAATAAGGGTTATTACCTTTTTGAGATATACCGGTTTATCAATCTTATTTTGGGCTTTCGTATAGATTGTTCCTATCAGATTATCTTCTATACTCAAGAGCTTGAGCGTTTTTTCATACTGCCCAATTAAATCAAGTCCATCTAATTCGGTTAAATCATTCCATCGGTAACCTTCAGGTATAGCAGAGATTTCACCGAAAATTTCAACATTTTCGTTGTCCATTTTTAGAAACAGCAAATATGTTAGCTGTGTGATATAATCAGTAAAACCAACTCCTTGTGAAGAAAGCACTGTAGCTAAATTCCAGACTTTTTTGGTAAGTGATTGCTCATTCGCAACTGTTTTTTTTGACATTATATAATTTTGTTTTAAGCAGATTTGAGAATAAATTGAGAAAGAGAAATAATAGCTGTATTAACAGCATCAGCAGAACCAAACGTTCTTACCATTTGAGCAACAAAAGGTTTGTCTTCTTCCTTTATATCGTTCATGGTACAACTTCCGTTAGCTACAATATAATTTACAACATTGCGGATAATTTCTTTTTGAGTGTCGGTCAGCGGCCGTTGATTTTGTCCACACCAAAGTTCAAATCGGCTTGCTGCCATAGACGATAAAGAACGTAGTTCTGGTATTCGTTTGAATGCGAAACGTACTAATTGAATTATATTGGTTAGGGCATCCTTTTCATCCTTAGAACGAAATGAAACAACATGAGCCGGATCAAGTATGGAATAAGTATTCCATAATAAAACCGGATTGAACTTATTGCTGGCATGAACTAATTTTGCTCGTAAGTCCTTAAGCATTCCGTATGTGATAGGCTCGTTTGTATTGTTATAGATAATTCGCAAAGCTTCTATTTCGTCTTTGTGAGAGTTGACATATTCTTCAAAAGCTTGAGTTGTTTTTTGAGCCTCCTCTATTGAGAACCCCTTTTCAATCAAATTGTCTTCCCCTGGTTGTAGAATGGATATAAATCCAGCATTTAGTTCTAATAGATATTGTCGTGCTTTCGGATTATGAGTAAGAGGATGGACAAGACCTTTTCGCGCAAGGTTGGGCTGAATGACGTCAACGAATGCCTCTATTAGACCATCTTCCAATGCATTAAATATTTGCACAGCCAAATCTTTCATCTCCATTCCAGCCAACTCGGCGAATTTCTGACGTTGCTTGTAATCTGATTTTACATTAATTCGCGATAAGCGACTCGCCAACAACCTTAGATTATCATCTGACAAATCTCCATGTGTAATATGCTCCAATAATATTCTTAAAGACATATTTGGAGGCGGAGTATCTATGCCGGGACGAGCAACCTGCATTTCATGCTCTGTTACTCCAACTGCATCAACTAAAAAGAAAAGGTCTTTGCTAATAGCATTTGGAGTTACATTCCGAAGTTGTTCATCGCCTATGGTTCTTACACCTCGACCCTTCATTTGTGTATATAGGGCATCTGATTCAATATCTCGCATAAACATTACAACTTCTAATGGTTTAACGTCCGTACCAGTTGCCACTAATGTAACCGTAACCGCAATACGAAAATCTTTATCATTTCGAAAGCTTCTGATAAGTTGATTGCTATCTCCTGCCGAATATGTGATTTTTTGGACAAAATTTTCGGATTGATTAAGGAATACTTCTTTTGCAATACGAACTATATTTGTAGCATGTGCGTCATTAAGAGCAAAAATGAGCGTTTTAGGAATATATTCAAACTGAGGATTTCGTTCAGGATATAGTTCTGTATAAATAGCATCGCGATAAGTTTCCAAAATCAGTTTGATTTGAGCCGGATTAACAATGCTGCGATTCAGTTCGGTTGAGGTATATGTCTTCTCTTCTGAATTTTTCACATCTTCAGTCTTGCCTGAATACTTTGTTATATGTTTGATATCTTCGCCATCTTTGATTGCTCCGCCACTTTCAGTTACTTGGGTTTTGATACGATATACACGATAGTCAACGTTGATTCCATCGGCAATGGATTTCTCAAGCGTATAATTGATTATGCGATTGTTGAAGAAAGCTAAAGTTTCCGGAGCGGGTGTTGCGGTGAGACCTACCATCTTTGCTGAACTAAAATACTCCAAGACTTGCCGCCAGTTGCCATAAATAGAACGGTGGCACTCATCAATAATAATCAAATTGAAAAAGTTGGGAGGTAGATTTAGATTTCCACCCAACTGAATTTCCTTATTTTCTTCACTATACGACTCATCATTGTCATTATCATTTAGCTCCTGCCCTGTAAGCAGTGCGAAAAGACGTTGAATAGTTGAAATAACAACATTTGCATCTTTGGGAATATTGGCCGACTTCAATCGCTCAGTTGTGAAAATCGTATTAAATGGCTCACCAGTTTCTGTAAGACGAAAAGTTCCCAATTCTCCTTCGGCTTGTCGTCCTAAATTGTTTCGATCGACAAGGAACAGCACTCGTTTCATTGGTGTATATGATAGTAATCTATACGCTGCCATACAAGCCGTGAAAGTCTTTCCGGCTCCTGTTGCAAGTACCATTAATGCACGAGACTGCCCTAATCGGAAACTGGATTCTAATTCAGTAATTGCTTCGTACTGGCAATCCCGCAATCCTTTTGCTTGTAAGGTCGGCAATCCGGCATAATCATCTTCTATACCAAGCATTTTTACAATTTCTTTCGGCGAATGAATCCGAGCAACAGAAATGTAATCCTCTTTGGGATTATGAATGTTTTTGAACAAAAGTTCTCTGCCATTTGATAGATAAACAATAGGTAGCGGTTGATACCAATAAGAACACCAACTCGGCAGTCTACGCACATATTTTTCTGCTTGCTCCATTACAACATTGGATAGACCTTGCTCCTCCCTCTTCGCTTCAAGCACTCCTATCGCTTTCCCATTGAGAAACAGAAGATAATCAGCTTCGAGGTTTCCTCTCAATAGGCCTTCCTCAATAGCCACAGCAGACATTCTGGGTGAGTAATTATCTCTTTTGACAATTTCCCATCCAGCGTCATTTAGCATCCGATTGATTATTTCTCTCGCCTTTTCTTCTGGTTTCATTTTCTTACTTCAATATAATTTATATTATAGGAAGTTGCTTGCAAAAATAATAAATATCCTACGATATTCATTTATGAAAACGTCAAACTGTTGTTCCCAAATTTAGCTTATCGACTTTGTTTACACTACTTACTCTTGCCTGCTTTGCTCGCTTATGTAAATTCGTCTGTGAGCCAATTGTGAACAGATTGATTCAATTATTGTGCAATCAACTCATAGAAGCTTCCGACTCTTTGCCTCTTGTTAATTAGTATTGAAAATCCATTCTCTAATTCTTTTAATTCACTGTTTGCCGTATTTCTTGACACTTCATTAATCTCTTGATACTCCTTATTGGTAATTTTCTCTCTTTCTTTCACATATTGACAGTCTTAATCAGCCTTACATTAAGACCACGTTTTACAAATTGTTTTTCTGTAAGATTATCCTTAAAGAGAGTCACCAAGAATCCGCCATCACGTTCAGACAGTTCAGGTTAGGGAAGCCCAGCTTCTTTGCAAGTCTCAATAATTCGAACCTTTCCAAGTCCCCAAGAATCTATTAGCCACCTTTAAAACAAACATCGGCAATTAATGGATTACGGGGATAAGAAGAGTGGGGTAGCTTGAGTGATTCCAACGTAATTTCTTTGGGTATTTTACCATCATTTCAAATGGTTATCTTATCATCGTTAATACGCAATAAGGTGAGATAAGACCTACATCATCGCCAACTAACGCCCGTTACAAATATATGATAAAAAATAATCAAAAATAATAGCATTCGAGATTTATTTAAAAACAAAATAGGCTGCAAACGCTAGGTTTACAGCCTATTTTTATTCTTCTAATCGCCTTTTACTTCACTTCTTCAAAGTCGACATCAGTTACACCTCCGTCTTGTTTGTTGCTTTGGCTTCCGCCGGCTTGCTGATTGAAGTCAGGTCCCGGTTGTGCACCGCCTTGCTGTGCATTCTGAGCATTGTACATCTCTTGACTGGCAGCCTGGAATACATTGTTTAATTCTGTTGTGGCAGAATCAATTGCAGCTAAGTCCTGAGCTTTGTGGGCCTCTTTCAATTTAGCAAGAGCTGCTTCGATCGGACCTTTCTTATCGGCCGGAAGCTTATCTCCAAACTCTTTCAGCTGCTTCTCAGTATTGAAAATCAAACTGTCTGCATGATTCAATTTATCGATACGTTCTTTTTCTTTCTTATCAGCTTCTGCATTTGCAGCGGCTTCATCTTTCATACGTTTGATTTCGTCATCGTTCAGGCCACTTGAAGCTTCGATGCGGATACTCTGCGCCTTGCCTGTAGCTTTGTCTTTAGCAGAAACATTCAAAATACCGTTTGCGTCGATGTCAAATGACACTTCAATCTGTGGAACACCACGTTGAGCAGCCGGGATACCGTCCAGATTGAATTTACCGATAGATTTATTATCTTTCGCTAACGAGCGTTCTCCTTGAAGAACATGGATTTCAACCGAAGGCTGATTGTCTACTGCTGTTGTAAATGTTTCCGATTTCTTTGTTGGAATTGTAGTGTTTGCCTCAATTAATTTCGTCATAACACCACCCATTGTTTCGATACCTAAAGAAAGAGGAGTAACATCAAGCAAAAGAATATCTTTCACTTCTCCAGAAAGAACACCACCTTGAATTGCAGCACCAACAGCAACTACTTCATCCGGGTTAACTCCTTTTGAGGGAGCTTTGCCAAAGAACTTCTCAACAATTGCCTGAATAGCAGGAATACGGGTTGAACCACCTACCAAAATTACCTCATCAATATCTGAAGTTGATAAGTTGGCATCACTTAATGCTTTACGACAAGGTTCAACACATGCCTGGATCAGTTTATCTGCCAATTGTTCAAATTTAGCACGGCTCAATGTTTTTACCAAGTGTTTGGGCACACCGTTTACCGGCATAATGTAAGGCAAATTAATTTCGGTGCTGGTTGTGCTTGAAAGCTCGATTTTAGCTTTTTCGGCAGCTTCTTTCAATCTTTGTAAAGCCATTGGGTCTTTACGAAGATCGATTCCTTCATCATTAATAAATTCCTGAGCCAGCCAATCGATAATAACATGGTCGAAATCATCTCCTCCAAGGTGTGTATCTCCATTGGTAGATTTTACTTCAAATACACCGTCTCCAAGTTCCAGAATGGAAATATCAAATGTTCCGCCACCAAGGTCAAACACTGCAATTTTCATATCCTTAGATGTCTTATCCAGACCATATGCCAAAGATGCTGCAGTTGGTTCGTTTACGATACGACGAACATTAAGTCCTGCAATCTCACCCGCTTCTTTAGTAGCCTGACGTTGCGACTCGCTGAAGTAGGCAGGAACTGTAATAACGGCATCTGTTACCTCTTGTCCAAGGTAATCTTCGGCAGTTTTCTTCATTTTTTGAAGTACCATAGCCGAAATCTCCTGTGGAGTATATAAACGACCGTCTATATCAACACGGGGAGTGTTGTTATCGCCACGTACAACTTTATATGAAACGCGTGAGATTTCTTTCTGTACCTGATCAAACGTTTCTCCCATGAAACGCTTAATTGAGAATATTGTCTTTTCAGAGTTTGTAATGGCCTGACGTTTTGCTGGATCACCCACCTTACGTTCGCCACCTTCTACAAATGCAACAATTGAAGGTGTAGTTCTTTTACCTTCGCTGTTAGTAATAACAACCGGTTCGTTACCTTCAAGAACGGCAACACATGAGTTGGTTGTTCCTAAGTCAATACCAATAATCTTTCCCATGATTCTTATTTTATTATTAATTGTTTATTCTTTATCTATCCACCATCTTGTAGGAGGATGGAACAACTATTCAATAACAAATGCTATGCCAAAATCTAAACTTTTACAAAACCGAATAAGAATCTGTCAGAACTTATGTCATTTAGTCAGCTTTGTTTTCTGCCTATTATTAAAAGAAAGACCCTCTGTGGCAACTTCCACAGAGGGTCTTATCGTTATTTGATCTCTTTTTCTTCTAGCATATCCAATTCGTTTTTATCCGGATCGATAAATTTGTATTCCATAAAAGCGAGGCTTTGATTTGGAATGACTTTAAGACCATAGGTGTACTTCATTTTCCACCTCCAACTTAAAGGGAATATTCCCTTGTTAATAAATGCTGCAACATAGGGATGTACGTGCAGAACAAATTTCTTCACATTGTGTTTGTTTACCAAACAATCTATTTTTCCTTCCAGACTTTCCGTAAATAAAATGGAAGGTTTTACTGTGCCTGTTCCAAAACACGTTGGACACGACTCTGTTGTTTCAACGTCCATAGCCGGACGGACCCGCTGACGGGTTATTTGCATAAGACCGAATTTACTTAAGGGCAGTATATTGTGTTTTGCACGATCGCTAGACATTGCCTTGTTCATATGTTCGAACAGTTTTTGCCTGTTGGCAGATTCTGTCATGTCTATGAAGTCGATTACAATGATTCCGCCCATATCGCGGAGGCGAAGTTGGCGGGCTATTTCATCTGCGGCAGAAATATTAACATCAATTGCTGTTTTTTCCTGTGCATCGCTTCCCTTGGATCGGTTGCCGCTATTTACGTCAATAACGTGCATCGCTTCGGTATGCTCAATAATAAGGTACGCTCCACTTTTATATGTAACAGTACGTCCAAATAGCGATTTGATCTGTTTGGTTATTGCAAAATTATCAAAAATGGGAAGCTCGCCCGTATATAACTGTACGATATCAGATCTTCCCGGAGCAATTAAACTAACATAATCTTTTACACTATTATAAAAGTCCGTATCATTTACATAAATGTGTTGAAATGAAGGATTGAATATATCACGAAGTAGCGCTACTGTTCTTCCTGTTTCTTCGTAAACAATAGAAGGAGCTTTAGCTTTAGGTACTTTTACAATATTATCTTCCCATCGTTTCAATAATGTCTTTAACTCATGATCAAGTTCGGCTACGCGTTTTCCTTCCGAAGAAGTACGAACAATTACACTAAAGTTTTTAGGCTTAATGCTTTGGATAAGCTGACGTAAACGAGCTCTTTCTTCGCTTGATTTTATTTTTTGTGAAACGGAAACCTTATCAGAAAATGGGATCAGTACTATATATCTTCCTGCAAAAGACAGTTCGGATGTAAGACGTGGCCCTTTTGTTGATATCGGTTCTTTTGCAATTTGAACTAACACCTCCTGTCCAACTTTCAACACATCACTGATACTTCCTTCTTTTTCAATCTCCGGAAGAATCTGTATTTTTGAAAAGACAGGTAATTTCTTTTGGTCGCTTAAAGCTTGCTTAAGAAATTTTTGTTGGGTGTTAAAATTTGGACCTAAGTCCAGATAGTGAAGAAATGCATCCTTTTTATACCCTACATCAATGAATGCAGCATTCAGCCCGGGCATAAGCTTCTTTACTTTTCCCAGATAGATATCACCTACTGCATACGATAAGTTTCTGGCTTCTTTCTGAAGCTCAACCAGATTCTTATCCTCCAGTATGGCTATTGATACCTCTTTTGGCTGTACATCTACTACTAATTCACTAATCACAATAAAGAGGATTTTTTTTAATTAGACCTTCTTAAATACGCAAAGAACAAACTTAAAAGGTCACAATTAAGTTTGTTCTTTAGAGTTACTTTACCTAGACTTATTTTTTCTTATGTCTATTCTTTTTCAGTCTCTTTTTGCGCTTGTGCGTAGACATCTTATGTCTCTTTCTTTTCTTTCCGCTTGGCATCGCTTTTAAATTTTAATTAAACGTATAATAATTATTTTTTTTACTTAACTTCGTTCAGGAATGTTTTTGCTGGTTTAAACGACGGAATATTATGTTCCGGAATAATGATTGTCGTGTTTTTGGAAATATTACGAGCTGTTTTTTGAGCTCTTTTCTTGATTACGAAACTTCCAAATCCTCTTAAGTATACATTGTCTCCTTGTGATAGAGAATTCTTTACGATATCCATAAAAGATTCAACGCTTGCTAATACCGTTGCTTTGTCAATACCGGTATTTTTAGAAATCTCGCTAACAATATCCGCTTTAGTCATGTCTATAAATTAATTAAATGTTTTGACCTATTAATTTTTTGGAATGCAAATATATAGCTTTTTATTGAACCTAAAAAGCATTGTATCTCTATTTTTTAGAAAAAAGATTTATCGCAATTCATTTTATATCTGTAAGTTTGCGTTGCCCATTGATAAATTGGAAGGGTTTACATATTGAATTTATTGTATGAAACAAACTGATAAAGATATAGAAATAAGCACGATGCTTGTAGATTGGTATAAAGAAAACCAAAGAGATTTGCCCTGGCGACAAACAACGGATCCATATAAAATCTGGATCTCAGAAATTATTCTCCAGCAGACCCGGGTTGTTCAGGGATTAGATTACTATTATAGGTTTATTGACCGTTTTCCAACTGTTGATGCTTTAGCTGCAGCTTCCGAAGAAGAGGTTCTGAAGTATTGGCAAGGACTAGGTTATTACAGCAGAGCACGTAATTTGCATGCCAGTGCCCAATATATTATGTTACACTGTGGCGGGATTTTCCCCTCATCCTATGAGACAATCTTGTCCCTCAAAGGTATTGGAGAGTATACCGCAGCTGCTATTGCCTCTTTTGCATGGAATATGCCATATCCGGTTGTTGATGGAAATGTTTACAGGGTTTTCTCAAGGCTATTTGCTTTAGATACTCCAATTGATACCGGCAAGGGAAAGAATGAATTCTATGAATTGGCAAATATGTTGATTAATCCATCAAACGCTTCGATGCACAACCAGGCGGTGATGGATTTTGGTGCATTGGTTTGTACCCCTCAGGCTCCATCCTGTACGTCGTGCCCATTTCAGCATAAATGTCTTGCCTTTGCTGGAGGAAATGTACTGGATTATCCCGTTAAACAGCATAAAACGAAAAGCAGAAATCGTTACTTCAACTATTTTCATATTGAATGGAACGATCGGACATTCTTAAGCAGACGTGATAAAAGTGATATATGGAAAGGTTTATATGAGTTTCCCTTGATTGAAACCGGACAATCTGTCAATTTTACTGAATTAAGCAGTCTACCGGACTTTAAAGCCATATTTGGTTTTCAAACGCCTCTTGATATTATGTTAGTGTTAAATGAAAAAAAACACGTATTATCGCATCAGGTTATTTATGCCAATTTTTATAAAGTCCGAATCTCAAACAAAGATTCGGCATTGGATAAGTTTATCGAAATAAATTCATCAGAATTGGATAATTATGCGATTTCAAGATTGACTCATATTTATTTTGATAAACTGGCTGAAAGCTTTGCAAATTGAGCAAAAATTATTTTCTTTGTGTACTAATTAATAAATAGAAGCTTATGTCTTTGAATAAAGTAATATTAATCGGAAACGTTGGTAAGGATCCGGATGTAAGATATTTTGATAGCGGTAGTGCAGTTGCCAATTTTCCGATGGCTACATCAGAAAGAGGATACACTTTGTCAAACGGAACGGTTGTGCCGGAGCGTACAGAGTGGCATAATATTGTGGTTCGTAGAGATCAGGTCCAGTTTGTTGAAAAGTGGGTGAAGAAGGGGTCAATGGTGTATGTTGAAGGGAAGATACGTACCCGTACATATGATGATCAAAATGGAATAAAACGATATCTGACAGAGATTCATGCGGACAGAGTTGAGTTTTTCAGCTCGGGTCGTCCTGCCGAAAGTGGTACTCAGCCGGCAGCTACAACTGCTCAGCAGCCAATGCAGAATCAACCATCAACTGCATATTCGCAACCAATGGCTCAACAGAATCCTTCTTTGGAAGGAAATAATAGTGAGGATGATTTACCATTCTAATAATATCGTATTTTTGTAAGGCAGTTTTAAAACATAGTAAACTTTTGAAACTGCCTTTATTGTTTAACTAAAATATATCCACTTGGACTCTGATTATTTTTTATCGGAATTTTTTAATGAAATAGGTATGCATACCCTTGCTACAGGGCCTGTTGTAGCTTTAGTATTGGCATTATTTCTTTTGATTATATCTGCTTTTATATCTGCTTCGGAGATTGCTTTTTTTTCTTTGGAACAGGATGACTTAAATACAATACGCAAAGGAGAGCATTCTTCAGATAATACGATCCAACATTTTCTTAAGAATCCGGCCTATTTGTTAGCGACGATTTTAGTCCTGAACAACCTTGTAAACGTAACTGTTGTAATGCTTTGTGCATATGGACTGAATTCTATTTTTGCTTTACCTTATATTTCTGGAGGGTCGATGGTCGTTCAGATCGCAGTAATTACTTTTTTACTCCTGCTTTTTGGCGAAATTATACCTCGAATATACGCATCAAAGAATTCGTTACGGTTTGTAAGAAGATCTGCTCCGGCATTGAGTGCCGCAGTAAAAGTAATCAGGCCTGTTGCTAAAATACTTGTATCTTCAACAGATATGATTAATAAGATGTTGGCAAAGAAGAGAAACGAGCTTTCTGTTGATGATTTATCTATGGCATTGGAGTTAACTTCGAGTGAAATACCAGAAGAGAAAGAGATGCTTGCCGATATAATAAAGTTTTATAGCAAAACTGCCAAAGAGATTATGACCTCAAGGCTTGATATGGAGGACATAGAGATTAAAGCGGATTTTCGTTTTGTAATAGATTCAATTATTAAAACCGGCTATTCCCGCATTCCGGTTTTTTCTGGAACAGAAGATAATATAAGGGGAATTCTATACATAAAAGATCTTTTGCCTTACCTGGATAAACCAGCTGCTTTTCGTTGGCAAAGCCTTATTCGCCCCGCTTATTTTGTGCCTGAAACAAAAAAAATAGATGATTTACTGGAGGAGTTCCGTACCAATAAAATTCACATGGCCATTGTTGTTGATGAGTTTGGGGGAACTTCCGGTTTGGTAACAATGGAAGATATTCTTGAAGAGATTGTCGGTGATATATCTGACGAATACGATGAGGAAGAAAAACAGTATTCATTGTTATCGGACGGCAGTTATATTTTTGAGGCTAAAATTCAATTGTCTGATTTTTTCAGGGTAGTGAATGTAAATGAGGATGAATTTGGTTCTCTTACCGAAGAAGTTGAAACCTTAGCCGGATTACTTCTCGAAATAAAAGGTGACCTGCCGGAGCGAAGAGAGATTATCGACTATAAACAATACCGTTTTCAGGTATTAGAGGCTGATAATCGTCGAATTTTAAAAGTGAAATATACCCTGTTGACGGAATAGAATAGCTTTTCGTTCAAAAATTTAAATGAATAAAAAATGCCGTTGCTTGTAGAACATAGCTTGCCTCTTTGGGGAATATGGAAGATTGAAGAGTCTTCAGATGAGTTGTTGAAGTTATTGGAAAATAAGCAACCCTATTATTCATTTGTTACAGATACGATGACTGAAGCTAGAAAGCGCGAATGGTTGGCCTCAAGAGTTCTTGTTAAACGATTACTTGGATTTGAACCTGATATTTCCTATACCGATGCCGGAGCTCCGTTCTTGGAGGGCTTATCCAAAAGGATTAGTATCTCTCATACAAAAGGGTTTGCTGCAGTGATTTTGTCTGATAACCCTGCTGCAGGTATAGATATTGAATATATGTCAGATCGGGTTAAAAAGATCCGTACCCGTTTTATGTCGGCTTCCGAAGACTCTCAAATTGATGCGCATTATGAAACAGAACATTTACTTGTTTATTGGAGCGCTAAAGAAACACTTTTCAAGATGATAGGGCAATCGGATGTGGATTTCAAGGAACATCTTCAAATTCATCCGTTCCAATATTCGAATGAAGGAGTGTTTTTAGCAACAGAAAGGCGCACAAAAAAAAATGAATCATTTAAAATTCATTTTTTTGTAACACAAGAATTTGTGTTGACCCGAAGCGAGTAGTTTAATTTATTTTTGCCATATTTCCCAGGCAGCAAAGGCCTGAAGAAGTAACATCTCTAAACCGTTTTTTACTACAGCTCCCTGTTCTTTACCTTTTTTCATAAAAAGAGTTTCGTCGGGATTGTATAGCAAATCGTAAAGCAAATGATTGGGAGTTACTAAATCGTATGGAATATCAGGACATTCATTTATATTCGGAAACATTCCAACAGGAGTCGTATTGATAATTACGGTGTATTTTTCCATGGTTTTGGGAGTTATCTCGTTATAGGTAATACAGAAATCCTGAGGTTTCCTGGATACGAATGTGGCTCCGACCCCCATTTGTTTTAACCCCTGGAAAACGGCTTTCGAAGCACCCCCGGTTCCTAAGATCAAAGCTTTACGATGGGTGTCATTCAATAAAGGCTCAATCGACTTCTTGAATCCTATAATATCCGAATTGTATCCCTTTAGTTTGGTTTTGCCAAAAAAACCTTTACTGAATTTTATCACATTAACAGCACCAATTAGTCTGGCATCTTCGTCGATGTCATCCAATAGTGGTATTATTTGCGTTTTATAGGGTAAAGTAACGTTTAGACCGCACAAATCAGGGTTTTCCTTTATAACATTTTTAAATTCTTTGATATTTGGAATCTCAAAGTTAACATATTCAGCATCAATCTTTTCAATTTCAAACTTTTGATTAAAGTAAGCTTTAGAAAATGAATGGCTGAGTGGGTAGCCTATTAAACCGTATTTTTGCATAAGAGATATAATGATATTATTTGATTCCTGTATACATAGAACAAATTCCAAACGTAAATGTACAGAATTTAGCCTCTTTAAAACCACATTTTGTCAGAATGGCTGTCATCTCCTTACCTTGAGGAACGACTTTTATTGATGCAGGCAGATAGTGATAAGCTGTTTTTTCTTTTGAAAGAAAACGACCTATAAATGGAATAACTGTGTTTGAGTAAATTTTGTAAAGTTGTTTCATGGGAAAATGCGCAGGAGTTGAAAGCTCCAATATCATAACATGACCTCCGGGACGAAGAACTCTGTGCATTTCCGAAATGCCTTTTTCAATATTTTCAAAATTACGAACACCAAATGCAGCAGTAATTGCATCGAACGAATTTTCTTCATAGGAGAGATTCAAACAATCCTGTTGTTCAAAAAGGATAGTGGACGACAATCCTAAATCAGCTACTTTCTTTCTTCCTACATCCATCATCCCTTCCGAAATATCGGCTCCGATAATTTTGTTTGGAGCTAACATTTTATAAATCGAAATAGCCAGATCTCCTGTTCCGGTAGCTATATCCAGAACTTCCGACGGGGCATATGGTTTTAGAAAACTAATCCCTTTTTTTCGCCAACCTTTATCGATACCAAATGACAATGCATGGTTAAGCAAGTCATAGGTGCCGGCGATTGAATCAAACATTCGCCGGACCTGTGTACTTTTTTGTTCGTCGTTGTTATACGGTAATATTTTTTCTGGACCGTATTCCATTATTTCGACTGAAGATATGACATTACATTCTTTTCAATACGGCTTACCAGATTATCAGTATCCGCTTTCTGAAATTTTTCGCCAACAATATTTTCATAAAGTTCTATATAACGCTCCGATACGCTATCGCAATATTCGGGAGTCATCAAAGGAACTTGCTGACCGGTTTTACCTTGGAAGCCGTTTGCGATTAACCACTGACGAACAAATTCTTTTGAAAGTTGCTTTTGTTCTTCACCTTTTTCGAAACGTTCTTCGTAACCTTCTGCATAAAAATAGCGTGATGAGTCCGGAGTGTGGATTTCGTCAATCAGATAGATCTTACCGTCTTTTTTACCAAACTCATATTTTGTGTCAACTAGGATAAGGCCTTTTTCTGCTGCCATTTCAGTTCCACGCAAGAACAAAGCCATTGTGTACTTTTCAAGCATCTCATAATCTTCTTTCGATACAAGACCTTGTTCTATAATCTCTTCTCTCGAAATATTCTCATCATGTCCTTCATCCGCTTTCGTTGTTGGAGTAATAATCGGAGTTGGGAATTTTTGATTTTCTTTCATGCCTTCTGGTAAAGCTACACCACACAACGTACGGGCGCCAGCCTTATATTCTCTCCATGCACTACCTGTAAGGTATCCACGTATCACCATTTCTACACGGAATCCTTCACACATGAGGCCTACGGTTACCATTGGATCTGGTGTTGCCTGTTTCCAGTTCGGAACAATGTCTTGTGTGGCATCCAGAAATTTGGAGGCAATCTGGTTTAATACTTGTCCTTTGTAAGGAATACCTTCCGGTAAAACCACATCAAATGCCGAGATACGGTCGGTTGCCACCATTACCAGCAAATCGTCATTGATGTTATACACATCACGAACTTTACCATGATATACACTCTTCTGTCCTGGGAAATTGAAATCTGTTCTAACTAACGCCTTCTTCATAACCTTATTTATTTTGAGAATCTTCGTTTATAAATTGCCTTTTTTCTTCACGTTCGGCAGCTCGTTTCGCATCGTGTTTTTCGTAAGCCTCCACAATCCGTTTTACGAGTTTATGCCTTACTATATCTTTTTTATTAAATTCAATTTTGCCAATACCTGAAACACCTTTCAAGATTTTCATAGCTTGTATAAGACCAGATGTAGCAGTAGGAGGCAGGTCAATCTGCGTAATATCTCCGGTAACTATCATCTTGGCGTTTATGCCTAGCCTTGTAAGAAACATTTTTATCTGGTGAGTTGTTGTGTTTTGAGCTTCATCCAGAATAATTACAGCATCATTGAGCGTGCGTCCGCGCATGTATGCCAAAGGAGCAATCTGAATAATATTGTTTTCCATATATTCCTTTAACTTGGCTCCCGGAATCATTTCCTGAAGCGCATCATATAAAGGTTGCAGATATGGATCCAATTTATCTTTCATCTCGCCGGGAAGGAATCCAAGCTTTTCTCCAGCCTCAACAGCCGGTCTGCTTAATATAATCTTTTTTACTTCTTTGTTTTTTAGAGCCTTGACTGCAAGAGCAATTGCAACGAAGGTTTTGCCGGAGCCTGCAGGTCCGGTTGCGAAAACAAGATCGTTTTCTTGAAAAGCCTCCACCAGAAGTTGTTGATTGGGGGTGCGGGCAACAATGGCCTTTCCATTCATCCCATGAATAATCAGGTTCTCCTGCTTTACGACCGGAGGTGTATTGCCCTTAATGATATCAAGAATAATATCTTCAGTCAACGAATTATATTCTTCACAGTATTTTTCCACTTCGCGTATCTTCTTGAGGAAGAGTTCGGATTCGTCTTCGTCTCCGATTACTTTCATAACATTTCCGCGTGCAACTATGCGTAATTTGGGGAACAGCGTTTTAATCAGCTGCATGTTTGAGTTGTTTACTCCGTAAAAAATGACCGGATCTACACTCTCAAGAATATATATGCGTTCAATCATTCAGTGTTTATTCTAATCTTCTGTTTTTTGGAATTACAAAAGTAATAATAATCTCAATCAGTTGTTGTATCCGCGCTTTTTATTTGCTTTTTATATTATGGTCCTTTTATTAATTTTAGTTTTTATTATATTTGCATTGAAAAACTAAAAAATGAAACGAGCGTTAATTGTCCGAAGGCCAAAAACTTTTCCATTTAACAAGCTCCTTTTCTGTAATATAAATAATAAGTATGAAAATAAATAATAAGCTTCTGTTATTGCTTTTAACAATCTCTTTTACAACGATCTTCTATTCATGCAACGAAAAACGCGGCGAATTAAAACGCATTTGGTTTAAAGGAAGCTATAACCGGGATTTTAATGATTTAAACGATCTTCATCTTTCTTCTGCATTAAAAATAGGAATAGAGCCGGTTTCTTCCAGAGAAGAAGCAGAACATGCTTCACGCAAAATGGAAGAAATAACCACCAACGATTATTACGAAGTGGAAGAGCTCACACACTCAATTCCTTTTCTTGTCCCGGAGGCAGCCGAACTTTTGGAGGAAATAGGTCGTAATTTTCAGGACTCACTGACTAATCATAATGCCTCAATTTATAAAATAAAGGTAACCAGTATTACTCGTACAGTTGATGATATTAAAAAGCTTAGAAAAAGGAATTTAAACTCTTCGCTAAATTCGGCTCACCAATACGGAACTACTTTCGATGTTTCGTGGAACCGTTTTGTCAAAATAGACGAAACAGATACGCTCTCAATACCGAAAGAAGATCTTAAAATGGTTTTAGCTATGGTTTTAAGGGATTTGCAAAAGGCGGATCGTTGTTATGTTAAACACGAGCGTAAGCAAGGTTGTTTTCACATTACAGCCCGTTAATTAAATAGCTGAATCATCAGTAATCCCAATCCAACAGCCACACCTGTGGCAACTAGTCCCGGCATCATAAATGAGTGGTTTAGTACGTATTTGCCAATACGTGTGGTACCTGTACGATCAAAATTAATAGCTGCGACTACAGTTGGGTAATTGGGTACAAAGAAATATCCGTTTACTGCAGGAAATAAGGCAATAAGCATATAGGGCGAAATTCCCAAAGCTATACCTAATGGAAGCAGGGCTCTGATGGTTGCGGCCTGACTGTAAAGCAAGATGGACATTATAAACAAAGCAAAACCGAACAACCAAGGCATTTGAGTAACAACACCCTCAATCGCACCTCTTAATTCAGCCATATTTCCTGCAATAAAGGTATCTCCCATCCAGGCAATACCGAAAATAGCTACTACAGCTTGCATACCAGCCATAAAAACAGATCCTTGGGCTGCTTTAATCCCATCGGTTTTAGTAGTCAGAAGAATTAGAGCGGCGGCAGATAGCATACAGATTTCGATAATAGCACTCATTCCCAGGGTTATGCTTTCTCCATTGGTGGTGAATGTGGGTCGCAGACTTTCAAATGATCCGAAAAGGACGATACAAAGGGTTGAGAAAATAAAGATGCCAACAGAGATAGTCGCTTTTGTTCTGTTTTTTACATCAGTCAACTCAAGTTTGCGCTCGTCAAATTCACCTAAACTTACTCTTCTTCTGAATTCAGGATCATCCATTAACTCTTTCCCAACGCGAAGTGAAAAAAAAGCGCCAATAAGAATTCCAGCCAATGTACATGGCACCGTTATCTTCAGTATGTCAAATAAGGAAATATCAAAACCAGATAACATACTTAGCAGGGCAACGGTGGCTGCAGAGATCGGACTTGCAGTAATTGCCTGTTGTGATGCAATAACAGCTATACCGAGAGGACGTTCGGGACGTATTTTTGTTTCAGTCGCTACTTCTGCGATCACAGGCAAAACCGAGTAGGCCACATGGCCGGTGCCGGCAATAAATGTAAAAAGATAGGTTACGATAGGACTTAATATCGTTATCTGTGCAGGATTTTTCCGAAGTAGTTTTTCGGCAAGCTTTACCATCAGATCAAGTCCTCCGGCAGCCTGCATGCAACCTGCCGCCGCAATAACGGCAACAATCATAAGCATCACATCGATAGGGGGTGAGGTGGGAGCAAGTCCGAATCCGAAAGTAAGAACCGCTAATCCGAGTCCTCCCAGAATTCCAAGACCGATACCTCCGAGCCTTGCACCTAGTATTATAGCTGTTAAAACGAAAGCAAGTTGGATAAACATGGTGTTTTTTGTTATATGAATTTGTTTAAAGGTGCAAATTTAGCTATTTTTGTTGCGAAACAAGAAACTAATATTTAAACAATCAGTATCAAGCATGAGAAAAATTAATCTGGCATTATTTTGTTGGTTATGTATTCTGTCGGCAACTATGGCACAGGTACGGACCGAAATTCTTCTTGAAAAGAACTGGAAATTTACCAGAGAAGATAATTCCGGGGCAATCAATCCCGAATTTGATGATAGTAAGTGGCAGACTGTTACAGTGCCTCACGATTGGGCGATTTACGGTCCTTTCAGTTCACAAAATGATAAACAAGAGGTAGCCATAACCCAAGATGGTCAAAAGGAAGCCTTAGAACATGCCGGCCGTACAGGCGGACTTCCATTTGTTGGCGTTGGCTGGTACCGTACTTCTTTTGAACTTCCTCAGTTTACAAAAGGAAAAAAAGCTTCCATACTTTTTGATGGAGCTATGAGCCATGCGAATGTCTATATAAATGGAAAGAAGGTAGGCTACTGGCCTTACGGCTATAATTCATTCCATTTTGATATAACAGAATTCCTTAAACCGGGAGAAAAAAATACCATAGCCGTTCGTTTGGAAAACTATCCAGAGTCTTCACGTTGGTATCCCGGAGCCGGTATTTACCGGAATGTACATGTTATAGTAACAGAAGATGCCCACATTCCTATCTGGGGTACGCAGATAACTACGCCAGTTATTACAAAAGAATTTGCGAAGGTAAATGTGAAGACAAAACTAGTCCGCCCGTCGGCCTCGGCACCTGATCAATACAGACTGGTAACAGCATTGAAAGATGAGCAGGGACGAACAGTTGCATCTCAGGAAAAAGTTCTTTCGTCTTACGACCAAGATCTTTTTACCCAGGAACTGGTTGTTGAAAACCCAGTGTGCTGGGATACAGAAAATCCGGTTTTATACACTGCCGAATCCAAGCTGTATCAGGGGAATATCGAGAAAGATGTATATACAACTACTTTTGGAATCAGATCTATTGAGGTAATCCCCGACAAAGGGTTTTTCCTGAATGGCAAGCGAACTGTATTTAAAGGTGTTTGTAATCATCACGATCTCGGACCGTTAGGAGCTGCCGTAAACGATGCCGCAATTCGCAGACAAATCCGTATTCTTAAAGATATGGGATGTAACGCGATCCGTACATCACATAATATGCCTGCCCCCGAATTGGTACGTGCCTGCGACGAGATGGGTATGATGGTGATGGCCGAATCATTCGACGAATGGAAACACCCCAAAGTAAAGAACGGTTACAATCATCTGTTTGATGAATGGGCCGAAAAGGATATGGTGAATCTGCTGCATAACTATCGCAACAGCGCTAGTCTGGTTATGTGGTGTATCGGAAACGAAGTACCGGAGCAAGGAATTGAAGGCGGCTCTAAAATAGGCCGTTTCCTTCAGGATATCTGTCACCGCGAAGACCCTACGCGTCCAGTAACTCAGGGGATGGATCAGCCGCAACATGTACTTAACAATAACTTTGCAGCAGTAATGGAAGTGGCCGGATTTAACTACCGTCCTCATATGTATCAGGAAGCTTATAAAAAACTACCGCAACAGATTGTATTGGGAAGCGAAACCGCTTCAACTGTTAGCTCACGCGGTGTATATAAATTCCCGGTAGTAAGAGCCTCGATGAAGACATACGACGACCACCAGAGTTCTTCTTACGATGTTGAACATTGCGGATGGTCTAACCTGCCGGAAGACGACTTTATCCAGCACGAAGACCTGCCATACGCCATTGGCGAATTTGTGTGGACAGGTTTCGATTATTTAGGTGAGCCAACACCTTATTATACCAACTGGCCAAGTCACAGCAGCTTATTTGGTATTATAGACCTTGCCGGTATTCCAAAAGACCGTTACTACTTGTACCGCAGTCATTGGAATTCTAAAGAAGAAACGTTGCATATCCTGCCTCACTGGAACTGGAAAGGACGTGAGGGAGAAGTAACGCCAATTTTCGTTTATACCAACTATCCTTCTGCAGAGGTGTTCATCAATGGAAAGAGTCAGGGTAAACGCACCAAAGATCTTACCAAAACAGTACACAACACCGGTAGTAAAGAATCGCAGGAAGCATTCGAGCGTCAGCAACGCTATCGTCTGATGTGGATGGATACGAAGTACGAACCCGGTACGGTAAAAGTTGTTGCATACGATGAAAACGGAAAAGCTGTTGCCGAAAAGGAAATTCGTACTGCTGGAAAGCCTCATCGTATTGAACTGTCGGCCGATCGCAGCGAATTGTCGGCCAATGGAAAAGACTTGTCATTCATCAATGTGAGAGTGGTCGATAAAGATGGTAACCTGATTCCGGATGCCACCAATCAAATTGAATTTAAAGTGAAAGGAGCAGGATCTTATCGTGCTGCAGCCAACGGAAACAGTGTAAGTCTGGAGTTGTTCCATCATCCACGTATGAAGCTGTTCAGCGGCCAGCTTACTGCCATCGTTCAATCCGGCGATAAAGCAGGAGAGATTACCTTTGAAGCAACCACGAAGGGCCTGAAAGGAGCAAAGCTGAAAATTGTAACAAAATAGTCACACGTTTCTGCTAAAGCATATATGAAAAGGAGAGGGTATCGGTAACACGGTATTCTCTCCTTCTTATTTTTGGAAAAGAAATTGCTACCTTTGCACCATCGTTTAAATAAACAGACAATCAATCGTGAATCGGTATTTTATTTATTTAGGTTACAACGGAAAGAATTACTGTGGATGGCAGGTGCAACCCAATGGAGTAACGGTACAACAATGTCTCGAAGAAGCACTTGGTATATTGCTTCGAAAACCGGTTCCTGTGGTAGGAGCCGGAAGAACAGATGCCGGTGTGCATGCCCGTTTGATGGTAGCCCATTTTGATTGGGAAACAGAAATAACCGATCTTTCTCATTTAGCCGGCAAATTGAACCGTCTGTTGCCCAAAGACATTGCCGTATACAATATTGTTCCTGTAGTATCTGATGCACATGCCCGTTTTTCGGCCACATCACGTACCTACAATTATTATATCACCGATAAGAAAGATCCCTTTAATCACGAAACTGTATATAAACTACCGGTACAGCCCGATTTTGCAAAAATGAATGAAGCCTGTAAGGAATTATTCAAGTATACAGATTTCACCAGTTTCAGCAAATTACATACCGATGTGAAAACAAACAATTGCAAAATTATGCAAGCCGAATGGAAGCAGGATGGCGATGTTTGGATATTCACCATTCAGGCAGATCGTTTTCTGCGTAACATGGTAAGGGCAATTGTAGGCACGCTCCTTGAGGTAGGACGCGGCAAATTATCTATCCAGGGATTTCGGGATGTAATTGAACAACAAGACCGCTGTAAAGCCGGGACATCCGCACCGGGACATGCCCTTTTTTTGGTGAACGTTACCTACCCGGAGGAACTATTTATTAAAAACAACTAAGATATGTGGTTAGGCTTGGCCTTCGTTTCTGCCTTTTTATTGGGCTGTTACGATATAAATAAGAAGCTTTCTCTTAACGGGAATGCAGTAATTCCAGTGCTATTTTTCAATACTTTAATCTGTAGCATAGTCTTTTTGCCTTTTGTGTTGATCTCGGCATGGAATCCTCAGTTATTGGAGGGAACACTATTTTACGTACCAAAGGTTCCGTTATATGTACATGGCTATATTATTCTAAAGGCGGTTATCGTGCTTGCATCCTGGCATTTTGCCTATTTTGCAACCAAACATCTGCCACTCACATTAACCGGTCCAATTAAAGCAACTCAGCCGGTAATGACTTTATTAGGAGCATTGCTTATTTTTCAGGAGCGGTTAAATATATATCAATGGATTGGTGTTTCACTGGCTATCATCTCTTTTTATATGCTCTCTTCGTCCGGCAAAAAAGAAGGGATTCATTTCACAAACAATAAATGGATTCTTTGCATGGTACTTTCGGCAGTTACCGGATCTATGAGTGGCCTGTACGATAAATACCTGATGAGCTTTATCAATCCTATGGCCGTTCAATCCTGGTATAATTTTTATCAATGTATCTTGATGATTTTTGTCCTTGTATTTCTTTGGTTTCCCGGCAGGAAGCAAACAACACCTTTTACCTGGCGCTGGAATATCGTACTGATATCTCTGTTCCTTTGTGTGGCCGATTTTGTCTATTTCTACGCATTAAGTTTCCCTGATTCCATGATTTCCATCGTTTCTATGGTACGAAGAAGCAATGTGTTGGTTACATTTGCAGCCGGAGCGCTGTTCTTCCATGAAAAAAACTTAAAGAACAAAGCTGTCGATCTTTTCTTTGTGTTGTTAGGAATGATATTCTTATATTTGGGGACTAAATAAACAATAAATGAAAAAAATACTATTTGCCTGTTGTTTTATATTTGCATTAACAGCTCTGCGTGCGCAGGAGATGGCTTCTTTGTTCACCGCAATGCCCGATCAATATATTCCTCAGCTTGAGAATGCTTGGCGCAAGGACCTGGTCGATTTATATAATTCGGGAAAAGAGGCAAAACTGAAAAATACAATGGAGGGTTATTCTACTCTGAAGAAGCTCACCACCGATTATCTTTTATTACAGGTAACGGACAACAGCACGATGGAAATAAAGCGCCTTCCTCTTGTAAATAATACCTATATCATCTGCGTGGTTAATACGGTTTTTGGTCCGGCGGCAGACAGTCGTGTGGCATTCTTTACAACAGATTGGAAAAGCCTTGATGCAACAGATTTATATACTCCGGCAACAACCGACTGGTTTTTCAGAGAGGATGCCGACCGCAAAAGCGATGAATTCCTTTTTGCAGCATCCTGGCTGGATATTCAGCTTATACAGTATTCGCTAAGTGAAGACAATTTTACGATGAAGGCTACCTTTACAACACCACAATACCTGGGTAAAGAAGAACGCGAGAAAGTAGCCCCATTTCTCAAAACAGAACCTCGTATTTATACGTGGGAAAAATCTCACTTCAACTGATAAAAATGAACCTTCCCCAGTCTGAATATACTGCCGGAAGGTTTTTTTTTGAAAAAATCACCTCTTCATGTTATGTTTTTTCTTTTACTGCGTCTAATCAGTAAACAATGGAACTGGAAACATTCAAATCGACCGTATTGCCACTTCGGGATAAACTACTAAAGTATTCTGTGAAGCTGACTGACGATGGAGCCGATGCCGAGGATATCGTGCAGGAGGCTTTCCTGAAGCTGTGGTATATCCGCGATCGGCTGGATGGATACCAGAGTGTGGAAGCATTATCGGTTCAGGTGGTAAAGAACCTTTGTCTGGACAAGCTAAGATCAAAGCGTATGGACAGAATGCCTGAAAACAGCGAATCGATTCTTGCAGACACAGTGACCCCCGAACAATTGCTTGAGCAGCACGATGCTGTTGCAATTATCGGCCGACTTATTCAACAGCTGCCCACATTGCAGCAATGTATTATCCGGATGAAAGATGTAGAGGGATACGAATTAAGCGAGATAGCTCAAATTACGGGCACTCAGATAGAATCCGTCCGCGTCAATTTATCCAGAGCCCGTAAAAAAGTAAGGGAACAATTTTTAATGCTAAACAGATAGAACAATGAATATAGAGGAATTGCTGAACAAGTATTTTGAAGGCGAAACATCCGCCCAGGAAGAGAGAATGCTGCGCAGCTTCTTTTCGAAGGCCGATGTGCCGGAAGAGCTGGCTGTTTATAAGCCCCTGTTCGCCTACTTCGATCAGGAGATTGCCCGGAAAGAGACGGAACCGGAGTTAGCTTCCATAATTCCGATGCCAAAAGAAAAAAAGCGGTATTATTGGTTCTCGGTAGCGGCAGCCTGTCTTTTTGTAATGCTACTGGCCGGAAAATACTTTTTCCCGGCAAACAACGGCCTGCCATGTTCTGGTAATTACGTGATCATCAACGGTCAGTGCTACTCCGACCCGGATAAAGTTCGTTCCATGGCTCTGGTATCTCTTCAGGAAGTAGCTACCACCCCCGATGAATACAAACATACCATGGATGTTTTTTCTGATAAGGAACTTATAGATAATCAACTAAAGGAGCTGGGCAGCTTGCTTGGCGACGAAGAATAAATACAACGTTATGAAACGGGCAGATATACATCTTACAAACAAAGCGATGAATAAGAAAAAATACACGCTGTTGCTGCTTCTGGCAGCGCTCCTGTTGCTTCCTGTGGCAGCAAATGCCCAGAAAGACCTTAAAATTCAGGAGGTTTTCCAACGATACGGCAAAAACCGGAATGTAACTATGGTGGAGCTATCTAACGAAATGCTCGAAACCTATGGTATGACTCACTACAAAAGCATAACCATAAAAGAGGATGCCGAGGCACTCCGGTTTGTGAGGCGTTGCCTGGCTTCCGATCAGGAAGGAGCACGCAAGATAAAGGAGGTGACAGATGGGGGAGGGGTTATTTCGGCCTATTACCAGATGCCGTCAAAAGAGGCGGACATCAATCGGTTTATTCTTTTCAAAGTGAGCAAGAAAGGCGTTATAACGTTGGTTTACATAGAAGGCGATCTGGATAGCGACGACCTGATAACCCTGCTCTTTACCAAGAAAGATCTTTAATAAACAATAATAACAATATAATAAATAATATACAGATGAAAAAAGTACTACTATTTACGGCAGCTCTTATTTCACTTACTCAATTCGCGGCTGCAACCACAACTATGGAAGGCGATACAACCATCCTGTTCAATAACAAACGTATCAAGGTTAGCGAGACGACAGACCGGGTAAAGGTGAAAGTGTACGAACTAACCAACTCTGGTGATTCTGTGGAAAGCGAAAAGGTATTTGAAGGTATCTACAAAGACGGACGCAGTTACGAGACACGTCGGAATACCAAATCCTTTACTATCTCCGTTCCATCCTGGAACAGAGATTATGATCCCCACTGGGCTGGCTTTGGTGTAGGATTTGCCAACTTTTCGGATGCATCCCTTAGCTTGAATGACGTTGACGGCGTAAGTCTGAATTCAGGTAAATCACTTGACTATAACCTGAATGTATTTGAAAAAGCATATCCTATCTCCCGCAACGGCTGGGCTGTTGTAACCGGTTTGGGAATGCGCTGGACGCGTTACAGATTGGATAAAAACGAATATTTCAAAGAAATAGGCGGAGTTACCACGCTGCTGCCAGCTCCCGAAGGAGTAACCTATAAATCCAGTAAGCTGGGAACTACCCACATCACTATTCCTTTGTTATTGGAATGGCAGAATCCACACCGTAAATCCGAACTGTTTTTCTCTGCCGGACTTGTTGGAGCCATCAAAACATGGTCGTCTTCCAAAGTAGTTTACAGAGATTCAGAAGGCGACAAGCACAAACAGAAAATGGATAGCGGGATGAATATCCGCCCCTTTAATATAGACGTGCTGATTCAGGGAGGTCTGGATAATGTAGGATTCTATGCACGATACTCACCTATGACGATGTTTGAGAAAAACAAAGGTCCCGAATTACATCCGGTATCCATTGGTTTACAGTTCCATTTCTGATTGCGGACTAAAAACTAAGCGAAGCGTGGAAGCCGCAATGACGGTCGGTAACAACCGGACATAAAGACAAGGTATATTTTTCGGCAAAGGGGCGCGTATAGATGTACGCGCTACCGATGCCTATTGCTGCACCGGCTGCCACATCCCACCAATCATGTTTCTTTCCATATACGCGGCTCCATCCCACATAAGACGAAACGAGATATGCCGGCACACCCCACTTCCAACCATAACGACGCTGTATAAATGCCGCTCCGGTAAAAGAGATGGAAGTATGGCTGGAGGGAAAAGAGAGTTTGTTGCTTCCATCCGGCCGCTCTTTCTGAACAATATACTTTAAAGCGTAAGTGGCTGCTACGGTAGTAACACCAGCCAGAGCGCCTTGTTTTAATCCTTCATAATCTTTCAGGGCTAGTGTGGTAACCAAACTTGCCATCGGGGTAACCATTGCCATCACATCTCCCGATGTACGGATATCCTCTCTGGATTGTCCCTTGGCAAACGGACTAATAATACCGAGCAGCAAAACGAACAGGCATACCCGGTTCCATATTCTTTGTTTTAACATAATGCCATAATTTTAGGAATAAAGATAAGTAACCCCACAACGGCAGCTGCAATGGCAACAATAAGTACCGCTCCGGCAGCCAGATCCTTCGTGTGCTTAATTGCCTCCTGATAGGCGGGTGAAGCAAAGTCGCACAGCGCTTCGATGGCCGTATTGAAAGCCTCGGCAGCCAATACGCTTCCGATGGCAAAAACGATGGCGACCCACTCCATTACCGAAAGTCCGAAACAGAATCCCGCCACTATAACACAAAGCGCTGCAAAACAATGTATCCACGCGTTATGCTCCTCTTTGATTAGTTTGCCAATCCCTCTGAAGGCAAAGCCGAAACTGCGAATCCTTCTTTTAAAGGAAAATTTTTTCTTGTTCATATTACTGTTATCCGATTGCGATAGTACATTACAAAATACTACCTGTAGGTACAAAAGTAACTAAAAAGCCGTGCACGGGCAAACCCGGCACGGCTTTTTACTATGTTGAAATTAATTATAGCCAGGTCTGCATAAATCCATCCATCTCCGGAGCATGTGCCTCCAGGCTAAGCAACAGCTTAAATTGTGCTTTTGTACGGACCAGGTTATGTTTCGGACTGTGAATCTTATAATACGTATCACCATTGATATAGTCAGTCAGAAAACGGACCGTCTGCATGTAGGTAAGCAATCTGCCTCCGTAGGGAAGTAATTTAATTTCCTGTGGAGTAAGGAAGGCCTTGGCCGTTTCCATATAGCCACGGGTATAAGCCTCAAAAATCTCCAGATTCACTTCCACATTGTCCAGGTTCTCATCATCTTCCGCGCCGGTGTTGGCTCCGGTACGGATAAAGTCGCCAATGTCCGAAAGAACAAAGCCCGGCATTACCGTATCCAGGTCAATTACACATAATACCTTGCCTTCTTCGTCAAACATAATATTGTTAACTTTGGTATCGCAGTGATTGGTGCGTTTCTTTAGTTTGCCTTCGCGGTATAACTCCTCCTGGATGCACATATCTTTGGCGCGTTTTTCAATTTCACCAACCAAATCCTTTACCTCTTCCAGTCTGCCGGCAGCATTAGCTTCAACCGCATCGCGGAACTGCTTAAGGCGGAATTCCATATTGTGGAAATTAGGAATTGTTTCACCCAGTGCATCTGCCGGAAGGTCAGACAGCATGGTCTGGAAATCGCCGAAAGCCTTTCCTGCTTCATAAGATAATTGGGGAGTAACCTCTTCAAAACTCTTGCTACGCGGAATAAACAGGCAAACCCTCCAATACGAATCACCGTCAAAATGATACAGCTTGCCATCTTTTGCAGGGATGAAAGTAAGCACTTTGCGGTCTACATCCTGTTCGCCTCTGGCAACCAGCTTTTCGCGGATATGCGAAGTAACTGTGAAGATATTGTTTTGCAACATATCCACATTGGTGAAAATGTGATGATTGATTCGTTGAAGAATATACTTTATCTCGCCTTTGGAGTTGGTAACCTTAAGGGTGTCGTTAATGTGTCCGTTTCCGAAAGGTACGGCCGATACCATATCTTCGTCAATTGCAAACTGCTTTAAAATGGCCATCAGCTGTTCGTTTGTTTTTTCCATGTGTTTTTTTTCTGTTTAAATTAAGTTATCAATGAAATGCAAAAATAGCGTTTATATTATTTATTCAACAAAAAAGCCTCAACAAAATTGCTGAGGCTTTTCTTTAGACGCTTTAAAAGCGACTATTTATTTCTTCAATTCGCGTTTACCGTAACGGCTCATGAACTTATCTACGCGACCTGCAGTATCAACAAGTTTAGACTTACCGGTATAGAATGGGTGAGAAGTGTTGGAGATTTCCACCTTAATCAAAGGATAAGTAACTCCGTCAATTTCAATTGTTTCTTTAGCGTTGATTGTTGAACGCGTAATAAATACATCGTCGTTAGACATGTCCTTGAACACGACGGGACGATAGTTTTCAGGATGAAGTCCTTTTTTCATTTTTTTTATTGTCTATTATAATTATTACTTTTACTTAAGTGGTAACCGGTAATTGGCTGGCAAAGGTACAGAATAGAGTTGAACAATCAAAACAAAATAATTTATTTTTTGCTCTTTGTCATCTTTTGTATTATTTTATATGTCTTATAGCATAAAATTTTTTTATAAATGTTATCTTTGTAGAGTTTTTAATCATTAACGTAAAATTATATACAACAATGGTAAGTTACAAAGAGTTAGGTCTGGTAAACACAAAAGAAATGTTTGCAAAGGCTGTTGCAGGTGGATATGCTATTCCTGCTTTCAACTTCAACAACATGGAACAGATGCAGGCTATCGTTCAGGCTGCAGTAGCAACAAAGTCGCCTGTTATCCTTCAGGTATCTAGTGGTGCACGTAAATATGCAAATCAGACATTGCTTCGTTATATGGCTCAGGGTGCTGTAGAATATGCAAAAGAACTGGGTTGCGAAAAACCTCAGATTGTTCTTCACCTGGATCACGGAGATTCATTGGAATTGTGTAAATCTTGTATTGAAATGGGCTTTTCTTCAGTAATGATCGATGGTTCACACCTTCCTTACGACGAAAACGTAGCATTGACAAAACAAGTAGTTGAATACGCACACGCACACGACGTAACTGTAGAAGGTGAACTAGGTGTATTGGCTGGTGTGGAAGATGATGTTTGCGCAGAACACCACACATATACAGAGCCAGATCAGGTTGTGGATTTCGTAACCAAGACTGGTGTTGATTCATTGGCTATCTCAATCGGTACTTCACACGGAGCTAACAAGTTTACTCCTGCACAGTGTACCCGCGACGCCAACGGAATCCTGGTTCCTCCTCCCTTGCGTTTCGATATCCTGGAAGAAATCGAAAAGAGAATCCCCGGATTCCCTATCGTACTTCACGGATCTTCTTCTGTACCTCAGGACAAAGTTGCCACAATTAACAAATATGGCGGTGCTTTGGTTGATGCAATCGGTATTCCTGAAGAACAATTGCGCAGAGCAGCTGCATCTGCAGTATGTAAGATCAACATCGACTCAGACGGCCGTTTGGCTATGACTGCAGCCGTTCGTGAAATCTTCGCTACAAAGCCAGCTGAATTCGACCCACGTAAATATTTGGGCCCGGCTCGCGATAGCTTGAAGGAACTTTATGCAGACAAGATCAAGAATGTTCTTGGTTCAGCAGACAAGTTGTAATCCGTACAGATAATAATAATTAAGAAAGCCATCCCAGCAGGGGTGGCTTTTTTGTATTGAATTTGTTACCTTTGAAGGACCAATTTATATAGACATGGAAGATGTATTAATGGCCGATGATTTTCTGGAGCAAAGCAAGGCCGGCATCCTGATTGATGTACGGTCGCCTTCTGAATTTGAGGCTGGACATATTCCCGGGGCACGTAACCTGCCCTTGTTCTCGGACAACGAAAGGGCCGAGATAGGGACACGCTATGTACAATATGGGAAAGACAACGCTGTAGAAAGGGGATTGGAGATTGTCGGGCCCAAGCTGGCAGGATTTGTTAAACAGGCCAGGCAATGGGCAGACGGCACACCTATTTATATGTATTGTTGGCGCGGAGGCATGCGCAGCGGAAGCATGGCATGGCTTTTCCGTACAGCCGGACTTACAACCTATCTGCTTTCTGGTGGATACAAGGCTTATCGTAACTCCTTCGCCCAGTTGCTGGAAGCTCATCCGTGGCAGTTGCTGATACTGGGTGGACCAACCGGGTGCGGTAAAACCGAGGTGTTGCATCAGCTGCAACGTATGGAACAGCAGGTAATCGATCTGGAGGGACTGGCGCATCATAAAGGATCGGCTTTCGGATCATTGGGAGAAACCGCACAACCTACCACCGAACAATTTACCAATCAGCTGCACGCTTTGATGCGTACCTTCAATCCGGCAAGACCGGTCTGGTGCGAAGGCGAAAGTGCCAGCATCGGCAAGGTTGTTATCCCTTCCGCCTTTTATGCCCTGATGCTGTCGGCTCCGTTTTTGAACCTCGAGATACCTTATCCGGAACGCATAAGACATATACTGAATGACTACGGAACCTTTCAGCCCGACGAGCTGATTCTCTCCTTCCGTAAAATTGAAAAACGTTTGGGGGGCGAGGCTACCCGTAAAGCCATCGAGTGCGTAGAACAGAATAACCTGGAAAGTGCCGTTCGCATAGCGCTGAACTATTACGACAAAGGATACCGGCGTTCGTCGGGAAAGCAATGGCCCAATCAGATTCCGTGCCTGTGGGAAGACTCGGATCCCGCCGTTATAGCCCGTAAATTACTCGCTTTGTACGAAAACGGATGCAACGTAGGCATTGAACAGGTACAACAATTAGCGAAAATCAGATAAATTGAAGAAACAACAAGGAATATGAAACAGATAGATACCAGAGGACAACTTTGTCCCGCTCCCCTCATCCTGGCCAAAAAAGGCATCGAAGAGGCTACCGCCGGCGAAATGGTCGAAATTCTTACCGATAATGATACGGCTTTGTGCAACCTCCGGAATTACCTTGCCGAACTGAAACTTACACCTCAGCTCAGAAGCGAAGGAGAGGTGCATACCCTTACCCTGGTCAAACCCGGTCAGCTTCCCGATACCTCCGGAGCCGAGCGCTTTTGTACCACACCCGGCAACGATTACATCGTCGTAATCAAATCGGATGTCATGGGCCAGGGCGATTCCCAACTGGGACAAATCCTCCTGCGGGCTTTTGTAAACTCGCTTAAAGAGGCGGCATTGCTGCCTAAAGCCATCCTCCTGTATAACAGCGGTATTAAAATAGCCCTTACCGGAACCGATACAGCAGCATCGTTGCAGGAGCTGGAAGAAAAAGGCGTAGCCATCATTGCCTGCGGAACGTGCGTGGACTATTACGAAGTTAAAAATCAGTTGGCTGTGGGCATGATAAGCAATATGTTTACACTTACACGCTATATGTCTGAAGCCGGTCACATTGTTTATCCCTGATCTTATGAACTGTTATTTTGATAATGCGTCCACCTCTTTCCCCAAGCCGCCGGAAGTAGCATCACGTATAAGCCGCTACCTAACCGACGAAGGGGGTACTTACGGACGGGCAGCCTACCAACGGGTTCACGAAGCAACCCGGCAGGTAGAACAATGCCGCGATGCCTTGTCGGCTTTACTCGGTGTGGCTGATCCCGAAAAGATAGCTTTTGCAAGCAATGCCACCAGTGCACTCAATACCCTGTTGCTGGGAGTATCCTCGCGACCAACTGTTATATGGGTATCTCCCATGGAGCACAATGCCGTGATGCGTCCTTTATGGCATCTGCACCGCACACTGGGAATCCGCATGGAGGTACTGCCGGCAATGGAAGACGGCTCCATCGACACGGATGCACTTGGTAAACTGCCGGCGGGAGAAGACAGCCTCTTTGTAATAAACCACCTCAGTAATGTGAACGGAGTGATACAGCCTATGTTCGAAATAAGCCGACTGGCTACCTCCAGGGGATGGAAGATCATACTGGATGCAGCACAGTCGTTGGGCGAAATACCTGTAGAAGCGGTAAACTGGAATATTGATTGTGTTGCTTTTACAGGTCATAAGGCGCTGATGGGACCTACCGGCACAGGTGGATTCTATTGCAAATCACCCCAGGAACTGGCCCTCACGCACTTTGGCGGAACAGGCAGCTTGTCCGATTCCTACGAAATGCCCGCCGAGATGCCGGACCGCTTTCAGGCCGGAACACCCAACGTGGCTGGAATAGTGGGACTGCTTTCTGCCCTTGAGAACAGACCTGCAGCCTGTCACACTCCATCGGATGTGTTGGCATGTATGCGTGAGTTGTCCAAACTTCCGGGAATAAAGATTTACGGAGCCAAACAACCCGACCAGCAAGGCGAACTGTTTTCCTTTACCCATCAAAGTCAGCCGCCCGCAACCTTTTCTCAAAAGCTGTTCGAACGGCACGGAATCGAAACCCGGTCGGGATTGCATTGCGCACCGCTTGCCCACCGTACCCTGGGAACCTTTCCGTCGGGTACCGTACGTATCGCCCTGTCGCCCTATCATACGGTAGCCGATTTAGAAAACCTGATTAAAGCAATAGCCGATGTTGCAACCAACTAAGACAGCTGTTTTTAAGACAGCCCGAATGGTAATCAAGGCCGACAATGCCTGCAGGCAGTCCGGATTAGCCGTTAAGGTTATACCGGTACCTCCCTCGGTATCGTCGGATTGCGGCATGTGCCTCGAAATTGCAGTTGCCGAAGTAGAGCAGTTCAAGGCTCTGATGGCATCCCTAAACATTGAAATGAAGATCTATGACAACAACCTCATTTGACTTATTAAGCACCTCCGCCTACGGAGGCTGTTCGGCAAAACTTTCGCCAACAGCACTTTCCGAACTTTTATCGGACATCCCTCTGATAAAGGATGCCCGTATCATGGTGGATATCGAAACGCACGACGATGCCGGAGTGTACAAGCTAAACGACGATACCGCACTTATCGTAACCACCGATTTCTTTCCGCCGGTCTGCTCCGATGCCTACACCTTCGGACAGATTGCGGCAGCTAACGCCCTGAGCGATGTGTATGCCATGGGAGGTACCCCTTTGCTGGCACTCAATATCACCCTGTTTCCTTCCAAAGACATACCCCTCGGGGTACTTGGCCGTATTTTGGAAGGCGGTCAGGACAAAATAAACGAATCCGGAGCCTTCACCATGGGAGGACACACCATAGACGACACCCCGCCAAAATACGGACTGGCTGTGGTAGGTACCGTTCACCCCGATAAACTTATAACCAACGCCGGACTTACACCCGGGCAGCTGCTTATCCTGACCAAACCTCTGGGAGTAGGGGTGCTGATGGCGGCACAACGTATGGGCATGGCGGACGAGGAGGCCTATAATGAAGCCATCCGACAGATGAAACTCCTTAACAAAGCCGGGGCTTCCTGTATGCAGCTGGCCGGAGTGAAAGGAGCAACAGATGTTACGGGCTTCGGCTTGCTGGGACATGCCCTTAAAATGGCGGAAGCATCCCATGTAACTTTGCAACTGTCGCTGGCTTCGCTTCCTGCAATACCACAGGCACTGTCGCTGTTGCAGTCGGGCTGCATCCCCGGAGCCGCCTTCCGTAATGCCGACTTTGTAAAAGAGCATGTCTTTTATGCCCCCTCCTGTACGGTGGAACAAAAGATGCTGGCCTGCGATGCCCAAACCTCCGGCGGATTGCTGATCGGGGTGGATGCTCATAAAGCCGATTGGTTGTTGCAGGAGCTTCAGGCTACTTCGCTTCATCCCCAGGCAGCTATTATTGGAGAAGTGCTTCCCCGCCGCAACAAAGCCATCTATTGTCAGTAATGGATTGAACATATGGCTTTTCCCATCTGTTTTTGAATTACTTGCCATTTCAGATGGCCACAAAAATATATGGGAATAGTTTTATTTGACGGTGTCTGCAACCTATGTAACGGAGCGGTGCGGTTTATTATCAAACGCGACCGTTTCGGTAAATTCCGTTTCGCCTCTTTACAGTCGGATGCCGGCAGAGCTTTGCTTGAGCGGAACGGGGTTACGCATTGGGGAACAGACAGCATCGTGTTTATACCACAACAGGGAGATGCGTTCCGCGAATCTTCGGCCGTACTTTATATACTGAAAGAGCTCGGGCAGGGCTGGCAATTGTTCTTTCCACTGATTCATATACCCACCTTCCTGCGGGACGGAATCTACCGTTTTATTGCCCGAAACCGCTACAGATGGTTCGGGAAAAAAGAAAAATGCATGCTGCCTTCGGATACCACCCGTTCACGCTTTATTGAGTGATGAAATTACAAAAGGTGACTTTTTCCGCTATTTAATGCCGTTATTATACATTTCCGTTCGTGATTGTGCATTATTTTATGTATATTTGTTGACAAACGTACATTTTGTATGTACATACATCCACAAAACAAATAACAAAAATAGCGTATGACGAAAAAGAATTTGACGACTTCAGACATTACCCGTTTAAAAAAAATGTATGCGAAACACCTCCCGTGGCTGGTAAGCCTGGCGGAAGAATCTGCAGCCTGTAATGAATTTAAAAACCGTTTACAGGCCGCACTGAACACACATCAGACCGATAATGCCGTAGTGCGTACAATTTCACGTCTTATCAGCTACGATGGATCGGTTATAAACGAACTTTCTACCGGACAAGCGATCCGGATAGAGACTCTTTCGCATCTCTGGCAGTTCCTTAGGGGAGAGGTTATCTGTAGTACCCATACCGATCTGCTGCTTGATCTGTATCACCAGTTTGCAGCTCTTACCGAAAAACCGGAGGTTAAGAATGATATAGCCTGGATGAAAAGACAGATGAACCGATGGCAGACCGGCCTCGATAAAGAGGTGCTGGCCATCCGTGCTGCCAATCGCGAACGGATTATTAAGGAGCTTATCAAAAAAATTGAACGCCAGCATGGAGGAAGCTCCAAATACCAGTTTGAAGAAAGTTTTAACTTCGAACAGAAGTATGCCAAAGTTTGCGAATGGTGGAAACTAAGTCACTTCCATTTGTCTATGGCTATCAAGTCGCCTACGGAACTCAACACCTTTCTTGGTAACTCGTTGCCGGAGCATACCATGCGGTTGCTTACCGATGCCCGCAAAAAGAAGATGCCTTTTTTCGTAACACCCTATTATCTCTCGCTGCTGAATCCCACAGACGCAGGATACGACGATGCCACCATTCGTACCTACATCCTCTATTCGCAGGAGTTGGTGGATACCTACGGAACAATCAAGGCCTGGGAGAAGGAGGATATCGTGGAGGCAGGCAAGCCCAATGCAGCCGGATGGATGCTTCCCGAAGGACATAATATCCACAGACGCTACCCCGAAGTGGCCATTCTGATACCCGACTCCATGGGAAGAGCCTGCGGGGGACTATGTTCCGTTTGTCAGCGGATGTACGATTTCCAGAGCGAGCGGCTCAATTTTGATCTGGAAGCATTAAAACCAAAGGAGAGCTGGGACAAGAAACTTCGCCGCCTTATGCATTATTTTGAGGAAGATTCGCAGTTGCAAGACATACTTATCACCGGAGGAGATGCTCTGATGAGTCAGAATGCCACTCTGCGCAAAATATTGGATGCCGTATATAAGATGGCCTTACGGAAACGCAAAGCCAACGAAGGCCGGCCCGAAGGCGGGAAATATGCCCAACTGCAGCGGGTACGTCTCGGTTCACGCCTGCCAGCTTACCTGCCCATGCGTGTAAACGACGAATTGGTCGAGATTTTGCGCGAATTTAAAGAAAAGGCTTCTGTAGCAGGCGTAAGCCAGTTTATTATTCAAACTCATTTTCAGTCGCCGCTGGAGGTAACCCCCGAAGCACGCGAGGCAATCAAAGCTATCCTGTCGGCGGGGTGGACCATCACGAACCAACTGGTATATACCGTTGCAGCTTCCCGTCGCGGTCATACTGCCAAGCTTCGCCAACTGCTCAACACCATGGGAGTGGTTTGCTACTATACCTTCTCCGTAAAAGGATTCCAGGAAAATTATGCCATGTTTACACCCAACTGCCGCTCGTTGCAGGAGAGTGAAGAGGAAAAGATATTCGGACGGATCCCGTCTGAGAAGATTGGCGAACTGAACAACCTGATAAAAGGAACGAAAGATCTGGGCAGGAACCTTACTCATTTCCTGAAAGACAACCACCTGTTGTTTGCCGCTACGGACCGCAGCGTACTGAACCTTCCGGCTATCGGCAAGAGTATGACATTTGTTATGGCAGGCATTACGCCCGACGGCAAACGCATCCTGAAGTTCGAACACGATGCCACCCGCAGGCACAGTCCCATCATCGACCATATGGACCAGGTTTACATCGTAGAGAATAAGTCGGTTGCCGCCTACCTGAGGCAGTTGCACTCCATGGGCGAAGATCCGGAAGCATACAAGAGCATCTGGTACTATACCGACGGCAAAACGGAGCCCCGATTCCCTCTGTTCGAATACCCGGAATTTTCCTATAAGGCTACCGCCACAGTCACAAACCTGCAGTTGGAGTAAAGCAAATCCGGCAATTTTAGCTAAGTTTGCCGAAAATACAAGAACTATGATTGTAAACGAACGCGAATCGAGGCACGAACATGTGCTGCAGGTAGGTCGTCAGATGATGACGGCTGCCCGCACGGCTCCCAAAGGGAAAGGTATTGATATTATAGAGGTAGGGATGGTGACCGATCAGGATATCGTACGCCTCTCGGAAGAGATGGTACGTTATTCCGAAGAATCAGGTATGAAGTTTTTGCTGCGCGATGCAGAGAACCTTCAACAGGCCGAGGCGGTAATCATTATCGGAACCGCCCAGAAGGTACAGGGACTGAACTGTGCCCATTGCGGCTATGCCACCTGTGCCGAAAAGCCAGATGCCGTACCTTGTGCCATCAACACCATCGATGTGGGTATTGCCGTGGGATCTGCCTGTGCAACGGCGGCCGACTGCAGAGTGGATAGTCGTGTTATGTTTTCGGCCGGCATGGCGGCACAACGGCTTGGCTATCTGGGCGATTGTACCTGTGTGATGGCTATTCCCATCAGCGCATCGTCCAAAAATCCATTCTTCGACCGCAAACCAAAAACACCGGTTCAATAAAACCGATTTATAGCAAAACAATCTGTCATCCATCATTTTTAGGGAGACTTACCTGTGTGGATGCGGAGTTTGAAGATGACAGATGCAAGGTGACAGATCACCTGCATCTGTCATCTCTCATTATTTTTCGGCGGCTGCCGGTTGGGTTGCCCTTCTGTATTCCGTTTGATTACCTCTGCCCAACCTTATAAGTACCCCTTGCTCCACATACTCATTCAGCTGTTGGATAGCCTTATTCTTTAATTGGCCGGTAAGTTTGGAATAGTCGGTTCGTTTGATGTACGGATTCTCATCCAGGTACTGCTCCAGCAGCTTCCTGCGATAAATAGCTCCGTAGGGCGTCGAATTGTTAAAGCCCGACTCAGATCTTTCCAGATCGAAATTCAATTGCCTCGATAACCAGGCAGAGCCTTTAAAATTTAGTCCTGATACTGAAATGGACGGCGACCGGATCTCACTTTTTGTCATAACCTGACGTTTGGCCTTCAGCTTAGGCGATAAAGTTCCCAAAGTACCCCATTCCACATTATAACCTTCCGAAACGCGCAAAAGCATCTCCTGGGTATATTCCTCCAGCACACCCTGAATCTCTCCCCGGCTAAAACCTGTTCGCTGGGCAATGGCATCCACTATCTTTTCAGTTTTGATCGTTCCCTTCGATACGGCACGGGGATGAAGTGGTTTTTGGTTTCCATCTTTTTCGGGATTGGGGTTTTCACGCATGTCATAATAGATACTCATAACTTTATACTTGTTTTATTACCTTTTTACTCCAACAATAAGGTCGTTTCATCGGTATGATTAGTTGTTAACCAAAGATATATTCTTCGTCTCTCAGCTGAGGGACATTGATCACTCAGTTGGAGGACATTGATCACGCAGCTGTGTGACCATTGTCCCCCAGTTGGAAGACGAAAAAATGTTCACATGCAAATATACTAAACTATTAAGTAAAAACAGCTAATTTAAAAGTAATAATTATTTTGCTCCGGAGAGCTCTTTCGTGCGCATATTATTTGTAAAACCAGGCATCCGGGTAGTACCTTCACGAAAACAATTAAAAATTAATGCCATGAATATTAGTTATTTTAAAGAAACTACAGTGAAAAAAAGTATCCGCAACATTTCGTTTGCAGATGTAATGGAGTGTATGCAGGAAGAACCGGGGAGTGCAAAGGCCGGCCTGCTTGCAAAACGACTCAAGGGTGCCAGTCTGCTTTGTACCTCGACATTTGCTCTGAAAGACGGATTGCGGGTGCCGACAAACTACAATGGTGTTGTGGTGTTGCAGGTTAGCAACCTTACCGGTCCGGCCGAGGCAAGTTTGGTTAAACAAACGGCAGCCGAGTTGCCCCAAACCCTGGCTGCCTATGCCGATACCTGCGGTACACGGGTTTATATACTGGTACTCTTTACACTGCCCGACGGAGCATTGCCCAGTAACGAAGAAGAGGTAAAGTTGTTTCATGCCCATGCACACCGCCGGGCTGTCAGGTTGTATCAGGGACAAATCCCTTTTGCCGTTGACACCGGCGGTGATACACCCGAAGTAAGCTGCCCTTTTGTACACGATACCACCCGTTACTATGCCCCACAGGCAAAACCTGTGCTGCAAAGTCAGCCCACCGAAATGCCGGGCGAAGCTACCTGGCAGGAAGCTGTGCAGGCCGACAACGATCCGCTCAGGCGGCAGATGGCCGGATACAGCCGTACCGATCAGCTCTCCCTATTATTCGAAACCTCGTTGAAGTCGGCCCTCACCCAATGCGGTCCACCGGACGATGCAAACCTTAAACCCCTGCTGGTTTTGTTGGCAACCAACTGTTTCGGATCCGGCATTCCGGAAGAAGAGGCGGTACAGTCGGCTTTGCTTCACCTGCAACTTAAATTGCGTGAAACCGAGGTGCGCACTACCTTTCGGAATGTGTACGGCAAGAACAACGGCTTTGGCGAGAAAATCTGCCTGGCTGCAGAGCAGCTGTTGGCGCTGCAGACCGACGAGTTTATGAAGCGGCGCTACGAACTTCGTTACAACACCCTGAAGGACGAAGTTGAGTGCCGCGAAAGAGGCCTGTACAGCTACGACTTTGTGAAGGTAAATCCCCGTTTGTTAAACAGCATCGCCCTGAACGGACAGGAGGAGGGCATCAAGATGTGGGACAGAGATGTGAACCGTTACATTTATTCTGACCGTGTGCCTCGCTTTTCTCCCATCGACCATTACCTGTATTCGTTGCCTGAATGGGACGGAAAAGACCGTATCCGCCCTCTGGCCGACACCATCCCTTGTAACAACCCCCACTGGCGCAACCTTTTCCACCGCTGGTTTCTGGGAATGGTGGCACAATGGCGGGGCATCAATAAGAAACATGCCAACAGCACGGCTCCATTGCTTGTTGGAGCCCAGGGCACAGGTAAATCCACCTTTTGCCTGAACCTGCTCCCTCCGGAGCTACGCGCTTACTATGCCGAAGGGGTAGATGTGGGCAATAAGCGCAACACCGAAATGTACCTTTCGCGTTTCGCCCTGATCAACATGGACGAATTCGATCAGGTAAAGGAGAGTCAGCAGGGCTTTCTGAAGCACGTCATGCAGAAACCCGTTGTAACCATCCGCAAGCCCCATCAGGCTTCGGTGGAATCGTTGCGCCGGTATGCCTCGTTTATCGCCACCAGTAACCACTACGATGTGCTTACCGACACCTCGGGTAGCCGGCGGTTTATCTGTGTCCGCCTTACAGGTCCCATCGAATCTAGTGAGAAGATCAACCACGACCAGTTGTATGCCCAGGCCATGCATGAAATAAAGAGAGGCGAACGCTACTGGTTTGAGGGTCCGGAAGAGGCTATTCTGTCGGAGACCAACAAAGAGTTTCAGGTACAGGTACCTGCAGAGCAACTGTTTCTGCAATTCTTCCGTGCCGCCGAATCCAGAGAGAAAGGAGAGAAGCTCCTAGCCGTTGAAATACTTGGCCGCCTGCAGGAGAAAAAACTCTTTAATCTGTCGGCCACCAAAATCATCCATTTCGGCCGCATCCTGCACAAACACCAAATCCCCTCCAAACGAACCCAAACCGGAACCATATACCACGTAGTAGAGAAATAAGCAATCCCCCCAGCCCGGCATTCAATTGAATGCCGGGTTAGGGGTGATTTAAATGATTTATAACGTTAATAATTCATTGCTTTATCTAATAATTAATCAAGAAAATAATATTTGTGTTGTAGAACATGGATTGTTGATTTATTAATTGGTTAAAGAATGATAGCTTTGTAAAATAATACAACTTACTGTTTTGAAATGAATATATATAATAGTCTGAAAATAAGACGTCTATTTGTTAATTTAGTATTTGTTTTTTATGCTTTATTGATTGTTTCATGTAAGAATGAATCTCAAACTACAGTAGATGGATTCTGGAACCAATTTGATGTAATAGCATCTTACGAGATAATTAATGGAGATTCGGTTTTAATCTGTGATGCAGAAAATGTTAAGCAAGCATCTAGTTTACCGTGGAATATTTTACTAAAGAGTGTCTCATTTGTCAAATTAGATAATAGTACTGAAGAAGCATTAATTGAATTTGGGAAATGTATAATAACAACCGAGAACTATATTGGAGTTCATGAGATTGGCCCATTAAAATTATTTAAACGAGATGGGACATTTTTGCGACAAATAGGCTCTGTTGGTCAAGGTCCTGGAGAATTTACTTATTTATGTGATGCAAAGATGGATGAACAAAACAGACGAATATATTTACTCCCAATGCTTGCAACACAGATTTTAGTTTACGATTTTAATGGCAATTTTGTATCGACAATACCCCTTCCTGAGAGAGTGCTGTATGGTGGTAAAATGCTCTTATATCCTGAATTAAATCAGATTTTAGTTATAAATCCAATAAATAAGGAATCCAAGGATTATATATGGCTTTTAGATTTTAAAGGGAATGTTATTCAAAAGGTTAATGCAAAAGAATATTATACAAGAGAAATAGGCTTCAGTGAAGGAGTCATGATAAATACATATTCCCAAGATCGTGTTAGTATGTTCTTGTTTTGTAATGGAAATAGTTCAGATTTTCTTTATGAATATTCTTTAAAGGAAAACAAGTTGACCCCAAAATTAAGAATTAAAAATTTTAATGATTGGATTTTTATATATGATTTACCAAATCAATATATTATTGAAACAGCTCATATAGCATCATCGGATAGAAAATCTAAAAAGCTCATAATAGATAAGCTAACACTTCGAGGTTTTATTCTTGAAGGAATTGTCTCTCCATATGGTTTATTGTGGAATGACTATGGAATATTAGGAAGCAGGTCAACCAACACGTTTGCTCTTCACAAGTTTGCAAGTGAAATTTGTGTAGAAAGCGAAGTTGAACTAACGAAAGAACAAAAAGCTACACTACTTAATATAAAAAATATGATCTCTTCTAATGAAGAGGACGATTGTAGCTTTATCTTTTATGGTAATTTTAAACCCAGTCTATGAAATTATGGAGATGAAGGGTTTATTAGTTAAATTTGAAACCCTCGGGAAGTTTGTTTAAATATTTGCCAAAATCCTTAAGATAAATAATTTGTCTTCGATTTTTTATATGTCCCTATTGAATATCTGTACGTAGTAAAAATATAATGAACAACTTAAACTGCATTACGAGCCAGACAAGGCGACGGACGATATAAACTTGTTATTTGACGTCTTTCAGCAATTAAGTGAATGTTTGTAGTACAATGTAAGGGTATAGGACTGCTATAAGAAACCATTAAACAGCTATTTAAGGAGAGCATGGATTCCGATAGACTGAAATTATCTATCAACGGAACGAATATCATCGACTAGTTCAAACAGAAATACCAAGAATTAAAACAGTCCGTTAGACCGAACATTAACCTATCTCACCTACATCAAGGAAATGCAGAGGAATATGCTCTGCATTTCCTTAGCTAAATAGTTATAAAGGTTTTTTTAAATAATGATCCTTATCCTCCAGATATTTACTAATTTTGGCAAAACAATAACAATAAGATAATTATATGAATGAGTTAGAATCACTAAAAGGAATTTTCAAGGATAGAATATTTAAAATACCAGACTATCAGCGTGGCTATGCTTGGACAACCAGACAACTAAAAGATTTTTGGGATGATTTAGTTAATCTTCCTTCTGACAGATTTCATTACACAGGACTTCTTTCATTAAAAAAAGCAGATAGAAGCACATGGAATAATTGGAATGATGAGCGTTGGCTTATAGAGGAAAGAGGTTTTAAGCCATTTCATATTGTAGATGGCCAACAACGTATTACAACATTCGTTATTTTTATTCAATCCATATCTGAATTATTAAAATCTATCCCGGAGAATATAGACAAAACAGACGATAAAATTTATCTTGGTTCATTTAGCTTAAAAGCTATTAGAGAAGAGTATCTTGTAGTAGAACGTCCACCCCAGTTTATAATTAGAACCTATAAATTCGGCTATGAGGTTGATAATCCGAGCTTTAAGTATCTCCGACATAAAATCTTTTTGGAACTAAATAGCGGGACAATTCAAGAAACATTCTATACGCTAAACCTTGAAAACGCAAAACATTTTTTCGTCGAGAGCCTTCAAAAGTATTACGACCAATATGGCTTGTCTGAAATAGAGTTGTTATTTAAAAAAGTCACACAAAATCTGATGTTTAATGTCTATGAAATTAGTGACGATTTTGATGTGTTTGTGGCTTTTGAAACAATGAACAATAGAGGTAAGAAGTTATCGAATCTGGAACTTTTGAAAAACCGATTAATTTATCTAACCACCCTATATGAAGAAAATGAATTAAAAAAAGATGAGAGAAATTCTTTAAGAGAGAAAATTAATGATGCTTGGAAAGAAGTATATTACCAATTAGGAAGAAATAAACGTAATCCGTTAAATGACGATGATTTCTTAGTTGCTCATTGGATTATGTATTTTCAATATACAAGAGAAAAAGGAGATGATTATATAAGATTCCTATTAGAACAAAAATTCACTCCGCAAAACATATACACGAAAACAGAGATAGAACTTGCTTCTTTGCAAGATTTTGAAGAGGTTAGAGAAGATGAAGATGGAGATCTGGACGAAGTTAATATAAATGGAGAAGAAGAGATGACTGTTTATCGCTCTAAACTTTCTCCCAAAGAAATTGAGGACTACGTGAATAGTCTAAAATCAGCCGCAGTGCATTGGTACAACACGCATAATCCTATCAATAATCCCGATTTGACTACTCAAGAATGTATGTGGATTGACAGATTGAATAGGATTGGGATAATGTATTTTCGCCCTTTAATTACAGCCTCTTTCTTGAATAAGGACATTGATGATAAAGAAAGAATAAAACTTTTTAAAGCTATTGAAAGGTTTATATTTATAGCATTTAGAATGAGTCGTTCAATGGCTAATTTCAGAAATAGTGAGTTTTATAGAACCGCTCGACTATTAAGGGTAAATCACCTTACGATAAATGAGGTGGTGGAAAGAATTAATAATTTGATAGAAGAAGTCTTCTTTTATTCCTCTGAAAATGACTGTAATACGTATTTTGAATATAGTTATTTTCAAAAATTTTTAGATAAAAAGTTTAAAAGTGGAGGTGGTTTTTACTATTGGAACGGACTTCGTTATTTCCTTTATGAATATGAGATGGATAAAGTACGACAAAGGGGAAGCCAAAAAATTGATTGGAAACTTTTTGTAAAAAGCGAAAAAGACAAGGTGTCAATCGAACATATTTATCCTCAAACGCCCACTCATAAATGCTGGAAAGAAGGTTTTAAGGACTATAAGAAATCTCAACATCCATATTTTCAAGGCACATTAGGAAATTTGCTGCTTCTATCTCAGAGTATTAACTCTAGCCTACAAAATGATTGTTTTGAAGAAAAGAAAAAGGCAAAATACAACGATAGGAATGAAAAGATAAGACAAGGGTATTCGGATGGCTCTCATTCAGAGATTGAGGTTGCTGGTTTTGGTGTGTGGAATCCTGAATCTATTTTGGACAGAGGAATTAAACTATTAGAATTTATGGAAAAACGTTGGGAATTAAAATTTGAAAACGAAAAAGTAAAAGCCGAATTACTATTTCTTGATTTTATGTTTCCAGATGAATAAGAGAATAATTAAACAGATGTATAAATCATGAGAAATAGTCATTTTACGTCATTAAATCCTGAAAATGAATTATTTAATAAATTGAAAGTGAATAATCCCGCTTGGTGGCAATTTGTAAAAGAAAACATTAAGCAGGGGGGCTTTTATGTAGACATCCGCAAGGACAATTCTTTAAATATATACTACAATGGCGGTTCTTTGCTTAAAATTACTCTATCTAAAGGTACGATTAAAGGTAAAATACATCAATATTATTTGGACATAGCAGGCTCACAATATATTGACTATGGGTTAGACCGCCTGCCTATAGACGTAGATGAGATAAAGAAAAGGATAGCGTGCAAATATAGAGACACTTCTGAAAACGGAATTAAAGCAAGGCTTGTCTGTGATCACAATGCAAAATATATTGATTCGGAGTTTGCTTATCCGGAAATCATAGGTAAGAAAAAAGACAAGTATGGAAAAGAAGTTAATGCCTACTTAATAACTCGCATCGATCTCACGAAGCTGGAAAATGCTAAGATCGTGTTTGTTGAATTAAAACGAATAGAGGATGGTCGGCTTTTGACTAATAAATATCAAAATGGAGAGCCTGAGATACTCTCTCAAATGAAAGCATATCATCAATTTATAAGAGCCCATAGGGAAGAGATAACTAACTACTATAAAACACTTTTTGCGATAAAAAGAGACCTTGAAATATTACCAGAGGCCTTGGTGAGTACGGACAATATAGATGATTATATACTTTGTGAAAACGTTGAATTATACATAGAGCCGTATTCTTCTCTGAATCCTAGACGAACCCGCAGGATCGATGCAATTAAAACCATTCTTGACCTGAATAACATCATTCATAACTTATGATGATTATAGTTCACAGGGGGATAGATCAAATTGGAGTCTGTATAACGGGAGTTGTCAATGATAATGCTCGGATATTAATTGATTTGGAGCAAAACTTGCCTAATGGAGAGGGAATTGTTGATGACGATTTAGTGAACGGGAAAGTTGTAGGAAAAATCTTACAAGTTATTGATGCTACTTTCAATACTAATTACGCCGTGATCATTTAGGTCTATTCTGCTATGTGGCGGATATTACTAGCTATTCCTGCGATATGAACTCACCTAAAAAGAAGAACTCTCCCGACCAGTTGTATGCTCAGGCCATGTACGAAATAAAGAGAGGCGAACGCTACTGGTTTGAGGGTCCGGAAGAGGCTATCCTGTCGGAGACCAACAAAGAATTTCAGGTACAGGTACCTGCAGAGCAACTGTTCTTGCAATTCTTCCGTGCCGCCGAATCCACAGAGAAAGGAGAGAAGCTCCTTGCCGTTGAAATATTGGGCCGCCTGCAGGAGAAAAAACTTTTTAATCTGTCGGCCACCAAAATCATCCATTTCGGCCGCATCCTGCACAAACACCAAATCCCCTCCAAAAGAACCCAAACCGGAACCGTATACCACGTAGTAGAGAAATAAAAAATCCCCCCAGTCAGGTATTCAATTAAATGCTGGGCTGGGGGGATAGTTATATGTAACTTTAAGAAGATTATAGGGAGTTAATGAAAAACGGTTCTCCGACAAGGGGAGTGTTAAATTGTAATTTGGGACATGGAAAGTTATATAAACGTTATTATAAAGAAGATCACAAGAATAATAAAAATATTATCAAAATATGTCCTGTCTATTTCATAATAAACAGAACGAATGTTTTATTTTTGTACAAAGCAATATTTTATGAAAGTATCTGATATTGTTGCAAATACTATTAATAAAGACTTGCTGAAAAACATTACAAAATATGAATAAAATATTAGGTATATTTCTAATCATCATCATTTTTGGAGGCTGTTCATCAAGCTCTTCAACTGAAAAAAAACAGAATAAAAGAAATAATATTATTAATGTTCACAACAGAATAAAAGAGATAGTAATAGAAGATCTCCCCATTAATAATTATTCACTTCCATTAATTGTCGATAATTATTTATTCATCAATGATTACAAATCGGAAAATGAATGTATACATATTTTTGATAAAAACAATTTTAAGTATATTACAAGCACAGCACTTAAAGGACAAGGACCTGGGGAAATTGCGCGCATAGGGCATATAGCAGAGGATAAAGTAAATCATAAGTTTTACGTATCTGATCATGGTAAAAATAAAATTTTCAGTTATGATCTGGATAGCGTAATTACAGATCCGGAATACCTCCCCATAGAAAAAATGAAAATGAATGCAGGGTTATTTCCTAATGACTATATTTATTTAAGTGATACATTATCTATCGGTGTAACTATACAACCTCTTGGTAATAGCGATTTCAATCCTGTTGTTGGGAAATTCAATATGAAAACTGGTGAAATAAAGCATATGAGTTATACTATTCATCCAGAGGTTAAAAAGAAACGTATTTGTTTTGATATATCAATGGAACATGGTATCTATGTAGAGTGTTATGCTCCTCATGACTTAATGACAATATGTAGCCTAAATGGCGATCTAAAATACAATATATATGGGCCTAATTGGGATACAGAAACACATGATATTTATCATTTTGGACCAGTGAAATTTTGCAATAATAGAATAGTAGTACTCTACTCGGGAGAAAAAATTTTAAATAAAGAAGGAAGATCTAATTTTCCCACCAAATTCTTAGTTTTTGACTTAGATGGTAATTATCTAAAAACTTTGGAAACAGGATATAAAATCGCTAGATTTTGTTATGACAGGGATAACAACCGGATTCTCTTGAGCATGGATGACGATATACAGTTTGGATATTTGGATATGAAAGAAATTCTTGATTAAAGAACGATGACTATCCTATTTGATATATATTCTGCAATCGGACTCTTTAACGCAAGTTTTGTACTTAAAATGGATTGCTAAACCGGTAACATCGAATTGTCTATTGCGTAGAACCCGAGTATGAAAAGATTATAACTGATAAAAGGTTTAAAACCAAGCATATTTTTCATGAAGGAATTAAGTCGAAAAACTAATGGACCAGCATTACTATTTGTTACAAAGCAAAAAGTCCGACTCTCACGAACCGAACTTTCTTATTTTAATTAAAACCTAAACTTGTGAGTGCCCGAAACTATGTTCGGGTTATAATTATGAAAAGATTAGGGCGTTTGTCTAATCACCAAATTAATTTATTATCTTATATAAAATATTTGGTTGATTGGTTGTAAACTGTTATTAATCAACATTTATTGTTGTGTTTCCGGCAACTGTTGCATTGCAAAGTGTTCCTGCAGGAATTTCTGCATTACCTCCTTTAATTAAGAAACCAAACAGACAAAGAAAAGTCAAAACAATTGATAAAGCTACTTGATTGTTTCCTTCATCGTTAAGGCTTGCTCCAGTCAAATAAACGTCAGTTCCATCAACAGCTGTTACGCTTCTGATTACAACTTCGATTTGACCTTCACTACCCAAAAGTCCGCTTTTCTTAACTCTGGAAATTTGTCCTTTTGCAATTGAACCTGCAGGTATAACAGTCTTGCCTTCGGCTACTACATCTTTAGTTACTTTGAAGTCGATCATTTGACCTGACCTGCAATCTTTACTTGAAATAGTGCTTAGCAGCTCTAAAGGAATAATGGACCCGCTTTTTAATGTAACCGGTCCTGCTGGCAAAGTAAAGGACATAAACATCATTGCAAACGACAATAACAATGCTGTTGATTTAAGAAAACATTTGTTAGATAATTTTTCAAACATTGTGATAAAATTTAAAAGTTATTAATTTGATTATAATACATAAGTCTGTTAGCTTGTTGTTTGATTTGATATTGATTATATTTCTTGGCGCTATTACCTGCCCCAATAATATTCCCGAAATAAAAAGATAATGAAAACACCCCCATTAGTCCTGCCACACCATAATTCTCTGACTTAATACTTGTGTACGTTGCGTAGGCCAATAATGAGTTTATTATTAAAGAGGTAACAGCATTCTGAGGTTGTTTGGTATAAATATAACCTGCACCTGGTATTATGGATAAAAACCTTGCTACGGCTGGTTTTTTCATTTTGATATCAGAGAGTTGTTTGATTATTTCAAGATTTGTGGCTGGTATGGACGGTGTGTCTGTATACTGTGCTGATTTTATAAATGAACTTTTAGCCTCATTATACGCATTTGTTCGGATATGTATCATTCCTTCTAACACATATTTTTTATACAGAAGGGATGAATCCGGAGTGATTTCGGTAATTTGGTTTAATAAATCCATTGCTTCCTTGTTATTATTCATGTCCATGTACAATCTTACTGCTTTAATGATTACAGATGGATTTGATTTAATATAGTCGGGAAAATTCATGGTAAAGTCGTAAACTCCATCTTCTTCTCGATTTAAGGCATCAAAACAAATCAGTTTTTTAGCATAAATATCCGGACCGGCAGTTTTATCATAAAAGATTGTTCTATTGATTTCAGACAAAGCTCCAATATAGTCGCTGTTATTAATGAGATGATTTATAAAAAGTGTGGTGCTGTCTTTTTTATCGAAGCTTTTTAAATTATCGGTATAGAAATATTCTTTTGATTTATACACCAAACTATCCGGATTCTTCATATAAGGAGGGAAATCAAGCAGCGAGGATTTTCCATATTCGTAAGTTTCGTCGTAATATTTTTGATCGTGACTACATCTTATCAGTCTATCTGCAGTAAGCGCCATTGCTTCAAAGAAAGGTCTTTGATTAAACGCCATTAAACCATAGTTTGAACACGATGGGTACATGGCGCAACCCGAACCCTTAGCCCCACTAATATAAGATTGATAAAATCCAATATAGTCTTTTACCGCAGACTGATCGGAAGTGGTAGTATCCTGATTAGACAGATAGGTGTGCGATATTTCCCCATCATGCTTCTCTTGAGCTTGTATCCTATAGCTGTTCGCTATAATAAATAAGCTTATAGTAGTTAATAAAAAGGTATAATTTTGAGTTCCCATAATACAATTCAATAAGAGATGTATATAACATTGAAAATTATAACATTGCTCATGTTTTGCAAAGATATGTATAATTATCTAAGCAATGATTTATTTATTATACTTTCTGTCCATTTTTTGCTTTCTTTCATCCTTGTAGAATCGTCGTTCATCTTTATGAGATAGACTTTATGGGTTCTCTCTACCTTTACGGCTGTAAGGATTGGATAACTGAATCCACAGAGAAAGGAGAGAAGCTCCTTACGGTTGAAATACTGGGTCGCCTGCAGGAGAAAAAACTCTTTAATCTGTCGGCCACCAAAATCATCCATTTCGGCCGCATCCTGCATAAACACCAAATCCCCTCCAAAAGAATCCAAACCGGAACCATATACCACGTAGTAGAGAAGTAAAAAATCCCCCCCCAGTCCGGTATTCGATTGAATACCGGACTGGGGGTGATCTATATTTAATTAATGATAGAATTAGTTTATTTTATTATGTTCATTGTATTTGTATGTTCATTGTCAATGAACATACAAATACAATGAACAATCAATTTCAATACACCATCAATCCGGTTGCGCACTTTACTCTAAATGCCTCCCTGAAATTATGAATAAATACCTTGACTTCTATTTGCTTGATTATTAAGTAAAACATATATTTGCTATGACTAATATATAGTAAGAAGAAAGATTCTTTAATTTCAAGTTAACCGGTAAAGTATTATAAAATATAAATCATGAATAAAAAACTATTGTTATCCTTTTTAATATCTGTATCGCTTCCCTGTTTTGCTCAAAAGCAGTCTGTCGTAATTCAACCAGTTTCGCCCATTGAGTATAAATCAGAGAAGGGAACATTGAAGGTTTTAAATTACGTCAAATTACCGGAAAAGGTGAATGCCCGTCTCTCTGCTACATTAGACGGTGTATTAATAGAGGTAATGCCGACAAATAAGGGCGATAGTCTTTTAGTCTGGCTTCCGATGATAGGAGAATCCAATCATTTACAGATTCATGCGGGAAAAATTCAATGGGTGGATCAGTCCGTTTATCCAATGATCCCAAAGGATTGGGGTTACTTTCAACAGGGCACTATACATTTGATTCAATCGTCTCACCAGGACATCGCCTGGATGGATACTCCTGATTATTGTAAGGACGATCGTATCAATAACATCATCATTCCGGCTTTGGATTTAATGAAGAAAAATAAGTCTTTTACCTTCGAGATGGAACAAACGCTCAATTTAATGGAGTTTTTGAACGAGCACCCCGAAAGGAAAGGCGAGTTGATAGATTTATATAAAGAAAAACGTTTTCTGTGGGGTGCTACTTTCAATCAGCCCTATGAGGGTTTATCGAGCGGCGAACAGTTGGTTCGTCAATCGTATTATGGACGAAAATGGATTCGTGAAAACATGCCCGTGTGCGACGATGTGGTTGCCAATAATATTGATGTGCCTGGTCGTACCTGGCAAATGGCGCAGATATTGGCAAAAAGCGGTATCAAGAATTTATTTATAAGTAGAATGGGGGAAGGTTTGTACGATTGGTATAGTCCGGATGGCTCTAAAGTGCTGACTTTTACACCTGGAAATTACGGTTGGGCATCCATGTTTTGGAAGTTTTTTGATGATGACGCGGTTACTGCCTTTCATAAACTACATCATCGTTCTGTACTATGGAGCGACTATTACAGAAAGCACAATATTCCCCCTCATTACGCTATTTTAATGAGTTGTGACGGGACCAAACCGGTAGATTTCCAACCAATTATTGATGAATGGAATAAAATTGCTTCCCAATCTGCCACACCATTGCCTAAATTAAAGAACTCCACTGCCGAAGAGTTTTTCGAACAGGTAAGTGCAGGTAATGCTTCATTTGAAAAAGTAGAGGGAGAACGCCCTGATTTATGGCTATATATTCACGGTCCCGCACATTATGAAGCAACTCTTTTTAAAAGAGAAGCGGGGATTCTTCTGCCTGCTGCGGAAACATTCACTACATTCAGTAAATTGAATAAGAATGAATTAAGTTCTTATCCTCGTTCCTCATTTGACCGGGCCTGGATGGCTTCCATTTATCCTGATCATGGTTTAGGCGGTAAAAATGGCGATATTACAGATCATATTTTCGAAGATAGCTTGCGTGTAGCTCGTGATTTAGGTGCTTCATTACTAAAAAATGCGCTTGGTGATTTATCCGCTAGTATCAACACAAAGAAGAATAATTATATCGTCTTTAACGATCTTACCTGGGAACGATCTGAATATGTACAGGTGGAAGTGAAAAATGCCAATGTAGCGGTGTACGATGCTAAAGGAATGTTGATTCCGTCGCAAGTAAGCCCTTCAGAAAAAGGCAAAAATGTGGTCACATTCCGGGCAGATAAAATACCCTCTATGGGTTACGCTTCGTTTGAAATTGCTGAGGGAAAGAAGACTAAGAATCAACAATCTGCAGTTAAGGTATCGGCAAATACAGTAGAAAACAACTATTACAAAGCTCATTTGGGAAATGGAGGTATTGTCTCTTTATTTGATAAGGAGCTGAATAAGGAATTGGTGGTTGCCGAGAAATTTGCTTGTGGTGATGTGATAGAAGCTGGTTACACAGGCAATGGGGCAGGGGAGTTTACCCAAATTACACCTTTAACCCCTGGGGATATCAAGTCTTTGATTTCGTACACGGCTAATTGGCGAATGACAGAAAATGGAGCCCTATTCACACGCTTTATAAATAGTCAGCCTACGGAGTACGCAACTATTCACCAGATTATTACGTTTTATCATACCAAAAAGAAAATTGATTTTGATGTAGAGCTTGAAAACTTTGACGGAGCACATAATCGTCAGTATCGCATTGCTTTCCCTCTCAATATGATGGAAGAAAGAAAAGTTCATTATGAAGTACCTATGGGCGTAGCACAGGTTGGTAAGGACGAGATGAAAACCATACCCAAGGGATGGGCATGGGGTGGAACGTATTCAAATCATCCTGCAGATACGCATCCTCGAGAGATACAGAATTTTATATCTGCCAGCGGCAACGGATTTGGAGTAACCATGTCTTCTTGCGTGGCGGTAGCCGACTGGATGGATCCTTCTCGTGAAGAGGCGAAGTATCCCGTTTTACAGGGAATTTTGCTTTCTTCTCATAAAAGTTGCCATGGAGAGGGTAATTGGTACCATCAGACAGGGACTCATCGTTTCCACTTTTCTCTATTTTCTCATAAAGAAGGTTGGGTAAATGGATATGCATCGGGTATTGAGGCAAACCATCCTTTACTTATATCCAGGAAATTATCAACCGGGGGAACATTGAATGCAAGCCATAGCTTTTTATCTATTTCGGATCCGCTCGTAAGCTTGTCGTTAGTTAAAAAAGCGGATGCCGACAATCATCTGATTATTCGTCTGACTGAGATGGAAGGAAAGGATAAAACGGTTCAAATTACATTGCCTGCCGAAGTGAAGAAGGTAGTCCGGACCAATCTGATTGAAGATGAAATAGAAACTATTCCGGGAAATGGAAATGTGATTAATGTACCCCTGGGACATCATGCAATTGAAACTTTTAAATTAATACTATGAATAACACAACTACCAAAATGTCAAGAAGACATTTTATTGCAACAACGGGGACAATTGCCGGAACGGCTTTGCTCAATCCTATTTCTGAATTAAAAGCAGATACCAAAAACAGTACAGCATTGCCTGGTAAAAAAGTTCGTATCGCACTTATTGGTACAGGTATTCGTGGAACATCCATGTGGGGAAGTGATCTGACGAAAAACTATGCTGACTATCTGGAGTTCGTTGGCCTTTGTGATAATAACGAAGGACGTTTAGAAACAGGAAAACGTATCATAGGGACTGATTGTCCAACTTATACCGATTTTGAGAAAATGATGGCTGAAACTAAGCCCGATGTGCTAATTGTAACGACAATAGATAGTACGCACCATCATTTCATTATCCGTGGCATGGAGCTGGGAGCAGATATTATTACTGAAAAACCAATGACGATCGATGAAAAGAAAATTCAGGCGATTCTGGATGCCGAAAAGCGAACAGGCAAAACATGCAGAGTCACATTCAATTACAGGTATTCACCTCACCGGGCAAAAATATGGGAACTACTTCGTGCTGGTGATATAGGAGATATCACCTCCGTCGATTTTCACTGGTATCTGGATACCTCTCACGGAGCCGACTATTTCCGGCGTTGGCACAGACTGGTGGAATGCAGCGGATCGTTGTGGCTACATAAAGCCAGCCATCATTTTGATCTGTTAAATTGGTGGATAGACAGTGATCCGGAGTCTGTATATGCTGCGGGGGCCCTGGACTTTTATGGAAAGAACGGTTCTATTCGGGCTGAGAACTGTCGTACCTGTAAGCATACCAAAGAATGTCCGTTCTATTTCGATATTATGAGAGATAGAACCATGGTTGATCTTTATGTTGAAAATGAGAAATATGATGGTTATCTGCGTGACGGATGTGTATTTAAAAACGATGTGAATATATTCGACAAAATGGCAGCAACCATAAAATATGCCAATGGGGTACAGGTAGCGTATTCATTGACGGCATATTCTCCATACGAAGGATACCGAATCGCTTTCAATGGAACTAAAGGACGGATAGATGCCTGGATTGAGGAGTCTAAACCTACATCTGATAAGAACTATGATGAGATTGTATTGTTTAAAAACTTCTCTCGCAGAGAATACATTCATGTCCCATTCGCTGCATCCGGACATGGAGGAGGTGATAAGTTATTGAAAGATCAGATATTCCTGCCTGAAATAGGTGATCCGTTTAAACAATGTGCCAATGTCCGTGATGGAGCTTTAGCCTGTTTGGTTGGTATAGCGGCTCGAAATAGTATCGCGTCAAAAGCCCCTGTAAACATTGCCGATCTAACATCTATCAAACCCAAAGCAGTAAAAGAGTATAAAAGAATACTGTGATAAACGAAGCATCTTTCATGAGAGAATTAAATAGAAAAACAGCGTCTGCGAAGCAATACACTGAACGCATCATCCAGTTTGGAGAAGGAAATTTCCTTCGCGCCTTTGTGGATTGGATTGTTTGGAATATGAATCAAACAATCGATTTCAACAGTAGTGTAGTGGTGTTTCAGCCTATTGAAAAAGGCATGGTTGATGTACTTAATGGGCAGGATTGTCTTTATCATGTAAACCTACAGGGATTGGATAAAGGTGAACCGGTGAATAGGCTGACTTTGATAGATGTAATTAGCCGTGCTATTAATCCATATTCACGGTTTGACGAATATCTTAAATTGGCAGAACAGCCTGAAATGCGGTTTGTAATATCAAATACGACGGAGGCCGGTATTGTTTTTGATCCAACTTGTAGGTTGACGGACAAACCCTGCTCCTCCTATCCGGGGAAGCTGACTCAGTTACTGTATCATCGTTTTAAAACATTCAACGGAGATTTGAGTAAAGGTTTGATCATATTCCCTTGTGAATTGATATTCCTGAACGGACATAAGTTGAAAGAAGAAATTTATAAATACATCGATCTATGGGAATTGGGCAATGATTTCAAAAAATGGTTTGAAGAAGCATGCGGTGTTTATGCCACTTTAGTAGATCGTATTGTTCCCGGTTTTCCTCATAAAGATATTGGGGAAATCAAAGAGAAATTACAATATAATGATCAATTGCTTGTGCAAGCGGAAATATTCCATTTATGGGTGATCGAAGCTCCACAGGAAGTTGCACTGGAATTCCCTGCGGACATGGCTGGATTGAATGTTTTGTTTGTTCCCGACGAAAAGCCTTATCATGACAGAAAGGTTGTCTTGTTAAATGGACCGCATACAGTATTATCACCGGTAGCTTTTCTTTCTGGAATTGATATTGTAAGAGAGGCTTGTCAGGATAAAGTGGTTGGTAAATACATCAATAGGGTGATGTATAATGAGTTGCTTGAAACATTGGATCTTCCTAAAGTGGAGTTGGAACAGTTCGCACGTGATGTTTTGGAACGGTTTAATAATCCTTTTGTAGATCATCAGGTAACCAGTATAATGTTGAACTCATTTCCAAAATATAAAACGCGTGACCTGCCTGGAGTGAAAACTTATTTAAGTAGGAATGGTAAATTACCGGATGGATTGGTTCTTGGTTTGGCTGCCATTATTACTTATTACAAGGGTGGTGTTCGTGAAGATGGTACGGAAATAAAACCAAATGATGCTCCTGAAATAATTGCTCTTCTGGATGAATTATGGAAGACAAATAATACCGGAAAGATCGCTCGTGGAGTATTAGGTGCGGATTTTATTTGGGGAGAAGATTTAAATGAAATTCCTGGTTTGACCGAGCAGATAAAACTATATTTAGATCTGATTCAACAAGAAGGAATGCTTCAGACTGTAAAAAGAGTCATCTAATGAATAAGTATATACAAATAAATGCGGCAGATAATGTAGCTGTGGCTATAATTCCTTTATTGGCAGGAGATAAATTACGTATCGATGACAGTGAGATTACCTTGTTGGAAGATATTCCTGCAGGTCATAAAGTAGCCTTGAAGTCCTTTGCCCGGAATGAGCATATTATAAAATATGGTTTCCCGATCGGACATGCTAGCCAAACAATTCCGGAGGGTACATGGATTAACGAAAAGAATATTAAGAGTAATCTGGAAGGTGTGTTGGATTATACTTATCAAGCGCAAAAAGCTCTGCCCATGACCGAAAAATGTGATATTACTTTTAAGGGGTACCGAAGGAAGAACGGCGATGTGGGTATTCGAAATGAGATTTGGATCATACCAACTGTAGGTTGTGTAAATGGTGTAATTAATCAGTTGGCAGAAGCTTTTCGGAATCAGATTAAAGGAGCTGGTGTAGATGCGATTGTTGCTTTTCCTCATAATTATGGATGCTCACAATTGGGCGATGACCATGAAAATACGAAAAAGATTTTGCGCGGTATGGTTAAACACCCAAATGCTGGTGGCGTATTAGTAGTTGGATTAGGATGCGAAAACAATCAAACAGATGAATTCAGGGAGTTTCTTGGTGAGTATGATGAGGAACGTGTTCGATTTATGGTTACGCAGCAAGTTGGAGATGAAATAGAAATAGGAATGCGATTATTGAATGAGCTATATTGTTACGCCTCAAAAGATAAAAGAACTGATATTCCTTTATCGGAACTTAAAGTTGGATTAAAGTGTGGCGGTTCAGATGGCTTTTCCGGCATAACAGCCAATCCTTTATTAGGTGCATTTTCTGATTTTTTAGTAAGTCAAGAGGGTACTACTGTATTAACAGAAGTGCCAGAAATGTTCGGTGCCGAAACTCTTTTAATGAATCGTAGTCTGAATAAAGCTGTATTTGATAAAGTTGTTCATTTGATAAATGATTTTAAAGCCTATTATATTGAGAACAACCAACCTATATACGAGAATCCTTCTCCTGGAAATAGAGCAGGTGGTATATCTACATTGGAAGAAAAGTCGTTAGGATGTACACAAAAATCAGGCGCTTCTCCTGTTCACGATGTCTTAATGTATGGCGATCAATTGAAAGTTAAAGGCTTGAATCTATTAAGTGCTCCTGGCAACGACTTGATTGCAAGTACCGCTCTTGCTGCATGTGGCTGTCATCTTGTTCTTTTTACTACCGGAAGAGGTACACCTTTTGGTACTTTTGTACCTACTGTAAAAATATCCACAAACAGTAATTTGTTCATCAATAAACCCGGGTGGATTGATTTCAACGCCGGCTCCTTAATAGAAGGAGATGGGATGGATCATTTATCTAAAAGATTTATAGATTATATTATTGAAGTAATAAATGGTAGGCCTGTAAATAATGAAATAAAGAATTATAGAGAAATATCTATATTTAAGACAGGGGTTACATTATAAAATATCTTTTAAATTTGTGACACTCATATTGGTTGTATCGACAGCTAAAAATTACAAAATGAACGATAATTTAATTCAGGACATACTAAAATACGTTAGCTTAACTGAAAGTGATATAGCCACTTTAAGCAAATACACTGAACAAATAGACTATAAGAAAAAAGAGTATGTTTTAAAGGAAAATAGCTTTTGCAGACATCTGTTTTTTGTGGAAAAAGGTTGTTTGCGAATGTATTTTATAAACGATAAAGCTGTAGAACAGATTGTTCAATTTGCGATTGATGGCTGGTGGATTTCCGATTTAAAAAGCTTCAACAATAATACTCCATCAGATTATTACATTCAAACTGTTGAGAATTCAAGAGTAACATTAATAAATACTGATAACCTGGATCAGTTATTGAATGAATTGCCAAAACTTGAACGATATTTCAGAATCATTATGCAAAAAGGATTTGCGGCTGCTCAGCTAAAAGCTAAATTAATGTACGAAATGTCGAAAGAAAATTTTTACAATCATTTTTGTTCCTCATTTCCGGAATTCGTTCAACGTGTCCCGCAGTATATGATTGCTTCGTATTTGGGTTTAACGCCTGAATATGTCAGCGAACTTCGAAAGAAAAAACTATAACTAAAGTTTTTCTTAAGCCAGTTTAATTTTTAGGAATAAGCAAACTCATAATTTTGCATCATTGAAAATTTAAAATCTTATTCTCGGTTCAAAAAAAATGAAATTATGACTGACAAAAAAAAATTATCGGATAAATTTCTTGAAGTAGTAAAATGCGAAGGAGTTGTATCTATTACGTCCTGGGGGGTGGAAACTCATGTGGTGAATACGTGGAACTCATTTTTGGTTATTACGGAAGATGAGCGTATCTTAATTCCTGCATACGGATTTAGGAAAACAGAGAAAAATGTAAATGTAAATAACAATATATTGCTGACTCTAGGAACAAGAGAAGTTTCGGGTTACAAAGATTATCCCGGCACCGGCTTTCTTGTTAAAGGAACAGCCAGATACCTTAGCTCTGGTGAAGAGTATGATATGATGAAAGAAAAATTTTCATTTCTAACCAGAGTCTTTGAAGTCACAGTCTCCAAAGCAACTCAAATGTTGTAATAAAGTTATATTACCATGTTTTATGAAAAAAGTTTGTGTATCACGATTTGCACAAACTTTTTTATTTCTATCGTTTCCTTTACAGGTAAAGGATTTTATTCAATTACACCATTAATCCGGTTGCGCACTTTACTCCAGGCGGGAGTGTAAAACAAGCAACTATCGTGCATGGTATAGTACATCTCTTTAAAACGGGACAAGGGAATAGCAAAACTTAAAATATCAGACTCGATATAGCGGCGGACCGATGGGTCAAATAATCCTAAAAAAGCCCGTCTGCCATTATTGCTATTTTCCACTACCGTATCCGTAAAAATGGATGAACATCCGGACCCAAATTTCGTAACGATGGCATCGTCTGCATTGTTATCAAAAAAAGCCCAAGACGCAAGACCCGAAAGTACATCCGGGGTAGCAAAGAAGATAATCCCAAGTATATTGTCGAAGCTGTCGATTTTATCAACAGGAGAGATATTCAGATAAATTTTGTCCGTTGAAGGTACTTTCATTTTCTGTATGAAGTCAATAACCATTTCAGGTGTTTTCTTGTATTTCTCCTTAAGGGAAACAAAATTGGGTATCCTTTCATGCATCTCAGAAAAGCCAGTATAGAATTTGCCTCCCATACAACCAATCCTTTCCGAACTTAAGCTGATTTGTTCACCTTCCTTAAGCTTATCGAATGATTTGAAAAAGCATCCGTTTATTTTATCTATATCTTCGGAAATTGGATCATCTGAATACCAGAATACAAAAGGTAAGTCTGCTGTTACTCCAAATGCCTCCCTGAAATTATGAATAAATACCTTGACTTCCATTTGCTTCGTTATTAAGTAAGACATATATTTGTTATGACAAATATATTAAAAAGAAGAATGATTCACTGTGTTTGGATAAGACTTCTTTATTGCTGGGTATAGGAAATGTAATTTATATTAAAATAATGACAGAACGAGAAAAAATGCTTGCCGGAGAGATATATGACTGCGGTGACGAACAATTGATTGAGCGTTGGCATCTAGCGAAGCAGCTTCAAAAAAAGTATTCTGAGACTGACAGCAGAGACAGAGATACTCTAAATTCTATTTTGGATGAATTAATTGGCGGTCGGGGTGATAATGTTTGGATAGCTGCTCCATTTTTCGTTGATTATGGTGAGAATATCTTTATAGGAAACAATGTGGAGATAAATATGAACTGTGTCTTTTTGGACTGTAACCGTATATCTATTGGCAGTTATAGCGGTATCGGTCCCGGGGTACATATCTACACTGTTACTCATCCGGTAAATCCGAAGGAACGTCTGCCGGAAAACAGCCAATTTTGGAAATCATATACTGCTCCGGTTACTATTGGTAATAATGTATGGATTGGAGGAGGGGCAATACTATTACCGGATGTTACAATCGGCGATAACACAACCATCGGAGCCGGTAGCGTAGTTACTAAGTCAATCCCCGATAATTGCATTGCAGCTGGTAACCCTTGCAGAGTAATCCGTAAAATTGATGAATAGAAACAATAACATGGAACACACTATAAAAACGGATAGATTAATCATACGGATTGCTCGACCAGAAGATGCAGAGGCCATTTTCTCATATCGTTCTGATTGCATCGTAAACCAATATCAAGGATGGATCCCAAATTCCATTGAAGAAGTTCGTAGATGTATAATAAATATGCCTGAAACTATTGATGTCGCTAACTTATACATTCAGTTCGTCGTTTTGAATCTTAAGGAAAACCGATTAATTGGAGACATGGCAATAAGCTTTTCAAACCATGACAATATGCAAGCCGAAATTGGATGTACATTAGACAAAGCTTTCCAGAATAAAGGTTATGCAACAGAGGCGATGAAAGGAATGGTCGATTACCTTTTTTCAACAATGCATAAACATAGAATTGTTGTATCTGTAGATCCGAGAAACACAGCATCTCTTCGATTAATTGAACGAATAGGCTTTAGAAAGGAAGCTCACTTCAAGAAAAGTTACTATTTAAGTGGAGAATGGGTTGATGATATAATTTACGCAAAACTAAAAGAAGAGTGGATCATTGAACATTTATAAATATAGTGGAATGATGTTTGACTAATTTATATATATTTAACGTTATGTATTTAGGGCAAAATGATTATTTTCTGTTCTTCTGCATGTAGTATTAATTGATTGTAATCCTGCGTAGATTGAAAACTCTTTGTTGATATTTAATTAATGAAAACCAGTATGAGAAACCAATGTTTAGTATTTTGTATGTTTAGTATATTTATTTCCTGTAATAATAACGAAGTATCGTTTAAATCTTTAATAGAAAATAAAAATCTAATAAAGCTATCAATTAATTCGATATCGGATAATCCTAGCATAGAGATCGATTCTTTAATTGATAGTATATATTATATAAAGCCTCAGGTCTCCGATAATTCATTAATAGGAGAGTATTCTAAAATATTATTTGAAGATAATAAAGTTTTTATTCTGGAAAACTCAAAAACAAATAAGGCTGTTTATGCATTTGCTATGGATGGCAGGTTTTTATTTAAGATCAATGCAAGAGGAGATGGTCCGGGAGAATATGTATCAATTCATGATTTTTACATTGATGCCAATAATAAACAGGTAGGTATTCTTGATAGATCTCAAATACTTAAATACGATTATAAAGGCAAATTTATAGGTAAACTGGACTTAAGAAAGTACTTGGTTAAAAATATTATTTACAATAATAATTTTATATATGCATATACGTATTCTTATTGTTTTGAGAATAAATGTCATAATTTAAAGGTCTTTAATATGCAAGGCGAACTTGTATACTCCGATTATCCATTGGAAAAGAGTTTACAAGATTTTCCTTTAGCCAGCGATAAAATATATTTAAATGCTGACTCAGATAAAGTGTTCTTTAATTCATTGAATAATGATACTATTTATAGATTTGAGAAAGACCACCTGACTCCTGAAGTAGTTGTGGATTTTGCAGAATATAAGTATCCCGATGATGAGTTTCACAAGTTGTTGGATAAAGGAGAAGATGTTATTTCAGAACTATCATATTTAAGGGATTCGAAATATGCGTTGTTTGGAATTAATAACTTTTCATTAACCAGTGATTATTTATTTACCTCTTTTTTAAAGGGTTATACAGTGTATTATGCTCTGTTTTCATTTAAAACAAAAAATAAAAGAATATTTTCTTCTTTAAAACCATCCGATAATATTTTGATCACACCCAGAATCATATTTGCAAATGATCATTTTATTTATTCTATCCTTGATGCAGAATATTTAGATTGGCATAAAAGGCATGAAGAGTCTTTAGGTATTACAGATCCTCATAAAGATTTTTCGAAGACCCGGATAGATCGCTATAATTACTTATTGAAGGATATTAATATAGATGATAATGCTGTTATAGCAGTAATGAAATTCAAATATTTTTAAATCAAAATAGTCTATTCAAATCATATATTTGGGCAATTAGACCAAATAGAATTCCTATTCCTGAAGCCGAAAGTATTCTGCTTTTGAAAAAGACAAAATGAAATTTACTTCTATTTTTTAGATAAAGCATATGGTTGCATTTCCTGCAAAAATAATAAATGAATTACGTTAAAGTCTGATTCCCAGATAAAAAACGTTAAAGAGGTAAGTCTATTAATATATATAAAGAATCGTTTATTGTTTACGATATTGCATTATGGAATTATAAATCACTAAAGTTTTATTTGGATCCCGAAAGTTTATAATTATATGCCTTTTGTTTTCTGTTTCAATATGTAGAAAAGGCTTTTTATCCTTGTGAACTATTAATTTTATATTCCCCAATGTATCGGTACTAAAATACCCTTTTTTAATTTCTCCTATGGCAATTCCGTTTGTACGTAATTTGATTTTAGGAGTTGCTTCAATCAGTTGCACATGTGATATTTGATCTAATGGAATACTCTCTCCGTATACTCCGGAGATTGTAATGTTTTCTTTGTGAATTATAATATTGGGCTCGATATATGCTATTGGAATAATTGACATTAAGAGAATTAAAGTTGCAGTTAAAAAGATTATCGCAAAAGTCGAAGTTTTTTGTGTAACGATTTTTCGTTTGATTAAAGCATAAATACCAGCACCGAATGGAACTACAACGCTTGTACTAAACAATAATATCTCGCTATTAATTAAAAATGTAACGAATGAAAAAACAATAACAAATATGCCTGCAAATTTGAATGCTTTGGAAATTTCGATTCCATATTGTTCTATAAATTCTGACTTGTAAAGTTTAGGATTTGTGAATTGATCATGAGGATTTCTTTTAATATAATACCCGGTAAATAATAAGCTGGCAGCTACTATTATATTGAAAATAATTAAGAAAATCATATGCTGTACAAGTTTAATATCATTCAAATTCATTCTATTCAGTCGGACCGATCGACTGGGTAGCGGTGAAGCATGGTGTTCAAAGTTATAAATAATATCTTTATTTACTAATTAAATAAATAGTAGTTCATTACAATAAAACACTAGTGTCCCATTTTTGATGGACACTAGTGTTTTTAATTAAAATAAATATGATAGATTTGAGGAGAATTGATACTGAAATAATCAAATCTTATAACCTTGATACCAAAATGAAAAGGCCTAATTCGAAAAGATTTTATCATTGCGTTAAAACCTTATGTCCGATTATCTATTTGGTATGCCTGATTGTGAATTTTTCTTGTAGTGATCCAAAGTCTGAAGAGTATTTTGTTAGACAATGTGATTTTGTCTCGGATTATCAGTATAATGATACAACTAAATGGGCAATTACATGTAGAGTTTGGGGCTTGCTAAAATACTATCATCCCAATGTTACAGCAGGAAAATTAGATTGGGATAAGGTCTTATTGGAAAGCTTAGAAGCTATTTCCTATGTTAATACACCCGACGCATTGAATCTTGAACTCAATAAAATGCTGATTTCCGCTGGAGAATACTCCTATAAAGAGGATAAAGAATGGAATGATTCATTAAAAATGAATGTTAACCTTAGCTGGTTGAATAGTTCCTTTATTGATGACTCCTTGAAGATTGAATTAAAGAAAATAGCCTCAATAGGAGTGAAATACCCATCCTTTTACGGTATAGATTATGAGCATATTGTTCTTCAAAATGAGAAAAACTACGATTTTGAGGTTTCATCATCTCAAAAGTCTGTAAATCTTCGTTTATTGTCATTTTTCAGATATTGGAATGTAATTTATTACTTTTTTCCTCATAAATATTTAATGGACCGATCTTGGGATGTAATTTTATCAGAGTATATTCCCAAGTTTATTGAATCTGTTGATTCCCAATCGAACAATAATACATTTTTGAAATTAGCAGCAACACTTAATGATGGTCATGCTTATATAATTACTGATAATGAATCTCCCAAAGACTTTAGGGATATAATTGAGAAAGTGGATGATAAAACCATTGTAAGAGTAAATGCTGGCGAATTGCAAAAAGGAGATATAATTAGTTCAATTGGGAAACAGAATATTAAACGAGTTCGTGACAGCCTATCTGTTTTTACGGCTGCTTCAACCCAAGGAAACAAGGACTATAGGATAAATTGTAGTATTGGACAAATGATATTCGGACAGAAGAATTTGGTTAAACTGTTAAGAGGTGACAAATCGCTGGAAATAAATGTTGTCCCTGTTGATTACAAGAAAGAGAATACTCAAATATACCGTTGGATTTCAGATGGTATTGGCTACGTAGATTTATCTCAAGTTGCAAATAAGGATATTAAACCTTTGTTTGAGTCTTTTTCTGAAGCAGATGGCATTATTTTTGATTTAAGAAAATCCGGACCATATAAGATAGAACTCGAACCGTTTGTATGCCACTTGTTCGAAAGAAAGGAGATACAATTGTCTTCGATGGTTTATCCGGACCCAATGCATCCCGGGGCATTTTTATGGAGAAAGAATTTTCAAACAACTATTCCAGATTCATTAACTTGTCCAATTTATAAAGGGAAGATTGTTGTTTTAATAAATGAATCTACCCAAAGCGGTTTAGAAACAATTGCTTTGGAGATACGCAATAATTGTAACTCGACCTTAGTTGGTCGATCAACTTCAGGGGCCTTAGGTAGAGTAACTTTTGTTCCTCTTTTAGGGCAACGCGCTTCCTTTTCTAATTTTGCTCTTTTTTCTTCAGACGGAACTGAGTTACAACGAAAGGGTATTACCCCTGATATCGTTGTATTACCTACTCTAGATGATATTCGGAATGGAAGGGATGAAATATTAGATGCAGGAATTGATTTTATTATAAAGCAGCAGATGTGAAATTGATGGAAATACTTACATATATTATTTAATTCAGTTTAGCTTGGATTTGATCAGATACTCAATAGCCTTTTCAAGTAATTCATCCCGACCTTCTCTTATTCCTTTAATTGTTGGCAATACTTCGATATCGGGCCTAATACCTATTTGCTGAGTTTCAGTTCCATCAGGATAATATACGCCTGCACCAGTAATATAAGTTGAAATTCCCCCGGGTAAATCCACCTTTATGATTCCTCCATCTGCCCCAGCTGTAGTACTACCCATGACAATACTGTTGGGTGCGCAGCGGTATTTCATTGCCATGAATTCAGAATGACTAATTGTTATTTCATTTACCAATATTACTTTTTTCCCTTTAAAATAATGAGGGTTGTAATTGCCAACTTTCGTTGTGGGTAAATAAGTAAATAACCCTGGGTGAGTAGCATTTCCTGTTGTAAATTTTGCAAATTCAATTTGGGCCGGGTATAATTGGTTAAATTCCCAGTATCCTTTATTATCCATACTGGGATAGCAACGTAAATCAATTATAATCCCATTTGTATTTATTGAATCGGGAATTACGCCACCTCTCATACTTGCAGGGTATATATAACTTACATTATTTTTTAGAACCTGATAATATGGTATATCTTGCTTAAATCTATTGGGAATATTTGATTTTTGTATAGAAAATGTATTTATTGTATCAATATATAATTTCCCATTTCTCTCATAGTCTATAATGAGTTTATCATTGTTGGTCCTAAATAGTTCGCGAGCGATTAATCTAAGTTTTGCCGGATAGTTTGATGCCGGAATAGTTTGTAATTTTCTTTCGACGATGCTTTCGATCGGTTCATTGTTGATCTTTAGTATTTGATCACCTAGCCTGAATGGATAATCAGTTTTGTAATAGGGCTTATAGAATCCACTCATTATAATTGCTCTGCCTTCTACAAACCCAATTTCAATCGGTGCAATTCTTTTGCCTTTATAATCTTCAATTATTGGATCATATAATCTAGCATGAGTATCATTAATTCTTGTAATTAATTTTAAGATTGATAATTTATAACTTAGGTTGTCATTGGCTTCAATAAATAAAGGAATAAATTCAAATAATATTTTATTCCATTCAGCATGAATTAAATATTTATACGGATAGTAATATTCGATAATGTTCCAATATCTAAATAATGCCAATAAGCGGTATCCAATATCTGGCATTGATAAATTTGGATACGGATTTTCATTCTTAAATTTGGGTACAGCACTTTGTGGAGAATCTGTCGTGAAATAGTTCCACTTATTATCATCTCTTTTCGCATTTTTTATTTTAATCAATACTTTTGAAACCTTGCCTAAAGTGTTTTGATCTTCAATCCAAGCAATCCCAGGATATAATTTTACACTATCTGCATTTGGATAAAAAGCCTTTTCTGTTTTTTCAATATTATCGTATTTTTTCACCCAAGAAAGAAGATGTTTATTTCGTTCCTTCTTTGAAGTTGAATTAATGATGCGAGGCATAATTCGAAACAATTCATTATCCCAATCGATTTTTCCATTAGCGATATCCGGATGATAATATTTAAGAAACCCCCATACTTTACACAAAACAATAAGATTTTCTACAGTGACATTATTATAGGAATCAATAGAGATTTTCGAATCATTCTTGAATTCATTGACATCTTGTAGATTCGTATTTATCGATCGTTCTTTTTCTTGCCCACAGGATATGATTAACAAACAGATGATTGAGATGATATTTATACAGGTAGTTTTCATATTACAGGTTATTATTGTTTAAATCATAGTTGTTTTAATAAAGTTTTTTGTTTTTGAAATTACTACCTGTTTATTGGAATATTAAAAAGATGATTATTCAAATATATACATACTTAATATTTTAATGTTAAACATATGGTTAATTGTTCTTAATTGATGGTGTATGAAGTTCTAGGAATGATTTTAAGTTAATAATTATTGATTGTACCTAATTGTTATTGATGTGCTTCAGAAGGTGTTGATTAAGGAATTGGATTAATCTTTAATTGCAAACCAGATATGAGTAATAATGCCTTATCTATTAGCAGAAGATAAATAGGTTTTATATATTTG
>VSSQ01000225.1_pt1 | contig 67048 bp, 48 predicted proteins | sample 4763081 | NCBI WGS metagenome assembly VSSQ01 (sample SAMN12137344, study PRJNA551015) | bioreactor metagenome | isolation source: SDC9 anaerobic chlorinated ethene degrading culture | place: USA: Knoxville, Tennesee | collected 2015-01-01
CCCCTCTTTTAAGGATATGGCAAAAGTGTCAATTATGTTGTGCTATATAACAATTTCTCTTTAACACTAATTCATCTTTAAAATCTCCGTCGCTTCATGAAGACAGTAGTCATTTCTGCTGACACTTCCTGTTAAAACCAATTCCTTTACCCTGCGTCTTTTGCCTGTTCAGAATTCAGGAATGGTTTACACTGCCTTTCATCCTCAGTACAACGACATATTAAAATCTGACAAACATGACATCCCGGCAATCAGGACATTAATGATAATTGAAGAACCTCCACGGGATAACGCTTGATCTATGACACAATCTTTTCTGACCGGGTTACTGTTTAATACTGCCATACTCCTGTCATTTAGCATGTTATACGACAATTTCTGGATCAATTACCAGAAAAGGAGGGGCGTTGCCGCTAAAATTATCATAGGCACAGCAATCGGCTTAACAGGAATCATCCTGATGATGGTTCCCTGGACATTTATGCCCGGACTTGTATTCGACACCAGATCGGTGATGCTGACCATCTCCGGATTATTTTTTGGCGCTTTACCCACATTTACCGCTATTGCAATAGATATGGCATACAGGTGGTGGTTGGGCGGGGACGGGGTATATATGGGGATGGCTGTAATATTCACCTCCGGAATAACCGGCGTTCTCTGGCATCATTTCAGGCCATCCTGGAAATACAACAACAGCCTGAAAGAACTCATCATAGTCGGATCCGTTTCACATCTGCTTATGCTGGGATGTACTGTCCTATTGCCAGGAGAGTTATCATTTTACACCCTTAAGGCGCTTGCGGTTCCTGTATTGCTGATCTATATTCCGGCCACAGTATTGCTGGGCAAACTTATGCTGAGGCAATATGACAACTGGCAGAATAAACGCGCCAAAGAAATGCTGCTCGAATCTGAACGAAGATTTACCGATACCATCAGAAGCGCCAATATTCTTTCAACCATTGTAGATGCAGAGGGACGGATTTCATTCTGCAACAGCAGCTTCCTCAATATTACCGGATATACATTCGAAGAGCTGGAAGGCAAAAACTGGATAGATACTTTTGCACAAATCGAAAACCAGGAAAGGTATCAGCAGATTTTCGGATTTATGATTGAAGGTAAGCAATTCAGCGACCTTTTTGAGCACAGTATAATTTCAAAAAGCGGCGATATTAAACATATCGCGTGGAGCTATATCCTGCTCAGGAATGAAGATGGCCAGCCGGCCGGCCTATCTGTTTTAGGGGTCGACATTACCCAAAGGGTGATCTATGAACAAAACCTTGTCAGAAAAAATGAAATCATAAAAAAAAGAAATTCTCAATTGAGAAAAATAAATGAGGAGCTTAAAGCAGCAAAAGAAAAAGCCGAAGAGAGCGACAGGCTGAAATCAGCGTTTCTGGCTAACATGAGCCATGAGATCAGAACACCGATGAACGGGATTCTGGGATTTGCCGAGTTGCTGCAGGATCCCCGCCTGACCGATAAGGAGGCGCAGGAATTTATTTCCCTGATCAGGATCAGTGGCAAACGTATGCTTAACATTATCAACGACCTTATCGACATTTCAAAGGTAGAAAGCGGAATGGCCAGCGTCTCAACTTCTGCGGTCGAAATCAACGATCAGATAGACTTCCTGTATAACTTTTTCAGACCTGAAGCCGAATCAAAGGGACTGGAACTTCAGTTTCACAAAGGCCTGATGAATGCCAGAAGCAGAATAATCACGGATAAGGAAAAAATTTTTGCCATCCTTACCAACCTGATTAAAAACGCGATCAAGTTCTCGGTTTCGGGAATAATTGAATTCGGATATTCACTTAAAGACGAGCACCTCGAATTCTTTGTAAAAGATCAGGGAATAGGAATACCTGCTGAAAAACAGCAGGCTGTTTTTGAACGGTTTGTACAGGCCGATAATTCGCTTACCAGCAATTATGAGGGGGCCGGTTTGGGGCTTTCCATTTCAAAGGCTTACGTGGATATGCTTGGGGGTAATATCCGGCTCTCATCCCGGCCGGGATCAGGCACTTCGTTTTGCTTTACTATTCCTTATACACCCATTGCTGCTGAAGAGCCCATCCCTGCTGAACAAAACAGAAATGCCCGCTCAGATTACGGAACATTTAATGTACTGGCTGCCGATGACGATACAATCAGCCTTAAACTGCTTGAAAAGATACTTGTTCCGTTGGGGGGAAAGGTTATCACCGCTGTAAGCGGAGCCCAGGCAGTTGAGTTGTGCCGGAAGCATCACGACCTGAAAATTATTTTTATGGACGTGAGAATGTCAGGGACCGACGGGCTGACAGCCACTTCGGAGATCAGAAAATTTAACCGGGATGTGATTATCATCGCTCAGACGGCCAACGCACTGCCCGGCGACAGGGATGCAGCGCTAAAAGCCGGTTGCGACGACTATGTAGCCAAACCACTGAATAAAGATAAAATCACCTCAGTACTCGATAAATTTATCAGAAAGTCTGCCAAAGCAGGATGATGACTCTACCGTAAAGATGCACCCGGGTAATCAGGGATATTGCAGCCGGATGGAAAAGTAACTTTGCACCGGCAATTATTTACCTGAATTTCATAATTTAGCTTAAGCAAATGATTCTCCGGGTTTGCCCGGAGGCATGGCTATTCCATTTTCAATAATGCGGATCAAATACTTTCAGGAATGAAATCTATTATTGTTTACGAATCGGCCTTCGGCAACACCGAGGCAATTGCTTTTGCCATCAGGGATACGCTGCAGCAATTTGGCGAAACAGCAGCCTACCGGGCAGGAGAATTTTCCCCTGCACAATTGTCAGCTTACGATCTGATTGTGGCGGGATCACCTACCCAAAAGTTCAATATGCTTCCGGACATGAGAACTTTCCTCGATACCATACCACCGGGGGCATTGGCAGGCAGACAGGTTGCCGCCTTCGACACCAGGATAGATATCCATAAGGTCAATAACCGTTTTCTGACACTTATGGTGAAACTTTTCGGATACGCGGCAGCGCCGATAGCCCGGAAACTCACGAAGAAGGGGGGAAAGCTCAGGCAGGACCCGGCTGGTTTCTTTGTGGAAGATACCAAAGGCCCGTTGACAGAAGGTGAATTGATCAGGGCCGGAAAATGGGCTGCCGGGCTGGCAGGAAATGGATAAATTTTTTCCGCCCTTACCGGTAAACACAATGCAAATCTCTCCATTCCCGATTAATAGACCTCATGGGCAAAACAAATTGCATTTTCAGGGGTTGATTCCGGATATCAAAATGTTTCCTGATTGAAGCCGCATAAAAACAGACTCAGTGAAGTAGCCCTGGTCTTTCTGAAGCTGGGTTTTTTCTCCTTCGGAGGCCCGGCCGCCCACACCGCCATGATGGAGGAGGAAGTGGTAAACAGGCGCAAATGGATTGACCGGCAGCATTTTCTGGACCTGCTAGGAGCCACCAACCTGATTCCCGGCCCCAACTCCACCGAAATGACCATGCATTGCGGCCACGAACGTGCCGGTTTTGCCGGCCTTATTGTCGCGGGCTTAAGTTTCATTTTGCCTGCCGTTCTAATCACCTCAGGATTTGCCTGGTTGTACGTTGAATATGGACATCTGCCTGCAATTGAACCATATATTTTCGGAATAAAACCCGCAGTACTGGCCATTATTGCATCTGCAATTATCAGTCTTGGCAAAAAGGCGGTGAAAGGCCGCGAAACGGCAATCTTAGGCGTTTTGGTACTGGCAGCCGGCATCGCGGGGGTCAACGAAATCACAGCATTACTGATCGCCGGGATCACGGGAACCCTGTACTTTTATCTGAAAAACAACCGGAAGGAAAAACTCAGTTCACTGATTTCACTTATGGCGGTACCAGCTGTATCAAGCGCTGTTTCAGGCATCTCAGCGCTCGGGTTGTTCTGGGTTTTCCTCAAAATCGGGGCCGTACTCTACGGAAGCGGCTATGTACTCTTTGCATATATTGATGCTGAACTCGTTACCCGGGGCTGGTTAAACCATGAGCAGCTGATGGATGCAATTGCGGTCGGACAATTTACGCCCGGTCCGATTCTGTCAACTGTTACCTTTATCGGCTATATGCTGGGCGGAATTCCGGGTGCTGTGGCTGCCACTGCCGGCGCTTTTCTGCCTTCATTCCTGTTCGTGCTTATCCTGAATCCCTGGATTCCGCGGATGAGACGGTCAAAAATTATGGGATGGTTTCTCGACTCGGTTAATGTCGCATCCATCGCAGTGATGGCATCGGTGCTTTTTGTGATGACGCTGAGTACTGTGACCGACTGGCGTGAAGCCCTGATTACCGTGATCAGCCTTGTAGTTACCTTTGTCTTTAAAAAAAGCAGTCCTGTGCTGCTGGTAGCCGGAGGCTCCGTTGCCGGCGCCCTTTTACTCATGATATAAAAGGGGATGCCATCCGGCTGAATCCAACATAATGCAATTACATGCCCCGGCAGGCCGGGATTCTTTGTAACTTTGCTTCTGACTTTTCCGGATTCATGAAAAACAGGACCCTCTCAACCACAACGCTGCTGCTGCTGGTTTTTTTTGCCGGATGCTCATTTCTGATCTATGAGGTCAGTTTCTTCCGGATGCTCGCCCTCTCACTTGGCGCAACAGTTAAAGCCTCCACCCTGGTACTCGCTGCCTATATGGCCGGTTTCGGCGCCGGTGCATGGATATGGGGAAGACTCGCTGATAAACGAAAATCGCATCACAAACTATTGATGCTTCTCCTTACATTTTCAGGAATCCTTGGGCTGCTCAGCTACCTCATGATATCAGACGGAATACCGGCAATCTATGCAATAATGGCATCTGCAGAAATACCGGTGCAAACCGCTGACTGGCTGATCACACCTCTTGCACTTGTCATGCTTTTCATCCCCGCGTCCTTTATGGGAGGTATTTTACCAGTGGCTTCAGGGCTGATCATCAGGACCGATCAGGGACTGGCCGGATCGATCGGTAAAATCTACGCATGGGAAACCATCGGTAGTACACTGGGCGGACTTGCAAGCGGTTTTATACTTATCCGCTTATTGGGGCAACAAAATACCGTCTTTTCCGCCATTGCACTTAACCTGCTCTCTGCATTGCTGCTTCTGCTCAGCAGACAGCAACCTGATCAAAATCCAGCTGCAGCACCTCCTGAAAAGCCTTTGCGATCCGGAAAGCCGGAATCAAAAATTGCATCGGACAAACATTCCGGGAACAGAACAGCCGCCCTGGCCGGAACCTTCATACTCGGATTTGCTGTCATCGGTCTTCAGGTGGTGTGGTTCCGCATCTTCAAAATATACATGACCAATACCAGCTATACCTTCTCAATGATCGCTTCAATAGTCATCCTCGGACTTTTCGCCGGAAGCCGCTATTTTGCCGCAAGCAGCAAAAAGCCGGTCACAAGCCTTTCAATGCCGTTGCTCCTGCTGATCATTGCGGGAGTGGTTGTGGCAGGCGCGGCCATACTGATCCGCATTCCGGAACTCATCATGTTCCCCCTGGCAGGAGACCAGGACGCTTACTTCATGCGGATCATCGTTATCCCGGCTATTTCCGCCCTGCTGGTCATTCTGCCGGTCACCTTTCTTTCAGGGTATGGATTTCCGCTGGCCTGCTCACTCATCACAAAAAATCACCATGAGGTCAGCAATAGCATGGGGAAGGTATTGCTGTTCAATACACTTGGCAGTATCACAGGCCCGGTAATTGCCGCTTTTCTGCTGATCCCCTTTCTGGGCGCAGGCCGCTCGGTAGTTTTTTATGCGCTGATACTGCTGATCGCCGCCTTGTTGATATCGCTGAAAATCAGGCAATTCAAAACCGGAAGGCTGAAAGCAATCGCTATTTCCGGTTCTTTGATACTGCTTATCTTCCTGATTGTCAGTCCTGAATTAAAGATACTCCCCCCCTCTTTCACCCGTTTCGACAGGGAAATTATGGAATACCGCGAGTCGGTTGAGGGCACCTGGGTTGTTGGCCGCGAACCCGGCGGAAAAGGGGCTGCACTGTCAACTTACGTGAACAACAGCGCGGTGATCGGGTCGAGTTACGATGCAATCAAAGTGGTAAAAATGGTTGGGCACCTCCCCTTTTATGCCGGCCTGCAGGGTAAAAATGTGCTGGTGGTAGGTTTCGGCATAGGCGTTACCACCTCCGCCATTGCCTCACATCCCGAAGTTGAACGCATCGACTGTATTGAACTGGTTGCCGGATTGAAAGATGCCGCGCATTATTACAGTGGCCTGAACAACAATGTTCAGAATGATCATAGGCTGAAGGTGATCGCAGGCGACGGAAGGCATTATCTGCAGGCCACAGGTAAAAAATACGACCTCATTTCGAGCGATCCCACGCATCCCATACTGGGGTCGGGAAGCTTATACACCAGGGAATATTTTGAACTCTGCAAATCGAAGCTAAACCCGGGCGGAATGGTTTCACAGTACCTGCCGCTTCATAAACTGCTGCCTGAGGATTTCCAGGGCATTATCAAAACCTTCCACAGCGTATTTCCGCAGTCCGCAGTGTGGCTGGGACATAATCACGCTGTATTACTGGGCGTTAACGGACCGTTATCCATAGATTTCAACCAGTGGTCGGCACGCATTGCTGCCTCTGCCAAAGATCCCTATTTCTACAACAACCCCTATCACCTGGCCGCATGCCTGGTGCTTGACCACACAGCCATTGCCGGGTTCCCGCCTTCCGTTCAGCTTAATACCGATAACTTCCCGTCGCCCGAGTTTTTCAGATTCTCTTCTTTCGATAGTCGCAACCTGGCGCAAAACCTTAAGTTTCTCAATCATAACAGGTGTGAAACAGACCGGATATTCACAGATATACCGGATCAGGAAATGATGCTGCGGTTTATTGAAGGCAACCGGTTGCTCACAGAGGGGATCGGTTTTGACCTGAGCGGAGACAGAAGAAATCTGATAAAAAAGCTCAGGGAAGCTGTTTCAGTTAATCCTGAAAATGAAGAATATCCCTTCCTGATCAGGTTTTATGGAAGCGGCCGTTAACCTCTTCCCTTTAGCCTAACCAACAATGAGCAGCAACCCTTGCTGATCTCCGGTTATAGCCTTGTTAAAAATCCGCTTTTAACAATTCCACATTGGCCGGGTAGAAAAAATTTACCTATTTTTATCCACAGGAGCAGCCATTATGAATCTTAGTGTTATTTTTACACGAACTTTCATTTTTTTCAAATGGCCTTAAGATTCCACAGGTTTTACATATAAAAGACAGGAGCAGAATCATGAAAAGAATGTTGATAATCGCCCTTTTAATATCGTTGAGCCTGCCCGCAGCCGCGCAGAAAAAGAGAACTGCCGCAGGCGATCCGGACCGGATTGAAGCGAGGGGCATCCTGCCAAACCTGAGTGACGATGAACTGTTGGATGAAGTCCAGCGTCAGACATTCCGCTACTTCTGGGATTTTGCGCATCCCATAAGCGGAATGGCCCGGGAACGAAGCAACAGGGCCTACCACTATGGGGAGGAGGTAGTTACCACCGGAGGCACCGGTTTTGGCGTAATGGCGACTGTGGTAGCCGTGCACCGGGGGTGGATTACCCGCGACAGTGCAGCCCGTCACCTGCTGAAAATGGTGAAATTCCTGGCAAAGGCAGACTCCTATCACGGAGTTTTCCCCCATTGGCTTCACGGCAAAACCGGAAAAACCATTCCGTTCAGCCGCAAGGACGATGGCGCTGACCTGGTGGAAAACGCGTTCCTTTTCCAGGGATTGCTAACGGCCAGGCAGTATTTCGATGCAAAAAACCCGCTTGAATCCGAATTACGAAACCGCATTAACTGGTTGTGGAGCGAAATCGAATGGAACTGGTTCACCAAAGGCGGCGAGGAAGTACTTTACTGGCACTGGAGCCCGAACAATGGCTGGGCCATGAATTTTCCCCTCAGGGGGTTCAACGAATGCCTGATTACTTATGTACTGGCAGCATCTTCCGAACGCTACCCGGTAAGCCCGGCGGTTTACCACCGCGGTTGGGCGCAGAGCAATTTCTTCAAAAACGGCAAATCGTTTTTCGGGATAGAACTCCCGCTGGGCTTCGATTATGGCGGTCCGTTGTTTTTCTCCCACTATTCCTTTCTTGGTCTAAGTCCGAAAGGTCTTAAAGACCAGTATGCCGATTACTGGAAGCAAAACCGGAACCATACCCTGATCAACCGCGCTTACTGCATCAGCAACCCGAAAAATTTCAAGGGCTACGGCGAAAACTGCTGGGGACTGACAGCAAGCGATAACCATGAGGGTTACAATGCACATTCCCCTGACAATGATCTCGGAGTGATCACGCCAACTGCCGCGCTTTCAGCTTTCCCTTACACACCGGAATACTCGATGCAGGCATTGCGGCATTTCTATTACACCCTTGGAGATAAAATATGGAGTGAGTATGGTTTTGTGGATGCCTTTAATGAAAGTGAAAACTGGTATGCAAAATCACATCTGGCCATCGATCAGGGGCCTATCATTGTGATGATTGAAAATTACCGCTCAGGCCTGATATGGGACCTGTTCATGAGTTGTCCCGAGATCTTTCAGGGCCTAAAGAAACTGGGATTTACAAGTCCTTACCTGGAATTAAATCAAGAAAAATAATAACAAGCTACGAAAATCAAGTATGAAAAGAAACAACATCTTTATTGCCCTCATCCTGATGGCTCCTTTTCTCAGATTGAGCGCGCAACCGTTGCCGGATCATGTAAAAATGAATAAATTCATCAGTGAACTGATGGCACAAATGACACTGGATGAAAAAATCGGTCAGTTAAATCTGCCCAGTGCCGGCGATTTCACCACCGGACAAACTTCCAGCTCCGACATAGGAAGAAAAATCAGGGAAGGAAAAGTAGGCGGATTGTTCAATATCAGATCTGTTGATAAAATCCGGAGTGTACAGAAGGTGGCCGTTGAAGAAAGCAGGTTGAAGATCCCCCTGATATTCGGGATGGATGTGATTCATGGTTATAAATCTGTTTTTCCCATTCCACTGGGTCTTTCCTGTTCCTGGGATATGGACCTTATTGAGCAGAGCGCGCGCATAGCCGCCATCGAAGCCAGTGCCGACGGCATTTGCTGGACTTTCTCCCCCATGGTTGATCTGAGTCGCGATCCCCGTTGGGGACGGGTTGCAGAAGGCAGCGGAGAAGACCCCTTCCTGGGCGGCGAAGTAGCCAAAGCCATGGTGCGTGGTTATCAGGGTAACGACCTTACGGCCAGCAATACCATCATGTCCTGTGTGAAGCACTTTGCACTTTACGGCGCCGGTGAAGCCGGCCGGGATTACAACACAGTGGATATGAGCCGGCAGCGCATGTACAATGAGTACTTTCTGCCGTATAAAGCCGGAGTTGATGCCGGCGCCGGAAGCGTAATGGCTGCCTTTAACGAGGTTGACGGTATTCCCGCAACGGGAAACAGATGGCTGATGCAAAACGTACTCCGCGATCAATGGGGGTTCAACGGATTTATCGTTACCGATTACACCGGAATCTATGAAATGACAGCACACGGCGTGGGCGACTTTCAGACAGTGTCCGCAATGGCCCTTAAAGCCGGAATGGATATGGATATGGTAAGTGAAGGCTTCCTGCTCACCCTGAAAAAATCGCTCAGCGAAGGCAAAATTTCGGAAGAACTGATCAATACCGCCTGCCGCAGGATACTGGAAGCCAAATATAAACTCGGACTTTTTGATGACCCATACCGTTATTGCGACTCAAAACGCGCCGAAACTGAAATTTATACCGATGCCAACCGCATGGCAGCGAGGAAAGCAGCTTCAGAGAGTTTTGTTTTACTTAAAAACGAGGGCAATATCCTGCCCCTGCGCAAAGATGCGAAAATCGCGCTGATTGGCCCCCTGGCTGATAACCGGCTGAATATGTGCGGCACCTGGACAGTTGCCGGAGATTTCGAAAAAGCCATTTCCGTTTTGGATGGCATAGGTATGGTGACCGGCAAACCGGAACTGATTACCCTGGCCCGCGGAACAAACGTAGTTGCCGATTCAGTGCTCGAATCGCGCATTGGCATGTTCGGGAAACCGACAGGATGGGACAGCCGCCCCGCTGGGATTATGATTGAGGAAGCTGTGAAAGCCGCAGAAAAATCAGATGTTGTGGTAGCAATACTGGGCGAAGCATCTGAATCGAGTGGCGAATGCTCAAGCATTACTAACATTGAACTGCCCTCAAACCAGCGCGACCTGCTGAAGGCGCTCCTTAAAACAGGTAAACCATTGGTAATGGTTCTGTTTACCGGGCGCCCGCTGGCCATTACCTGGGAGCATGAGAATGTACCTGCCATCCTCAACGTATGGTTCGGAGGCAGCGAAGCCGGCGCGGCCGTGGCCGACGTTCTGTTCGGAGATGTGGTGCCTTCCGGTAAGCTCACCGCTACTTTTCCGAGAAACACCGGGCAGATCCCTGTTTTTTACAACCACAAAAACACAGGTCGTCCCTTGCCCGAAGGCCAGTGGTTTACCAAATTTCTCACCAACTACCTGGATGTCCCGAATGAGCCGCTTTACCCGTTTGGCTACGGATTAAGCTATACTACATTTTCATACAGCGATCTTACCCTGAGCAAAAGCACCATGAAACCGGATGACACAATCGAAGTTACTGTAAAGGTCACCAATACCGGAAATTACGATGGCAAGGAAGTCGTTCAGCTCTATATCCGCGATATGGTAGGCACCACCACCCGTCCGGTAAAGGAACTGAAAGGATTTCAGAAAGTATTCCTGAAAAAGGGAGAAACAAAACATGTAAAGTTTACCATAGGTGTTGAAGATCTGAAGTTTTACAATTACGACCTCGACTTCGTTGCAGAGCCGGGTGAATTCAGGGTTTTTGCCGGTGGAAATTCCAGGGATGTACTTGAAGCCGGCTTTGAATTAACAGATATCTAGTCATTTCAACCCTCGAAAAAAAACCTGCAGCCGGCCACTGCAGGTTTTTTTTTGCTGCTGCTTTACTTTCTTCGCTGAATATCGTAAATTTATCACCGGGTATCCGGCTAAACTTATTTGATATCATGATTGTTTGATACTTAAACGCAGGAATCACCAATGAAGAAAACCAGGTTTGAGTATAAATTTACCTTTATTTACCTGCTCCTGGGTTTGCTATGGATACTGTTTTCTGACCGTATGATCGGTTCCATGATCACTGATCACGATTACCTTACCAGGCTACAGACATACAAAGGATGGTTTTATGTGATACTTACAGCCATCCTTTTTTTCCATATTCTGAGAAAGCATCTGGTTAAACTGAGGACCGCCGAGAAAAAGGCGGTTGAGAGCGACCGCCTTAAAACAGCATTTCTTCAGAACATCTCGCATGAAATCAGAACACCGATGAACGGTATCATCGGCTTTTCCTCCCTGCTCGGCGAAAACGGCCTCACCGAAGAACAGAAAAAGGAATATGTTGCCTACATCATTCAAAGTGCAAACCGTCTGCTTGACCTGGTAAATCAAATCCTTGATATCAGCCTGATTGAAACCGGCAACATCACTGTAAACAACAGGCCGGCCAGCCTTAACGCATTGCTGAAGGACGTTTTCAGCCAATGGCATACGATGATAAAAGAAGATGTGGAATTAAAGATGAGTTGCGGGCTTCCCGATCATTCCGACAGCATGGTTACCGATGAGTATAAATTGAAACAGGTTTTAAATAATCTTGTAGGGAATGCTGTAAAATTCACTGAAAAAGGACATGTCCACTTCGGTTATGCAATTAAGGGTAATGAAATTGAATTCTTTGTAAAAGATACCGGAATCGGAATTGACCGGAGGTTTCACGCTGACATTTTCCAACGCTTCAGGAAAGCAGAACCTTCATCTTCGAAAATTTACGAAGGTGCCGGCCTTGGCCTTGCGATATGCCATAGCAATCTGGAACTGATGAATGGAAAAATCAACCTTGAATCGGAACCGGGCCATGGATCCCTGTTCAGGTTTGCCCTGCCCTATAAACCAGCAAAAACGTTGCCGCCAAAAGATAGCATTGCTTCTAAGGTGCCTGAAACCGCCTCACTCAAAGGGGTCAATATTCTTGTGGCGGAAGATGAAATCCTGAATTATAAGTATATTGAAGATCTGCTTGCAGGTACCGGAGTCAATCTGATTTCAGCTGTTAACGGAAGTCAGGCCGTTAATTACTGCCGCGATCACAATGATGTTCACCTGGTACTGATGGACATCAGAATGCCGGTAATGGACGGATTAGAAGCCACCAGACGCATTAAGGAGTTAAGGCCGGAGCTGCCGGTGATTGCTCAAAGCGCCTATATTGAAAAAGACAGACAACCACAGGTCAGAGAGGCGGGCTTTGACGATTTCCTGTTTAAACCCTTTCTCAAAGAAGAACTGATGGATGCCATTGCCGGTTTTCTTTATAAACGGGAAACAGGCTTTTTCGGCACGGATCAGTAAAAAACTTACTGAAATCTCCGAAAATAAACATGCGGTATAAAGGCTTTTAACTATATTCCGACGATGAGAAATCCATATTTTATGAAAACACATCATTTATTTTTCCTGCTGCTTTTTATCATATCCTACTCCGGAAAAACCCAATCCGACTCCCTTAGTTCAGCAGACCTAAAAACATTTCAAAACCAATTGACACAATTTGAAAAAAGCAGGTTAGCCGACTCAGTTCACAAAGCCATTCTGACAGATCAGTTATCGCTGCTTACCTCCAAAGATGTGCAGAAAAAGAATGAACTGATCGCAGAAATCAAAAGACTTGAAGCCCTGGACAGTCTCAGAATCAGCCGGCTTTCAGCACAGGCCAGGCAACTGAGACAAAGCGCCGGACACTACCCTGTAATCCTCAGAACAGATACTTTATTCAGGATATACACCCGGAGCGGGGCTACCCGTCCTGAGGAGCGGGCAAAAGATATTTCGGCAAGATTAAAAACCCTGTATAAAGACGATTTTCTTGTACTTGATTCTATCCGGATCATAGAATCGGATTACACAACCGATATTATTTGCCGCGACATGGTAATTATGAGCATTACCGATCTGGATGCCATGATATATAACAAAACAAGGCAACAAATGGCGGCAGAGTATGCCGGCATCATCCGCACTGCCATTGAAACAGCCCGCAAAGACGCCAGCCTGGGCAGGTTGCTTGGCCGCATTGGCCTCGTATTGCTTGTTATTGCCGGAGTGTGGTTTCTGATAACACTGATGATCAGATTACACACCAGGACAGAAACTTATATTGCCGGCAAAAAAGACGTCTGGCTGAAAAACCTGGCCTACAAAGACTACACTTTTCTCTCTGCCGAACAGGAATTGAGCCTTATCTATTTTATACTGAAGGTCTTTAAGTGGTTTCTGATTGCCCTGATACTTTACCTCAATATACCACTGATATTCAGCATTTTTCCATTTACACGCGGGTGGGCCGACAATCTTTTTGCCCTGATCTGGATGCCGTTCAGGGGCGTTGTGAATGCCGTCTGGAATTATATCCCCAATTTTTTCAGCATTGCCGTCATTGTAGTGATTATGCGTTATTTCATTCGCTTTATCAGATATATTTTTACTGAAATTGATTCGGAAAAACTGAAAATCAGCGGATTTCATCCAGACTGGGCTATGCCGACCTTCAGCATTGTGAAATTCCTGCTCTATGCCTTTATGTTTGTCATGATCTTTCCATATCTGCCAGGCTCAGACTCAGGCATTTTCAAAGGCGTATCCGTTTTTATCGGGGTTTTGTTCTCCCTCGGCTCATCTTCAGCAATCGCCAACATTATAGCAGGGATTGTGATTACCTATATGCGCCCGTTTAAAACCGGTGACCGTATCAGAATCGGAGAAATGACAGGGGATGTGATTGAAAAAACCCTGCTGGTCACCCGCCTCCGCACCACAAAAATGGAAGAAATTACTATTCCGAATGCTTCGGTGCTATCAGGAAATACCATCAATTATTCGGCTCCTGCCAAAAATGAAGGGCTGATCATTCATTCTACCGTTACGATCGGTTATGATGCCCCATGGAAAGATGTGCACCAGGCATTGATTGATGCAGCCCTGCGTACAACCGGAGTTTTGCAGGCCCCCTTGCCTTTTGTCCTGCAAACCGGGCTTGAAGATTTTTATGTTTCATATCAGATCAACGCATATATTAAAGATATTAACCGCACGGCAGCCATCTATTCCGATCTTCACCAGCATATTCAGGATGTATTCAATGATCGTGGGATAGAAATCATGTCGCCGCATTACAGGGCTTTACGCGATGGGAATACCACCACCATTCCGGCCGATCACCTTGATGAAGGCTATAAGCCGCCTTCATTCAGGGTAAGCAGTCACCCGGACCAGTAATAACCGGTAAACGTTCAGACTGATCGCGAAGCGAAATTTACTTTTTTTTCCGGCCGGTCAATGACGCATGCCGCCAGACAAAACAAAGAAAAGCTCTCTTCAGAAAAGAACAGAACATATGTGAAATATAAGATTATAATTTTAAATTTGACGCCATCCCGGCAGGTCCGATTTTCATATTAACCTTTATAAAATACAAGCACTCATGAAATATTCAGGTTTTCTGGTATTGACAATTCTGTCAATTATTCTGACAAGTGAGGTGCCAGCGCAGGAACGATTTCGCAAGGGGTACATCATTACCAAATCAAATGACACCATTCTCGGTTATCTGCAATATAAAGGCAGCAAAACATCGTCACAAATATGCCATTTCAGAAGGTCGGATGATCATCCCGTTCAAAAGTTCAACCCCCATGAGATCAGCGGATACAGATTTGAAGAAGGAAAATACTTTATTTCCAGAAAAATAATTGATCAGGGGGAGCCGGTTGAACGCTTTCTTGAATTCCTGATAAAGGGTAAAGCTTCTGTCTATTTCCTGGAATCCGGTGATGCCTCTCGTTATTTTTTGGAAACAGAACGTGAAGGATTGATCGAATTATCAGAGCCTGAGAAGATCATCCATAATGACAGCGGGGCTTATTACAATATTCCGAAATACAAAGGAAAACTGCTCTACATGCTGGCAGATTGTCCCGAAATCAGGGAGGATATTATCCAGACACCGCTGAGGCCGAAACCAATGATAAAACTTGCCAATAAATATCACGATCTGGTCTGTACGGATGAAGCATGCACTGTGTTTGAACGCAGGTATAAAAAATTAAAACTGCAGCCGTCTGTTTATGCAGGATATGGCATGAAAAGACTGAAGTTTGGTTCCGGGCTGATCTCGGATTATACCCCTGTAATGAATGCCGGGGCAGCGCTGCAGCTATTGAATCTTTTCCCGGACAGCGAAAATATCACACTTGAAACATGTCTGCAGATATCAAGGTTAAACCAGTCTACCCTAAAATCGCAGGGTCACAATATTTCGGAAATAATCATCCTCGGAAATAAATGGTATTATGTGAACAACAGGGAAGCTTATTATGTCAGCGACAACTATATAAAAGTATTCTCAGTCAATCCTGATCTGAAACTCACCTCCATTCAAACACCGGTATTGATAAAATACAACATCAGAAGCAGTCGTTTACAATATGGATTTGGATTGGGTCCGATGTTCACCTTTAATGTCACGGAGAATAACGATATTGACTATAAATTATTTACCGATAGATTCGGCAGAAACATCCCGGGAACGCTTTTTGGCGGGACAGGCAATGTAAATATTACGCTCAGAACCGGCCTGAAAAGCAGTATTCAGTTCAATTGCAATTATTTGCTGGACTTTCTGGCCGGAGATGTCAATAAAGCTTACAGGTTCAGTTCCCAAACCTTTCAGGCAAACCTGAGATATAATTTTTACTGGTAGATTGCAGCAGTCTTCAGCACATGCCGGCCAGAATGGGAATAGTAACATAATCGGCATTTCCAGCATGCTTGATTCTTACCGAGAAATCGCGGGAAAGCAAATATTCTCAAGGTAACAATATAGTAGTTGAAACGGGCGCCGGTTACTTACCAAAAACCATATTACACTCCCGGTCATGCCTGAGGCACTGCGATATATGTTATCTTTGCAATCAACCACCAGGAATTCTTCTTAATCCATGCCTATGTCAGCTTCCCGCAATCTGCTTATAACCCTATTATCCTCAGCTTTTCTGTGGCTTATGCCGGCAGCCTGTTCCGAAAAATCGCCTGATCCGGATCCTCAGCCGGAAACCCTTATACTTAGAGCCGCGGACTTATCGTTTCTTCCTGAAATCGAGGATGCGGGCATTGTGTTTTTCAACCGGTCAGGACAAGAAGAAGATATGCTGACTACCCTTAAAAATGCCGGCATGAATACCGTAAGGATTCGGCTCTGGCATTCGCCCGCCGGTGGCCGCTCAGGGTACGATGAGGTGAAGGCATTTGCCGGGAAGGTCAGAAACAAAGGACTCAAAGTGTGGCTGACGGTGCATTATTCCGACACCTGGGCCGATCCCGGGCACCAGGAAACGCCCGAAGCCTGGAAGAATCTTGATTTTAACGCACTCAGCGACAGTGTTTATCAATACACTGCCGGCATCATCAAAGGAATAAAACCGGATTACATCCAGATCGGCAACGAAATCAATGCCGGCATGCTCTGGCCCACCGGAAAATACTCCAACCTCGTGAATCTGAAAGCCCTGCTGGCTTCAGGGGTCAAAGCCGTGCGCGATCATGATAAAAACTGTAAAATTATGCTGCATATGGCCGGCCCCGATCAGGCAGAGTGGTTGTTTTCCAACTTGCAAAGCATTGATTATGATATTACTGCGGTTTCTTATTATCCCTTCTGGCACGGCAAAGACCTTACCACCCTGGGCGCAACGCTGAAAAACCTGAATACCCGTTTTCTGAAACCTGTCGTCATCGCTGAAACAGCCTATCCCTTCACGCTGGGATGGAACGATTGGACCAACAATATCATTGGCAGCAACGAACAGATTCATCCTGATTACCCGGCTACAGAAGCCGGGCAACTGGCATTCCTGAAAGAAATCAGCAGGATCTCTTTTTCGGCCAGCGGGCTTGCCGGTTTTTGCTATTGGGGTGCGGAGTGGGTTGCCTTCAAAGGCCCCCAGGCTTCCAACGGATCATCCTGGGAAAATATGGCGCTGTATGACTTCAGTAATAAAGCCCTGCCGGCTATTGAAGCATTCGGCGGCGACCAATAACTTTCGGCTGCAACAATTTTACAACTACCATAAAAACCATTTCACCGGAAATATGAAAAAGGTACTGATCCTTGTCCTGACCCTTACGGCTGCTCAGCTAAGGGCCCAACTACCTGATTTGAGCTTCGGTCAGATTATCCGGCATGAGCATTTCCCTTCGGCATTTGTTTTGCCGAGAAATGTTGATGTCTGGCTGCCCGATGGATACAGTTCCGGAAAAGAATATGACGTGTTGTATATGCACGATGGCCAGATGCTTTTTGATGCAAATCTGACATGGAACCAGCAGGAATGGGGAGTTGATGAAACCATGAGGAAGCTTATGGGCGCCAGAAGCATCAGGGACTGCATTGTGGTGGCAATATGGAATACCCCTTTGAGACACATCGAATACTTTCCGCAAAAAGCATGGCAATATCTGAAACAGGAAGAAATTGACACCCTGAAAAAGGTGTCACGCAGTACCGGATTGCCGCCGTTGTTTGAAAACGATATCATTTCTGACAACTACCTGAAATTCATTGTTACAGAGCTTAAACCATTTATTGACTCAGCCTACGCAACAATAAAAGGCCGTGAAGCCACCCATATTGCCGGTTCGAGCATGGGCGGGCTGATATCCATGTATGCCATCTGTGAATATCCTGATATTTTTGGAGGCGCAGCCTGCCTTTCAACACACTGGCCGGGCATCTTCAGCACCGAAAATAATCCGGTCCCGGATGCATTGCTCAGATACCTGAACGACCATCTTCCTTTTCCCGGAAACAACAGGTTTTATTTCGATCATGGAACCGAAACCCTGGATGCGATGTATGAACCGTTTCAATTGAAGGCTGATAAGATTCTGGCCGAAAAAGGTTATAAAGCGCCCTTATGGATTACGAAAAAAATCCCCGGAGCCGGCCACTCCGAAAATGCCTGGAGGGAAAGACTGGAATTCCCGCTTCTTTTCCTGCTCGGGAGGTAATTGCATCAGCAGGGCAATACAATGCCTTTTCATTAGTCCTGGTATATGCTGTTTCTTTCAGTTTCGGCATAAATCCGGCATAAAAAAAGCGGAACAAGTCCGCTTTCCTGAAAGAAGAGTTCATTTTATCACCTTTTAACCAGAGATTTCCTTTTGAGGTTTTGGAACACCGGCACCCAGAAAAACACTCAGCTTTTCAAGCAGCAGGTTTTTATCAATCGGCTTGGGGATGTAATCGATACAACCCGAAGCATAACACAGTTCAACTTCATTATCATGCACATAGGCAGTCTGGGCAATTACCGGAATTGACGGCCTGATACTGTGAATACCCACCGTAGCCTCAAAACCGCTGATCCCGGGCATATTGATATCCATCAGGATCACGTCAATTTCCTTATGTTCACGAACAAGGTTAATCGCCTCCTGGCCGGTTGATGCCCAGAGAATAGAGGCGGCTGTGTTTCTGAGGACTGTCTTCAGATAAAGAAAACTGCAATCGGTATCTTCAGCAATCAGAATGGTTTTACCGGCCCAATTGTAAATCTTTCCTCCTGAAGAACTCGAAAAATCTGTAAAAAGTAGTTCTCTCATAGTATCTAAGTTAATGGCAGTGCTCCAAGGCCTGCTAAATTAAAGCTATTCGTGAATTAATCCATTTGTTTATGGCAGTTTTATAGAAAAGTAACAGGTGATTTTCCGAAAAAAACAAAAAAAGATGCGAGTGGCATTAAAAGCCGGTTTTTGTGTGCGGAATTGAGGCTAAATAAAATTTGTTTACCTTTGCAACCGCAAAAGCCGGCAGATTGTAATCCTGATCTGATTGCTGCTTTTGCACCCGGTCCGGTAGCTCAGCTGGATAGAGCAGCAGCCTTCTAAGCTGCGGGTCGTGGGTTCGAATCCCGCCCGGATCACAACCTCTATGTTCGGAACACCGGTAAATTAATCAATTTACCGGTGTTTTTTATTTATATCAGCCTGATTCATCCCTGTCCCGTTTCAAAACATTTGTAATTTTACTGTTTTTAATATCCAAATGTACCCGACGGAAACCGGGATTCAGATAAAAGAGCTATGGATCACGAGAATTTTAAATTAAAGGATTTCAGGATCTTCAACATCAACGATACCTCAAACTGCCCTGAACGCAGGTTCAGGAGCGTTTTTGATGTTTCGGAACTATCCTCTATCACAGCAGAGATTACATTGTATAACAAAAAGTTTGATGAAGAATCCTGGGAATCGGAGCTGGAACTTTTCTGCTGGAGAAATCCCGATGGTCAGGACAGGGAGGTTATAGAATCGACCAATATCACCATTGAGGCAGAAAAAGCAGATAACATCCTCAATTGTGTTTACACCCTTGAGCCTATCGATGAGGAAGACTGGGCTCCGGGAAGTTACATCATCGAAGCCTGGATTGACAACGTAAAAATTGCAGACGCCGTATTTTATATTGAGGATTCCGGACACCTGGAAGAGGGGGCAAATCCCAGCTTTGATATCTATGGATTGAAATTGTTCGAAGACGGTGAAAAACCGGAACCAAAAAGATACGAAAGATCTTATTACAGACAGTTTCAGCGTATGGCAACCCGTTTTATATGGGCCGAACTCGAAATCAGAAATAAGCTGCCTCATAAGACCTGGAAAGCTGAATTCTTCTTCAATTATTACAACGATATGCGTCAATTGGTACACCATGTGGTTGCCGTTGCCGATGTTAAGCCCAACCACCCCAATCACGAATTTTTCGTGGAAGCGGGTTGTGGTCACCCGGTCAATGTCAACTGGGAAGAAGGAAATTATACAGTTGAAGTAATTTTCATGGGCAGGTTGATGGCGGTTGCCAACTTTAAGGTTGCTGATTCGGTTGACAAGGAAAAGCTTACATATACGATAACATGGGGGGAAAACCCTGTAAAAGTGACAACTTCCGGTGACGGGTCGATTCATGAGGATGAAATATTCAGGGAACTGGACAGCCTGGTCGGACTTGAGGGCATAAAACAGCGGCTGCACGACTATGCCGACTACATCAGGTATCTGAAACTGCGCGATACCATGGGCATTGAGCCCATGAAATCAATCAACCTGCACGCGGTTTTTACAGGCAATCCCGGAACAGGGAAAACGACCATTGCCAGAATGCTGGGAAAGATATACAAACATCTGGGCTTACTCCCCAGGGACACCGTTTACGAGGCAAGCAGGGCCAATCTGGTGGGAAGGTACATAGGGGAAACCGCTCCCATAACCCGCGAAGTGATTGAGAAAGCCAGGGGAGGCATCCTGCTGATCGATGAAGCTTATTCGCTGGCCGTAAAATCAGATGACAACAAGGATTACGGCCGGGAGGTGATTGAAACCCTGCTTACCGAAATGTCGGACGGGCCGGGTGATATCGCCGTCATTGTGTGCGGTTACCCGAAAGAAATGGAAGGATTTCTCAATTTCAACCCCGGACTTCCCTCCCGTTTCAAATACATATATGAATTTCCCGATTATACGCCGGAAGAGCTTATGGAAATTGCCCGCAGAACAGCAGTGCAGAAGAAGCTGACCTTTTCAGAAGAGGTTTCGGGCATGATGTATAAATACCTGGAAGAACAGTACAGAAGCCGTACACGCGCATTCGGTAATGCAAGGGTGGTAAAGTCGATGCTCGAGGAAGCACAGCTGAACCTCGGTATCAGGGTAATCAAAGCCCGCAAGGAAAACCTTTCGCAGGAAGAACTTTGCACCATTCTTCCGCGTGATATTGAAGGCCTGTTCAGAAAAAAAGGCAGCAAGAGCGTACAGATGAAAACCGATGAAGTACTGCTTGAAAACATGCTGAATGAGCTAAGAGACATGACAGGCCTGGAAAGTGTCAAAACAGAGATCAGCGAGCTTGCCAAACTGGCAAAGTACTACCGGGAAATGGACATGGACCTTGTAAGCGCATTTTCGCTCAACAACATATTTACAGGCAATCCCGGAACAGGCAAAACAACAGTAGCCCGCATCATTGCAAAAATTTACAAAGCGCTTGGCCTGCTGGAGCGCGGGCATCTGGTTGAATGCAGCCGCGAAGACCTGGTGGGCGCCGTAGTCGGGGAAACCGCGCCAAAAACGCTGGCAAAAGTAGAAGCTGCCATTGGAGGTGTTCTGTTTATCGACGAAGCCTACTCGTTGGTTAACGGAAGCGGCAACGATTTCGGACACGAGGCGGTGGAAGTCATCATCAAACAGATGGAAGACCGCAGGGGCGAATTTTCGCTGATAGTTGCCGGTTATCCCAGAGAAATGGAAAACTTTCTGGATTCAAACCCCGGTCTGAGATCAAGATTTGATAACCATCTGGTGTTCAGCGATTATTCAGCCTCAGAGCTTATGGAAATCGCCGGCATCATGCTGATGAAGAACAAACTAACCGCCAATGCAGAAGCACTGGCGCACCTGCAGGCTTATTTCAGCTATCATTCGGCAAACCGCAATCAATATTTCGGGAACGGCAGGTTTGTAAGAAAAGTACTCGAAAAAGCCATCCGTAACCACAATCTCCGGTTAAGCCAGGTTCCAAAAGCGGATCGGGATGAAAATATGGTTAAAACACTGACACTGGAGGATGTGCATGAATTTGTCGCCGGTTCGGATACGCTTGTCAAACGCGGGATCGGCTTTCTGAAAACCAGTGCCGGGTAGTACTCCTTTTAATAAGAAATCCCTGCAAGCCCGAAATACCGGATGCAGGGATTTATTTTTATACAATGGTTGATTAGTTTGCCAACACAGCCTTCCCGGCAGCCTGCAGGGCGTTGTAAGCATTTACGACCCCTCCTGTACGGGAAAGGGTGGCAAATTGCACTTTCTTTCTTTTGGAAGACTTTGTATCAGGGCTGTAAACTTTGGCTTTGGGATATTTTGTACTGCTTTCCAACAATATATCCTTCAGTTGTATGGCGGTCAGTTCGGGATAATATGACCAGACCAGTGCCGCAACTCCGCTGACAACCGGTCCTGAAAAGCTGGTGCCATCACCCATTTCATATTTACCATCCGGGGCCAGTGAAACAATGTTTACTCCGGGAGCAAACAGATCCACATTCTCAGCTCCGTAATTGGAAAAAACACCGCAAAATTCCTTATTCAGAATATCCGAGGTAGCTCCAACCGTTATCCAGTTTGATACTTTTGAGCCATCTGCAAGAATTGCCGATGGATAATGCTCTGTCAGATCGAGGTTATCGGCTTCATTGCCCGCCGAATGAATCATTAAGACATTATGATTCCCTGCATAACGGACTGCATCATCAAGGATGCCCCGGGTAATCGAAAAATACTTGCCAAAGCTCATATTGATGATGTCTGCTCCATTGTCAACCGCATACCGGATGGCCAATGCCACATCCTTATCCCGTTCATCCCCGTCGGGTACAACCCTGAGCGTCATAATTTCAACATGATTGGCAACCCCGTCAGGCCCCTGCCCGTTTCCCCTTATCGCGGCAATAACTCCCGCTACAAAAGTTCCATGAAAAGAACGCGGCCCTTTGACATCATTATTTCCGTAATTGAGATCACTGATGTTTTCAGGGTCATCATTTACCAACATCCTTGGATTAAAATCAAGATTCAGATAATAAGTGAGAAAATCGTTGCTGCGCTTTTGCATATCAGAAAGATCCTTTCTGGTAAATCCTTTATCATAAAGATCAAGCATGACTTTTTTCGCCTCATTCACCATTTCCGACTTCGTTTTAACCGCCCGCACATCCGCCGCCGTCAGATCCTGCTTGCGCAGGTACTTTTTCAGTACTTCCTCTTGATGGTTCACATACCTTTCAAATCTTTCAAGGTCCTTTGCACGCCGGGTATACTTTCGGAGCTCCTCCTCGTATTTTATTTTGCTTTTTACATAAACGGCATAAAGCTGCTTGTCATCGGCCGGCAGACCATTTTCATCCTTTACCCCGCTAAACCGTGGATTAAGCTTTTTGAAAATCCTGACATATTCCATGTTTTCATAAAGCAGGTGCTCCCCTTTGCTGTTGCCGATAAAATTCCAACCATGAATATCATCCACATACCCATTGTTGTCATCATCCAGACCATTTCCGGCAATTTCTTTTTTATTGGTCCATATTTTCCCCTCAAGTTCAGGGTGATAGATATCAACACCTCCGTCAATAACAGCCACAACCACTTTTTTACGCGGAGACTTGTCATTAAGCAGTTCACGATAGGCCTGGTCAGTGGCTGCGCCCTGAATTTTATCCTGTGACGGGCTGCGGTTATACCAGTTCAGATATTTTACAGGAAGCGAATCAATGGTAGTTACCCCCCTCGACTGCGAATAAGACGGAATCATACCCAGTGACAGGAACAGCAGGACGATACCGGTTTTGGAAATTTTAATCATAAGCTAAAATGTTAAATTATTACTATACAGATTAATAATCAGTCATTTACATCCACAAATTTAAAAGATTCCCGATTGCAGTTTATCCTCAGGCCATTCAATCTGTAACAAATATACCCTGCAATGCAGACTAACCGTGACAATGCCGGAACGCAACAATGATCAGATCAACCATTGTTGCAGCAAATATAAAAATATGCATGATATTTCGTTGAATTCCGGTAAAAGATTGCCTGAAAATTCTACTCAGAAAGGAATAAGGCATAGCGGGCTGATTTTTTAACCTAAACCCCTGAGCTGCATTGGAAAATTGCAAATAATTCATTTTCAATATTGTTGTAAGTAATCTTACCGGATTTTAACATTGATCTGGTTTACTGAATATCTTACAACTGATTTTCTGGTCAATTTAATAATGTATATAAGTCAATGAATCAATAATTTAGCACGCTATTTAGAAATTGCTCTAAATTGCCTCAGGTTGAACAGGATACATTTATTTTATTCTATATTTGCCATAGAAATAACAATAGTTTAAAATTACCCGGCTATTAACGTCAGATAGTTTTTTTAGTTACTGACTATTCTCCTGATAACGGAAGTTTATTAATTGCAAGCAATGAAAAGCTACACCAAACCCATTACCTTCTTTCTGGCCATCGTGGCGCCATTACTGATTGTAACACTGGTGCTGAGGGAACCTGAGCCCGACCATAAACTATTGAACGGACTCAGGGCTAAGTATGCAGTCAAACGAAAGCCCGGGGTGGATCACAGCAAGTTTGAAATCCTGCAGAAAGACTTTACAAACCCGCATGAAATTACGGCAGCCTGCCTCTCCTGCCACACCGAGCGTGGTGAAGAGCTGATGCACAGTGCCCATTTTACCTGGGAACGGGAAGCATATATACCCGGCAGGGGTATAACCTACCTGGGAAAGAAGAATCTCATCAATAATTTCTGTACGGGGGTGCAGTCGAACGAAGGCAGCTGTATGAAGTGCCATGCCGGCTACGGGTGGAGCGACAAAACATTTGACTTTTCGAATCCTTATAACATTGATTGCATTGTTTGTCATGACAATACGGGCACTTATGAAAAAGCAAGCGGCGCAGCGGGCTATCCCAAAACGGGTCCCGGCGGACCGGATTTCAAAGCGATTGTTACCAGCGTAGGTCAGCCGAAAAGTGCCAATTGCGGCACCTGTCATTTTGGTGGCGGCGGCGGCAACAATGTCAAGCATGGCGACCTTGAACTCGGTTTACTGACAGGCGGGCGCGATGTGGACGTACACATGGGCGTTGACGGCTTGAACATGAATTGCGTGGACTGCCATACTGCCGAAAACCATAAAATGAAGGGAAGATATTATGCAGTTTCCTCTTCCAACACCCAGCGGCTGAACTGTGAAGATTGTCATACCGCCTTTCCTCACCAGAAAAGTATCCTGAACGAGCATTCAATCAAAGTTGCCTGCCAGACCTGCCATATTCCGGTTTATGCCAAGGTAAACGCTACCAAAATGTACTGGGACTGGGCTACGGCAACGAGGAAAAAAGACGGGAAAGAATATGAATTACTCGACAAAGAAGGCAATGTGGTTTACACCTCCATCAAAGGGGACTTTGTTTGGGAGAAAATGGTAAAACCTGAATACTTTTGGTTTAATGGCACAGCGGATCACCACCTGCTTACCGACAAGGTAGACACCACACAGAACATTCTCAGAATCAACACATTATTTGGAGAATACCGCGACCGTAACAGTAAAATAATCCCTGCAAAGGTACACCGTGGCAGACAGCCTTACGATGCAGAAAACCTGACCATCATTCAGGCCAAGCTTTGGGATAAGGATAAAGGAAAGGGAGCGCTCTGGCTGGATCTTGACTGGGAGCGTTCCATAGAGGAAGGCATGGCCTATATCCCCCTGCCATACAGTGGAAAACATGCATTTATAAAAACCGAAATGTTCATGCCGGTAAACCACATGGTGAGCCCGGCAACCGAAGCCGTAACCTGCAAGGAATGCCATACCCGGGATAACGGACGCCTGGCCGCACTCACCGATTTTTACATGCCCGGCCGCGACCGCAACCGCACCCTTGATCTGGCCGGTCAGCTATTGTTAATACTTTCTTTCCTGGGCGTAGTGGTCCATTCAGTAATCAGGATACTTTCATCACGCAAACATAATACCATACAAAGCCATTAATACCATCAGCAATGAGCACGAATAAAAAAGTTTACGTTTACAAGGGTTTTGAGCGATTCTGGCACTGGAACCAGGCCTTGCTGATCTTTGTCCTGGCATTTACGGGATTCGAAATTCACAGCTCCTACGATTTTTTCGGCTTCGAAACAGCTGTTAAAATCCACAATTACGCAGCCTGGGGATTTATCATTCTGATTGTTTTCGCCATATTCTGGCATTTCACCACCGGTGAATGGAAACAGTATATTCCGACTACGAAAAATCTGAAAGCACAGGCTGAATTCTACCTTTTCGGTATTTTCCGCAATGCCCCCCACCCTACCAAAAAGACGCTGATCAGCAAGCTGAACCCATTGCAAAGGCTGGTCTATCTGGGACTTAAAGTTCTGTTTATCCCCATTATGGTTGTTTCGGGCCTGCTTTTCATGTTCTATCGATATCCCCAGGGCGACAGCATAGCCATCATCAATATTGACAACCTCGAAATTATCGCGCTGGTGCATACGGCAGGTGCTTTTGTACTGCTGGCTTTTGTGCTGGTGCATCTTTACCTTATAACTACGGGACATACCATTACTTCAAACCTGAAGGCCATGATTACCGGCTGGGAAGAACTCGAAGAAGAAGATCAGAAAGATCAGGATAAAACGGTCGGGAAGCAGGTAAACGAACATGATGAAAACCCTTAAATCTGACCGGAAGATGAACCTGAAACATAAAATATTGCTGATCAGCATTTCCCTGACAACACTTTTTCTTTACACAGGTTGCTCCAGGAAAGAAACGGGCATGACCAATGAACCTGCTGCAACAATCAATGAATCGCAGGTATTGTATGATTATCTGAAACAGAAAGGGGATTATATCAACAGTGAAGCGGCCCCGGCCATCATGACTGCTCCTGAACTTTATGCATTGCTCGACCGGAACATCCATCTGATAGATCTCCGGGAGGCAGATCAGTTTAATCAGGGGCATATCGAAGGGGCTGTAAACGTAAGTCCTGAGCACGTTATTGATTATTTTGAAAACCGCATTGATGCACCTTATTTTGAGCGTGTCGTATTTTTATGCAGCCGGGGTCAGTTATCCGCCTATGTTAACGGAATTATGCGGATTCTTGGCTGCACAAATACCTATTCGGTGCGTTACGGAATGAGCGGATGGAACACTCAATTCGCCAAAACAGGCTGGGACAAAGCGACCGGCACCTTCCCAGACAACCTGACCATGGAATCTTCAGATCAACCAGTCGCCAAAGCCGGAATGCCAGAGATCGCTACCGGAGGAATAAACGGATTTCAGATTGCACGCTTACGGGCTAAGGCACTGCTCGATACTGCTCAGGCTTCATTTCTCATCAACTATTCCGACATTGAAAAATCACCCGAAAAATATGATGTTGTGGCGTATGTGCCTGCCGATTGGTTCGGCAACAACGTGCATCCGGCCGGGACAATGAATTTTGTCCCCAAAGCCTCCCTTAAAGAGGAAGCATCTCTGAGACTATTATCGCCCGGTAAACCCGTCGCGGTTTATTGTTTCAACGGACATCACAGCGCCCACGCCGTGGCCTGGTTGCGCATGATGGGCTATGAAGCTTATTCGGTGATTTATGGTGCGAACGGGTTTATGTATGATCGGTTCGATAATGATGACAAAACCACTCCCCGTCAATGGACTGACAGGCAAAAAAATGATTTTCCCTTTAAATCCGGCACTGCCGGTGGCGGGGATAAAGATGAAAAAAAGGTTGTAGTAAAGCAGACGCAGGGCGGATGCGCTTAATTTTTAAAGATATGGAACAAAAACCCAAACCTTACATGAACCCATACCTGGCAGGTTTTCTGCTGGGCATGGTATTGCTGGCATCATTCTTTATCACCGGCCGAGGGCTTGGCGCCAGCGGGGCAGCTAAAAGTGTGGTAATTGAAAGCATTGGCCGCATTTCGCCCGAATACGCCCAGAAACATCCGTTTTATGCCTCTTTTTTTGCCACCGGAGATGGCCGGCCAATGAAAAACTGGCTGGTTTACCTCACCCTGGGTGTGCTCGGCGGGGCCTTTTTCTCGGGATTTATGTCGGGACGCGCCGGGCTTAAAATTGATAAAGGACCAAGGATTTCAGTCAGTACGCGACTGATTATGGCTGCTGCCGGAGGATTTCTCTTCGGGCTGGGCAGTCAGTTCGGAAGAGGGTGCACCAGCGGCGCCGCACTCAGCGGTATGGCCACACTCTCAACAGCCGGGTTTCTGACGATGATCGCCATCTTCGGCACCGGATATGTCATTGCTTATTTTTTCAGAAAACTCTGGATCAGTTAATAACAGGGAGGGACTATGGCACCATTGATACCACAGGGATTTATAAATCCGGATCTGAGCTTGTTTTTTGCTTTTGTAATTGGTCTGGGCTTTGGCTACGTGCTTGAGCAGGGTGGTTTTTCCACTTCGCGTAAGCTGGCCGGCGTTTTTTATGGTTACGATTTTGTCGTACTGCGGGTTTTCTTCACCGCAGCCATCACCGCAGCCATCGGATTGCTGCTGTTTAACTACCTGGGATGGGTGGAATATGACATGCTATACATCAACCCGACGTTTCTATGGTCAGCGGTTGTTGGCGGGGTGATCATGGGGTTTGGATTTATCCTGGGGGGATTCTGCCCCGGCACCAGCATGGTCGCCGCCATTATCGGTAAAATTGACGCTATGTTGTTTATCCTCGGCATGATGGGGGGAATATTCTTCTTCGGCGCCTTCTACAATACATTTGAGCCACTTTACAACGGCTCGGCGCTGGGCAGTATTTTCGTGTTCGATTCCCTGGGCATGCCCCGTGATTTATTCCTGTTTTTACTGGTGGTCATAGCGTTGGCAGCATTTATCATCACACGGAAAATCGAAGACAAGGTCAATGGCATTCAATCTGAAAAAAGGCTGTTTCACTCGTCCTATACGCTTCCTTTTGCATTTATGAGCGGCCTGGCACTGCTGATCTTAATCCTGCCCGACCAGCCCGAAGCAAAATGGTATGAAACTGATCCGAAAAGCCTGCTTAAAGAGACGGTATCCGGCGACCGCTACATGCAACCGGAAGAACTGGCTTACAAAATACTGCACCCCGATGAAAATGAACTTGTTATCGTTGATGTAAGGCCGGCCGAAGCATTCAGGCAATTCAGACTGCCCGGAGCCATCAATATTCCGCTCGAAACGATACAGAGTCGTGAAAACAGGCGAAGGCTCAGCAATACCGGCAAGGAAATTTTGCTTTACAGCCATGGTTCAACAAGCGCTGACCAGGCCTGGATGTTTCTGCGCAGGTCAGGCATGGAAAACATCCGCGTCCTGAAAGGCGGCCTGAATAATTTCTTTACCGGATTCTTCGCGGAACAGGAAATTCCCGCCTCAGGGAAATACAGCGAAAAAGAGCAATTTGAAAGGCGCTTTATCGAACGGGCAGCAAAAGCATTTAAAGAAGGCGAAGCATCCCGCAAAGCGCCTGCTGCATCCCAACCGGTAAGAACACTGATAAATATTCAACCACCCGCGGCGGGTAAGGGCGGCTGCTGATTAGTTTTCCAGCCAGGATAAGCCAATCCGTAAAAAAGAACAATCCGTAAAGTCTGGGTAAAGCTTAAGAACAACAAATATGGAAAGAACAAACGATAAAATGCTGAATTACGCCTTAGTGGCATTTTTCGGATTACTGATACTGATTATGTTATTTCAATGGTTGAAAGCGCCCTCCTACACCCTTTCATCTGACGAAGTGCAGCAGGTCTTATCGGCAGAAGGGAGTATGGTCCTTCCCGAAGAACTGAAATCAATGATGGATGACGGAACGCTGAAACAATATACCCTGGTTGAACTCGGAGAAAACCATGATAACGGGATCAGTGAATTTGGAAAAACAATACACATCCCGCTTGCCGGTTTGCTGGATCATGACAACCTGAAACTCCTTAAAAGTGAGCCAAAACTGATGCTTATCGCTGATTTTGAATCAGAGTCCATGATGGCTATGAACTTACTGACTGCGAAAGGCCTCAGAAACATCCGTGTCGTATCCAACAATCTGGCATTCTTTAAAAGCTCCGTTCAGCAGAACTATAAATCCGGATTTGCGGCCTCACATACCGAAAAAGCCCGTTGGGATTACACCAGGTTTTTCAGAAATGAATCCACCGGAAGTGCGCCCAAAGCCGGAAGTACGGCCCCGCAAATTCCGGGCGGGCCAAAAGTGATCAAGGCCGGAGGAGGCTGCTGAACCTTCCGGCAGTAACAATCCCATGCCTTTATTGATAATTCAGCGGCTTAATTACTTTTTCCGCCTCTGATTGTACCTTTCGATGATTTCAGCTTCCCGGCTTTTATCGGAAATAAATATCGTGGTTTTACCACCATCAAGGATTACCGCATGCTTCCCTCTCACAGAGCCGCAGCTTGCAGCTATCTGAGGCGTGATCGTCTGAACTGTTTTTTGCTTCTGTGCCGACAATGGCCTGTTTTTTTTCATGATATCTGTATTCTCTGACAAGATACAAATTATTGACAGATAAACAATTATTTAATCATACAAACAAGCATTATTTACATATTTTTAACACTTGTCCTGCTTTAGAGATCCTGATAATTTACACCCCCCCAGGTATTACCAAATATCATCTGCATAATTTGTACTTTTGACAACATAATTAATGGTTAACCTGCAAGATGGATTTCCTGAATAAATCTATGGGTGCATTATTGTATGGCCTGTTGAAAGTCGCCGGTCACCTGCCGGTCAGGTTACTGTATTTCAAAGCTGATGTGATTTGTTTTATTGCCGAAAAAATTATCCGTTACAGGTATCCTGTTATTATTCAGAATCTTTCACGTGCTTTTCCCGAAAAAAACTACAATGAGATCAGGCAAATTGCCCATCAATTCTACAGGCACTTTTTCAGGGTCTTTGCGGAAGTGATCCGGAGCCAGGCTATGAATCCTGATGAAGCCCGGAAAAGGTTTAATATGACAAATCCTGAACTTATAAGGGAACTGCACCGCAAAGAACTTAATATTATCACACTCGGCGGACACTGGGGCAATTGGGAATGGCTGATTATGACACCCCTGTTCTTCGACTTCAGTATTTATACTTTGTATAAGCCACTGAGCAGCCGGATTACTGAGTATCTGATGGCCAGGATCCGCAGGCGTTTTGGTATGAAACTTTTATCAATGCAGCATGCCGGCAGATACATCCTCAGTAAAAAAGATTTTCCTGCCCTTTATTTTTTCATCGGAGATCAATCGCCTTCACATAAAAATCCGGAATACCGCTTTGACTTCCTTAACCAGCCCAGTTTTTTCTTCAACGGAGGCGCCAGGCTTGCCATGGCAACAAAATCTGCAATTGTTTATCAGTCGATCAGCAAAACAAAGCCAGGATTCTATGATGTTGCGTACCAGCTTATTTCTGTTCCCGGTGACGGACAGAATGAGCAGGATATCCTGCGGAAGTATGTATCAATGCTCGAAAAAGACATCCGCAGTAAACCGGCATACTGGCTATGGTCTCACAAACGATGGAAACACCGGGCAGACGGGGAACAGGAATAAGCACCGGGTATGAGCCGGCCCGGGAATTAAGGGGCTGATCCTAAGGTTTTGACACCCTGGCCCAGGTCAGCCGGTTTCTGGCAATAAAACCCAGACTCCCGAACAACGCAAGCGAAGCGGTGTTGGTTGGCTCGATGTGCGCGAAAACCGGCCTGCCTTTCTGACTTACCTTTCGCGACATAGCCGTTACCAGCTTACGTGCAAAGCCTCTTCCCCTGTATGCATCCAGCACATGCAGCATGCCAACGGAGCCGTCATCATGGGTCATTATCCATGCAACCGGTAATTGCTGATCCCTGATGCAGTATCCGCCACCCAGCTCCAGGCGCTTCGTCAGATAATCCATATTAAGGAATTGCTGGTACTTTGAGTTTTCATACACATAACGCAGATCATCGGACCGGAGCTGTTCAATAGCTGCAGCCGGTTCCGGAAACACTGACAGATTCAGGAAAAGTCTGTAGCAACTGATGGACCAGGCTACCCTGTACGCTTTGCCGATCCAATCAAAAAGATGACTGTCCGAAACTACGATGAATTGTTTTTGGCTATGTTTGCCAAAAAAGTTACCGATAAATCCGGCATCCGTATTGTGGCTGAAATGACACCACTCCTCATCTGATTGAAACCGGCACATCAGCATACCGGCCTGTTCCATCACTTCGAGCAACGGATATTCTTCATCCATGCAAAGGATTGAAATATTCTGTTCAGGCGCTTTAAGGAGTAATTGCCTGTGTTCTTCTGCAAGCATTTTTGAAGGTATTATATCTGGCAAAATGATTCACAATCAACACATTTTATCCTCTGTGCCGCCTGCACAACTATCCCAGCCACTCCTTAAATTTAGTGACTTTGTCGCGGCTGACAAAGATCTCTTTGTCGGATGGTGGCATGAGTTCGAGTTTCAGCCTGCCTTTGGGATAAATATGAATGTTCTTTACCGAACCTATTTTAACCAGAAACTGCCGGTTAATCCGGAAAAACTCTTTGGGATTTAACATGGATGTAAGTTCATCAAGGCTGAAATCGACGGGATACTGGTGATTATCATTCACAACCATAAAAGTGATGCCCGCCTCAGAATAAAACCATGATATCTCTGAAACGCCGTAACTTTTAATTTTCTGTCCGACGGTTATCGAGAACCGCTCCTTGTATTTTTCCTCATTGCCGCCTGCAAACATCCTGAACAACGACTCAATGTCGGGTTGAGCATTCGGGCGGCTGAACTCTCTGAATTTATCGAGACTACGGGCCAGCTCCTCCTGAACAATGGGTTTGAGCAGATAATCTATGCTGCGGAGCTTAAACGCCCTGATCGCATACTCGTCATAGGCTGTGGTAAAGATGACCGGTGCATCCACTTTTACTTTCTCAAAGATGGCAAAACTCAGGTCATCTTCAAGATGAATATCCAGAAAGATCAGATCCGGACTAGGGTGGTTCCGGAACCATTCCACTGAATCCTCCACCGATTCGAGTTTAGCTATTACTTCAACCGAACCGTCACAATCCCTGATCATACCCTCAAGCCTTCGGGCGGCCAGTTCTTCGTCTTCGATGATTACAACTTTCATAAATGGTGCATTTTTAGAGTTTCGGGGTATTACTTTTATTTTAGGTCCTTAATTCGGTTAGAATATCAAAGCAATGGAATTCTCACCACAAACTTATTATCTTCTTCTCCGGAGTACATTTTACGATCTGTAAAAAAAGCATACCGGCTGGCAATGTTGTTCAGACCTACACCGGTCGACTGCACATAAGCCTCTCTGATCTGAAGATTATTCTCTACCACCAGGTAATCGCCCTCGCTGAAGATATCTACCAGCAACGGCTGCTTCTTCGAGAAAGTATTGTGCTTGATGGCATTCTCTATCAGCAGCTGTAAAGCCAGCGGAACCACCCTTTGCTGCAGTTTTTCATCCTCCAGGTTGACATTGACTTTCATCTTACCTGAAAACCTGATATCGAGTAAAAATGTATAAGCTTTTAAAAAATCCAGTTCAGTTTCCAGGGTCACAAGATCCTTATCCTTATTCTCAAGCACATAACGATACACCATCGACAAGCGCAGCGTAAACTGCTCGGCCAGGTCAGGCTCCAGCTTTATCAGCGAAGTAAGTACATTCAGGCTGTTAAACAGAAAATGCGGGTTTACCTGACTTCTGAGTGTTTCAAACTGCGACTGCAGGTTCTCTTTCTGTAGCCGGAGCAACTCGTTTTTTCGCGTCTCCAGCTCAAGTGAATAGGACTGAACTTTAATTCTTGACTCGGAATAGCTCTTTTCAAGCACAGTAACATACTTTTCAAGCTCTGCTTCAAGCTTTTTCTGCTCCGTAATATCCTGTACCAGCGAAGCCAGGCCGATTACATTGCCTGATTCATTTTTCAGCGGTGTGTTGTACCAGTTGCAGATGATGGTGTGTCCCTCCTTTGTAAGATTTTCGTTGGTACTTCGTTGCCCGCCCGATTGCTGCAATATTTCCTTTGAAAGACTCTGAATCTCCTCCATGATATGCTCCGGAACAATCAGGTTGAAGGCATGTTCGCCCAATACTTCCTCTTTTGAATATCCAAAAATCTTTTCTGCCGCAGGATTCCAGTCAGTCACCTCCATCTTTTCATTCCACTCGATATAAGCAAGCGGGGTTTCCTTAAAGTGAAGGGTTAACCTTTCATTCACCCTTCTTAATTCTTCTTCCGACCGTTTACGTTGCGTAATATCATGAACGATCGCAATAATGAACGGTTTACCCTCCATTTCAAAATAGCTGGCCGATATTTCCACCAGGACAGTCTGGCCGTCTTTGCGGCGCGATCTGCGCATCGGTACGAAATGAAAGCGGTTGAGCCGGTCGAGAATTTTAATGGTATCGTCAGGTTCCGAGGCAAGCTGATCGATGTGCAACTGCAGCAACTCTTCGGTTGAATATCCGTAAATACGGACTGCAGACTGGTTTACGTCAACAATCCTGCCGCTTTCCTTATCAATCAGAAAAATGGCGTCTCCCGCTGTGTTAAAGATACTCCGGTACCTGGCTTCACTTTCGCGGAGCAATTCTTCCGCCTTCCGCCGGTCGCTGATGTCCATATGCGAACCTGCCATGCGGTAAGCCTTTCCGTTGTCATGTCGCAGACAAACGCCCCTGGCCAGAATCCACCGATACTCTCCTGAACTATGCAACAGACGGTATTCCGGATTATATACCGGCACTTTGCCTTCGATAAAATCCCGGTTGGCTTTCAGCACCCTGTCCCTGTCGTCCGGGTGAATGCGGTTTTCCCATTCTGAAAGCTCATTTTGCATTTCATCCGGTTCAAGGCCCAGAATAGCTTTGTAATGATTTGAGAAATAAACCTTCCCTGATTCGAGATTCCAGTCGAAGATGCCTTCGTTTACCCCTTCAACGGCAAGTGCATAGCGTTGTTCACTTTCAATCAGTGCCTGCTGGGCGGCTTTCCGCTCGGTGATATCACGGATATAAGTCTGGGTGGCTATCCGGCCATTGTACGTGATGATGCCATTGTTGAACTCGACAGGCTTAAGTGTTCCGTCCTTCTGAACCAGCACTGACTCATATATCGGCGGAACCGCCTCTCCCTGCTGTCTTCGCCGGTAAATATCGATAATCTTCCTGCGCTCATGTTCCGCAATATATGTAACAAAAGGCGTATTTAATATCTCGTCTACTTCATAACCAAGGATATTGGCCATCATCTGATTGATAAATTTCACCTCCCCATCCTGAAGTATCACTATGCCATCGTTGGCCCTTTCGATCAGTGAGCGGTATTTTTCCTCACTCTCCCGCAACTTTCTGGCAGCTTCCACCTGGCTTGAAACATCGCGCATGATAACATACGATGCCGGGCGGCCTTCGTATTCGATGGTACTGCTGTTGAACTCAAGGTTGACCCTCCTGCCCGATTTCGAGATTCCGATGGTAGTATAAATTGATGGCACATTTTCACCTGCCATCCTTCGCTTATGAAGTTTTGTAAGGGCTTCCTGCTCTTCAGGCGCAATCAGTTCAGAAAAGTTTTTTCCAATAAGCTCCTGCGCTGTGTATTCGGTAATTTCACAGAAAGCGGGATTTACATATTTGAAAACACCGTCCTGAGTGATGAATATGCCGTCCTTTGCCTGACTGACCAGGTTCCTGTATTTTTCCTCTGATTCGCGCAAAGCCACCTCAGCCTTTCGCCTGGCATTGATGTTTCTGGAAACGCCGAGCATCTCAACCAGTTCCCCGTTTTCGTCGGTTATTAAGGTTGCGGCAACTTCTATCCATACAGTAGATCCGTCGCGGCAGGTTTGCTCCAATTCTCCGACTGAAAAAGAAATATCATCATTGCCTTTCCTAAAGTCACCCGCTACCTTATCAAGCAATTTATTCACCTTTTCAGCACTTTCTCCGGTAAATGAATCCTCCAGACGCATCCGCATCACTTCTTCGGCCGTATAGCCCCGCAACTTTTCAACGGAGGGGCTTATCCAGGTGAACTGCCGCCGCCTGAGGTCGAGCGTCCATACTACATCCTGCATGTTTTCTGTCAGAATCCGGTACCTGTTATCACTGATTCTGAGGGCTGTTGAACAGGCATAATTCGCAGCCGCACCCCGGTTGTTCACGAATGCAATCACAACACCGGTGGCCAGCGCACCGATCAGGTAAATACCAGACCCCAAAAGGACCGGATAGGCCGGGAGACTACCCCCGATCAGCCATAAACCGGCAACATAAATCAGCAGAAACAAAACCGCATGAAGAATCAGTCTCAGGTATCTGAAGGGCACGAATGACAGCCATACAATCACTACAAGGGCTATTCCTCCCCATAGATACGAATCGAAACCTCCGCTAAGCGATGAAATAAGCGTAGCACTTAATGTCCATATATAAAATGAAGAAAAGGTCAGCCACTTCACCTTATGAAGATATGGAGTGTAGAGTGCGAAAAACAAATTGAAGATCAACAGCAACGCGGTGCCTGACCTTACCAGAAACAGGGCATTCCCTGCAGGTGTTTTGTTGATGTGATCGAGCAGCACGCCCAATACCAGTACAAATATGGCAGCTATTGTAATGGTAATCAGCACGCTTCTTATCCTGAGCTCACGAAACCTGATAAAATCCCTGTCCTCGTTGATGGCTTCAAGGTCGCGGATTATCTTCAGTATTGGATTCAGAATCATGATATGCGCAGGTTAAAACCAAAAATCAAATATCGTAAAACATTTTGAACCATCTGACCACCCGGAAAGGATTCACGAAACATTTGTCAGATTTCAGTCTGGGAAACGGCGGGGGTTTTCGTTCGCATATCCGGCATTGAACACATATTCAATTGATTTAAAGATCAATGCATCTTGTCTGCAAACGGCTTTATCTCTGATTTACTGACCTGGCCGGGTTTTCGGAAAGTCAGACAATAGAGCATGGAATCAAAGAAATACCTGACCTCAATGTTCCGCATCCCGTTTGGTAAAAGTTTAACCGGAGCCGACTGCTCTTCATCAGTCCGGACAACGGATGCAGGCGAAAACGGATTTTTATGATAAGCCTTTACCTGTGAGACTTCATTATCATCAACAATCATTACCTGACCGCCCGGCTTCGTTACCCTGATCATTTCATGGATAGCCCGCTGGCTGTCGTTGAACAGACTGATACCCCCTACATGGAAAACCACATCGAAAGAATGCTCTGCAAAAGGAAGGTGCTCCGCTTCGCCCTGAAAGAGTCCAGCAGGGATATTCCAATTACGCAAATGCCTTTTGGCCATGGTCAGCATCCCGAATGAGATATCCAGGCCTGTGTACGAGGCATTCCGGGGAAGATAAAGCAGGTTATCGGCGGAGCCCACTCCTACCTCCAGTACTTTGTCACCCGGCTTCACCTGGAGTTGTTCCAGATACTTCATCTTAATCTTCTTCTCAGAGCTGCCCCTGAGCCAGTTATAAAAGACTGATGATACACGGTAAAACCTGCTTATACGGTCATAGAAACGCGAGTACTTCAGGTTGTTCCCGCTCATCTGCTCCTCAGGAAGGAATACGGGAATTCCGTTATTAATATAATACTTTTCGTCATTTACTGGATTGAACCAATATCCCCTTCCAAGGCTGAGCGGATAGTGATTGAACGGATCAACCAGTTCGGGCAGGAATACAGGCTGCATCATATTAAAAAATCAGGCGACTAAAGCAGTACAAATATAGCTGTTCGATCCTGCAGATTCAAATGTTACCGTTGAAAAACCCGCATCCCTGAGCAGATTGGAGACAGTATTAAACTGATAGATGCAGTTGGGGTAACCCTCGGCATAGGATGACAAAAGATTATCAGTCAAAGGATTGGGCTGTCTGAACCACTGATCGGCAAGCACCAGCCGGCCTCCGGGCTGAAGAACCCTTCGCAGTTCGCTAAGACACAGATTCGTATCCTGAAATGCGCTGAATGCATCAACACAGATAATAGCATCAAAAGAAGAAACTCCCCAGGGCAGCCTCTGCTCTTGTCCATTCCTGCCAAAGCCGGTTTCAATACTGATCAGGTTAAAGAGCCTTGGCAGATAACCGGTTTCCGAAGCATCAAACAGGTTGATATTGGCAAGCACTGAATCCCTGTGGCTGTCACCGGGGGTCAGTTCGAGCAAAACCCCGCTATCGTTCTTGCCGACGCGGCGCAACACCTGCCGGTAAAGCGTACTCCGCTTTTTTGCACAAATCCTGCTTTCAAAAGAATAGGTCTCATGATACCTGATCTCAGGTCTGGTAAGAATGTATTGCAGCATATCTGACAAAGTTTATATTTAAAATACACCAAGTTTGAGCAGTGCGCCGGCATGGAACCCATTCATCAGGTACTCACGGCCGGCATCCAGCCTGACAGCGGTTGTAAATCGGTAACTGACCATCAGGCCCAGACGCAGAAACCTCGACATGTTTATCTCCATTTCAACACCTGGCTCAAGAATCAGGAAAGGCGCGGCTTCTATGGCAAACCGCTCATTGTCGTATTCCCAGTCTTCCCAGTCGTAAATACTGCGATCTTCTGTTAAGGCAACCCCACCGGCTCCGAAAAGCATGGGAAATGACAGGTGAACCGGTAAATCCGGGGCAAATACAGGCTCCAGAAACAGTCCGCCATAACCGCCTTCAATGTAATAGCCCCCGGGTATGGTCTCTTTGCGGTCATAGTTTAAACCACCGATCATATCGGTGAAACCCGTGCCGGCTATCCCAATTGACATACTGTGGTTAATGCGTGCGGCAAGTCTCATCTGCCCGGCAAAGGCATTATGCCCCTTAAGGGCGGCATTACCCACCCCAAAAGAAATATAGCCGCCCAGGGCTGATGACTGTTCGCCAAAAATGGTCCTTGCCAAAGGACTTGCTTCAAAATCCTCTTGCTGGGCATACAAACGGGGAACAGAAATAATTAAAACTGCAAGTAAGGCGAGATGTATCGTTTTCATAATCGTTGTATTCAGGTTAACGAAGCAAAAGTAGACAGTCATATTGCCCGGAAAAACTATTTCCCGGTGAATCCCGTCAAACAGCCGGCAATCCGTTTATATCAGCACATGAACCGGAAAACAATTACGACTGTGCAACATACTATCCGCAACATAAATATGTTCAGGTTCTTTAGCACCTTCCAGGATAGTTTTGCTTAGTTTTGCCGAAAAAAGTCGTATTTTGAACCGGTTTATCGATATCAGCAGTTATCTTAACCGACCGGGATTTGCCTTCAGGTCGCTGCGGCACCGGAACTACCGTTATTATTTTTTCGGTCAGCTGATTTCCCTTCCGGGCACCTGGATCCAGAATATTGCACTGGGCTGGCTGGTTTACAGGCTGACTGATTCAGCGTTTATGCTCGGCGCTGTGGGTTTTGCCGGACAGATACCAGCCCTGCTGCTGACACCGCTTGCCGGCGTTTATGCAGACCGCACCAACCGGCGTCAAATCCTGATTGCTACACAGTCTGTTTCCATGTTGGTTGCCTTTACTGTCTCCATACTGATTTTTTCCGGCGCCGTTGAAATTTGGCATATCCTTGCTGCAGCCATACTGAACGGAATTTCCATCGCATTTGACACCCCTTACAGGCATGCGTTCCTGGTGGAGATGGTTACCGAAAAGAAAGACTTGCCCAATGCCATAGCCCTGAATTCCACCCTGTTCAATACGGCGCGCTTCATCGGCCCTCCGCTGGGCGGACTGCTGATCGCCCTGGGGGGCGAAGGACTCTGCTTCCTGGTCAACGGGTTCAGCTTTCTGGCGGTTATTGGAACTTTAGTGGCCATGAATGTTAAGGCCACTGAGATCACTGCTTCCGGTAAATCCATTTTCAGTGATCTTCTCTCCGGTTTCAATTACGCATGGGGGAACCGCCCGATCAGGGTGCTGCTGCTGATGGTGATCACCACCAGTTTTACAGGCCTGCCCTATCAGGTATTTATGCCGGTTTTTGCGCGGGAGGTTTTAGGCGGCGACGCCCAGACACTCGGGTTCCTGACCGGAGCCATAGGAGCCGGTGCGCTGATTGGTGCATTCTTTCTGGCTTCACGCAAGGGATTGTCGGAAATACCCCGGATTGTATTTGTTTCAGCTACCATGTTCGGCATTGGCCTTGCAGCATTCTCGCATTCAACCAGCTTCTGGCTGTCCATGGGTTTGCTGCTGATCGCCGGATTTGGCATGGTCGTGGAATTCGCTTCCAGCAACACGCTGCTACAAACAATGGTTGATGACCGTATGCGGGGCCGGATTGTAGCCCTGTACAGCATGTCATTTATGGGAATCACCCCGCTGGGCAGCCTTACCCTGGGCTCGGTGGCCGAAACTGCAGGAGTGCAGAATACCCTGCTGATTTCAGGGTTGTTTTGTCTTCTGGCCTCATTGTTTTTTCTGAGAAAAATCCCGCTGATCAGAAATGCGATGAAAAATGCGGGACTCTGAAACCTTATCCGTTATTCAAACAAAAAACCGGAAAGGTTAGTAACCCCTCCGGCTCTGATCAATCTGTCACCTTTGCTTACCGCGAAACAATAAACCTGGTGGTGATATCCTTGTTGCTGCCACGCAGACGAATAAAATACAAGCCTGAAGGCAGGTTGCTGATGTCGATTCCGGCTTCGCCGCGCGAAGTTCCGAAGTTGTTGACCGACATCACAACATTACCTACTACACTGATAACTTCAGCACGCTCAATTCCGGTAACATCACTGATGTAAAGGGTGCTGTTTGCGGGATTGGGATATATGTTGTGTTTCACAACTTCATTTACCGTAACACCAACGTTGAGCAGGGTTGTAAAGTTACGGGTCAACGGCAAGGTGGCCACACCGGCCATATTCTCAACCGCGTTAGCCCTGAAATAATAACGCTGGTCGTACTTCAGGCCGGGATTCGGAACAACTGTAATCTGGGTTTTAGCCGCATTGATGGTAGCGGTAAATCCAACCGGTGCACCTGTAGCCGTTCCTTCACGGAAATTAATCACCTGGGCAACATTGCTGTTGGTAATGGCCTGTCCACCGATCATCCGGACCGCCTGGCTGTAATCAATAACAAAGGTTTGGTTCACAGGAACGTTGACTGCATTGTCATCAATATTGATGGAGGTTGTCGCGCCGATTTCGAGGGAATAATCCGAATGATAAATACCCTTGTTTGAATTATCCTGAATAAAAATGGCCAGCATCAGGTCATCCATCTGCTCAACGTTAGTGGTTGACATATTGACAGTATGTTTCAGGTTGAGCGTTTCTCCCGATACCAGGTTGGCAGTTGTGCCATTGGCATCAGGTACCATTTTCATCATCACATGATGAAACTCGGTTTCACCATTGGTTGCTACATTCTGGGTGGTTACCTTTTCAACGATCGCCATATGAATCTTAACATTCGGATAATTTGCATAAGGGACAATATTGGCATCGATGATTACATTATTTCCCTGAATCTCGTGGGTTGATACGATATCCACATAAGTATAGGTGCCATAGGTGGCGCTGTATGCTGCATTAACAGCAGCCGCAGAAGTTCCTGTTTTCTTTCCGTCAACATACAGATCGGGAACGGCATTTACACCATAATACGTGCGACGGACACCGCCTTCCGCGGTATAATAGGGATCACCACTCCCGGGCCAGTTCATCTGATATTTAATCAGTGTAAGATTATCACCGTTTTGCTGAATAAAAGGATTAAACACACTGTTATTGAAAGATGCACAAGGGCCGCAGGTTGAACTGGTAAACTCTTCGAATAAGGGGCGGTAAGGAATAAGCGCTGTCGGGATGGAGATTGACTTTACCATGGTGTCATTGGCGGTGTTCAGATCATCGCCGAGTCCGTTGATGTTGGCAACCCAGACCTTCAGATCATAAACTCCTGTTGGCAGAATCAGCGAATCGGCACATTCAAAATTGTACAGCCCGCCGGTGGTAACATTCAGGCCTGAAAATTCAGTGGTAAAGATTTCCCCTTCATTGGCCTGCCAGCTAACCTCAGCAGAGGTAATGGCCTCCTGTCCAAGGTTTGCGAAAGCGCCCTTTACGGCTTTGTTTCCTACAAACAATGCAGGCACATCAATCATCGACATCGCGGCATCGCGCTCCAGGGGCACCAGCACTTCCACGTCATCAATGTACCAGTCTTTCATATTGGCGCTTGAGCCGTTCACATAAATGCTGAACTGGAAACTTGCAGCTCCCACATTGGCATTGTTCACAACAATCGTCAGCGTTTGGGCCGGAATGTCGTTGGTAGCAGCAACTGACCAAACATTGTTCCAGGCTCCGTTATTAGAGCGGGTATCAACTCCGAGGGTAATAGGACTTGTATTGCCATCGGTGTGATCAAACATGTGCTTCAGCCTGATAACTACCATTGAATGTCCGGTGGTGTTGATCTGAGGCGCAATGATACGCTGGGTTCCGGTAAATGAAGGAGTCCCCTTTACACGCATCTCAGGCGCAGTGCCACTGGCATTGTTTGTCTGGGACGATGCCCAGTTCTGCATATTCCCGAAAACCATCCATCCGGCAGGAGGAAAAGTCGTCCCGCTGAAGTGCTCCTCGAACAATACCTGGGCAGAAAGAAAAGCTGACAGGAAAATCCCGGCCAACAATAGTAATGATTTTTTCATAGTGTGTTGATTTTGTTTGATTTAATAAAACAAGACAAGCTTCCTCTTCAAGGTTCTAAATATATACATTATTGTTTTTAAAAAACATTAAAATCAATAAAAAGCCCGAAGATTTTTGCAGTTGCAGACTTTTTCACATCAGTTAAGAACAACGAGCCGCAATGCCTGATTTCCTTTCTCAGCCCTGATCCGGATCAGATAAAAACCTTGCTTCACAGATTGCATTGTCAACCTTGCCAGATCACTGCCGGAAGCGGGTACTGAATACTTCCGGATTTCCTTTCCCGAAAGGTCTGTAAGGGTGATATCGTAAATACGGCCGCAGGCAGCCAATCCTGAAATCTCAGTATACTCACCTGCCGGATTCGGGAAAGCCCTTAAAGCAGATGCGTCAGCAACTGCAGTGCCTGTAGTTGTTTCAGTAATAAAATGAGTTACACAGGTATGCGTGGCCATTCCGCTGTAATTCTCAAGGGGCAGAACAGTCAGCGTGTATTGAGCGCCTCCTGATAGTGGCGCAGCAGGTGTCAGGGTCACAACGGTCTTGTCTTCACTGACTTCAGCGGTGAATTCAACCGGAGTTTTTGAATTATCTGTCCGCTCAAGGGATAACACGGTCGATGCATTTGCAGCGGTAAGTTCTTCCCCGCCCGACAATCTCACCGGCTGACTGAATGTAACGGTGAGTGGTTCATCAACCTGCACGCCAACAGTGCTATTGGCCGGATCTGTAGCAATCAGCGCACCTGTCAGCGTAGCATATTCAGCCTGGAACACTTCCTTTGTAACATTGTCCTGAAGGAAAATAGCTACAAACAGGTCTTCCGTTTCTTCCACATTCGTGCCGCTCATATCGACCAGGTGATTGATCTGAACCGGCACCCCCGTTTGTAATGTCGTCAGACTGCCGTTGCCATCGGGTAATAAACGCATCATTACATGGTGAAATTCAGTTTCACCATTGGTGCGTTTATTTTCTGTGGTAATGCCTTCAAAAATCACTACATGAAGGGTAGCATTGTCAATGTCTGTATAACTGGTAATTTCAGCATTGATACCCACCTCTGCTCCGGTAATGGTATATTGCCCTGAAATAGCGACAAATGCAGGTTTCGCGATGGAATTGTTAAAAGCGGTATTCACACCCGGCGATGAAGTGGCTACATTCTTTCCATCAACAAACAGCATGGGTACAGCATTTACTCCGTAGTAATTGCGACGGCTACCTCCTTCTGCTGTGTAGTAAGGGTCCCCCGAGCCGGGCCAGTTCATCTGGTATTTCACCAGCACGATTTCTTCGCCATGCTGATTTACGAATGGATTCAGCACGCTGTTATTAAACGAAGCACAAGGACCACAGGTACTGCTGGTAAATTCCTCGAAGAATGGTTTTCTGGGAAGAGTCTGGGTAGGAATCCTGATAATTTTTGCCAGTGTATCATTGGCTGCAACATCGTCGGAGCCTGTAGAGCCGTTGACTTCGCTCACCCAGATCCTCAGATTATAGATACCAGCACTCATTTCAAGCTGATCGGTAAATGTATGGGAGATCGTCTGGCCCAACGCCACATTTAGTGAACCAAGCGAAGCAGTATGGACTTCGAGGTCGTCAACCTGCCAGTTTAACTTCAGGCTCGTCAGCGGTGACAAACCCAGGTTGGTGACCGTAGTGGCGACATCCATGGGACCGGTAAAATAAGTCGGCACATTGATGTGTGTAACGGCAGCATCGGTATTGGCAGGAATAACCAGGCTGATGTCGTCAATAAACCAGTCGTTGAGGTTATAACTGCTTCCGCTGAAATAGATGCAAAACTGAAAATCGGTGCTGTTGACATTGGCATCTTCCATCACTACTGAAACCTGCTCCGCGCTCACGCTGGCACTGATGGTCCTCGACCAGGCCACAGCCCAGGCACCATTGTTCGAACGGGTGGCAACGCCGATCTGGTAACTGCCGCTGTAATGATCGATCATCTGCCTGAATTGCAGGAGCACCTTTGTGCTGCCGGCAAGATCGAGTGAAGGTGAAATCAAACGTGTTGTGGTATTAAACTGAGGAGACCATGACATTTGCCCTTCCGGAGCCGAACCACCGGCGTTGGGGGTGGAACTTACCGACCAGTTGGATGCCTGGGCATCTATGGACCAGCCTTGCGGAGGCATTTCCCCTGCTGAAAAGTCCTCAAACAACACCTGCTGGGCCATCAATCCTGCAGTCATTATAAACAATGTCGCAAACAATAATACTTTCTTCATAACACGTTGTTTTACTTTTGGTTAAAAATATTTTCAATGACTATCAGCCGGTTTTTTATGCTAGTCTTTAACTATCATTATAAGTACCTGACTGATTTTGTTATCAGGGCCAAAAATAAATTAATTCTAAATAAATATTCAAATTAGAGCAGAAGATTATAATTTTTTTTATCAACATGAAAATTGATCAGCCTCCGGCTGGTATTTAGAAATATTCTAAATTAGCAGACTCAAAGCAGCATCATGAAACCTGTATATACTGATATTACTTTGCCCGTGAGCGGTATGAGTTGCACCGCCTGCGCAGCCAGTGTGGAGAGTATGCTGACTTCACTCAACGGCGTATTCTCCGCTTCGGTAAACTATGCCACTTCTACTGTTAAAATCCGGTTTAACCCTTTACAGGTCAGCCTTGATCAGTTTCAGGCGGCCCTTAAACCCATTGGCTATGACCTGGTAATCTCCGGCAAGGATGAGGATGATGCATTTGAACAACTGGAACTTATACGGCATAATACGCTCAGGCGCAGGCTCGTTACAGCCGCAGTTTTTTCGCTGCCGGTATTTGTTATTTCAATGCTATGGCATCATCCATCAGCAACGGTACAGTGGTTATTGCTTGCGCTCAGCCTTCCGGTTATATTTTATTCGGGGCAGGGTTTTTATCTGAATGCATTCAGGCTCGGGGTGCGGAGGAAGACCAATATGGATACCCTGGTGGCCATTGGAACGTCAGCAGCTTTTTTGCTGAGTCTGGTCAACACCATTTTTCCTGATTTTATTCCGGGTGACGGCATCAACGCCTATGTCTATTACGAGTCAGCAGTGGTTATCATCACGTTGATTCTGTTGGGCCGGTTCCTTGAAGAAAGAAGCCGGGGAAAAGCTTCGGCGGCCATCAGCCGGCTGATGCATCTTCAGCCGCAGACTGCCATTCGTCTGAAAGATAACGTTCAGGAAGAAGTGGCCATCAGGCATCTTCTGCCGGGCGATACCGTGCTTGTCAGGCCGGGCGCGGTAATTCCCGTTGACGGCATCGTTGTTTCGGGAGGTTCCTGGATTGAGGAGAGTATGATGAGCGGAGAGCCTGTCCCTGTTTTCCGGAAAACCGGCGATCAGGTGCTGGCCGGAACGATAAACAAAGACAGTGTGCTTCAGGTTACCACGCTTAAAACCGGTAAAGAAACAACCCTTTCACGCATCATCGCCATGGTTGACGAAGCGCAGAACTCTAAGCCGCCGGTTCAGTTGCTGGTAGATAAAATATCCGCCGTTTTTGTCCCTGCAGTCATCCTTATCAGCATAGCCACTTTCATAGTCTGGGCCCTGATCATTCCGGATCAGCCGCTTACCTATGCCATTGTAACTTCCATCAGTGTGCTGATCATCGCCTGTCCCTGCGCGCTGGGCCTGGCCACGCCTACAGCGCTGATTGCTGCAATCGGTCATGGCGCAGGAAAAGGAATTCTATTCAGGGATGCCCGGAGTATTGAAACGGCCGGGAAGACCGATATACTGGTAATTGACAAAACCGGAACACTTACCAAAGGGAAGCCTGAGCTGATTCAGGTTCTTTATCCCGGAAACGGCCTGCCGGATCAGATCAACGGCATCTTCTCGGCCCTCACTTCCTTATCTGCCCATCCCTTGTCGTCAGCTGTTGCAAGAGGAATTTCAACGGAATCAACCGTCATTCCTGAGGTTGAAGATTTTACCGACCTTCCCGGCAAGGGCATTACCGGCAAAGTAGGGAACAAACGCTATTTTGCCGGCAGCCCGGCAGTCTTACAAGAAGCAGGCATCGTTGCGGATGAAGAGGTTCTGACCATTCTCAGCGATTATGAAAAACAGGCCGCCTCCCTGGTTTTATTAACGGATTCAACTGAAGTACTCGCCATTGCCGCCCTCAGCGACACCCTTCGCGATGACGCCGTTCAGGCGGTTGAGGCGCTCCGCAACGCCGGAATCGAGCCTTATATGGTTACCGGTGACAACCAGGCCAGCGCCGCACACATCGCCCGTTTGGCCGGGATCAGCAGGTTCAGGGCTGCGGCATCGCCTGAAGAAAAAGCGGCAATCGTCAGTGAACTGCAGGCCAATGGTCAAAGGGTGGCCGTAGCCGGAGACGGCATCAATGATACGATTGCGCTGGCCCGGGCCGATGCAGGCATTGCCATGGGTGGCGGAACGGACGCCAGCCGCGAGGCCGCAGGCATCTCACTCACCGGGCATCACCTGATGCAGGTTGCCGAAACCATCCTGCTCTCCCGCAAAACAAATAAGATCATCAAAGAAAACCTTTTCTGGGCTTTCGGATACAATGTGATCGCGATACCGCTGGCAGCAGGGCTGCTTTTCCCCTTTACGGGATTACTGCTCAATCCCATGATTGCAAGCGCCGCCATGGCGTTCAGTTCTGTATCTGTAGTACTCAACAGCCTGAGACTCAGATAATAAAATTTTAATTCATTAAAAATCAATTGATTAATCAGGATCACAGAAATATTACTCCTGCAGCACCCATGGCTAACAATCAGCATAACCATACGCCGGACCCGCAGAAGAACATCGCGGTTGCTTTTGCCCTGAATGCCTCCTTCACAATTATCGAGATCATAGGCGGTATCCTGACAAACTCTGTGGCTATTCTCTCAGATGCGGTGCATGATCTGGGCGATACCTTTTCGCTTGGCCTCGCATGGTACACCGAACGCATCGCCCGCCGCAAGCCCGACAGCCGCTACACATACGGATACAAGCGGTTTCCGGTGCTGGCGGCCCTGGTAAATGCCGTTTTTCTGCTGGGTGCCTCCATATTTGTGCTGAGCCGCGCCATACCACTGATCCTGAATCCTGAACCGGTTCATGCAGAGGGCATGATCTGGCTGGCCATACTCGGGATTATATTTAATGGCGCAGCAGTCCTGAAACTGAACAAGGGGGATTCAATCAACCAGAAGGTAGTGCGGTTGCACCTGCTCGAAGATACCCTGGGCTGGGCCGCCGTGCTGATCGGGGCTGTTGTAATCCGGTTTACCGGTCTGCTCTGGCTCGACCCGCTGATGGGCGTAATGATTGCCTTGTTTATCATTTATAATGCACTGAAAAACCTCCGGGAAGCGCTGCGCATTTTCCTTCAGGCCTCTCCTGCCGACAGCGACATTCCCGGCCTGGAAGAAAAACTCACTAGAATTCCGGGAATTAGCGGAATACATGACATACGCACCTGGACCATCGACGGAAACACCCATGTTTATACCCTGCACGTGGTAGCTGAACGCGGTATCCCGGCCGAAGGTTATCCGGACCTGAAAAAAAAGGTGCGCGAAACGCTGAATGCTTCCGGATTTGAATTTGTGACCGTTGAAATAGACCGCTTTGATGAACACTGCGGCCTCAACGATTGTTAACCTGAAAACTGACCTGAATGATCACACTGGAACTTAAGTCCAACATTAAGTGCAACGGTTGTATTGCCGCAGTTAAACCCGGCCTGGATGCCATTGAGGGATTGGCGCATTGGGCAGTAGACCTATCCGATCCCGACAGAAAACTGACCGCAGAAATTAATTCGGAAGAAGTAAAGGAGACGCTTATTAAAACGCTGGAAAAAGCAGGCTATAAAGCATGGTAACAAACGGGGCCACCTGATTGATTGCCCCGGGGAAAAAATTTACAGTCTTTCGGCGACCTTGTCCCAGTTAACGATATTCCAGAAGGCGCTGATATAATCAGGGCGCCGGTTTTGGAAATCCAGGTAGTAGGCGTGCTCCCATACATCGCAGGTGAACAGCGGCTTCAGGCCATCACGCAGTGGGTTGCCGGCATTGGAAGTCTGCACGACCTTCAGTGCCCCTTCCTGATCTTCAACGAGCCAGGCCCATCCTGAACCGAAAAGTTTGGCCGCAGCATCGGCAAAAACCGCTTTGAAATTCTCAAACGTGCCGAATGAGGCGTTGATTTTCTCAAGCAGTTTGCCGGCGGGTGTACCGCCTTTTCCGCCAAGGCCTTCCCAGTAGAAAGTGTGATTCCAGACCTGCGCGCCGTTGTTGAAAATACCGCCATCCGATTCGCGGATAATCTCCTCCAGGGTGGAATTTTCGAAGCGGGTACCCACGATCAGGTTATTCAGGTTGTTCACATAAGCCTGGTGGTGCTTCCCGTGATGGAAACTGATTGTTTTTGCGCTGATAACAGGCTCAAGGGCTTCCGGTGCATAAGGAAGCGGAGGTAATTCAAATTTCATGACGATAAAATTATTTGGTGATTAATGTTTTGCTCCTTTCATTAAACAAATATACACAATAGATCCGGGCAACCCAAATCAACCGGCAGAAATATCATAGCACAACCCCATAAAGATACACCCAAGAAAAAAGCCCGGCGAGCAGTTTCACTGGGCCTCTGTAATCTGTATCCTCCTCCTAATCCATCATCAAAAAACCAACTTCTGAACCGGGTTGAATTTCCCTGGGTGTGGTGCCATAACGGAACACACGCATGGGGTGCCGGCCGATCAGTTTAAGATTGCCATTGTCGTATTGAAGTGAAGTGGCTTCCCGCAGACCGGCGACGTACATGCGCGGGTTGGCGGCAATAAATTCTTCGATGCGCTGCTCCCGGGTCTCCCCTCCGTGCCCGGCAGGATGAGCATCCAGGTAATGGGGGTTGATCTGGAAAGGAATCAGTCCCATACAGTTGAAACTGTCGGGTTCAACGATGGGCATATCGTTGGTTGTACGCAGGGTGGGACATGCCACATTGGAGCCGGCGCTCCAGCCCATATACGGGACTCCTGACAGTACGCGGCCCCTGATGGCCTGCATGATGCCGGTACGCTGCATCTCCCTTACCAGGTGAAACGTATTACCTCCGCCAACGGCAATGGCTTCGGCTTCAACCACGGCACGGATAGGATCCTGCTCATGGTGGATGGAATAAATTTCATAACCAAGCTGCTGAAAAACAGCATCTACCTTAGCTTCATAATCGTTATAGGTAACGGTTACACCGGCATATGGAATAAATAAAATGCGCTTTACGCCGGTATCTTTCAGGAAGTTGCTGATATCCTGCCTGGGCCAGCCAAGATACTCCTCACCGGGATTGGTTGAGTTACTGATCAGTAAAAGTTTCATCGTTGGTCTTATTTATGATTTATCTGTTAGTTCTATTTAAGGATTCAGACAGGAACACCGGATTCCTGTATTTGAATTTTCAAACATAGTAAAAACCCCCGAAACTGCAAAATTATATCCCGGCAAGGCCATCCGGCTCACCGTGGACAGGTGGTTATGCTGCCCGGATTCAGTGGTTGAGTATATGAAAACGATACACCTCGGTAAAACGCCGGTACCATTTATTTCCACCCGTATAAACCTTCAGCATCAATTTAACATCTACCTGCCCGGTTTCCGAAAGGTCGCGCAGAGCCAGCCCTCTTCCGAGACTTTCAAGATGTGTTCGGGCCGCATCTGCAACCATCCCTGAACTGCGGAGTCTTTCGGTAAGCTGAAGCGCTTTGTCATAATGGCCGCGGGTAATGAAGTAGCCGGTTGCATAATCAATCAGCCGTAGCTCATCCGTCGCCATGGCCAGTTCGAACAACCCGGAGCTGACCAGTCCGAGGGTATCCAGACGGTAGTGTGTAAATAAAGCTTCCGCTTCGTTGAGTTTCCTGATACCCTCCGTATAATCTCCCTCCGCAATTTGCTGCAGGGCAGTTCTGTGCATTTCATTCCAGCGGACCGGATGCCGGTACTCTTCTGTCACCCGGTTAAGTCCCTGTGTATTGAGACCGCAATAGGAGCGGCTGTAAATCAGTTCCCGTGCTTCAAGAATCACGGCTGATGCCTGATCAAACCTGTTCTGCTGCAGCAAAGCCGACGCCTCCCCGACCAGGGATTCCAGTTCTCCGCGTATCCTGCTGCACAGCGACTCATCAGCCAGCCGTATCAGCTCATCCTGCTGCGCTTTCAGTGCCGGCAACTGCGTAATACCCATAATATCTGCCAACTGAGAAGCCTTTTGCGAATAGCCCAAAGCCTCTTCCGGTTCCCCGGCCCAGAGCTTCAGCCTTCCGGTGGAATAAAGTTCATTGAGGAATGGAACCACCCCACCCCTAACCAGTGAATCGAACATTGCAACATGCTCCAGCCCGGCATTGCGCGCGGTCAGAGCAGCTTCGGTCGTGTTCCGGATAAACTGTTCCTTGTTGCGATCAAGCTTATCCTGCCAGGCGGCTGCAAGCAGGGCATGGTAAGCCTGCCCGGCAATCGCACGCCGGAGGCTGTCCACCAGGGTCATATCCGGAAGGTAAACCGGATAACTGCGGGCAAAGCCCAGGGCGTCATCCAGCGACTGGCCCGCCAGGTGATAATTGCCCTTTTGCAGCAATGCCTTTGTCAATCCCAACATTTCGTCAAACCTGCCATCCACAGCCTTCTTCAGGGATGATGAATAAGCGGGTCCCGGCTCAATCCCCTGCCTTTGCGTGAATAGCTGACGGGCCTTGCCGAGTTCCGACAGGGCACCACCGTAATGTCCCTTTTGCAGTAAACCACCGGCATTAGCAATGTACATATCTGCCATCTGCTGATACAGGGAAGTTAATCCGGTAGCATCCCCGTCGTCAAGGCTGTATTTGAGTACATATTGTTCCGCTTCGGCCAGGTACTTTTCGGCTATCACAGGTAGATTGCTTTTCAGGGCTTTTTTCACCACACGGGTATAAGCCGCGGTCAGCCCGCTTCTGGCTTCTTTCAGCCTGCGGGCCAGGGTATCAGGCAATCCGGCTGCCGGATTTACCGAACAGAATTTCACGCCGGCCGAAAGCAGGTCCACCGCCTCGGCAAACCGGTCACCGGCAATCAGTTCATTTGATTTCAGCAGATAAGCGGAAATCATCTCGCGCGAAAGGCGACCCCAATCGGGATCAGGCAAGTTGCGTGAACCGGTATAGACTTCGGCCAGTTCCTTTAAACGGACAAGCTGCGAAGCGCTGATCCCGTTGGCAAAAAGCCGGTAGAAAAACGGCGAGCTGTAATAATCCACCTTTTGCGAAAGCCGCAAAGCATCTTCAAGCTGGCGCGCATAACCACTTCCCAGATTCTGGTATACATTGCCCGTACCGGGACCCTTCGCCCCTTGTTGCAGCAGATAAGCATTCAGTTCTCCGGCCTTGTAAGCTGCAATCCGCTGTTTTTCCGCCAGGCCCATGGGATCCTTTCCCGGCAGGATCAGCGAATGAACAGCTGAGGCCTCGCGCAACAGCCTGACGGTTTTACCGGCATACACGGAAATGGCAAATGCTCCGGCGACCGTGTGCCTGGTAACCCTTGCCGCCCGTATCCTTTTATCGAGCGTATCAGCCATGGCCGAAGCAGCTTCGTAGTCGCGTATATAAAACAACTCCTTTTCAGCCCGGGCATAGCTTTCCGCATCAAACCCGAAATGCATGAGTTCTGCTTTCACCAGGCATCCTTCACGCCAGAGGCTGTCGGGGATGGAAACAACTTCCCGCGGCAAACGCAGGGAGTCGGTGCGCAGCAGCATTTCATCAGATTGATGAATAACCCCGTTTACCGGATGCTCAAGTACAATCCTGCACTTCATTTGTGCCGGTATAAGCACAGGCGACAGGTCAAACCCGCGCATCTGCACATCGCCGCTGCATACGGAAGGATGGAATGTCAGCACTACATCAAGCATATTTCCCTGACCGTAGCGCACCTCAATGTCAGCGCGGTAAAAAAATGTAAAGGTTGTTTTTTCAGGAATTTTCCGGTGGGCAAGTGCCAGTTGGTTGATGATCTGATTGTTGTAACGGTTTGCATTCCCTGTGGCAGAAAAACCGAACTGCCAGGCGCCTTCCCTTCCGGCTGTGTAAATGGTCTGCCCGAAAAGCAATGGAGCCTGCATCAACAGCATAAGCAGAACGAAAAGGGTACGGAACATAGATAACAAAAAGCTGAATGCCCGGCAAAATTACCAATCTGCTCAACATGCCCGACATTTGCCGGCCTGCACGTAACCCGATTTTATCTGTTAATTATGTGAATTTTTCCGGGTCTGCATTTTCATCACAAACTTGCCGGTGAAGTAAGCTATCAGTGCAACAATCAGGATGTAATCCGGCAGGATTTCTTTAAAACCAAAATAATTTAACAGCAGAAACACAGCGGTAAACAGTACAATAACAAGGAGGTCGGCAAGGGGGAAGTTTTTCATGGCTTAAGTTTCAGGCAAATTTATAATTGTTTGGTAATTTTTTCAACCGGACTGTGCAAACTTTAAATAGCAGAATGCTGACTATTTTCTTCCCGCAAACAAAAACTGACAAATTATTTATGATTTGTTGCCTTACCCGATAATTTAACGTCCAGTTGCAGGCTGTAATTATTAATTAATCGTCCGCTAATTGCCTTTTGAATCTTGAAATGGCTTCCTCTACATGATTTAATTCAACTATCCACTCAGGCAAATCCTTGTTCAGCCATTCAATTCCTTGAATAATTTCGTCCTTATACAAATTTAACACATCTAAATTCCAGGTTATTGCCTCGTGATGAAAGACTCTGTTTCTCAATTTTCTGATACTGTTAAGTTTGGAACTCATTGTCTTTCTCTTTCTGATAGCTTTCGGGCAATAAGGAAATGCCAATCTCAGGTATTTCCATAAAGACATTTCAAATTTCACGTCAAACAATGATGTCCAGGACCCAAATGACAATTCCGAAATCAATTTTCCCGGAGTAATTTTCTTCTTTTCCGAGTAAATATTAGTCCTTGCCTGTGATATTCTGTCAATTTGAAATCTGGTCGCAATTCTGACAAAATCCTTATCATCATACCATTCCCGATTATTAAATCTTCTGGTCAATTGATAATCAATCGAATTTCTTAAACCAATTTCCAAAACAGCAAGCAACGGATAAAATGATTCTGATATCAATATGTTACTTTTATAATGTGATACCGCTTTCGGGAGGTCATTCCTGTGGTATTTCAGATAGGGTTCAAATCTTTCCTTCGAAATAATTCTTTCAATAATTTCAATATTATCCATAAATATATTATTTTTGTCAGGTAGTCCCGGATATTCCTCTCCCAGTTTTCTGCTGGTGATGAAGCCGGGTTTTTTGTTTTATATAGTCAAAGTTAATCTTAGTGCTCCGGTTTTTGATTCATTTCACTACTGTAAGCATCAAAACTTTTGTTTTTATCATCCGGTTTATCAGAAACCCAGATATAAGTATTTCCCATCAACACCCCTGTTTTCAGTTCCTGCAGTATCTGAGGTTCAATCATCCCCATCCACACCGGTAATCCTGAATTCGGTGCGGCGATTGGCAGCCCTTCCTTCAACTGTTTCATTGCCGGCAACAGGCTGCATGGCGCCATACCCTTTGTAAGTCAGGCGGTTTACACTGATGCCCTTAGTGGTAAGGTAGTCGTAAACCGCCTTTGCCCGACGCCGGCTCAGGTCAAGGTTATGTGCCTCGCTCCCGGTGCTGTCGGTATGGCCGCTGATTTCTACCGAAAGGGCGCGGTTTTGCTGAAGGAACTGCAGCAGGCGCTCAAGCTCAACCATGGATGCCGGCAGAAGCCTGGCGCTGTCCGTTTCAAAAAAGATGTTGCGCAGCACGGTAACTTCATCCTTCTGCAAAGGCTTCAGCAACACATCGCGCAGATAAGGTTCCTCAATCCCCGCTTTATCCCCGATAAAGAAATGAACGGAATAAAAAAGATAACCTTGTTTCTCCACATTCAGGGCATACATCCTGCCGGCGGGAATGGAAACAAGAAATTCACCGGTAACGGGATTTGAGCGCGATTTTACCACCTCTTTCCCGGTTTCCAGGTCGCTGAGGATAAAACCGGCGCCCAGCCTGCTTCCGCTGATGCTGTCGGTAACAATGCCTTTCATATAGGTGACAGCCAGGGGCCGGGCAGCTTCAGGTAACCTGAAACGGTAAATATCCTGCATGCCGGAGCCGCCTTCCATGGCTGAGGAAATGTATGCATACCGCCCCTGCTGGTCAACGACCAGGGTAACTTCATCGGCAGAGGTATTTACCGGGTACCCCAGATTTACCGGGGCTGACCAGTTGCCGGCTTCATCTTTACGGCTCATAAAAATATCGCCTTCGCCCATGCCGGGATGCCCTTTGGAGGAGAAATACAGGGTTTGTCCGTCGGGATGGATAAAAGGGCCACGCTCGGCCTCAGCGGTATTGATGACCGGTCCGGCATTCACGGCCTGGCTCCACCGGCCATCGGGCTGCAGCCATGAAATCCAGATATCGCTTCCGCCGTGGCCGCCCGGACGGTTGCTTACAAAGTAAAGGGTGCGTCCGTCGGGGGCAAAAGCCGGTTGCGATTCCCAGTATGAAGTATTGATCTCAGGGCCGGTGTTGCGCGGCTCGCTCCATCGGTCGCCTTCGCGCCGGCAAAAGTAAATATCGCAACTGCCGTAACCATCGGGCCTGCCACAGGCGGCAAAAAACAGGAACTGACCGTCGGGCGATATGCAGATGGCGCCCTCATCCCCTTCGGTATTTACCGGAGGGCCAAGTTCACGGGCAGGGCCCCATACTGAATCATTCACACGGGTGGATACAAAAAAATCCTCATCCCGCTTAATGCCTTTGGGATTTCTCCGGGTAAAATAGAGCTGCTCCCCGTCGGCGCTGATGTAGTTCACAAATTCATAGCCTCCGGTATTGATCTCCGGGCCAAGGTTCAGTGGCTCAAAGGGCACCGGATTGGCCAGCGCGTGCATCCGGAAACGGGCAGTTTTCATATTTTTCTCCGCCCGCGCCGCTTCAGCCGGCTTCACCGTGGGATAACGCAGATAGGTTTCGTAAGCAGTGATACAGTCCTTATACCGCCCTTCGGCAAACTGCAGATTGGCCAGTATGTAAAACGCAGGCGGGAAAAAATCCGGATTCAGCCGGATGGCCCTGGAGTAAGCCGTGATCGCATCGGGGCGGTTGCCTTTCAGGGCATGTATATCGCCAAGCAGCAGCCAGGCTTCAATAAACAGGGGGTCTGCCTTCAGCGCCTTCTCCGTCTCCTTCAGGGCATCCTCATATGCCGAAGCATGGTAGTATGCCAGGGCTTTCTGATGCATTTTCATCACCCTGCCGTCAGCCTCATGCTGGGCAAATGCCATGGCAGGATATAAAAACAAAAGAAGCAAAGCCAGATGTAACAACCCTGCACGCATCGGTTTCAGAATTTTCAGCTAAGATAATCCGAATAGATATAAAACGGAAATCCACCCGGGATTATTACCCGAACGGGACCCACCTATGCTGAGAAAAACAGGAATTTCAGGATGCGAAGCCGGAAGTTAACTATTTGAATGCGTCCGGAAGGGGATCTCCGGTATTCCCGGTCCAGGGGCGGGTAAATATTTTAAATAATCCGGCCGGACTCACCGCAGTTCTTTCCGATGAAATCACGGCTTCGTAATCCCTCAGGTAAGCAACCCCTTCCGTTTGTGTGCCGGTATGGCCCGAAAAGTCAATTCTCCGTTTGTTGCCGCCGAAGAAATCAGCATCCCGGAAATCGTACAAGAGCCAGATAAAGGGACTGTAATTTTTATATCCGCAAAGCATCACCTCTTTGCCTGAGGGTGAAATGTCGGCGCCGGTAATCAGGCCGTCGGCGTTGAACGAGGATTTCGGCCGGGCAATGTATTCTCCGGGCGTTTTGGGCAGGGCATACAGCCGCGTTTGCTGATCGGCCCAGTTTTTCGAGAACAGGTACAGGCTGTCGCCGGAAGCCAGCATGGCTTCACAATCGAAGTTGTTGCTGCGGTTGGCGATGTTGAAGTCCAACTGATCGCCGTAAGCAAAACGAATGATTTCCGCCTCCGCCTCACCGTTTTCAGCCCCGGTGATGGCGGCTTTGGAGACTTTATAAATTAAGAGGTCCTTGCGGTTACCGAGGTTATTTCCGAAATCTCCGATATAGATATAGTCCTGATCCTGGGTTATTTCCTCCCAATCTACATTGCGCGCGTTGGTGATTGTCAGCGTGGCGCGCACTTTTCCCCTGAGGGTATCCAGTTTGTAAAGCACCGGTTCTCCCCCGCTGTCGTTGTGCGTCCACAGAAAGCCATCCAGAAAGATCAGGCCGGAAGTTTCCTTCACGGTGGCCGGCAGCGACCTTACCAGGGTGGCTGGCATCAGAGAAACCGGCGGGTAAAGACAGGAACCGTCGTTCACCCCGGCAGCCGGGCTGTAGTTAAGCGCCTGCGGATCGGTGCAGCCGGGCGACTGGGCCCGTATGCCGGACAAGCCCGGTAAAATTACAATCACCGACACCCACAGGACATATTTTACGATATACATAATAATTCTGTTTTATAATAAGTTAATCCCGCCTGTTGTACAAACCGGAAATACCGCCTGGCCTGTTCAGAAAAAAACTCCTGACCGAAAATGACCAGCAACCATGCCAGCATTGCTTGAAACAGTGTATGGTCCCGGCAAATTTAATGAAAATACACTCCATTGCCCCGGGCAGTCTTTTCTGATATAATGATAAGACTATTTAGAATAATTCTGAATTTAAAAAAAATATCCATTTAACCGGATATTTATTATTTTAGCAGATTATAAGGGATTCAGGAGGTATAATTGTATAATTTTTTCTATTTGAAATAATTCAGGAATATGCAAATACGTAGAGAGAGAGAGAGAGAGAGAGAGAGAGAGGCTGAACACCGATGCTATTGTAATAAAGCCAGTCATAATGATGTCAGGTGTAGATACCTTGAATATAATTTTTCTACTGACAATAGTTTTCTTTCTCGCTTTCACAAACAACTACAACCTTTTACTAATAACCGCACAACCCGCTTTGGTATAGTATTGCCTTGTCCATGGCTTCGCCATTGCTGGGTTGTGCCTCCGTAGTTTTAAATATTCTCCGCTAAATGAATTCATACTGCTTTTTAATAACAATAAACCGGATTTGCACACAGACTTAATGAATTTTGCAAATCCTCATGTATTCACAATCATAATTATCAAACCAAATAAAATAAAACAATGAAAAAGATTTTGTTTATTATCCTGATACTATTAGTCAGGTACACCGTTTTTTCGCAAGCAACATGGGATATACGGGAAATTAACCCTGGTATCGAGCAGAGTCCTTTGCTTTCTCCAACAGGAATTATAAATTCATGGGATGGCGCCTTTATCAACCCCAATCTTAATCTCCGGATGCTGAACATACTTATTAACATTATTTATGATGTTACCCCTGGTCAGGATCCCTACACTGAAGTTTCAGGTAATAACATCGGATGGCCTCATATAAGTATTTCGCAGGCTGGAATTAACGTGCCCGGAACAATCCCAACATGGTTGGAAGATCTGTTTGATATACAGGAAGAAGACGAAAGTAATATTCATGGCATGTTTACAAAGAAGTATTACGAATCATCTTTTGGTAATCTGCATTTGATTGGTGATTTTATTGTTGTTAATATTCCACAATCTTATGTAATCGCTGGCGTACAAGGCTCAACCGGCACATTTGAGAAAGGCGACCTATTTAATCGAACAATAGATTATATTAATGAAAATGGTGGGTTAACAACCATTTTCGGGCATGATGATATTTCTGACTACAAACTACCTGGGGGAGATGAAGAAATACATTTCGGGAGTGTAATGTTTAGAAACTCAAAACCAGGTTATGGCACATATGAAGCGGAGATAGGTGGAATGTTTAGTTCAAGTAGCCCTATTTTATTTAGTGATGACAACACTTATGAAGTCAGGGCCGGATTGATTTTCTGCTCAGGCCCTTCTGAATCCTGGGTATTAAACCCGGTTAGTGTAATGAATCATGAGATGGGACATGCTTTGATTGCGCCAGACAACAATATGCATTACGGGGGTGGAAACGGATGGGATCACAACTCAGGCAGGGTTTTCCTTCAGATGATGGGAGGATATGGTTTGATGGGTCAAAGCAGTACAGGGCTTGTTTCGGCAAATGCTTTCGACAGGTGGTGGCTGCATTGGAAAAATCCGATATATAATACTACTGATTCATACATTGCCGCAAGCAACCAGGTATCGGATATTTCTGTTACAGATGGTAATAAAACTTTCATACTCAGAGATTTTGTTACAACTGGCGATGCAATCAGAATAAAGCTACCCTATGTAGATGAAGGTGCCAGGAATCAGTATATCTGGCTCGAACACCATAAAATAGGCACAAACGGAAAAATTGATTTTCTCACTTTTTCCAACACTGATGACTATTGCAGGCCACAAGGTAAGCCCGGCATTTATGCATATTATCAGGTTGGAAAAGATATCCTCACAGGAGAAAGCACCGTGATCAGGCCAAGCGGCCAATCTGACCACCTCAAGCCCATCTCGGCAGAAGGAAATTTTAATTATTCCGCGCCAAATCCTGCTTATAAAATTTTCCACTGTGTGGGGGATAAGGACATATTGCAACGTGCAAGAAAAAATGATCCAAACCCATTTATGGGGACAAATGATATCATGGCTCATTTGAATAATACCGGCAACAATCCGCTTACAGTGAATGATGCGTTCGGAGCATTTTCAAAGTACCATTATGTAAACGGACAATGGATTGATAATGATTCATTGCCATATCTGATGGATGAACGCGACCCTTTTCGGGGTGAGTGCTTTTTTAACCTCTCTACAAATCCTGCTCCGGTGCCAACCACAACATATTACAATGAAGTTTTCGGTGACGAAATTCAAAAAGCGGCTATAACGGATAATAACACAATTTATCTCAGTGGTCTCAGCATATTTATGGCACCACTCGCAAATGGTGATTACAAGGTTTCGATTGACTGGAACAGGAACACTGTTGAAAACGATGTAGTATGGACCGGGAAAATTGCGATGACAGACCGTTTGTATGTGAGCAACGGAAGTGTCGTTGAACTAAAGCAGAATTTAACCCCCTGCCAGGTTGACAAAGATCCGATTGCAAATCAATACGCGCCTGTTACAGAGTTTTTTTGCAAGGAAAACAGCCTGATGACATTTTCCGGCCAGAGCAAGATGGATGTTACAGAGAAAAGCAAAATTCATATTTTAAGCACAAGTGTAACAACATTCGAAGATTATGCAACACTTACCATAAAGACCGGAAGTGAGCTTATCGTTGAAAGTTGCGCGAATCTGGTATTGAGGGGACAGGCAAAACTGATTGTTGAGCCAGGAGGTATACTAACCGTAAAACCCGGTGCAAATATTTTTGTTGATAACGAAACCAATATTGATCTGAAATCCGGCTATGAAATAGGCATTGGAGGAATAGATATATTTGAAGATGAATTTTTAGGAATTCCTCCATCAAAAATCATCTCATCAAATACAACCTGGTCCAATGTAAATTACAATTTTTTAGACGACCTTTACATCGCCCCCGGTGCAACACTTACGCTTTCAAACACTGAATTAAGATTTTTCAGAACTGCAAAAGTTAAAGTAGCCAGAGGCGCTAAACTTGAGATGACAACCAATAGCAATTTAACAGCAACCTGTAATTCTGAACTTTGGGCAGGGGTCGAAGTGTGGGGAGATCCTTCACTTCCCCAAACTCCATCAACAAACCAGGGACATATTGTTATAAACAACAGTAAAATTGAACTTGCCCGTACCGGCATTTTACTTGATAAACCAATGAATCCCACCGACAATCCCGTCACTCCGGGTGTACCTTCCGGCAATGGGGGTGGAATCATTCAGGCAATAAACGCTTATTTCGTAAACAATTACATTGGGGTGAGTTTTTCGCCTTATGTAAATAACAATGCTAGCTATTTCACTAACTGTACTTTTTCAGCAAATGCTGCATTCCCCGAAACATTTACCGGTATCGACTGCCATGCAAATCTTAATGGTGTTGTTGGAATAGACTTCCTAAAGTGTACTTTCACAATTGAAACCGGAGTTAAAATCAATGCTGGAATCCGATCGTACAATTCTAACTTTCTGGTTGATGGTATCATGAGTAACCAGAAATATTTAAGAAGTGTATTTGAAAACCTGACACATGGTATTTATGCAACAGCTTCACTTTCTAACAGGAGTTTTAAAGTCAGAAATTCCGTTTTCAGAAAATGCAACAAGGGAATCTTCGCAAGTGGAGTGAATAATATCACAATTAAAGACAATTTTTTTGCACAACCATTATTATTCGGTAATCCCACAAATACCCGATCTGGAATTTATCTTGAATACTGCACCGGATATATGATCCAAAATGATACCATAAAGTCCACTACTAATCGTTTAAGAAGCGAAGTAGGTATGTATATCAAGAATTCAGGCCCTCATGAAAATCTGATATACAATAACGCAATTATTGACATGGATGATGCAATAATTGTTGAAGGGGAAAACCGGAATGGTGATTCAGAAGGCTTGTGTATTAAGTGTAATGTATTTCAGTACAATAAAAATGATGTCAGAATCCTACCCGGCGAAAATACCTGGATATTTAACCAGGGAATTAAAAAATACCAGGGCAGCCCGGCTGATGATCCTAAAGCTCCGGCGGGAAACATTTTTTCGAATCCCGCTGATTATTTCAACATCGACAATGAGCTGTGCAGACCGATTGAGTATTTCCACCATCCCGACAATAATCCTAATATCGTGATACGACCGGATAATGATAAAGTCAGAATCTTTAGAAAAACGGTTAGTTTAACTGAAAATGAAAACAATCAATTTGATCGACCTTCTGCTTGTCCTCCGATACCAATTCCTCAAGATTCAAAAGAAGAACTGCTTGCTGGTGTTTTATTAATGGATGGTCAAATTACCAATACTAAATCAGAACTTGAGTTACTTACTGATGATGGTGACACGCCTTTAACTGTAAATAACATTACTTCAAGCGCTCCTTTTGAAGCCTTATGGTTACACGATGAATTATTGGGCGCTTCGCCTTACCTGAGTGACACAGCTCTTGTAAAAGCAGCAGAAAAGGAAGAAGTACTGAACAGCGCCCTAATCAGGGATGTAATGGTTGCCAATCCTCATTCTGCCAAATCAAAAGAGGTAATTGAGGCGCTTGAGCAGCGAAACGAATCCTTGCCTGAAAGTATATGGACAGAAATCAATGCCGGTAGAAATCAGATCAGCGCCAGACAGGCGCTTGAAATCAACATTTCTGATCTTTCGGCAGAAAAATCCTTATCAAGAACCCTTTTGATGCAGGCTTATCAGGATGAAAACAAAACCGACAGTTTACGTTGGCTGCTGAATCAGATTCCAGATGCACTTTCTGCCTACAAATCTACCTGGACTTGGTTTGATGAAGGGAATACAGGGGTTGGCCTGACTGCAATTCAGAATATGGACTTATCATCGATACCTGAAAATCACCGGAGTTACAAAGACGGGTATGATCAACTTGCTGAAATTATAAATCAGCTTGCAACCGATACATCCTATATTTTGCAGAATGACACTTCTGCACTATTAACCCTTCAGAATCTTGTTTTAAACGACAATCCTGCCGGTATTACAGCCCGTAACCTGCTTACAGCTTATCGTTTAATGAATTATGAAGCGGTTATTCCGGTTCCTGACACCGCCCTGAAGTCAGCAATAGCATCATTTGATAATCCCCGGAAGGTAAAGGAAGATAAAACAGGTATCCATGTTTTCCCTAACCCTGCCAACGATTATGCCATTGTAAGTTACAACATGGAAGGAAGGTGTATTATGGAACTATTAAGCAAGGATGGGCGCGTAATAAGGTCGGAGAACCTGAAATCCGGCATCAACCAGCACCTTATTCGTACTGAAGGTTTGCCTTCAGGCGTCTATACTTTAATCCTAAAAGGTGGCAATAAAGTATTATCCACCAAGTTGGTCATCAGGTAGTTTTCTTAAACCGGCAAACCTGCAGGCCCAGAGCTGCCTGCAGGTTTGTTTAAAAATTAATATAATGAAAATCAAGTCTTTCATATTTTTTTCTTATTTTATTTTATTACCGTTTTTAGTTATTTCCCAAACGTGGCCTAAGATATACATCAATCCCGGTACACATACATCAGGTAAAGTGGCTTATGAATCATACGATAATGGCATAATTTTACTTGCAGAAAATCTTGGTCAATATGGCCTGCGAACTTCAGGCTGGCTGATAAAGACTGATATCAATGGCAATGTACTGTGGGACAGAGTAATTGGAAGACAGGAACAATATTTATCCTTGACAAATAATATGGAAGCTACCAGCGATTCAGGAGTAGTTATAGCGATGTCAACACGGTTTTTTGAACAAGATCCATTTGGTTTTTATAATGATCCGGTTTTTATTAAGCTGAATAAATGTGGGCAGTTGGATTGGTGTACACTTATTAGCTTGTTGGGTACTGGTAATTCCGGAACTGATGTTGTACAGACGAATGATGGCTTTATCGGTCTGTATTATAATTTAAATGTACCCAACAACGACATCGGTGTTGTAAAAATGAACCTTAATGGCCAGATTCAATGGCTGTTTACATACGATTCAGATACAATTGTTGATAATATACCATGCGATATTCTTGCACTGGACGATGGCTCCACAATTGTAACCGGTTTTGGCTATTATGATAACGGGCAATCAACATATGTGAGTCTTAAACCTGTCAAATTGCATATTGCTCCAGACGGCGGTGTAATTAATTGGCAAGTTATGCATTATGACAATGATTCATTAAGAGGAGTGGATTACGAGACTATTAAAGACAACCGAGGAAATCTGTTTTCTGCAGGAAGTACCATCACCACACAAACATATCCATACAACTATGATAAAAAAACACTTCGAAAACAAAAGGTAAATGGTTCAAATCTGGAATACTATATTCAGGATGAATCAAAGAGTATTAATGGCTATCTGTGCTGGATGGTTGATAGTACCATCGCTATTACAGGAGCTTCTGAAATATTTGAAAATAATTGGTGGAGATACCCTTCTGATGTGTCCATTATTGATACATTCGGGAATGTTATTAACAACCGTATATTACTTGATGATTATTGGGGTTCCGTTTACAGAGTTTCAACTACCCACGACAATAAAATTTTGGCTACCGGTAGCGCTGATGCAGAAAACCCATATGGCCCGCCTGGAAATACCTTTCTTTTCAAACTCACCTCCACCCTTGAGGACGATGTGTATGACCCCACCCCCCGGGTATATGACTACGCCTGCCCCGGTGGTGTAGCACCACACGATACCATTGGTATGGAGGAGTGCGATATTGTGGTAAGCGCAGCCCACCTTGCCACCTTGCCCGATATAGCGGTTATGGAGGTTTACCCCAACCCGGTAAACGATGTATTTCAGGTGAGGTTGCCGGAGTTTATTGCCATCCGAAACAACAACAAAGGTTTAAATACCGCCCTTTACCAAAGCAACTACCAGCAGCAAAGCACCTTGCAGGTTTTTGACCTGAGTGGCAGATTTATTTCAGAACAAAAACTTACTCAGGGACAGTTGGTGGCACAGTTCGACGCCTCACGCTGGGTACCGGGGATGTATTTGCTCAGGTTGGTATATAAGGATAAGACGGTGGGGAGCGCGAAGGTGGTGAGGTGAAGTCGGCCCTTCGGCTCCGCTCAGGGACCGAGGTCGGAGGTCGGTCGGATGAAAGAAGTATGAAGTAAGAAGTAAGAGGTTAGACAATGTATTTGCTGTTGGCTGATGGCTGAAATCCGAAATTCCTGCCAATTGTCTTTTAAATCTTTAACTATGAATATCCCAATTTCAGTCCAACCCATGTTTAAAATGGCCGGTTCAGACAATCCTGCCGGCATCTCAACCCGCAACCTTCTTTCGGCCTACAGTTTATTAAGCTATGAACCTTCAGTTACATTGCCGGATACAAGCTTAAAGTCTTCGACTGCAATCAACAAGCCTAAAACAAAAGGTAACTATCTTCAGGAAAAGCTTCATGTATTTCCAAATCCTGCAAATGATTTCATCATAATAGATTACGAGCTTGAATTATACGGTAAACTGGTGTTAATTGCTCAAGATGGACGAGTATGTTACTCAGTAAATCTTAGTTCAGGCAATAATCAAATTCTAATCCGTTTAAACTATTTTTCGCCTGGCATTTATATCGCAAGAATTGCTCAGGGCAAAAAAGTTCTAAGCGCCAAATTTACAGTCAACTAAATGAATACTTTAGCCCCACTGGTATTGAATCTGTGGGGCTATTTTAAAACACAAAACAATGAAAAAACACATTTTATCATTTTTGCCACTTCTAGTGATTTTTACAAATACCTATTCTCAGACATGGCCAAAAGTTTACATTGACCCCATTTATCACTCTTATGGTTACAGCGTAAATGAAACATATGATAATGGGATGAGTATTCTGAGCACTTGCACTAATACAGATTATGCAATCGGCGGATGGCTTATTAAAACAGATGTAAACGGTGAAGTGATCTGGGAACGAACATTGGGTAGCAGAACCAAAGAATGCTCCTGGTTTAAAATAATGCAACCCACCCCCGATTCCGGTTTTATTATAACTTTTTCAACTCGTTATGCTGAAGCTGCCCCTTTCGGTCCATTCGGAGATGCCGGATATATGAAACTTAATGCCTGTGGTCAATTGGACTGGTGCCGCATAATCAGCGACCCGGGGGTTGATAATTTTGCTCAGGATGTCATTGAAGTATCGGATGGATATATTGGTTTGTTCTCGAATTACCGGAACGGGCCACCTCCAACTCATGAAAATCCTAACACAATGATTAAACTTGGATTTGATGGCCAGATTCAATGGATGTACAATTATGACAATGATTTATTCAACAGGGAAGAACTCTTTAGCCTTCGGTTATTAAACAACAATACCATACTGGCTACTGGATACGGCGAATACAAGCCGGATGCCCCGGATTGTTGTATTAAACCAGTGAGTGTTAACATTGGTATGGATGGCAACCTGGTTGAATACAAAATACTGCATTATGGCATTGATTCACTGCGCTATACGTACGACCAAAGTTCGATCCAGGCATTAAATGGCACCATATACAGTACTGGACAATCCCGGGGTTTTTCAAGTTTACGGATTCATCATTTGACCGATTCAGTTCAGCAATTTTACAACTTGAATGAAGGCGATGAAGGCAATTCAAATTGTCTTGCCTGGATGCAGGATAGTACCATTGTGATTTCCGAAACAGATGTATATTACCCCCCGCCAACTTACGACTGGCAGGTAAATGTTAAAATTATTGACACTCTGGGAAATATATTATTTTCCCGTGCCCTGTTTGAAAGTCTGATAGGGCCCGGCTATTATGTCAATACAACTCATGACAATAAAATACTTGCCACCGGTACCGCTGGAAACAATCCTTATGGCCCTCCAAGCAATACCTACCTTTTCAAACTCACCTCCACCCTCGAAGACGATGTGTATGACCCCACCCCCCGGGTGTATGATTATGCCTGCCCCGGAGGTGTAGCTCCGCACGATACCATCGGTATGGAACAGTGTGATATTGTGGTAAGTGCAGCCCACCTTGCAAGCCTGCCCGATATAGCGGTTATGGAGGTTTACCCCAACCCGGTAAACGATGTATTTCAGGTGAGGTTGCCGGAGTTTATTGCCATCCGAAACAACAACAAAGGTTTAAATACCGCCCTTTACCAAAGCAACTACCAGCAGCAAAGCACCTTGCAGGTTTTTGACCTGAGTGGCAGATTTATTTCAGAACAAAAACTTACTCAGGGACAGTTGGTGGCACAGTTCGACGCCTCACGCTGGGTACCGGGGATGTATTTGCTCAGGTTGGTATATAAGGATAAGACGGTGGGGAGCGCGAAGGTGGTGAGGTGAAGTCGGCCCTTCGGCTCCGCTCAGGGACCGAGGTCGGAGGTCGGTCGGATGAAAGAAGTATGAAGTAAGAAGTAAGAGGTTAGACAATGTATTTGCTGTTGGCTGATGGCTGAAATCCGAACCGGAGCGAAGCGGAGTTCACCGAAGGTAAATCCGAAATCCGAAATCCGAAATTCCTGTAAATCCTGTTAATCCTGTCTGACAATTTGAGAAAGAGAGGTTTTAATGAATAGCGCGAAGGTGGTGAAGTAGGTTTAAGGTCAGAAATCCGAAATCCGA
>VSSQ01000148.1_pt2 | contig 66394 bp, 49 predicted proteins | sample 4763081 | NCBI WGS metagenome assembly VSSQ01 (sample SAMN12137344, study PRJNA551015) | bioreactor metagenome | isolation source: SDC9 anaerobic chlorinated ethene degrading culture | place: USA: Knoxville, Tennesee | collected 2015-01-01
AATCAGACTTAATATTATGTAGATTTGAAGAGGAACCATCTGAAAATAATATTGTGAAATCTTCTGAGATTTCTCCGATACGGTTTTTTAGAAGAATCTCTCTCTCTTCAATAAGTCTTTTTCTCTCTTCGCTATCTGCAGGAAAATATTGAATGTATGCATCGACAACATTAAGATAAAGAGCATCGTGTCTCATTGGAGAATTTGGATGGTTAAGGCTCTCTTCAAAAAGGATCAGAAAAGCGGATGAAATTGACGGTGTCGATTGTGAACTTTTTGATGCTAAATCATTTAGTAGTTTTCCAGCTTTTGAAACACCTAAGTCATTAATCAACTCCAAATATTCATAATAGGGTATCCGCAGATGCTTCTCTGTAATGTTCACCGTTGAGTCATCCCAGGGTAAATTATCCCAAAAATGAAGAGATAAATATTCTCTCTGCTCAGATTTTTCCTGAATAACTGATGGAATATGAGGATATTCAAATCTGTATTGCTTTACATTCTCTTTACAACCTGTTAAAAGGAGAAGCAACAATGGGATTGTAATTAAAACTTTTTTCATTGTTTTATGTCTATATTTATACAAAAGTAAAGAAATTAAAATGGAAAAATCTGATATAGGATTAATCGGTCTTGCCGTGATGGGAGAAAATCTTGTGCTTAACATGGAGAGTAAAGGATTTAAGGTTTCAGTATATAATCGAACTTTCGAAACAACAGATAAGTTTATTAAAGGAAGAGCATCCGGTAAAAAAATAGAGGGCTTTCAGTCAATGGAGAGTCTGGTATTATCACTTAAATTACCTCGCAAAATTATGCTTATGGTGAGAGCGGGCTCAGCTGTTGACTCTGTGATAGAGCAACTGATTCCTCTCTTATCTCCCGGAGACATATTAATTGACGGTGGAAACTCTAATTTTAAGGATAGTGAGAGGAGAGAGAGTTACCTGGCTCACAAAGGACTTCTCTTTGTTGGTTCAGGAGTATCAGGAGGAGAGGAGGGGGCATTAAAAGGTCCATCTGTTATGCCTGGAGGAGCAGAGGAGGCGTGGAGCCATATTAAGCCGATTTTTACATCTATAGCAGCTGTAGCAGAGGATGGAGAACCTTGTTGTGCCTGGACAGGTTCCGGAGGAGCGGGCCATTTTGTGAAGATGGTCCATAATGGGATTGAATATGGTGATATGCAGCTTATTTCAGAGGCTTATTCTGTTATGAAGAGTATGATGGGTATGTCTAACGAGGAGATTTCCAAAGTATTTGATGAATGGAACAGAGGAAAATTGCAGAGTTATCTTATAGAAATAACAGCTAATATTTTAAAACATAAAGATAGCGACGGGGGGTTTCTTTTGGATTACATTCTGGATGCTGCAGGGCAAAAAGGGACGGGAAAATGGAGTGTCGAGAGTGCTATGGATTATGGTGTCCCTCTTAATCTTATTGCAACCTCTGTTTTCGAAAGATCTCTATCGTCCTCAAAAGATTTAAGAATAGAGGCATCAAATCATTACTCAATTGACAAAATTTCAGATTCAGCCCTTGTTCCCTCACTTGATGAAATCAGGGATGCACTCTTTGCCTCTAAATTGGTTTCATATGCACAGGGTTTTGATTTGATGAAGAAAGTATCAGATGAGAAGAGCTGGAACCTGGACCTCTCTTCAATTGCAAAAATATGGAGAAATGGCTGTATCATCAGATCAACATTCCTAAATGATATAGCAAAATCATATTATGCCGGCCAAGAGCATAAATCTCTTCTTCTGTCGAATTTTTTCACAACAGAGTTGAAACTTGCTCTCAAAGGATGGAAATCACTGGTTTCAAAGGCATCTCTTTATGGAACCTCGTTACCGGCTTTCAGCAGCGCACTAAACTATTTCTATTCATTTACTTCTGAAAATTTACCTGCAAATCTTATACAGGCTCAAAGAGATTATTTTGGAGCGCACACTTTTGAAAGAAAAGATTCTCCAAGAGGGGTTTTCTTTCATGAAAACTGGACAGGTGAAGGAGGGGAGACAAAATCAGGAGTTTATAATGCTTAATCCTTCTTACTATGAAGAGTAATGTAATGGTGATTTTTGGAGGTTCAGGAGATTTGGCAAAAAGAAAGCTAATCCCGGCTCTGTATATGCTTCATAAACGCTCCCTCCTCGAGAATGATTTTAAGATTATCGCAACAGGAAGGAGTATATTGACATCTGACCAGTTTATGGAGAGAGCAGAAGAGTCTCTGAGTAAATATATAAACAAAAGTGATTTTGAAAGTGGCTGGGTTGAATCATTTCTTCCAAGACTCTCATATTTTGTTTCAGACCCGGAAAGTATTAATGATGTAATGTCTCTTGGAGAGAATATCAAGGAGCTGGCTGGTAATGACTATAGAGTGCTATTTTACCTTGCTACCCCTCCATCATTGTACGAAATCATACCTGGTAATCTGAAAGAGGCAGGCTTGGTATCATCATCAACACGAATTATTGTTGAGAAACCATTTGGATATGATCTGGCTTCGGCAAAGAGAATGAATGATATTCTCAGATCTGTCTTCACAGAGAATCAAATTTTCAGAATAGACCATTTTCTTGGTAAAGAGACAGTCCAGAATATACTGGCTCTTCGTTTTGCTAACGGAATTTTTGAACCACTCTGGAACAGAAATTTTATAGAAAGAGTTGAAATTACAGCCGTCGAAAATATGGGCATTGAAACCCGTGGGGGATTCTATGACAATACCGGTGCTCTCAGAGATATGGTTCAAAATCATCTCATTCAGCTACTTGCACTTGTTGCTATGGAGCCACCCATTGCATTTAATGAAAAGGAGTTCCGGAATGAGGTTGTTAAAGTGTACAGATCCTTGAAGCCACTCTCTGAAGAAGAGATTGAAAGAGATGTAATCAGGGGACAATACATTGAATCACACTTAAAAGGAGGTAGGAGAGTTCTCCCTTACAGAGAGGAGAAAAATGTAAATTCTCAATCAATGACTGAGACTTTCCTCGCAATGAAGGTAAATATTTTAAACTGGAGATGGGAGGGTGTGCCATTTTACATAAGAACTGGTAAACAGATGCCAACAAAGGTGACTGAAATTGTAATTCATTTTAAGCCAACCCCGCACAGATTATTCAGTAGCAGAGATGAGTGTCCTGAACAAAATCAATTGATTATCAGATTACAACCCAACGAGGGAGCAGTTTTAAAATTTGATGTAAAACTTCCAGGATCTGGCTTTCAAGTAAAACAGGTACCAATGGAGTTTACTTATGATAAACTTGGAGGTGTCCAGTCAGGAGACGCATATTCGCGACTAATAGAGGATTGCCTTAACGGAGAGTCGGTTTTATTTACAAGAAGCGATGCTGTTGAAGCCAGCTGGAACTATTTTGATCCAATATTAAAGCATTGGAGGGAGAATCCAGTAACTCCATTATACGGGTATCCTGCCGGAACATGGGGACCTGATATAAGCGACAGAATTATTGACGGAGGAAAAAAATGGAGCAATCCTTGTAAAAATCTTACAGATACTGATAAGTATTGTGAATTATGAAAACTCCTTCAGAATTACTTAGTGACAGGATAGTATCCTTGCTTGCATTAGAAGAGTTTCTCAATAGAAACCTCAATATTGCAATATCCGGAGGAACTTCGCCGGATAGACTTTTTGCACTTTGGGCTGGTCCCTACACTAATACCATTGACTGGCGAAGAATCAATATTTTCTGGGTTGATGAAAGGTGTGTGCCGCCGGATCATCCTGACAGTAATTATGGCAGGGCATATCAAAAATTTCTAAAAGAGATCCCCCTTAATGAAAATAACATATTCAGAATAAAAGGTGAGATCAATCCAACAGAAGCAGCCTCCTCTTATGAAAAGATTGTTAAATCAGTATTGGGAGAATCAGGAGGATTTGACCTGGTCATCCTCGGTATAGGTGATGATGGACATACATCCTCTGTTTTTCCTGGACAGAGTGATCTATATTTTGCTCAAGAGCTATACAAAAACTCCGTAAACCCATATACCGGTCAGAACAGAATAGCCCTAACTTTGCCGGGTATACTTAAATCAAGAGAGATTATTTTCTATCTCAATGGATCCTCTAAAAAGAGTGTTTTGGAAAAAATGGAGGATAATATATCAGATAACCTTCTTCCGGCTGAATTCATAATTAAAAATGCAATTAAGAGCTTTGTTTACTGGGACAATGCTCCCGGAATTGCTTTTGTCAAATTAAATTCTATATTTGTAAAATAGATAGTCCAGTTTGGTAACATCTAACATAAATCATTTGAAATGGATACCCATATGAGAATACTAGTTGCCGAGGATGAAGATACAAATTTCCTATACCTCTCCGCTCTTCTCAGGAGATTTCACCACGATGTCCTCAGAGCATCCAACGGACAGGAAGCCATTGATATTGTTAAGACTGACAGTACACTGGATTTAGTACTTATGGATATTAAAATGCCAATTTTAAATGGCTTTGACGCTCTTAAACAAATTAAAATCATTAAACCGGCACTACCTGTAGTTGCACAAACAGCCTACGCCCTTTCAGATGATGAGCAGAATATCAGAGCAGCCGGGTTTGACGGCTATATTGCAAAGCCGATAATGAAAAATCAACTACTTAATATTTTAGAAACTATAACGAAGCATCTATGAAACTTTCCAATCTTAAATGGTTAATATTGCCATTACTTATTCTGTTTTCATCACTAAGTGGAAATGCACAAGAAAACATCAAGTACCAGACACCTCCAGCAGAGATAATGGAACTTGCCGATTATGAAAGAACTCCTTCTGTAATGCTTGATTCTCGTAACGAGTTTATGATTTTTACTTACAGAAGCACCTACAAAAGTCTGGATGAATTGAATCAGCCGGAGTTCAGACTTGCTGGTCTTAGAATTAATCCTGTTGTGAATATCTCATCTACAACCACATATGTAAATAATATTAAGATAAGAAAGGCCAGTGAAACTTCTGAGGTGCAGGTTACAGGTCTTCCTGATAATCCAAAAATTACAAGTCTCCAATTTTCACCAGATGAAAAAAACTTGATTTTTACCCATACTTCTGATAAGGGAGTTGAACTCTGGGTAGTAGATGTAGCAGGTAGATCAGCCAGAAAACTTTCAGACAGATATCTCAATGCTAATATGGGTAATCCGGTAACCTGGTCCAGAGATGGATTATATGTTCTGGTAAGACTTCTGCCTGAAGAGAGAAGAGCTCTTATTGACGAATCTAAGAGCCTGCCTGAAGGACCGATTGTTTCTGTTAGTGAGGGAAAGGTATCACAAAACAGGACATATCAGGATCTGCTTAAGAATAAAAATGACGAAGCAAATTTTGAAACTCTTGCCACTTCAGAATTATGGATAATTAATCTGGATGGGTCTAAAAGTAAGTTTCTTGATCATGCAATATTTGCAGGCGAGAGTTTTTCTCCTGATGGGGAGTATGTTATGGTTACAACAGTTGAGAAGCCTTTTTCATATATTGTCCAGCTGAACAGATTTCCACAGGTTACTAAAGTTTACACAAAACAGGGTGCATTGGTAAAAGAGGTAAATAATGTCCCTTTAATTGAAATTCAACCAAAAGGCTTTAGCTCTACAAGAGTAGGTAAAAGATCAATGGACTGGAGAGCAGATAAACCAGCTTCACTCTATTATGTTGAGGCACTTGATGGCGGAGATCAGTCTGTGAATGTTGAGTTCAGGGATATGCTATATACCTGGGATGCACCGTTTAACAACGAACCTAAACCACTTGTAAAGGTTCCTCAAAGATTTGCCGGTGTTACATGGGGTGATGAGAATACTGCTGTTCTAAGAGATATGTGGTATGACACAAGAATGACATCTGTTTATCTTTTTTCTCCTTCACAAATGTCATCAGAACCTAAACTGATAAATAAGAGAAACAGACAAGATATCTACTCGGACCCTGGCTCTTTTGAAACAAAAAAGAATGAGTTTGGCAGATATGTTCTAGCGATTGAGAATGGCAATCTGTTGCTAATAGGAGATGGATATTCAAAGGATGGACAGTTTCCTTTTATTGATGAATTTAATCAAAAAACCTTAAAGACAAAAAGACTCTATCAATCATCATATACTGATAAAAAAGAGGATCTGGTATCAATAGTAGATTTTAAGAAAGGAACAGTATTAGTTCGTATTCAGTCCAAAACAGAATATCCAAACTATTTTATTAGGAATTTTAGAAAAAAAGCAGACTTACAAGTTCTTACAGATTTCTCAAACCCTTTTAAAAAATTAGAAAAGGTCCATAAAGAGGTTATTAAATATCAGCGAGCAGATGGAGTTATGCTGTCAGGTACACTATATTTACCAGAAGGTTATGACAAGAGCAGCGGGAAAAAGCTACCTCTTCTTATCTGGGCATACCCGGAAGAGTTCAAAGATGCAGCCTCTGCAAGTCAAAGCACTCACAATCCAAACGAATTTACAGCTCCTTCATACGGCTCATTTGTATACTGGGTTGTAAGAGGATACGCAGTCCTTGATGACGCTTCGTTCCCTATCATTGGCGAAGGTGATGCAGAGCCTAACGATACTTTTATTGAACAATTGGTTGCAAATGCAAAGGCAGCAATAGATGCTGTTGATGCTCTCGGTTATATTGACAGAACAAAAGTGGGAGTTGGCGGGCACTCATATGGTGCATTTATGACAGCTAATCTTCTTACTCACTCAAATTTATTTGCAGTTGGAATTGCAAGAAGTGGTGCATACAACAGGACTCTGACACCATTTGGATTCCAGAACGAACAAAGAAATTACTGGGATGCACCAGCCGTTTACAATACAATGTCACCATTCATGAATGCATCCAGGATGAAAACACCTATGCTCCTTGTACATGGTGAGGCTGATAATAATCCCGGAACATTTACCCTCCAGACAGAGAGGTATTTTCAGGCTCTGAAAGGTTTGGGAGCTCCTGTAAGAATGGTTATTCTTCCAAAAGAGTCGCACGGCTATGCTTCAAAACAAAACATCCTTCATCTGCTATGGGAACAGGATCAGTTTTTTGAGAAGTACCTTAAGAGGTAAATTTCTTATAAAAAAATTTTTTAAGGGCAATACCAAAAGTATTGCCCTTTATTATTATTTTTGCAGGCCGATAAGAAGATGGAGAGAGTTAGAAAAGGGGTTTTTAAATATTTGGTGTTAATCTCATTCGTTGCATACTATAGTGGTGCAACAATGTTTTACCATACACACAAATCAGACGATTTTGTTATTGTTCACTCGCATTTCTATTTTGGAGGAGAAGCTGCAGCACCAAATCATTGTCACAGCTCCTCATCAATAGCTTTAATTTCCCTTATTTCTGCATCTCTGCACTTTCTGGCAACCAGTTTAATTCTATACGCATTTATTTCCAAGCTGCTCTCTGTTTTACAATATTTAAATGATTGCAGTTTCATTGTTCATACAATATTAAAAAGCTCTTCCAGGGCTCCTCCCTCAATCAGTTTTTCTCTTTATTCCGCATATTAGAAATAAATTAAGACTAACTGATTATTATTAAATGAATAAAAAATATTGTTCTGCAATTTTTATATTGCTAATTCCTTCGTTACTGTTTTCACAAGCTACTTCTATTGGAGAATCAATTTCAACTATTAAGGGTCATATTCTTGAAAAAGAGACAGGGCTACATATTCCGTTTGCGACAATACATATTGAGGAGGCCAATATCTCTTTCCCGGCAGACGCAACAGGCCACTATCATAAAACAGGGATAAATTCGGGAAAATATAGAATTAAAGCATCCTCCCTTGGTTACATTTCAAAAGATACTCTGGTTGAATTAAAAAAGGGTGTGGGATATGTTATAAACTTTGAACTTGATGAGAGTTCTCTAAATATGAATGAAATTGTTGTAACAGCAACACGGAATGAATCTAAAAGAAGGGAGTCTCCGTCTGTTATCAATGTAATTGGAAAAAAATTATTTGAACAATCAGCATCAAATAATCTAAGTCAGGTATTGAATTTTCAGCCCGGTGTCAGGGTTGAAGTAAGTTGCCAGAATTGTGCAGTAACACAGGTTAGAATTAATGGTCTGGAGGGGCAATATTCTCAGATTCTTCTTGATAGCAGACCTATTTTCAGCTCGTTGGCAACAGTATATGGAGTAGAGCAATTGCCTTCAAGTATGATTGAAAGGGTAGAGGTTCTCAGAGGGGGCGGCTCTGCCGTTTTTGGATCAAACGCAATAGGGGGAGTAATTAATATTATTACTAAAGAACCTATCAGAAATATTGTATCTGTATCTAATCAGACAACCTCTCTTGGAAATGGATCAATGGATTACTCTACTTCTCTTAACAGCTCCTTTGTATCTAAAGACTTTAATACAGGAGTCTATTTATTCGGGATGATAAGAGACAGGGACGCATATGACAGAGATGGAGACGGATTCAGTGATATACCTGTCTTAGAGGCTGGTACATTAGGCTTCAGAGGATATCATAAGTTTAATCCTAACGCAAAACTAACTTTGGAGTATCACCACATGAATGAATTCAGAAGAGGGGGGGATTCATTGAACAGGCCTCCACACGAATCAAATGTTGCTGAGCAGGTGAAACATAAAATCAATGGCGGCAGTGTTAAATTGGATCTTAATTCCAGTGATTACAGACAAAGGTTATCAATATTCTCTTCTGCTCAGAAAATTGGACGAGACAGCTATTTTGGAACAGATATGGACCTGAATGCATATGGGAGAACTGATGATATTACTCTCTCTGCGGGAGCACAATATTCACTTAATATCAAAAAGTTCCTTCTGTTACCGGCTGAGTTTACTGCTGGTTTTGAGTATAATCTTAATCATCTTAATGATGTTATGCTAGGATACTCAAGAACAATTGACCAGAGAGCAGTTACATATGGAGGATACCTTCAGAATGAGTGGAAAAATGAGAAAATCAGTATCTTACTTGGAGCAAGACTGGATAAAAATAATCATGTAAAGAATCCGATATTTTCTCCCAGATTTAATTTAAGATACTCTCCTGAGGAGAATATTGCTTTCCGAGGGAGTTATTCAAGTGGTTACAGAGCCCCTCAGGCTTATAGTGAAGATTTACATGTTGAGGCTGTAGGAGGAAATGTAACTCTTATTGTTATAGATCCAGAGTTAAAGCCAGAATATTCCAATAGTCTCAGTGCCTCTGCAGATTATTATTTTTTTGCAGGAGCAGTGCAAATGAATACACTAGCAGAGATCTTTCATACAAATCTAAAGGATGTTTTTGCTCTTAAGCCTTTTGGGAAAGATGAGGCAGGCAATACTCTTCTGTTAAGAAAAAATGAGAGTGGTGCAATTATTTCAGGTGCCAATCTGGAAATAAAGGCAAATTATGGTAATTCACTATCTGCACAAGCAGGGCTTACTTTACAATCCAGCAAATACAAAGAAATCTATAAATGGTCAGACAATGATGACGTTATTGCTGACAGGAGAATGCACAAGACACCAAATATTTATGGTTATATAACACTATCCTGGAATCCAGTTTCTGCGATCAATCTGTCGGCAACCGGTGTTTATACAGGAGCAATGCTAATGCCTCATTTTGAAGGTTATATTCCGGAGGACAAGCTTGAGACTACACCATCTTTCTGGGATTTGGGATTAAAAATTTCCTATGATATTAAAATTGGAGTGGAACATACAATTCAAATTAATGCAGGTGTTAAAAATCTTTTAGACTCATATCAGAGAGACTTGGATAAAGGATCTTTAAGAGATGCCGGCTATGTTTATGGTCCGGGTACACCCAGAGCTCTCTTTGCAGGGATTAAGATAGACCTTTAATTTAAATGTTAATCAGTGAGCAGCGGATTCTTCTCGAGTTCGCTGCTCATTGCTTCATATCCCATTTGGAAAATAATGTCAACCTTGTTTAAATCAAAGGTTTTAAATTGCATTACACTTTCCACTTCAACAAGTATATCGCACATTCTTTTATCCTCCATTGTGTTAGCTCTGAACATAAAATGATAGGTTCTCTCTGCAATACCAACTATATTTTTTGAGTATTTCTCTGTAACAAGCGGACTGGCATTAATCCCTATTACCTTTTTGCATTGGTCTCTTATTATTGATACAGGAAAGTTTTTAAATATTCCTCCATCAGCATAAAGATGACCATTAATCTCAATTGGATTAAAAATCACAGGGACACATGCAGAGGAGGTAACTTTCTTGATTAGATCTCCTTCAGAAAAAACTTCATATCTACCCTCGTCAAGATTTGTAGAGACAACTTTTATGGGTATTTTTAATTCTTCAAATGTCCTGGCTTTAATATTAGATTTTAGCAGTTGGATGAATCCGGTAGGTTTGAATAGTCCGTTTTTTGGGATATTAAGTTCAACAAAATTATTGAAGGCCTTATCATTGAAAAGATTAACTATTTTTTCTGGAGAATTCCCTCCGGCATACAGAGCCGCAACAACTGCTCCGGCACTGGTTCCGGCAATAATATCCGGAATTATTCCTCTCTCTTCTAGTGCTTTAAGTGCTCCTGCGTGTGCAAAGCCCTTTACACCACCTCCTGATAACGCTAATCCAATATTGTATTTCATTATACTTAACTTAAGGTAAAAAAGAATTTTGCACCCTCTCCCTTTTTAGATTCTGCCCAAATTGCTCCTCCATGTCTGTCGATTATCCTTTTAACAGTAGAGAGACCAACTCCAGTCCCTGAATATTCTTTACCGTGATAACGGACAAAAGGCTTAAATAAATCATCTGCTTTCTCAGAGTCAAATCCGGAGCCATTATCTTCAATGCAGTACACTCTACTTCCAAATGACTCTTCAGCATAGAACTTAATAGCGGGTGAAGGAGTATTTGCACAGTATTTAAAGGAGTTACCGAGCAAATTATCAAGTACAATTCTCATTAAACTTTGGTCTGCATTTGCAACTATCCCATTCTGAATTTCCAGCCTTGGATTAAAACCTGGATATCTTAACAGAAGATTTTCAGTTTCCTCTCTTGCAATTTGAGATAGATCTGCACTCTCTTTTTGCAACACAACTATCCCGGATTGAGAGAATGCAAGCAAGTCTTTAATGAGTTGTGACATCTCATTGGCAGATAGTCTTATATGTTCCAGATACTCTCTCTCCTCACCATTAATTGAACTATCAGGATTGTCAAGTATTGCAGCTGCAAATCCCATAATAACAGATAAGGGAGATTTCAGGTCATGTGAAACAGATCTTGAGAATGAATCAAGATCATTGTTAGCTTGTTTAAGCTCTTCGTTAGATTTTTCAAGTTGCGACTTAATCTCTGAAAGTTCTGCATTTCTATTGGTTGCAGTTTCATATACTGAAATCAGCAAATCGATTATTTGCCTTTTGGAAGAGGAGATAAGATATTCATTACCCCTGAATTTCAGTTTAATCTGAGACCTGTCTTCAGTTTCATTAGATATTAATCTATTTTCAAGTAAATGTTCTACCCTAAGAAGTATCTCCTCCTCTTCATATGGCTTTGTAATAAAATTGTCTGCACCTGATTGAAGGCCTTTAATAATATCATCAGGATCCTGGAGTGCAGTAAGCAATATCACCGGTATATCTTTTAAATATTCATTAAGCTTAATTTTAGTGCAAAATTCAAATCCGCTTATACCTGGCATTATAACATCACTGATAATAAGTGCAGGCTTTGACTCCAGTATTGAGGAGTAGGCATCTGATGCATTATGATACATCTTGTATGCCATCCCATATTTCTTGAACAGATATTCCAGCCTTTTTGCTTGAACAATAGAATCTTCACAGGCAACTATATGTCTGTTATTAAGTAGCGTGGAAATCTTATTTTGGATCATTTCGTGTATATTAAATTTAATTTTTTTGCTATATCTACTGGCGAAAGTATCGCACAAGCTGCTCCCAATTTTTCTGCCTCGCCCGGCATCCCATATATAAGTGCACTAGTGCTATCTTGAATAAATGTAAAAGCTCCTGCGTTTTTCATTTTATTAAGCCCGTCTGCACCATCCTTTCCCATACCGGATAAAATTATTCCAATTGATTGTTCTTTGTAATATTTGGCAACACTATAAAACAGAACATCAACAGATGGTTTATGAAGGGTACTTATTTCGCTCTCTGTAATAATTGAAATCCTGCCATTTTTAATAATCATATGTCTATCAGGCGGAGGCATATATATATTACCTTTATATGGCTCCTCTCCCTCTTCTGAAATTACTGCTTTCAGACTTGAAAATGAGTTTAGCCAGGCAGTAAAACCGTGTGTGAAAGAGGAGTCTATATGTTGAACAAGGAGAATTGGCAGAGGGAAGCTTGGAGATAGTTCTGAAAGGAACAATTTTAATGCTTCAGGACCACCGGCTGATGAACCAATTGCAACAACCTTAGCATCTGTGCAAAATCTGCATACATCTTGTGTTATTGCAGTTTTAACAGGAGAGGGGTTATGATTGTACCCATTGTTCCTTCTTACTACCTTAACTTCTGCCATTAATTTTACTGCGTTGAGGTATTTATTGGCTGATGGCTCAAATGTTTCGTGACCGGGGCCATGAGGTTTTGGCAGCACCATAACAGCTCCTGCCTCCAACTCTTTTATAGCAGTCATAACATCGGCATCTCTGTAGATTGAACTTACTATAATAACGGGAACAGGATTGAAGCTCATTATTCTTTTTGTAGCCTCTATACCATCCATTACAGGCATATTGATGTCCATGCTCACAACATCCGGCTTGTGTTTTATAGTCATTTCAAAGGCCTCTTTGCCATCTGAAGCCATTGTTACAACCTCTATTGAAGGATCATCTGAAAGAATACTTGCCAAAAGTCTTCTTCCCACAGAGGAGTCATCCGCAATAAGCACTCTTATCTTTTTTCCCTCTCTCTTTTTCATAACAGTTTCAGATTAGTCGTCGGATTGTGTCGGTCAAGTTACTTTTCTCAAAACTTCCCTTTACAATATATGCATTAGCTCCTGCCTCCAACCCCTTCTGCATGTCCTTAGGAGACTCAAGAGTAGTAACAAGGATTACCGGCAGATCTGCCAGGTTTTCATCATCTCTGATTTTTCTGGTTAATTCAAAACCATTCATATTAGGCATTTCAATATCTGTAACAACAGCATCAAATGTATCTCTCTGAAGCTTTTCAAATGCGTCTGCTCCATCAATTGCTACATCAGTTTCGTATCCTGAATTTTCTACAATGCTTTTTAACATACTTCTTACAGTGATAGAGTCCTCAACAATAAGAATTTTTTGAATCTTATTAACTGGACCAACAACGGAAGAGGCTTCTCTGATCCGTCCGGATTCACCACCTAAGGTGCTTTCAATTAGTTCAGAAACATTGACTACTGGTATTAAAATACCATTGCCAACCATTGTTACACCGGTAATTTTATGAATGTTTTTCAATTGTTTGCCAAGAGGTTTAACAATCCCTTCAACCTCTTCAAGAATCTCGTCAACAACAAAGGCCATTTTCTTATTGTTTGAGTTTAGGATAAGAGATGGTTTCATTGATGACTCAACAATGCTCTCATTGTTCAACCCCAGAGATCTCCCCAAATCCATTAACCCAATATGCTCTCTGTTAATTATTATTGTTGACCTGCCTCCTGAAGTTATTACATCGGAGTCAAGTACCCCGATAACTTTATCAATAAAAATAGAAGGAATTAAAAACTTACCTGACCCGCAACGGATAAGTAAGCCTCTGAAGGTAGCAATGGTTTGAGGTATTTTAATATTAAAAGAGGTGCCAACTCTCTCTTGAGATGAAATGGTTACAGAGCCGCCTAGATTACATATTTTTTCAGCAACAATTGCCATTCCTAAACCCCTTCCTGATATTTCTGTAATCATTTCACTTGATGAAACTCCTGACGCGAAAATAAGGTTCATCTTCTCTTCATCGCTCATTAGCTTAACCCTGTCAGAGTCAATTATGCCATTTTTTATTGCAGACTTAACAACTTTGTCAAGTTTTATCCCCCCTCCGTCATCAGAAATAACAATATTCAATTTAGCATCAGCTCCTTTACTTACAATAATTCTTATCTTACCTGATGAGCTCTTACCTGCGGAAATCCTCTCATTTGTGCTCTCAATTCCATGATCTGCACAGTTTCTTATAAGATGTACCAAAGGGTCTTTAAGCTCCTCAAGTATTCTTTTGTCAATTTCAAAGTGATCCCCGGATATTTCAACAGTGATCTCTTTGCCTTTTTCCCGGGAGAGGTCGCGTACAATTCTGGGAACAATATTAAGTATTGTAGAAAAAGGCATTAATAAAGTTGATCTGACATCAATAATCAGATCATCTATCATTCTGTTTGCAACCTTTATAAACCGGGTGAGATCCCCATAAAGAACCTCCAGTCTCTCATTGAAATGAACTGTTTTAGCCTCCTCCAACTCATTTTTATAAAAGGCCAGTGTTGTTTTTATTGCTATCAGATCCTCTGATTGAGATAATATTCGGTTAAGCTTATTTAAAGATACTCTGATTGTCTCAGTTTCATTTTCGGAAACTTTGACAATTTCACGATCAAGAGCAGGCTCAGGTATAACCGGATGTTTCTCTTCTTTTTTATTAAGAGAATCATTGGACTTTCTGGAAATTGAGTCTTTTTGAACAAATTCGAGATTCTTAATTATTTGGACTAGATTTGGCAACTTCCGTTCATTACCGGTAGATTTGAGGTTTGAAAGCATAAACCTTAAGGCGTCGACAGATTTATGCATAACATCAAATAATGAGTCGTAAAGCACCCCATCCCCATTTTTAATAATACTCATTACACCCTCCATGGCCATGCATACCTTTTCTGTTTCAGAAAGATTTACAGCTCTTGCTGCACCCTTAAGAGAGTGAGTGTCTCTGTATACTCGCTCAAGAACAGAATAATCTGGCGCATGAATACTCTTTTCGAGTTCAATCAAGCCCTCATCTATAGAAGAGATGTGCTCATCTGCCTCCTGTCTGAAATCCTCAAGTAGCTCTTTAAGAAGATCGTCCTGATTTATTGCCATTAAACTATAAATTATACTTTAAAATAATTGTCTTAAGATTTCTGCCAAGCAGGTGAATCTTTTGAGCAGTATCTTGTGTATGACTGATACCTGTTACATTTTGCTCACTTGCACGCTTAATATTTTCCATAGCAGGAACAATCTGATCCATACCAGCCATTTGCTGTCTTGTTGATGAAGAGATCTGTATTGCCGCCTCAACTGCATCTTCAACATTATCAGCCAGTATGTCAATAACCTCCCCGCTCTCTTTAACTCTTCTAATACCCTCTTCAACGCTTCTCGCACCCTGATCAGTTACACCAACGGTAGAATTTACAGATTTGTTTATTTCATTTAGTATCTCTTTAACTTGCTGAGTTGCTTTTTTTGACTGATCTGCAAGTGATCGTATCTCCTGCGCAACAATTGTAAAACCTCTTCCGTGTTCTCCTGCTTTGGCCGCTTCAATAGCAGCGTTTACAGCTAAAAGATTAGATTGATCTGCAATATCGGCAACAGTAGAAGTAATCTCAGCAATAGTTCTGTTTTGATCAGAGAGCTTTACAACAGTCTGAGAGATAAGATTCATCTGATTGTCAATATGCTGAATAGCTTCAGTAAGCTTCTTAACAGATCCTCTTCCCTTGTCGGCAGAATCGGATGCCTTTTGAGAACTTTCCATTAGAGACTGAGCTTTCTGATTTGAAACCATAGCAGTCTGTCTGACCTCCTCTATAGTTGTAGTTGTTTCTGTTACTGCAGTAGCTGTTTCAGCAGCTCCTGCCGAAATTTCTGTAACAGCACTTAAAATGTCAGATGATGCATTTCCGAGAATCTCAATCCCTGCTTTAATTTCGTATGATATTTTCCTTACAATTCTGAGAGTCCATATTGCCATGGCTATTACCAAAAGAACAAGAATAGATCCAAGCACCTGAAGTTGCCATACAACTATCCTCTCTGCTTTTTTTGTCAGAGTCTCAATCATAGCTTTCTTTTCCAGCAGATTGGTCTCAATTGCAATAGATTTACTCCTTATCATTTCATAAAGAACATTCTGCTCCTTATCTACCAGTTGTTTTGCTTCAAGATTTTTTCCGTTAGACAAAAGATCTACCATAATATTCCGGTTTGAGACATATTTATGTACATCTTCTGTAAGATCTTTCATCATCTCTTTCTCTGCAGTGTAAGGAGTTAAAAGACTATCAAGCCCTTTAGTCTTTTGAATAATATCAACCTGCTTTTGTTCAATTTGGTCAATTATATCAGTTGTTGAAATTTTTTCAGGGTTAAAAAGAGCATCCAGACTAAGTGCTCTGAGTCTGTTTTCATCAGCTCTCAGGCCGGTTAGTTCATATGCAATGGTATCAAGAAGAGAATTCTCAACTATTACATTGGTCATTCTTTTATGATTTGTGTATGAAATTACAGAAAATAGTACAGTAGATACAACTATAACTGTAAAGCCAATGATCATCTTGCCTCTTGTTTTTAATTTAAAAATGTTTTCCATAGTTATTCAATAATTATCAATTTACTTTCTGTTAATGCTACACCATTAAGAATCAAAGCCCCGTTTGGACATATACCTTCAACAAACTCTTTGTATAGTTCACTGTAGTTATCAGGTATCTGAGATTTTAGTGAGATTAAACTCTCAGTAAATCCCATAACTTCATCAGCAATTAAGGCATATTCTATATCTCCGTTAGAAATAAGAATTAGCTTGTTCAATTCAGATAAACCATAGTCCTTTTGTGCCAAAAAGCTACTAATGTTAACAGTAGAATATATGTTACCTCTTACATTTACTACCCCCTTGACAAAATGGGGTACTCCGGGTATATCAGTGAAAGATGATGCTTTAACAACCTCTTTAACCCATTTCTGTTCAATTGCATATAATTGCTTTACTACTCTGAATAACAAGTATTTAGTCTCGCGTTGAGCTGTTTGATCAGAATGTACTAGAGCATTCTTAACAGCTCTTTCTCTCAATATATTTCGTGACTCTTTCATAGGCTATTATCAATAAATTTACTTATAAACTCACGAAGTCTCTTAATATTCATTCCGTGGAATAATCTTTCAACCTCCTCCTCTTTGATTCTGCCTGTTATATCCATTGCGTTTCTGTAATGTATCATTGCTGCTTTTGTATTCCCCTCATCTTTCAGAATATTACCAAGCATAAAATGAGAGAGTAAATTATCAGGATTTATATAAAGACCTTTCTTAAACATTGTTTTCGCTTTGTTAATATCATTGTTTTCTGCCAGAATTGTCCCATACAAATAGTATGTGTCATCAGATGCAGGATTTTGAGATATAATCTTGTCAAGCACATCTGTAGCCAATTTATATTGGCCAGAATTTGCATAGCTTTTTGCAAGAATATTTAGTATGGTGAGATCGTCATTACCCTTATCAATCTCAGTGAGAGCTATCTTTATACACTCAATATACTTGCTCTCATTAAACAAGAGTTCAAGTTCGTGAGAAACAGGTTTTGAGTAAGTTAACTCTTCTTTAACATCTCTTAATTGTCTCTTTTTATTTTTATCTAATGGGATTTTATTACTTACGCTCTCCTGGATTCTTTTACTAATTCTTTCATTCTGATTTTTCTTAATCAGCTCACCTTTTCGGTAAAATATTCCATCATCACTGTATACTTTTGAAAATTGAGCAAAAAGTTCATCATTTAACTCTACTTGACTTGAAATAAACCAACCATCATCTTTAAGAATTTTATGGAATCTCTTAGAAATATTTTTAATATGATTATGGTTTAAGTACATAAGTACATTTCTGCAAAATATTATGTCAAGATTCTGGTATCCATCTGATTCTCCGGGATACATGTCAGAAACTAGATTCAGAATATCAAATTTCACACACTCTTTTATCTTGTAGGAGATTCTGAAATTTTCACCCTCTTTTGTAAAATATTTTTTTGTATATAAGTCCGGGATCTCTCTAAAAGACCATGGAGTATATAGCCCGTTGCGAGCTTTGGTTATAACATTAGGGTTTATATCTGTTGCAATAATTTCAAAGTCATTTTTTCTTAGTTGAGGAAAGTGCTCATTAATAATAATAGCTATAGTGTATGGCTCTTCTCCCGAACTGCAACCAGCACTCCAAATCCTAATCTTATCTTCTCTTTTATTTTTTATTAATTGAGGAAGGATTGTGCTAATAAACATAGACATGGCAGGTTTCTCCCTAAAGAAATATGTTTCGCTTACAGTCAGGTAAGCAGCCAATACCCTCTTCTCTTCTGAAGATAGTTTATTGCCAGATGCAGATACCTTTTCAGAAAAAGATTCAATATCTTCAAATCCAAGAGTAATAGCTGCTTCTCTCAGATTTTTAGAGTACTCTTCGAATTTTTTTTCTTTAAGAGAGAGTCCCAGAGTCTCCTCAATAATCCCTGTAATGCTGGTGATTTTATTATTTAACATCTTCAACAATCATCTTTCTAACCTCCTCTTCTTCAGCTTGAGAAAGAAGATTTTCTGTGTTGTAAATATAATAGATGCCCTCACTGTCAGAATAGAATTCAAGCTCACTCATCCCCGGCATAATCTCCTTATAAGTACGAATTGACCCCTTTTCAACGCTCTCTACACCAAAAATCATATCAGCAATTATCGCAATTTTAAGATGTTTAAAGGCCAGTATCGTAAAGAAATTCTCTGAAAGGATATCTCTGTCAGGTAGTGAGAATCGTCTCCTGAGAGAAATAACAGGAATAATTTCACCACGGAGATTTATAATGCCACAGATAAAGCTTTTAGTATTATCACCAGGGGTAACCTCTTGTGCCATAATTATACTATCTACCATCTTAACAGGAAAGGCAAATTTTAAATTATCAAGCCCGATAACAAGAACGGTAATATTCTCTTTGTTCATCATATTAATCAATTCAATTGTAAATATAGCTAAACATTTGTAAACTTTTCCTCCTGTCAGAGGTTGTTATTGTGTAAAATAATTTATGATATATATATATTTACTAATGATCAGAATTTGTCTTTTGTAACTTAGAAAAATTTAAAGATTATATAATCCTTGAACCATTGGGAATTTGACCTGGTTTTGGTGAAAATGTATTAAAGATGTTTGTCTCTCAAATGATACTGTGATGTCACATAGAAAGAATAAAATTAAGAAGGCCGGAATAAATAGTATTTCCGGCCTTACAGTTTATGCACTTATTAATGGATTTATTGATAAATAGAAATTATAACACCCATTCAAGAATTTTTTTTGCGGTTTCAGAGTTTACACTTCTGTTTTCTCCGAATTTTACGCCTCTTTCATTGAATCTTCTAGCAATCTCTTCTATTGTTGCAACATCTCCTCCGTTCTCTGATAGCTTAATTTTGAGGCCAAGTGATTTAAAAAACTCCTCTGTCTTATTTATAATTAGTTTAATAGTCGCTTCTTTGTTCTCGCCGTCCTCGCATTTAATACCAAAAACTCTTTTTCCATACTGAAGAATTTTGTCGCCTTTTTCATCCCTTAATACCCACATTGTTCCAGGTAGTACAATTGTAAGTGTATGACCATGTGTAAGGCCAAGAAGAGCTGTTAGCTCGTGGCCAATCATGTGAGTAGCCCAATCCTGAGTAACACCCATAGAGACAAAGCCGTTCAGTGCCATTGTCGCAGACAGCATAAATGATGACATTGCGTTGTAGTTAGTCTGATCATTCAGGGCAACAGGAGCAGTTTCAACAATAGTTTGAAGAATTCCCTCAGCCCAGCGATCCATCAAAGGAGATTGATGAGGTGTGGTCAAGTATTGCTCCATTACATGGATAAAGGTATCAGCAAGTCCGCAGGCAATCTGATGTTTGGGCAAAGTATAGGTTGTTTCAGGATCAAGAACAGAAAAGACCGGATGCTTTGAATAGAATGCAAATTTCTCCCTATTTTCCCTGTTTGAAATGACTGCTCCACTATTCATCTCTGAGCCGGTTGCAGGTAGAGTAAGAACAGAGGAAAGCGGAAGAGTGGGATGATTTGTCCAGTCTCTTTTTAGCACAATATCCCATGCATCACCTTCATAAACAATCCCTGCAGCAATTAATTTTGAACCATCAATAACAGATCCGCCTCCAACAGCTAAAACATAGTCGCACTTTTCAATTTTGCCAAATTCAATTGCTCTTCTTAATGTAGAAATATCAGGATTTGCTTCAATTCCCCAAAATTCAACGAAATTATGCTGATCTAAGGCATTCATAACTTGATTGTACACCCCGTTTGATTTTACACTGCCTCCTCCAAATGTGACAAGTATTTTCTTCTCTTTGTTAATTTCATTTTTTATGGAAGAGATGGTTCCTTTTCCAAAAATTATTTTTGTTGGATTTTGAAATATAAAATTATTCATAATTGATTTTTGTATAGAACAGATGTAATGAGTCATTTGTTCATTAAAAACAGAGGCCTACATTTAGGTGAAAACACCAAGTAGACCTCTGTTTTAATATTTAATTTGTGGTCCCGGTGGGGATCGAACCCACGACCCCAACATTAAGAGTGTCGTGCTCTACCAACTGAGCTACAGAACCTTTTTACAGGCTGCAAAGGTAGATAAAAAAAGCTCTTAATGTCTCTTTTTTATTGTTTTTTTAGGAGATCTCTAATCTCTTTAAGTAACTGTATATCTTCCGGCGGAGGAGGAGGGGTGGCAGGAGCTGCAGGTTCAGCCTCTTTTTTCTTGCTAAGATTGTTCATAAATTTTATCATCATAAAAATAGCAAAAGCAATAATAACAAAATCAAAAGTAACCTGAATAAAGTTTCCGTAATTAATTGTTACCGCAGGAATAATCTCACCTGCAGCATTTACTATTTGCTCCTTTATTGTAATCTTCAGATCAGTAAAGTTTACTCCGCCAACAAGAAGTCCTATTGGTGGCATTATTACATCAGAAACAATTGAAGATACTATCTTCCCAAAGGCTCCGCCAATAATTATACCTACTGCCATGTCAACTACATTGCCGCGCATTGCGAACTGTTTGAATTCATTAAGCATTTTCATAGTCTAAAAAATTAATATTCATTTCAAATATAGATAATTAAATCCTATTTTTGAAAAAAAAGTCGCTATGGAATGGATAAGCAAACTTCTTTTCAGTGAGGGTATTGCTCAATCAGTATTAGTTTTGTCATTAGTTATCTCTGTTGGTATTATTCTCTCCAGAATTAAGATAAAAGGGATTTCTTTAGGCATTACCTGGATTCTTTTTTCAGGAATTATTTTTTCCAATTTGGGTTTTTTACCATCAAAAGATATATTGCATTTTGTAAAAGAATTTGGGCTTATCCTATTTGTTTATTCTATTGGCCTTCAGGTTGGACCCGGTTTTTTTTCATCGTTTAAAAAGGGTGGCTTAAAACTGAATATGCTTGCGGCTGCAATTGTTGTAACAGGTGTAATAGTAACAATTATAATTCATATTTTTTCAGATATACCTCTCCATACTATGGCAGGGATAATGTCAGGGGCAATCACAAATACACCTGGTCTTGGAGCTGCCCAACAAACATTTTTTGATCTGAACGGTGTAAGTGACCCTTCAATAGCAACCGGTTACGCAGTTGCTTACCCTCTTGGTGTTGTAGGGATAATATTATCAATAATATTTTTAAAGTCAATTTTTAGAATTGATTCAAAAGGGGAGTACGAAAAGTATATAAGCAATGAAGGGGATAATCCTGAGGAGACTATTAAGCAATCTTTTAAAGTGGCTAATCCGCAGCTGTTTAATTTAAAAATTAACCAATTAAAAAAATATTCAGATAAACCATTCGTGATTTCAAGATACAAAACTCCGGATGGCAGCATTACTATAGCAGGAGCCGATACACTGCTGATGAGTGGAGGGGAGGTCCTGGTAATACTTAGAAAATCAGATAAAGATGCCTTCTCTGCTCTTTTTGGAGGGGAGTCACTGTACAATGATGACGAGTGGATGACATATGATATGAATGTAATTCCAAGAAGAGTTCTTGTTACAAAAGAGGCAGTCCATGGTAAAAGTCTTGCCAGTTTAAAACTTGGAAAGGCATTTGGAATTATTGTAACAAGAATAAACAGGGCAGGAGTGGACCTTGTTCCCAGGCCTGATTTGAGACTTCAAATTGGAGACCGTCTTACAGTAGTTGGCTCTGCCGATTCTGTTGAAGCTGCTGCAAAAGTTATTGGGAATTCTCAGAAGAGACTTCGGGAGCCGAATCTTGCTGCAATTTTTATTGGAATTGCTGCAGGAATTCTTTTGGGGAGTATCCCATTTCTGATACCGGGAATTCCCCAGCCTGTAAAACTCGGACTTGCAGGAGGTCCCTTAATTGTGGCAATTTTGATAAGCAAATTTGGCCCAAAGTTCAAACTTGTAACTTTTACAACAATGAGTGCAAATCTTATGTTGAGGGAAATAGGAATATCTCTTTTTCTTGCATGTGTCGGCCTGGAAGCAGGTAAAGGGTTTGTAGACACAATTCTTAATGGTAACGGATGGTTGTGGATGGTTTATGGTTTTGCAATAACAGTATTGCCAATTCTCATTGTTGGGTTTATTGCGAAAAGGTTTATTAAGCTTAACTTCTTTTCAGTAATGGGGCTAATTGCCGGAAGTACTACTGATCCCCCTGCACTGGCCTTCTCAGGAAAAACGGCAGGGAATGATATCCCCGCCGTGACTTACGCAACTGTATACCCGCTGACTATGTTTTTAAGAGTTCTTTTTGCGCAGTTGCTTATTATGTTCTCCTGATAACTATCTTAAAAGAAGGTTTAATCCTGCGTTTCTGGCATATTTCAGACTTAAAACCCTGTTGTTTCCGGCAGTGAGTATCAAAACACCCTCCTCCTGAGATTGTAATGTAAAACCTGACGCCTTTGCAATTTCAAGAATTGAATTAGCTACCTCCCTCTCTTTACCGGCAAGATCTCCAAATATCTTAATATTTGCACTTATGTCCTGCAAATATGAATTTTCATTAAATACATATCCTTTAACAACATTCTCCCAGTATGCTCTCCCCCACATATCTCTCAACATCTCTCTTTCAGTTACAGCAACCCCCATCTCAGAACTAAAGCCCAGAGAGATGGTAGATTCCATGTCTGTTACTGATCTTTTAGTGCTTAGGGTTCTTGAAGATTTAAGCGTCTCCGCATTTCCTGAGCTTAGTAATTCTGCAACTTGTGATGCAGGGGCTTCAATTGAAAATTTCCATAATTTACCCGGAGCAATAACCTGAAAGAGTTCAGCAATATTTCTTTTAAAACTTTGAACTCCAAAAGAGACTTCAGAGGGTGGTATGTTTGCAACTACCTCAAAATAATCCTGCTCGCCTACTCGCTTTCCTTTAGAGTCTATTAGTATAAACCTATCCCTGACCTTTGCGAATATAAAGCCTTGATTATTCCCGGTATGATCTGTAAATTCAACATTTGAAGATTCTCTGTTGTCTGAGTCGATAACAAACCAGACATCTCCCTTTTTCACAATAAAAAATCCTTTGCCTGAATTCAGAATATTGTCGAATTCAGCAGGAATTATCCGTTTTCCTGTAATATCTGAAATACCCCATTTAGTGCCATCAAAGTATGTAAATGTTTTAAATTTAGGGGGTGTTACTGAAACAAACTCTCTTGAAGGTTTAATTAATTCTTCGTTATTCTTTGAAACAAATCCCCATGCTCCATCATCAACAGATTTTAAAATTCCAATCAAACCTCCTGAAATAGATCCTGTTGTCTCTTTTATTTCATCATCAAGTTTTTGAATCTCCTCTCCCTTGTTGTTTATAAGCAACCATTTACTTCTCTCTCCCTCATCAGTTTTCACGATAGCCAGCCCTTCACTGAATGAAAAAGCTTCAGAATACTGAGGAGTTACAGCTATGTTGCCCTTTTTGTCCACATATCCTTTAAGTCCATCTTCATTTTGAATTACTGCAAGTCCTTCTGAAAAAAGTGAGCAGGATATTATCCTTTTACCACTCACTTTTTCAAGTTTAAAGACTACATCTCCTTTTGTATTAATAACTGATATAATCTCTTCATCTTCCATTACAGGTGCCATAGACTCTTTAAATGCAGCTGCCTTGTAATATTGAGATCCTATCCTCACTGGTTTTGGATCTGCTTTATAATATTCAAACAGACCATTTTCTTTTTTAACAATATATATGCCCTCCGTGGCAGCAAAAGGTGGAGAGGAATATTCATCAGAGATAATGGCTTTCCCATCTGCGGTTAACACTCCCCAAAGACCATTTTCGCTTTGGCGGAAGGGGAGATGAGTGAATGAATCATCCTTTGAAGAGGTACATGATATTGACAGCACTTGAGTAATTGCTGCAAGTACTGCCCATTTTAATAAATTTTTCATAACTAAGGAGTTTAGATATTCAAATTTAATAAAAAATTAAATATAATGATTTTAAGTTCCGGCTGTCGTGATTTGAAGCCCTGTCGGGCTAATGCGTAGTACACAATATCTTTTATCTTACCCACACAAAAACAGAAGCCAAGCTAATGCTTGGCTTCTGTTTTTGTGATCCAGCTGGGGCTCGAACCCAGGACCCCAACATTAAAAGTGTTGTGCTCTACCTGCTGAGCTACTGAATCTTCCGTTTTGGGAGTGCAAAGATATGCCAACAGAATTATATTTCCAAATTTCTTTTACAAATAATTGAGGAAACACTTAACTTTGCTGGCTGTTATGGATATTTTCTCTTTAGAATTCAGTAGTTTTCTTGAAGATAGCAATATTTGCTATCATATGGAAAATGAATCTCTTTTTTATCTCAATAAGGGGATGCTATGCATTAAACTAGTTCCTCTGGAAGATTATAGTATTATTCATTATACTCCTGATTTCACCGGAAGATATATCATACTTCATCAGGATCGATGGGTTGACAGGCGTGATATTGTTAAGAGTATTATAATGGGTTTGTCCGGTAAAAACAGAGTAATCTATGCAAGAAACACTATTCTGGAAAAAATTAACAGGGATGTGGCAGCTCAGTTTCACTCTACTCACCATCTGATTGGCTACACCAAAGCAAAATTTAACTATGGACTTAGAGATGTCTCAGATAAATCTCTGCTTGCTGTCTCTTCTTTTTCGTCATCAAGGAAGATGCTTAGGAGTGGGAGATATGTAAATTCGTACGAGTGGGTAAGATATACATCCGCTTTAGGTTTTAGAGTTGTTGGAGGGATGAGCAAAATGCTGTCACTATTTCTCAAGGAGCAAAATGTAGAGGAGGTTATGACATACTGTGATGCCGATTGGTCAAATGGAAAATCATATGAGAGCATGGGCTTTTCTTTAGAATCTAAAACTGGAGAGATAGAATATTTCATTGATAAATTGACTTATCAGAGAACAAGCTTAAAAAAAATCCGGAGAGATGAAAAATTCAACTCTCCGGATCTATTCAAACATAACGGCTATTTACTAAGAACCCAGGGTAACCTCAAGTTTATTGCCAGTTTCGAGTAGTTTCTCATCTTTCACTACATCAATTCTCAGCCTGTCACCTTGCTTGAATCTTCCACTGATAATTGCCTCTGCTACCAAATCTTCCAGATTTCTCTGTATTGCTCTTTTAAGAGGTCTAGCTCCAAATTGAGGATCATATCCCTCTTCAGCTACAAATTTCTTTGCTTCATCAGTTATATCAAGTTTGTAGCCGGCCAAATCAATCCTTTTAAGGAGATCGTCAAGTTCAATATCAATTATTTTACACAAGTCTTCTCGTCCAAGAGTGTTGAAGAGTATCTGCTCATCAAGTCTGTTCAGAAATTCGGGAGAGAATGTTTTCTTAAGAGCTTTTTCGATAATATGTTTGGTATTGTCGTTAATATTTCTCTTTGTAGCATTCGAGAATCCCAGACCGGCACCAAAATCCTTGACCTCTCTGCTGCCAATGTTTGATGTCATAATCATGAGAGTATTTCTGAAATCAATATGTCTTCCGTTACTGTCAGTAAGTCTGCCCTCATCCATCACTTGAAGAAGAAGATTAAAAATATCCGGGTGGGCCTTTTCAATTTCGTCAAGAAGAACAACTGAATATGGTCTTCTTCTTACCTTTTCACTTAACTGACCACCCTCTTCATATCCAACATAGCCCGGGGGAGCTCCAATCAGCCTGCTTACTGCGAATTTCTCCATATATTCGCTCATATCAATTCTAATTAGATTATCAACCGAGTCAAACAGGTATTCAGTTAGTATTTTGGCAAGTTGAGTCTTTCCAACACCGGTGGGTCCAAGAAACAGGAAGCTCCCTATAGGTTTGTTGGGATCCTTTAGTCCTGCTCTGTTACGCTGAATAGCTTTTACGACTTTGTCAACGGCATCGTCTTGGCCAATTAACCTCTTTTTAAGATTCACTCCCATTTTGGCAAGTTTATCTCCCTCTTTTTCAGCTAACTTATGTATTGGGACGCTTGTTATCATCGAGAGAACTTCTGCAACATCGTTCTCGTCAACAAGCTGGGGGTGAAGATTTTGTTCTTCATTCCATGCTTTTTGAGCAAGTTCAAGCTCTTCTAGTTTTTGTTTTTCAAGATCTCTTAGTTGGGCGGCCTTTTCAAATTGGCTATTGCTTACAGCCAGCCTTTTTTCAGTTTTTATAGGTTCAATCTCCTTTTCAATTGCAGATATAAAATCTGGAACCTTAAGATGCATAAGGTGAACTCTGGATCCGGCTTCATCCAGAGCATCAATAGCTTTGTCAGGCAGACATCTGTCTGTGACATATCTCTGGGATAATCTTATACATGCTATGAGAGCCTCATCGGTGTATTTTACATTATGGTGCTTCTCATATCTCTCTTTTATGTTCTGTAGTATTATATGAGTCTCATCAAAGTTGGTGGGTTCAACCATTATTTTTTGAAACCTTCTCTCTAATGCCCCGTCTTTTTCAATAAACTCACGGTACTCATCAAGTGTTGTTGCTCCAATACACTGAATCTCTCCCCTCGCTAAGGCAGGTTTAAGCATGTTTGCGGCATCAAGAGAACCAGAGGCACCTCCTGCTCCAACAAGCGTGTGAAGTTCGTCTATGAAAAGAATAATGTTGGGATTTTTTGTCAATTCATTCAGGATTGACTTCATTCTCTCCTCAAATTGACCTCTGTATTTTGTCCCTGCTACAATTGAACCAATATCAAGTGATATAATTCTTTTATTCAGAAGAACTCTGGAGACCTTTCTCTGTGCTATTCTCAATGCGAGACCTTCCGCAATTGCAGATTTTCCTACTCCAGGTTCTCCTATCAAAACAGGGTTGTTCTTCTTTCTTCTGCCTAAAATCTGAGCCAGCCGTTCTATCTCTTTATCTCTGCCTACCACTGGGTCTAGTTTCGCTTCAAGTGCAGCTGATGTAAGATCAAATCCAAAACTGTCAAGAACCGGAGTGTCAGAAGTTGATTTTACTGCTCTGGCTGATTTAATTTTGGAATCTGCTTCGTTTTCATTATTTACATTATCAAATATCTCACCATCAAATTGGGATCCTGATATCGGTTTTGCTGAGTCTTTGCCCTTTAATATTCCCTGTACTCTATCATAAGACAGGTTAAACTCTTTTAGGATTGGTATTGAAACCCCCTCATCGCTTCTTAATATTGCGAGAAAAAGATGAAGAGGGCCTGGTTTGGATTCCTTCAGAGATCGTGCCTCCAGGTACATTATCTTAAGTGAATTCTCGGCACCTTTAGATAAATTTATTTTATCTGCCTGATCATATGGAACCATCTGGCCATTTTTTAACTGCCCTTCAATCTTTACTTTAAGATCTTTAAAGTCTATTCCAAAATTCATTATTATCTCAAAAGCAGCATTGTCCTGATGCCTGATTATTCCTAAAATCAGATGGTCAACACTTATTGTGTAGCTGCCCATTCGCATGGCCTCTTCTCTGCTGTAAGAGATTATTTCATTTAGTTCGTTGGAAAGTATAAGATTCATTTTGATTTGTGAAATTATTTGCAAATTTACTCAATTTAGACAAATAGAATTTCAATTTGTTCAATCTATTTTTTATTCCTAATTTTACACCTGTTTTTCTAAAAGGAAAGTTGAAGATATAATGATACAAGAATCTGAAAACAACCAAAGAATAATCAAAATTAACATAGAGGACGAGATGAAAAGCGCTTACATCGATTATTCGATGTCTGTGATTGTCTCTCGTGCCCTTCCGGATGTTAGAGATGGACTAAAACCTGTTCACAGAAGGGTCCTTTACGGCATGTCTGAATTGGGTCTTACATCAGGTGCCTCTTACAAAAAGTCCGCCCGTATAGTGGGAGAGGTACTGGGAAAATTCCACCCTCACGGGGACTCAAGTGTTTATGAGGCAATGGTTAGGATGGCCCAGGAGTGGAGTATGAGATACATGCTTGTTGATGGTCAGGGTAACTTTGGCTCAATTGACGGTGACTCTGCTGCAGCAATGAGGTATACCGAGGCCAGGTTTAAAAAGATTGCGGAGGAGGTACTGGCAGACCTTGAAAAAAACACAGTTGATTTTAAACTGAATTTTGACGACTCTCTTCAGGAGCCAACCGTTTTGCCTGCAAAGGCTCCTCTTTTATTACTAAATGGTGCTTCCGGAATTGCTGTAGGTATGGCAACAAATATGCCTCCTCATAATTTATCGGAGGTGGTGGATGCAATATCGGCATATATAGATAATAATGAAATCTCCACTGAGGAGCTTTTACAATATATAAAGGGACCCGATTTCCCTACAGGAGGTACAATTTTAGGGATGCAGGGGATCAAAGATGCTTTTGAGACAGGCAGGGGAAGAGTGGTAGTGAGAGCTAAATCAGAAATTGAGGTATCAGAAAGTGGCAGAGAGACTATTGTTATTTCCGAGATACCTTATATGGTTAACAAGAGGGAGTTAATTGAAAAAATTGCTGAACTTGTTGAGGAGAAGAGAGTTGAGGGCATAGCGTATATAAATGACGAAAGTGACAGAAGGGGAATGCGCATAGTGATTAAGCTAAAGATAGGAGCAGTTGCCAATGTAATTCTCAATACTCTCTATAAATACACACAACTCCAGTCTAGTTTCTCTGTAAATAATATTGCATTAGTTGACGGAAGGCCGAGAATGCTTAATTTAAAACAGCTTATTAAGTATTTTGTACGCCACAGGCATGATGTTGTTGTCAGGAGAGCAAAATTTGAACTGGAACAGGCAGAGAAGAGAGCTCATATTCTTGAGGCACTTCTTAAAGCGCTGGATCATATTGATGAAATAATCAGACTGATAAGAGAATCTAAAACCGTTGACGAGGCAAAAAACAGACTTATTGAAAGGTTTGCTTTTTCTGAAATTCAGGCAACAGCAATTGTTGAGATGAGATTAAGGCAGTTAACTGGTCTTGAGCGCTCCAAACTTCAGGCAGAATATGATGAACTTGTTAAGTTGATTAATCACCTTAATGAGGTTCTGGCAGATCTCTCTCTGCAGATGCAAATCATTAAAGATGAATTGGCAGATCTAAAAGCAAGATTTGGTGATAACAGACGGACAGAGATTCAACCATCTGCAGAAGATTTTAATCCTGAAGATTTCTATCCAAACGAAGATGTCGTTATTACCATTTCTCACCTGGGATATATAAAACGCACTCCACTTGCTGAATATAGAATTCAGAACAGGGGAGGAGTTGGGGCAAAAGGCAGTACAACCCGCGAAGAGGATTTCATACAGCATATTTATGTTGCAAACATGCACAGTACAATGCTGTTCTTTACTCAAAAAGGTAAATGTTTCTGGCTTAAGGTTTACGAAATTCCTGAAGGGACTAAGGCCTCCAAAGGAAGAGCTATCCAGAATGTTCTTAATATTGATCCGGACGATAAGGTTAAGGCATACATTAATGTCGGTAAATTAAATGATGATGAATATATTAATTCAAACTTCATAATACTGGCTACCAAGAGGGGAGTTGTAAAGAAGACCTCTCTTGAAGCCTACTCAAGACCCAGGACTAATGGCGTTAATGCAATTACAATCAGGGAAAATGACGAATTACTGGAAGCTGTGCTTACTAATGGTAAGTGTGAAATACTATTGGCTGCAAGAGGTGGAAAGTGTGTCAGATTTAATGAAGAGGATGTAAGAGCCATAGGCAGAACTGCTTCCGGGGTTAGAGGAATCAACATATCAGAGGATGATGAAGTAATTGGTATGATTTGTGTAGATATCCTAAACAAAGAGACGGAAAAGAGGCATATTCTGGTAGTTAGTGAAAATGGATATGGAAAGAGATCTGATCTGGATGACTACAGAATAACCAGCAGGGGAGCTAAAGGCGTTAAGACGATAAATATTACAGAGAAAACGGGTTCTTTGATAGCAATAAAAGATGTTACGGATGAAAATGATCTTATGATTATCAATAAATCCGGAATTACCATCAGAGTTGCGGTTGCCGATATAAGGGTTGCAGGTAGGGCTACTCAGGGAGTGAAGCTCATTAATCTCAGAGAGGGAGATATGATTGCAGCTGTCTGTCGGGTTAATAAAAGTGAAGACAAACCTGTAGAAACCGAAGAATAAATAATTATTTAAGATTAATCAAATTTTCGAAATTCAAATGAAAAAATTATTACTTGCCCTTTCATTGATACTTTCTATCTCGTTGGGCGCACAGAACAAAGACGCAGAAAAGGGGATAAAGGACCTGGAAAAAGCACAAAAAGATGCAGCCAATCCTAAAAAGGCCACTAATCCTGCAACCTGGTTAAAAGTTTCCGATGCGTACGCAACTATCTATGACGCTCCAATTAAGTCAATTTGGCTGGGTGCATCTCAGCTGGAGCTTAAGGTGATTCTAAAAGATCAAAGGATTCTATCATCAGAAGCTAAATCTGTAAATGGAGTTCCTTACAATATCGATACCTATTCAGATAAGGATCTTTATTATGGACAAGATGGTACTCTTGCTGCATGGGTGGTTACAAAGCCATACCTTGGAGGAGACTTACTTAAACTGGCTATGGAGTCACTTGATAAAGCTGCAGAGACTGCAAACGGATCAAAGAACAAAGATATTGCTGAGAGGTTAACTCTTATGAAAGGACGCTACTTTAACGAAGGTATGAATAGCTACACTTTGGGAGATTTCAAAGCAGCATCATTAAATTTTGAAGAGGCAGCCAAAATCAGCGTTAACCCACTGGTAAATGCTCCGGATACTACAATTATGTATTATGCAGGTATCACTGCAAATATGTATGGAGATTCAGACAGAGCTATCAAGTTTTTTGAAATGTCTCTTGCCAATAACTTTGATTCAAAAGGTGATTTGTTTTCCAATCTTTCAGAGTCATACAAAAAATCCGGTAATCTTGAAAAGGCAAAAGATGTTCTTTTGGCCGGTTTTACAAAATATCCTTTGAACCAAAGCATTCTTGTTTCACTTATTAATATCTATCTTGAAACTAATGATGATCCAAATAAAGTTTTAGATTTGATAAGAAAAGCTCAGGAGAACGAGCCAAAGAACGCTTCACTCTATTATGCAGAAGGAAATGTTTGGAAAAAACTTGACAACATGGAGAAGGCAATTGAATGCTATAAGAAGTCGGTTGATGTAGATCCAAACTATGTATTTGGTTCATTTGCAGTTGGAACAACATATTATGATAAGGCTGTTGATATACAGACAAAGGCTGCAGACGAGATGGACGACAAGAAATACGAGGCTATGGTAAAACAACTTGAAGAGTATCTTGAACTTTCAATTGCTCCTTTTGAAAATGCATTCAATACAGCTCAGGATCAGGACATAAAAGCAATCGTTGCAGAGTACCTGAAGAACATTTACTTCCGTTTCCGTGAAAAAGGAGATAGCTTTATGGAGGGCTATAAGAAATACAACGCAATATTTGAAGCTAATAAGCAATAGTATTTACAAGTAAATATTTCAGAAGGAGGCCGACTAAAAGCAATTTTTAGTTGGTCTCTTTTTTTCTTGTATAATAATTTAGTCTATTTTCTCAGTTAGTTTTTGAACAAGTTTAAAGTTCGAAAAGAACTCTCTTGCGAATACCCTTATAACAGTGTAAGCAGGAATTGCTACAAGCATGCCAATAATGCCGCCAATACTTGAGGCAATAAGGATTACAATAAAAATTTCCAGAGGATGGGCCTGAACACTATTTGAATATATGTAAGGTTGAAAGAGAAAAACATCAATCATATGTGTAACAAAGAATATCATTCCCAGAGTAAATATCATAACACCCGCATCAGGAATATTTAAACCTATGTCAGTCATAGAAATCAGCACACCTATTATTCCTCCCAACCACGGTCCTATGTATGGAATGACATTCAATATCCCCGAAACTAACCCTAGAATGATAGCCATTGAAAAGTGTACACCCCCAATAAAATAGAGGCCAAATCCATTTAAAATTGTGATTAATACCGTCTCAAGAGAGATACCAATAAAATATCTGGCCAGAAGATTGAAAATTGATTCAAGTGCACGCTTAACATTACTCTCATATTTATCAGGAAATAAAGCAAGAACCATATTTGAAAACATCTCCTGCTCTTTGAGGAAAAAGAAAGTGATAAAAGAGACTACAAAAACACCAATAGCAAAATCAAAGAGAAAAGATGTAATTGATGTAAAAAAATTAGTTAAGGTCTCGGCGTTAATTAAGTTTTGGAACTCTTTGAAAATTATATCCTCTATTTTAAAGTTTGAGGAGAGTCCGGGAAAAGTTTCCAGCATATAGCTGTTAAAATTTGCAAGCGGTTCACTGATCTTTTCATTAAGAGTATCCATATTCATGGAACTGACAGTTGAAATTAAATCTCCTGCAAGTGGGGCGATAAAGAAGAAAAAGCTGAAAAATATACCAAGAAGAGAGATCAAAGTTACTGAAGCGGTCACATTCTGAGGAAGAGTGTGACCTTTTATCCTGATTTTTGACATATAAATCATTAATGGCTTGCCAATTAATGAAAGTACTGCAGAAATAAGAATGTAAATTAATATGTCTGCAAAAAACCAGGCAAGAAATGCAATAATAACAGCACCTGCTATACCTGCTATATATTTAGCCAATTTATTCATAAACTCACTTTTCTTCAAAAGTAAGAAAATTTCGTAAGTTTGTAATTAGCGAAACAAGCATAATAATAATTTATAACTAATATTAAAAGATGAAGAAATTATTGCTATTTGTAGTTCTATTTTTTGTATCAATCTCAAACCTCAATGCAGATGAGGGTATGTGGTTACCCTCTCTAATCAAAGAGAGGATACCTGATATGAAAAAAAACGGATTCAAGCTTACTGCTAAAGACCTGTATGATATTAATAAAGCATCTTTGAAAGACGCTATTGTCCATTTTGGAGGCGGATGCACAGGAGAGCTGATTTCCCCAAATGGTCTGCTAATTACAAATCATCATTGCGGATTTGGCCAAATCCAGTCCCATAGTAGTGTACAAAATGACTATCTCAAAGATGGATTTTGGGCCATGACAAGAGAGGCTGAATTGCCAAATAAAGGGCTTACTGTAAGGTTTTTAGTAAGAATGGATGATGTTACTGAAACCGTTTTAAAAGGTGTATCGAATAGTAGTGATGAGAAGGAGAGAGATAAAATAATCAGAGCTAATTCTGAAAAACTGATAGAACAGGCAAAAAAGGGAACTCACTATGATGCAAGAGTGGAGGGACTATATTACGGAAATCAATACTTCATATTCATTTATGAAACATTTACTGATGTAAGACTTGTTGGCGCCCCTCCTTCATCGATCGGAAAATTCGGCGGAGATACAGACAACTGGATGTGGCCAAGGCACACAGGAGACTTCTCTCTTTTCAGAATTTATGCTGGAAAAGATAACAAACCTGCTCCTTACTCAAAAGAGAATGTTCCGTATAAACCTAAAAAATTCTTTACACTTTCTGTTGCTGGCGTAAATGAAGGTGATTTTACTCTTGTATATGGTTACCCAGGAAGAACTCAGGAATATTTGCATAGTGAAGCTGTTAGGTATATATCAAATATTTCAAATCCACATAAAATAAATCTACGAACACTAAGACTTAATATACAGCAAGAAGAGATGTCTGCCAGTCAGGAGGTTAGGATTAAGTATGCATCTAAAAATGCCTCAGTTGCTAACGCTTGGAAAAAATGGCAGGGAGAAGCAAAGGGGATTTTAAAAATGAATACAGTTGAGACAAAGAGAGGTTTTGAGGCCGAATTTGCAAAATGGGCTGCTAACAGACCTCATTATAAAGGATTAACAGACAGCTTATTCAATATTTATAAAGTTTTGGAGCCTTACGCTTTTGCTAATGACTACCAGATGGAGGCTGTTAATGCCAATGAAATTATAAGATTTGCCGGAGTTATTAAGAATGCAATTCTTAGAAATTCAAAAATGAGCCCTGAGGTAAGTGCAAGAAATATCCAGGAAATAGTAAATGATCATTTTAAAAATTATCATTCTAATATAGATAAGAGATCATTTAAGGCTCTAATTAATGAATACAGCAAGAATGTACCCGCTGATTTCCAGCCGGAATATTTTAAAGATCTATTAAAAAGACACGGCTCTGCTGAAAATATTGTTGAATCTATTTTTGAAAACTCTCTCTTTGCTTCTCAGGAAAAGATGAATGAGGCATTGAAAAATGGTATTGATGCCGGAGAGTTTGACAATGATCCGGCTCTTGTTTTTCAACAAGCATTTAATGACTATTTCAACGAAATAATAAGGCCTAAGCTTGATAGTTATAATTCAAGACTTGCATTGTTGTACAGAAGCTATATGAGAGGACAAATGGAATTTGATAAAGAGAGAGATTTTTATCCTGATGCAAATTCAACACTAAGAATAACTTATGGGAAAGTTAGCGGCTATTCCCCTTCAGATGCTGTTTACTATAAACATAACTCAACTTTGGATGGAATTATGGAGAAGGATAATCCAAATATTTATGACTATGATATTCCTCAAAAATTGCGAGATGTATATAAAGCTAAAGACTTTGGCAGATGGGAGGTAAATGGAACGGTACCGGTTTGTTTTATTGCAACTAATCATACTTCAGGCGGAAATTCAGGAAGTCCAGTATTAAATGCATCCGGAGAGCTTATTGGAATTAATTTTGACAGGGTGTGGGAGGGGACAATGAGTGATATAGTATATGATCCTGAAATATGCAGGAATATATCACTTGACATCAGATATGTTCTGTTTGTTATTGATAAAGTAGCAGGTGCTGGACATCTTATTGAAGAGATGAAACTGGTTAATAATTGATTTAAAATCAATAGTATAATAAAAGGGGGAAGTTTTTACTTCCCCCTTTTATTTCAGATTGACAATATTTTCTATTCTTCTCTGGGTGGCCTTTCGTTTGCAACAGCAACATTGATTGTTCTACCCATATGCTCAGAACCGTTAAGTGCCGCAATTGCTGCATTACCCTCTGATTCGTTAGGCATTTCAACGAATCCGTAGCCTTTTGAGCGGCGGGTTTCGCGATTGAATATTATTCTGGCAGATATAACTTCGCCAAATGGTGCGAAAAGTTCGGCTAAATCCTCTTTTTTAGCTCGGAAACTCAAACTTGAAACAAAAATGTTCATAAGAACCGAAGTGAATAAGGTTAAGAAATTTAATTTTGTGCATAACAAAGATAATTAAAAATCTTAAATGCCAAAATTTTACGAGAGTTATTCTCAATCCCCACAACTTGTTCCGTCAAAACAATGAGTGCAAACCGAGGATTTATCAAGTCCTATTGATTTTATTAAATCATTAATGGAATTGAATTGAAGACTTGACAGTTTTAACTCTTTTCGAATGTACTCAACCATCTCTTTATATTCTAAGGAATTTTCATTTGAATATTTATCCAGATTTACCTCGTGTGATCCCTCTTTCTCCTGTATGTATCTTCTGGTAATTAATTCAAGTGGTGACCTTGAAGCAGAAAAATTTAAAAACGGACATGGGTAAACTAGTGGTGGACAGCTAATTCTAATATGGATTTCTCTTGCACCATAGTCCAGAAGTGTTTTAGCATTATCACCCAGCTGTGTACCTCTTACAATTGAATCATCGCAAAAAGCAATTTTCTTTTCCCTTAGTAAACTTTTATTTGGGATAAGTTTCATTTTTGCCACTAAGTTTCTGACAGACTGGTCAGATGGCATGAAACTCCTTGGCCATGTAGGTGTATATTTAACAATTGCACATCTGTACGGGATCTTTTTTCCTGAGGCAAAACCAATAGCCATACAAGTACCTGAGTCTGGAATTGCAGATGAAATATCTAGTTCTGTTTTATCTTTAGATCCTAATAAATAGCCCAGAGAATATCTCACATCGTCTACATTAATTTTTTCGTACGAACTTGTTGGGTAACCATAGTATACCCATAAAAATGAGCATATTTGCATTTTCTTTCCGGGAGGTGAAAGCTGTTTGTAACCATCTTCTGTTATTAAAACAATCTCTCCCGGGCCGAGATAATACTCCTCTTCATAACCAAGGTTTAAAAATGCGCATGTCTCTGAGGCAACAGCAGTAGAGCCATCTTTTCTTCCAATCACCAAAGGTGTTCTGCCATATTTGTCTCTTGATGCAATTATACCATCTGAGCACAATAGTAATATTGAAGATGAGCCTTTGATTTTATCCTGAGCCACTTTAATCCCTTCTGTAAAACTCTCCCCTTCTGTTATTAAAATGGATGTAAGTTCTGTAGGATTAGTTTTACCTGAGCTCAGTTCAGTAAAATTTCTTCCTTTGTCAATGAGCTGTGTCTCTAGATCAATTATATTATTAATTTTCCCAACTGTGGCAATTGCAAATTTTCCAAGATGGGAGTTAATAATCATTGGTTGAGGGTCTGTATCGCTAATTACACCAATACCTGAGTTTCCGTCAAATTTTTTGAGTTCATCTTCAAATTTATTTCTGAAGTGAGAGTTCTCCAGATTATGTATTGACCTTGAAAAGTGACCCTCACTGTTTCTTGTAGCCATACCTCCTCTTCTTGTACCCAAGTGGGAGTGATAATCTGTACCGTAAAAAAGATCTGTTGTACATCTCTCCTTTGAAACTACACCAAAAAGTCCGCCCATTGTTCTGAATTTTATTAGACGGTCACAAAAGTATATAATTTAAGTTTTATCTTCGTGCTTTATTTTTACAAAAACAGACAATGAATTTTATATACCTGATAATCCATATTTTATTTGCAATAGGGATGTTTCTATCCCTAAAAATAATTAATTCCAAGAATGTCAATAAGTTTCAGGCAATAACTATTAACTACATTATTGCATTTATAATGACATCAATTACTTATGACAAACCGGTATTGGATGCATTTGGAACGATGACACAGCCTTTGCTGATATCCTCTTTGTGGGTTGGTTTTTTGTTTATACTATCGTTTATTCTGATGTCATTCTCTACTGTCAATGCTGGTATCGGCATAACTACAGCATTAAATAAAATGGCTGTTGTAATACCTGTACTGGTAGGAGTATTCTATTTAGGACAAAGAGATAATATTATTCTAAAGACTACAGGTATATTCCTTGCTATAATCTCATTTATATTAATCCTTTTTAAGGAGAACGAAAGTAGAATAAAACTTAAATCCCTGTTATTACCTCTCTCTGTCTTTCTGGTTTCAGGTTTGATTGATACCTCAATGGAAGTGGTAAATCACAAATTTGTTAACACCGGGAATCCCCAGGAGCTCTTTCTTATGGGTATTTTTGCAACTGCAGCATTACTGGGAGTTGGCACTGTTATTTATGACTTAATGATAAACAGAAGTCACATGAAATTGAATTTTAAGCCAATTTTATGGGGCTCGGTTATGGGAGTCTTTAACTTTCTTGTATCCAAAATGATCCTTGTAAATGTTGGATTAATGGGAGGGTCAGTCGTATTTCCTGTTCATAACGCATCAGTAGTAATGCTCACAGCACTTGCCGGAGTGTTTTTCTTCAAGGAGCACTTCACAAAAAAACAGTGGATTGGAGTTGTAGTTGCAATAATCTCTGTCTTGATGATTGCAGTAACTATTTAATATAAATTGTTGAGAAGGGTAACCTTTCTATGTTTTTGACAGTCCAGATTAATACACTACTGGAGCTCTCAAGCAATTGCGCTATATACGGAGTTAATAGAGTCCCATCTGTCAGGATCAGCAAAAATGTCAGAATTATTATTATTGCGCTAAGCGGAATGGCTAAAAGATTGGATAACATAAAATACGACGGTATAAACCCAAAATAGAGGATTGACAATGGTAATGTTCCTAACTGACAACTAAGCGAAAGAGATATACTATTCCATATATACCCCCTGATTTTCCCGGCATCTGTTATAAGTTTTAAGAGAAGAGGATTAATTATCAATATTGATAGGGTAGCAGCAAACGATAACCTAAAACCGGGGTTAAAAAATGATATGGGGTTAAATACACAGATTAGCAGAAATGAAAAGCACAAAGTATTCAATCCAAAACTTCTTCTGCCTGTAATTCTTGATACTTCCGAGCAACTTATCATTATTGAAGCTCTTAAAATACTCTCCTGCATTCCGGTAAAAAAGGCATAATTCCACATGAAGTAAAGGATTGTTAAACATCGTATTCTTTTCATTATTTTAAAATTCCCCATCCACATCAATGAATAACTTAGAATCAGATGGATAAAATTTAAATGTAATCCGGAGACCGCCATCAAGTGCATAGCCCCTGATCTTGAAAATGCCTTAGTTGTCTCAAGTTCCATATCTTTCTTATAACCGGATGTTAATGCAATAATAACCGAAGATCTTTGTTTATTTGGAATTCTTTGGTTTAATAATTTTATAAATCTGTTTTTCAAATTTTTGAGATCTCTTTTTTCTCCGGAATAATTAGATGCTTTAATAGAAAAAGAACCAGAATACATATAGCATAGGGAGTATATACTCTTTAATGCCAGATACTTTTTAAAGCTTCTATTTGATCTGCTATCATTAACTGGATAAGAATAGCATGTGCCGGTTAATGTATCTCCGGGAGAGATGTCATTTACAAACATTTTAATTTTTAGTCGTTGTTTTTCATTGAATCTTAAGTTTATAACATTTAATGTTATTGAGCCCGAATCACTAGAGAGAATCTCATCAACAATCAATTCAGCATATTTTATTTTCCCTGAAGGAATTGAAGTTATTTTTGTAATTTTGTAGTGATAACCACTCAAATTTAGATTAAGCAGTGCCAGAAAGTAGACTGAAACAATTATTGACCAATTGTGAATGATTGATATATAATTATCTGCTTTTAAAATTGGGCTCTTTAACCTATAGTAATATATACCAAGGAAGGCGATTAGTATTGTTGATGTAGTTATAATTAACAGGGTGGAATCAGGAATGAATAAGGACCCCGTTGCAAGTCCTGCAAGATATGCGAGAGAGATTTTTAATAGCGGGTTTCTTCGACTCATTTGTAAGTAATAATTGCGAAATTTATTTCAAATTATAACTTAAATGAGCCTATTGTTGCTATATTTGTGCGATTTTAGATGATAATTTAACAAATTTATAAATATATCGAATAATGATAATTCTAGTATTGAACTGCGGGAGCTCATCCCTGAAGTATCAGGTGCTCGACATGCACACTGAAAATCAGTATCAATTGTTGGCTAAGGGTTTAGTTGAGAGGATTGGCCTTGAAGCCGGAATCCTGTCTCACAGAGCAGATGGTAAAGATAAATATGAGGAAGAAACTCCAATTCCAAATCATACAGTAGGTATTAAAAAAGTTTTAGATATTCTTGTTGATTCTAAACTGGGAGTTTTAAAATCTCTTTCTGAAATTAATGCAGTTGGTCACAGAGTTGCTCATGGAGGTGAACTTTTCAAGAAAAGTACTTTAATCGACAATCAGGTAATTGAAGGAATTAAACAATTATGTGAGCTTGCACCTTTGCATAATCCTGCAAATTTGCTCGGAATTGAAGCAGTTCAAACACTAATGCCGGAAGTGCCTCAGGTAGCGGTATTTGATACATCTTTCCATCAGACAATGCCTGAGTATGCGTATATGTATGCAATACCATATGAATATTATACACAGCATAAAATCAGAAGATACGGATTTCACGGGACAAGTCACAAATTTGTGGCAAAAAAGGCGTGTGATTTAGCCGGACTTGATTTTCATAAATCTAAAGTAATTACTTGCCATTTAGGTAACGGAAGTTCGATTACTGCTATAAAAAATGGAGAATCTATAGATACCTCAATGGGTTTTACTCCTCTGGAAGGATTGATTATGGGAACAAGGAGCGGTGACCTGGATGCGGGAATTATATCATATATAATGGAGAGAGAAAAACTTGATGCTGCTGGAATTAATGCTCTGCTCAACAAGAAGAGCGGATTCCTTGGTGTTTTTGGAAAGTCTTCAGATGCCAGGGATATTGAATCAGCTGCTTCTCAGGGAGATAAAAGAGCAATTCTTACATTAAATCTCCTGTTCTATAGAGTTTTAAAGTATATTGGAGCATACACAGCTGCAATGAATGGATGTGATCTTATAGTCTTTACCGGAGGAATTGGAGAAAACGATCCTCATATCAGAGAGATGGTTGGAACTCACCTTGAATATCTGGGAGTAGATTTTGATCAGAATGCAAACAATGGAGTAAGAGGTAAGGATGTAATTCTTACAAAACAAGGCTCAAGAGTAAAAATGGCAACTGTCACTACAAATGAAGAGCTTGTAATTGCTCAGGACACTATGAAATTAGTATAATTGATTATTTAATACAACATATATGATTACAACATTTGAGCAAATTTATGATCAACTTAGGAGTAAGCCAAAGAAAAGGCTTATTGCTGCCTGGGCTGTTGACGATCACACAATTAACGCAGCAAAACTCGCTGTTGAGGCTGGTATTGTTGAGGCAACACTGGTAGGAGATGAAAAGATGATTCGCCAAGTATGTGCCCATGAGAAGATAGATCCCTCAATTTTCAGAATTGTCCCTAATGATGATGAGATTAAAGCCGTTGCTATGGCAGTTGATTTGATTAATTCAGGCGAAGGAGATATTCTGATGAAAGGTTTGTGCAGTACTGACAAGTACATGAGAGCGATCTTAAATAAAGAGAAGGGTTTGCTTCCTCCAAAAGCTGTTCTTAGTCATGTTACTGTTCTTTCAAACCAGCAATATCATAAACTATTAGTTTTAGGGGACATTGCGGTTATACCGGCACCTGATCTTTCTCAAAAAATTGCTATTACAAACTATGTAGTTAAAACTGCTCACTCCTTAGGTATCCCCAAACCAAAAGTTGCTATAATTGCTGCAACTGAACAAATGCTACCAGGAATGCAAGCGTGTGTTGATGCCGCAATTATTTCAAAGATGGCTGACAGAGCCCAGATTGCAGGCTGTTTTGTAGACGGACCACTAGCATTAGATGTTGCCATTTCTCAAGAAGCTTGTGCTGTTAAGAAGCTTGTAAGTCCTGTCGCTGGGGATGCAGATTGTCTTGTTTTTCCTAATCTGGAATCTGCAAATGTATTTTATAAAGTTAATACTCAGTTATGTACAGGTAGTCGTCAGGCAGCTATTGTTGCCGGTGCAAAAGTTCCATGTGTTTTATCAAGCAGAGCAGATAGTATAGACACTAAGCTTAATTCAATCGCACTTGCTGCTTTAACCGCTAAATAATTTTTATGGGATACAAGATATTAGCCATTAATCCTGGATCAACCTCTACTAAAATTGCTGTTTTTGAAGGTCATAAACAGATATTCACGCATACTTTAAGACATACATCGGAGGAGATTTCTCTTTTTGAAAAGATATCTGATCAGTATCAATTTAGAAAGGAAGCAATTTTAAAAACTCTGGAAGATAATAATATTCATATAGGAGACCTCTCAGCTATTGTTGGTAGAGGCGGTCTTTTAAGACCAATAAAATCCGGTGTTTATGAGGTAAATTCTAAAATGATTGAGGACTTAAGAGTTGGGATATCAGGAGAGCATGCCAGCAATCTTGGAGGACTTATTGCTGCAAATATTGCTGAATCTGCTCCGGGATGCAAAGCCTATATTGCTGACCCTGTAGTTGTCGACGAGCTTGAACCAGTAGCCAGAATTAGCGGACACCCTCTATTACCCAGAGTATCCATTTTCCATGCTCTTAACCAGAAAGCTATAGCAAAAATGTATGCAGGCTCTGAGAGTAAAAGGTATGAAGATCTCAATTTAATAGTTGCTCATCTTGGAGGTGGTGTCTCTGTAGGTGTCCATAAGAATGGACGAGTAATTGATGTAAACAATGCTTTAAACGGCGAGGGCCCATTTTCACCTGAGAGATCCGGGACATTGCCGGTGTTAGCTCTAGCAGAACTTTGCTTCTCAGGTAAGTTTACTTTGCAACAAATTAAAAAAATGATTGCAGGGGAGGGTGGAATTGTTGCTCATCTGGGTACAAACTCTTTTAACGAAGTCGAAAAAAGAGTATCTGAAGGTGATGAACATTTTACTTTAATTTCAGACGCATTCGGTTATAATGTTGCAAAAGCGATTGGTGCTGCTGCAGCAGTTTTATCCGGAAAGGTGGATGCTATACTTTTAACCGGAGGTGTTGCATACAATACAAAACTTATGGAAAAGATATCAGATATGGTCTCTTTTATTGCCCCTGTAAAAATATATCCAGGTGAAGATGAGATGTCTGCGTTAGCAATGAATGGTTTAGCTATACTTGAAGGCAAAGAACAGCCGGCTGTATACTAGTTTGACACTTCATAACAATGACTCTCTGTTATTCTTTAACAGAGAGTTTTTTTTGGAAAATCATTGAAGGTTAAAATAGTATTTAAGTTCATGACTTTTAATTAAATCTGGATGGATTATTTTAATAAGATCCTTTAATATTATATCAGGCTCAATAACTCCCTTTTCCCAAAACTGGCTTCCTCCACCGGGAGTACTAAGTTTCGTATTATTGAATACTTTATGTTCAATAACTGGACTGATATTAGCAAAAAGTGGATTTACAGATTTCAACTCACTCATAGTCGCAATCGAGTTAGGATTTAACCAAATATCAGCATTAGATGAGAGTATAAAGACCTCTTCGATACTTAATGCTTTTGTATATGCAGATTTCTCAGTTGAACCAAGAACCCTTCCTCCTGCATCCTCAATAATTATATTCATATAACTATTTTTTCCGGGAATATACCAAACCTCTTTCCATGGAGCGTTAATCAATATATTTGTCTTATTTCTGTTTTTTGTTAATTCCTTTAGTTCTAAATATCTTAGCTTAGTAGAATTATATATTGAGTCTGCCAAATCCCTCTTATTTAACAACTGTCCAAAAAGTTTTAGGTATTCAAGTTTCCCGAGAGGATGATTTTCCAGGTAATCTCCCAGGGCTATAACTGGAATATTAAACTGTTTTATTTTCTCGATATATTGGTTGTTTTCTCCTTCAATGCCATAGGTAAGTACAAGGTCAGGCTGCAGAGATATTAGTAACTCATAATTAAGTGACCCCTCAAATCCAATATCAGATATACTCCCTTCATTTAAGCCTTTTTTAACCACTTCACTAGAAACATATTGACCTCCGGAAACTCCTACAATACGATTGGATTCACCAAGGGCATCAATATATGAAATATGACTTGTTGACATACAAACAATTCTCTTGTAATCTTTGTCTGAGGGAAGAACTAACCAACTGGACAATGAGTCGGCAGAATTTCTGCCAAATGGATTAATAAGTATTTTAATCCCATCTCTCTCTTCTTTGATTCCAAAAAAAGAGGCATATTCACATCCGGGAGCTGGTTCAAAGATTGTCAATTGATTGTTGTCACTTTTACATGAATGGAGTATTAAAGTGATTAACAATATATACAATAGGCTAATTCTCATATTGATTCATGAATTTTTACAAAGTTACTAATTATTGCCTTTCTTTGCATTATGGATAGATTTGATGTAGCAATAGCAGGAGCAGGTGCCTCGGGACTTATGGCAGCAATCTCTGCAGCCCGTAAGGGGATGAAAGTACTCCTTATTGAGAAAATGGAACGAGCTGGAAGGAAGGTCTTGATAACAGGTAAGGGTAGATGTAATATCACCAACACAAAAGACTGGAATGAGTTTTCAACCCATATCTATCCAAATTCAGGGTTTTTTAGATTTGCTTTTAGGGCTTTCTCAAATCTTCAACTTATTCAATTTTTCGAGGAGATTGGCCTAAATACTAATATTGAGAGAGGAGACCGTGTGTATCCGGAGTCAGGCAGGTCTTCTGATGTAGTAGATATAATGCTTAAAGAGGCATCAAGACTCGGTGTGAAATTTTTGTATAAATCAAGAGTAATTGATTTGGTGATTATCAATAACAAGGTTGATTCAATTACCTGTGAAACCGGATCCGTTGTAAACAGAATTTATGTGAATTCGCTAATCATTGCAACAGGTGGCCTATCTTATCCATCAACTGGTTCAACAGGTGACGGATATCTTTTAGCTGACAAAGCAGGACATAAATTATCAAAAAGATTCCCTTCTTTAACTGCATTAATGCCTGTAAAATATGATTTAAATATTAAAGGACTTATATTAAAGAATATTGGTCTTAAGCTGTTTGTTGGTAAGGATTGTGTTCAGGAAGAATTTGGTGATGCTGAATTTACAAATAACGGATTTGAAGGACCATTGGGGCTGCGAATAAGCAGGAAAGCTGTCCGTGCATTAATTGATGGAAATAAAGTATCCCTGAGAATCGACCTAAAACCGGCTTTATCAAACGAACAAGTTATTAACCGGATTGTAAGGGAGTTTGGAGATAGTGACACTTTGATAATAAAGGATCTGCTTAAAAAGCTGTTACCACTGCAATTGATACCATTAATTTTGAACGAATTAAGATTTAGTCCATCTAAGATATTATCAAAAAGACTGCCTGGAGAAATATATGCTGTTTCTGATTTGATTAAAAATTGGGTAATAAATATTGAAAATTTCACCGGATTTGAGAGGTGTGTAATAACAGCTGGTGGAGTAGAATTGAATGAAATTTTTCCTAAAAGTATGGGTTCCAGAATTATTGAGAACCTCTATTTTGCAGGAGAAGTTATTGATCTTGACGGAGATACAGGTGGCTATAATTTGCAAATTGCATTTTCAACTGGATATCTGGCAGGTGTGTCGGCATCTTACCTGATTGAAAAATCCAGGAGTTTAATGTAATTATTGTCCAGCCCATCAATATACATTTTGAAACAGGACCCTTTTTGAGATTTTTGGTTTACCTCTGAAGTAACTGCAACTATATCTCCGCTCTTTAAGCTTATTTTTCTTGAAATCTCTTCGATAGCTGAGTCAATAATATTTTTTGGATCTGTGTAGGAAGGAGATATAACAATATCGTTTTCGGTATCCATGCTAATAATAAAACCTGTTGACAGTTCTGATATGTTTTTGTTATCAATTAAATAAAAGCTTTGCTCCATTGTGGAGTTTAAAGAATATTCTGTGACTGTAATTTTATCACTGTAAAAATTATCTGAAACGATATTTAGAGCAATATAAATTTCTGAATAGTATCTCTGAGCGAATTGAGAAGAAATATATTTCCCTGCCCTGTTAATTTTAACAGCAATTGCAGGCTCAATAATTATTGAATCAAAATTATCCGGAATATAGAAGTCCGAATTATCGCGACAAAGAGTCAAATCTGTTTTTACAAACAGAGATAATCCAAATTTATTTAGAATGAAAATATTCATTGTAAAGCCTTGTTAAAACTTGTTTTGTGTCCAGAGTAAAATCTCCGTTCATCATCCATGAGTAATAACTTGGATCACTTTTGAAAATTGAGAAAACAGTTTTCCCTTTGTGTTTGCCAAAATTAAAAACCGGTTCATCTTTATCGTTAATGGCAATTCTTCCTGCATAATCCAGTGAATTGTTTCTGATTGAAAACTTGGATAAAAATTCTACGCTGTTTTCTAGTTTGTCTGAATATTTGTCGAGCTGAGACTCTAGTATTTCAAATGTGGCGACTGTATCAGCTTCAGCTGAGTGAGCATTTTCAAGATTTTTATTGCAATAAAATGAATAAGCAGCACTCAGAGTCCGTTGTTCCATTTTATGAAAAATATTCTGGACATCAACAAGCTTCCTTTTGCGAAAATCAAAATCAATACCTGCCCTTAAAAATTCCTCAGCAAGCATAGGGATATCGAATTTGATAGAATTATATCCGGCAAAATCACATCCCGTCATCCAGGTCGAAAGACTTTTGGCAATCTCTTTAAAAGTAGGGCAATCTTTTACATCTTCATTTGATATTCCATGTATGGATTGGGCTTCAGGAGATATGGGAATGGTAGGATTTAATCGTCTGGTTTTAAGCTCCTGGTCGCCATTAGCCATTATCTTGAGTGCACTGAGCTCTACAATCCTGTCAGAAGCTATATTAAGCCCCGTACTCTCAATATCAAAAAATATAATTGGATTCTTTAGTTTAAGTTTCATTATAAATGATGGTTTATGCATTTACCATCATAGGCATAATTAAAGCAAGTATCTCCTCTTGAGGATCTACAGGTCCTGCTGCAAGAATCAGTGCTGCTCTTGACGGATCTGATAATTCAAGTGAAATATCAGTGTATGGTAAATTAGAAAGGATTTCAATAAGGAATGTAGATTTGAACGCAATCTCCATATTATCTCCCTCGTACTGACATATTAGATTTTCATTGGCAGAGATTGAGAAATCAAGATCTTGAGCAGATAGTGTCAGTGTATTATATGTAAGTTTTAACCTTACCTGGCTGCTGGCTTGGTTTGAACAGACAGCAACTCTTCTTGCAGAATTTAAAAGGTCTAGTCTGTTAATAACAAGTTTATTAGTATTGTTCTTTGGAATTACTGATTTGTATGCCGGGTAATTACCCTCAACAAGTCTGCAAATTAAATTGAAGGACTCAAACTCAAAAGTAGCATTTCTTGAGTCAAATCTGATTATTACATCTTCATCACCTTTCCCAAGTATGTTCTTTAAAACAGAGGATGGTTTTTTAGGGAGAATAAAAGATGATTTATTATCTGACTTTATGTCATGTCTTGTGTAACATACTAGTTTATGGGCATCAGATGCTACCAGGGTAGAGCTGCTATTGTCAATGTCAAAAAAGATTCCGTTCATTACAGGACGAAGCTCTTCTTCAGCAGTTGCATAAAGTGTTCTGTTAATACCCTCAAGAAGAACATGAGAATTAATACTTATAGTTGTGTAATTTTCACTGAGTTCAGGAACTGAAGGATAGTCGTCTGAGGTGGTACATGGTAATTTTGCATTTCCACTTGCCCATGTTATATCGAGAATTGAGCAACTATCATTTGTTTTAAATTCCAGTGGCTGGTCTGCAAATTCTCTTAACGAGTCAACAAGAAGTTTTGCAGGAACAGTAATCTCACCCTCTTCAGAAATGTTTTCAATTAACATTTTGGTTTTTAAGGTTGTCTCAAGATCAGAGGCTGTAATTGACAAAGTTCCATCTTTAAGAATGAACAGAAAGTTGTCAAGAATCGGAAGGGAGTTTTTGGTAGAGATGACCCTTGAAACCGATTGTAATCTTGTAAGAAGTTCAGTGCTCGATACAACAAATTTCATATGTTTTCAATTTTGAACAAAGATAATAAAAAATAGTTATGGCATATAATTTGATTTTGGGGTAAAAAAACATTAAGTGTATGAAAAAAGTATTTGTTTATTTTTTAGCTACAGCACTTGTAAGTAGCTTGACAGCATTTGCAGTTGTTAAACTAACAGACAAAGAAAGAGGAGATTATAATGAAAATTCAGCAACATTGCCTCTTCGTAATGTTACATTATCAGATCAGCTTTATCCTGATTTTACATTTGCTGCCGAGACCGCTGTTAAGGCAGTCGTTCATGTAAAAGTCACAAAAAAAGGGATGGAGCAACCATTCACAATTTATGATTTCTTTTTTGGCTATGGCAATCCAGGTATGTCGCCAAGGAATCAGGTCAATTCAGGTTCGGGAGTTATCATAACATCTGATGGATATATTATTACAAACAATCATGTAATTGAGGGAGCAGATGAAATTGTGGTTACTCTGGAAGACAATAAATCGTACAAGTCCAGATTGATAGGAAGAGACCCGGTTACAGATATTGCACTTCTCAAAATAGACGCAAATAATCTTCCATATTTGACATTTGGAAATTCCGACTCTTTAAGACTGGGAGAGTGGGTTATAGCAATAGGTAATCCATATAACCTCAGATCAACAATTACTGCAGGTATAGTTAGTGCAAAGGGACGAAGTATGCCCGCAACCGGAGAAGAGTTCAAAATTGAGTCTTTTATTCAGACCGATGCTGCTGTTAATCCCGGTAATAGTGGAGGTGCTCTTGTAACTACACGGGGAGAGCTTGTGGGAATTAACACAGCCATTGCTACAAGGACAGGCTCATATACAGGTTACTCATTTGCAGTACCTTCATCAATTGCAAAAAAGGTGGTTGAAGATCTTATTGATTTTGGCAGCGTACAGCGTGCCCTATTGGGCATATCTATGCAGGAGATTGATGGAGATCTGGCAAAAGAGAAGGGTCTGGAGGGTACCAATGGTATCTATATAGCTGAAGTAGTCAGGGATGGTGCTGCAGACAGATCAGGCATTAAAATGGGTGATGTGCTTCTTTCAATAAATGGGGTAAAAGTAAATTCGGGCCCGGCTGTTCAGGAGCAAATCAGTAAATACAGGCCTAAAGATAAAGTTGATATTGAGTTATTAAGAAACGGTAAACAAATTTCTGTATCTGTTGTTTTACAAAGCAAATCAGGAGATGATTCAAAAACTGATAATACAGGTAACGGAGTAATTAAAATATTCGGGGCTGAATTGAAAGAGGCACCAAAAGAGCTGTTGGAAAAATTATCTCTTAAAGGTGGTGTAGAGGTTTTATCGGTCTCAGAAGGGAAATTTAGGAGTACGGGTATAAAAAAGGGTTTTGTTATCACTTATGTTAATCAGAACCAAGTTTCAAAAGCAGCAGATATAAGTGCAATAATACAAAGTAGCAGAAGGTCAGTCCTTATAGAAGGAGTTTACCCTGATGGTACAGTAGTCTATTATGGTATGGGACTTTAAAATTTTGCTGCAATGCTCAATTTTTTATAGCTTTGCAAGATAATATGTATACATGAGACAACTTAAGATTACAAAATCAATCACAAACAGGGAGAGTGCCTCTTTAGACAAATATTTACAAGAGATTGGCAGAGAGGAGTTGATAACTGTTGAAGATGAAGTAGAATTAGCACAAAGAATAAGAAAGGGAGATCAAGAGGCCTTGGAAAAATTAACCAGGGCCAATCTTCGTTTTGTGGTTTCTGTTGCAAAACAGTATCAAAACCAGGGACTTAGTTTGCCTGATTTAATAAATGAGGGGAATCTCGGCTTAATAAAAGCTGCTGAGAAATTTGATGAGACCAGAGGTTTCAAGTTCATATCTTATGCAGTTTGGTGGATAAGACAGTCAATTCTTCAGGCGTTAGCAGAGCAGTCCAGAATTGTAAGATTACCACTTAATCAGGTAGGATCTCTCAATAAAATAAACAAAGCTCTTTCAAAATTTGAACAGGAAAATGAAAGACTCCCCTCCCCGGAGGAGCTTGCTGTAATACTTGATATACCAAGAGAAAAAATTGCAGATACACTGAGAGTATCAGGCAGACATGTCTCTGTTGACGCTCCTTTTGTTGATGGGGAAGATAATAATTTGCTTGATGTCCTTCCAAATACTGACTCCCCAAACGCAGACAGAGGTTTGCTAAATGAATCTCTAAACAAAGAGATTGAAAGAGCCCTTTCAACACTAACGGAGCGAGAAAGAGACATTGTCAAATATTTTTTCGGAATAGGGACAACGGAGATGACTCTTGAGGAGATTGGTGAGCATTTTGGGCTAACCCGAGAGAGAGTCAGGCAAATTAAAGAAAAAGCAATAAGAAGACTTAGGCATAGTGCTAGAAGCAAATTACTTAAATCTTACCTGGGCTAATTTTAAAACACCATAACCTGAATTAATAACTATGAAAAAATTTCTATTTGCAATGATTGCAGCAGGTGCGATATTTACATCGTGCGGTCAAAAGACAGAGTCTGGAAATCCATTACTGGAGGACTGGAATACTCCATTTGGTATTCCACCGTTTGAGAAGATTAAGATTGAGCATTTTATGCCAGCATTTGTTGAGGCTATGACCCAGCATAAAGCAGAAATTGACTCAATTATAAATAATACAGAAGAGCCTACATTTGAAAACACCATTGTAGCTTATGATAATGCAGGTGCTTTACTGGATAAAATATCACCTGTTTTCTCACACATTAGCGGCACAGACTCAAATAACGAAGTTCTTGCTTTGGAAAAAGAGCTATCGCCAATCAGAAGCAAGCATTATAATGAGATAAGTCTTAATCAAGGCCTTTTTGAAAGAGTTAAAGCTGTCTATCTGAAAAAGGATTCACTTGGACTAAATCCTGAACAAATGAGGCTTCTTGACGAAATGTATAAAGGATTTGTCAGAAGCGGAGCAGATCTGCCGGAAGATAAAAAAACAGAACTGAAAAAGATCAACGAAGAGATCTCTGCCCTTCAACTTCAATTTGGACAGAATTTACTTGCTGAAACAGGTTCGTACAAACTGGTAATTGATAAAGAAGAGGATCTTGCAGGGTTGTCTGAAGCATTAAAGACATCAGCATTCGCAAGGGGAGAGAAAGACTCTTCCACAACTGGAAAATGGGTTTTTGGACTTGATAATCCTAGTATAATTCCATTTTTACAACAAGCTGAAAACAGAGAGCTAAGAAAAGAGATTCTTAATGCTTATCTAAACAGGTGTAGCAACAACAATGAATTTGATAACAAAGAGGTTATTAAAAAGCTAATTGATTTAAGACTTAAAAGAGCAAAAATACTTGGTTTTGAGAATTTTGCACAATATCAACTAGAGACCAGAATGGCGAAAACAGAGGAGAATGTTTACAACCTCCTAAATCAGCTTTGGAAACCGGCTTTAGAGTCTGCAAAAAAGGAGCTTGCTGATATGTCAGCAATAGCTAAAGAGAGTGGACTTGAAGGTGATCTTGAGGCAGCTGACTGGAGATTCTATTTTGAAAAGGCTATGGCGAAAAAATTCGACCTTAGTGATTCTCAGTTAAGACCATATTTTAAGTTGGAAAATGTAAGAGATGGAATCTTCTATGTAGCTAACAAACTTTATGGAATTACATTTACTCAGCTGGATAATGTACCTATGCCTCATGCTGAATCAACTGTTTATGAGTGTAAAGATGAAGATGGTTCTCACCTGGGTATTATTTATATGGATATGTTTGCACGCCCAGGTGCTAAAAGAGGTGGCGCTTGGTGTAGTGGTTTCCGTTCACAAACATATAAAAATGGTGAGAGAGTTGCCCCACTTGTACTTATTGTTGGGAACTTTACAAGACCTAATGGTAATGAGCCTGCTTTACTTAGTACAGATGAAACAGAAACTTTCTTCCACGAGTTTGGTCATGCTCTGGCGAGTCTTCTTAAAGATGTAAATTATTATGGTGTTGGCGGAATGACAAGAGATTTTGTTGAGTTGCCATCTCAAATTATGGAGCATTGGGCATTTGAACCTCAAGTTCTCAAAGAGTATGCAAAACACTACCAAACTGGTGAAGTAATTCCTCAGGAGCTTGTTGATAAAATTGTAAATGCTGGTAAATATGGTCAGGGATTTGCAACTACTGAATATCTTGCAGCCTCTCTGTTAGATATGGATTTCCATATTCTTAAAGAGATTCCTGCAGATTTGGATGTTAATGCATTTGAATCAAAAGTTCTTGGAGATAGAGGCCTTGTTTCTCAAATTCCACCTAGATACAGAAGTACTTATTTCAGCCACACATTCGGTGGTGGATATACTGCTGGATATTACTCATATATTTGGGCTGAAGTTCTTGATAGTGATGCTTACCAGGCATTTGTTGAGACCGGAGATATTTTTAATAAGGAGGTTGCAACTAAATTCCGTAAAGAGATTCTTGCAAGAGCAGGTCAGGATGAAGCAATGACCCTTTATGTTAATTTCAGAGGAAAAGAGCCGGGTATTGACCCACTTTTGAAAAACAGAGGTTTAAAATAATCAATTTTTATACTGGAAAAAGGGGCTGATAAAAAAATCAGCCCCCTTTTTTTTGTATATTTGCCTATATGCAATTGACAGCTGATAATATTTTACTGATAGGCTCAGTTTTGATATTTGTAAGCATAGTTGCCGGAAAAGCTGCTTACAAATTTGGAGTCCCGCTATTGTTACTGTTTCTTACAGTTGGTATGATATTCGGTAGCGATGGATTAGGTATTAAGTTTGAAAGTCCGTATATAGCTCAGTTTATTGGGAATGTTGCTTTAAGTATAATCCTTTTTTCCGGAGGATTGGATACTAAGATTAAAGATATCCGTCCTGTCCTTGCACCTGGAATATTACTCTCAACACTAGGGGTTCTTTTGACCACACTTTTTACGGGTTTGCTCATATATCTGATTACTACAATATTAACGGGTTTTCCTGGTCTGACAATTGCCGAGTCAATGTTACTTGCATCAATAATGTCATCAACTGATTCTGCATCTGTATTTTCAATTTTAAGGTCAAAAGGTATAAGATTAAAGGAGAACCTTAAGCCTCTTCTGGAATTAGAGAGTGGAAGTAATGATCCAATGGCATACATGCTTATGCTTATCTTTTTAAAGATGGTTATCTCTGGTGAATCTTCTGCATCATCATTTTTAATCTCTTTTCTTATACAATTTTCTGTTGGTGCTGTATGTGGATATATTTTTGCACAAATCGCCATCTTTTTTATCAGACGGTTAAATACAGAGAACAAATCCCTTTATCATGTACTTCTTCTTGCAACGCTATTCTTCACACAATCTGCAACAGGGATAGTTGGAGGTAATGGATTTCTGGCAGTTTACATCGCTGGTCTTATTATTGGAAATCATAAAATACAGTGTGATCCAACTGCTTATACCTTTTTTGATAGTATAGCCTGGTTAAGCCAACTTGTACTTTTTCTTACTTTAGGACTTTTTGTAAATCCTAATGAATTAATTGACATTGCCCTGCCTGGTATTTTAATTGCTTTTTCATTAACTGTAATATCAAGGCCACTAGCTGTTTTTATTACTCTTACCCCATTTAAAAATTTCTCAAATAAGGCCAAACATTATATCTCCTGGATTGGTTTAAGAGGTGCTGTGCCTGTAGTTTTTGCTACTTATCCTCTAATTGCCGGTATAAAAAATGGTCAAGCTATGTTTGATATAGTCTTCTTTGTCACAATTGTATCATTACTTCTTCAGGGTACTTCAGTCAGCTTATCTGCAAGAAAGCTATCTTTGTCAGATGAGGTTGAAAAATGATTGAATTCTTAATATTATCTTTGCAAAAATCTAATAAATCAAAAGTATGTCTCATTTCTTACACGAGGTAGGAGAGTTCATTGTTGCCTTTGGCAATTGGCTCTGGGGGCTTCCCCTTTTTTTATTGCTTATCGGGGGAGGTTTCTGGTTCCTGGTGTATTCTGGTTTTGTTCCTTTCAGATATTTTGGAAGGGCTATTAAATCATTACGAAAAAAAGAGGATGATGCACCCGGTCAGATAAGTTCTTTTGAGGCATTAGCAAGTGCGATTGCATCAACGGTTGGGATGGGTAATATTTCAGGTGTAGCAGTTGCTCTGACTATGGGTGGCCCGGGAACAATATTCTGGATGTGGGTTAGTGCTATTGTTGGTATGGCAACTAAGTTTTTTGAAGGGACACTTACGATAATGTTTAAAGGCAAAGATACCTCTGGAGAAGCACAAGGCGGACCGATGTATATGATAACAGAAGGTCTCGGTAAATCATGGAGACCACTTGCAGTTTTCTTCTCAGTTTTTGGTTTGATTGGAACACTTTGTCTGATGCAGGCTAATCAACTTACAGAAGCAATAACTACTGTTATAACTACACCTATGGGAATAGAAAACACAGGCTTCCTAAGATTTTTGATAGGTCTGGGCATGACCTTGATAGTTGCGGTTGTTGTTTTAGGAGGAATAAAAAGGATCTCCAGGGTGGCATCAAGATTAGTCCCCTCTATGGTTTTGTTATACTTTATTTTAGTTGGATATATTCTTATAACTCATATCAGTGCTGTACCAGAAGTTTTTGCTTCAATATTCAGAGAGGCATTTCAATTTAAAGCTGGCCTTGGAGGGTTAGCAGGGTCTGCAATTGTCATTGGAGCCAGAAGGGCTGCATTTGTTAACGAGGCTGGGGTCGGAACAGCATCAATGATGCATGGAGCATCAAAGAACAGTGAGCCGGTCAGAGAGGGACTTGTCGCAATGCTGGGCCCTTCAATTGATTCTGGGCTGGTTTGTACTCTTACCGCTTTAGCCATTCTGGTAAACGGGAATTATGAGGTTTCACAACTTCAGGGGATTCAGATGGCAATGAACTCATTTCAACTCTCAATCCCTGGAATGGGACACTATTTACTTTTAGGAATGGCATTTATTTTTGCATTTTCCACGATGTTCTCATATTCATATTATGGGGTAAAATGTACTAATTTTCTGTTTGGAGCTAAATATGCTCATCTTTATAATTATTTCTTCCTTGCAATGCTGGTTGTAGGCGCAATGATATCACTAGATGTTGTAGTTGGAGTAATTGACAGTGCGTATGCGTTGATGGCAATTCCTACAATGTTTACACTCCTTGTATTATCTCCAAAAGTTAAGAGGGAGATGAAAATTTATTTCAATAAACAAAAATAGATAGAATGGAACTAGAATTACTTATAAAACATAAGCTTGGTGAAGCAGTAAAAGATCTTTATAATTCAGATATACCGTTGACAGAATTACAGATACAGTCAACCAGAAAAGATTTTGAAGGTGATCTTACGGCAGTTGTTTTTCCATTTTTAAAGATTTCAAAAAAGTCACCTGAAATAACGGCAGAAGAAATAGGCAAATATTTATCAGATAATGTAAGAGAGATCTCTTCCTATAATGTGGTTAAAGGATTTTTAAATATTACAATCTCTGATGATTATTGGATTGACACATTAAAATTGATATCATCATCACCTGACTGGGGTGTTTTGCCAAAGTCAGGCAGAAGGGTGATGGTAGAGTTCTCCTCTCCAAATACCAATAAACCGCTGCATCTTGGTCACATCAGAAATAATCTGCTGGGATGGTCTGTTTCAAAACTTCTTGAGTGTAATGGTCACGAAGTAATAAAAGTAAATCTGGTAAACGACAGAGGTATCCATATTTGTAAATCTATGCTTGCATGGAAAAGAGAGTCTAATGGAGAGACCCCTTCAAGTACTGGTTTAAAGGGTGATCACCTTGTTGGAAAGTATTATGTTATCTTTAACGACCTGCTAAAAAAAGAGATTGAAGCTCTCGTAGACTCCGGAATGGAGAGGGAAGAGGCAGAAAAATCAAGCCAGATAATGAAAGAAGCACAGGAAATGTTACTTCAATGGGAGCAGGGAGATAAAGAGGTTGTAGATCTTTGGAGGAGGATGAATGGATGGGTATATGAAGGTTTTGATCAGACATATAAAAGAATGGGCGTTTCATTTGACAAAACATATTACGAATCAAACACCTACCTTCTGGGTAAAGAGTTAGTCAAGGAGGGGCTTAAAAAAAATGTATTTTTCAGTAAGGAGAATGGATCAGTATGGTGTGATCTTACACCAGACGGGCTTGATGAAAAATTACTGTTAAGATCTGATGGGACATCAGTATATATGACTCAAGATCTTGGAACAGCTAATCAAAGATTTTCTGAATACTCCTTTGACGAACATATTTATGTAGTAGGAAACGAGCAAAATTACCATTTTCAGGTACTGAAACTAATCTTGAAGAAATTGGGATTTGACTGGGCCGATTCAATTTATCATCTCTCTTATGGAATGGTTGAACTTCCTCAGGGGAAGATGAAATCTAGAGAGGGTACAGTCGTTGACGCAGATGACCTGATAGATAGTATGGTCTCTACTGCAAAAGAGACTTCCATTGAGTTGGGGAAGCTGGATAATATGAACCAGGAAGAGCAGTTTCGGCTTTTTGAAATGCTCGGTCTAGGAGCCCTGAAGTATTTTATACTTAAAGTAGATCCAAGAAAGACAATGCTTTTTGACCCCAAAGAATCTATTGATTTTAACGGTAATACGGGACCTTTTATACAGTATACTCATGCCAGAATCAAATCAATTTTAAGAAAAGCAGAAGAGCAAAATATTTCATCTCGTTTTACTAATGCACATTTGAATCCTGTAGAAGTTGAGATAATCAAAATGCTGAATTACTTCCCGGCAAAAATTTCAGAGGCAGGCGAGGCTCACTCTCCGGCCCTCGTAGCAAATTATTGTTATGATTTGGCTAAAGAATTCAACCGCTACTATCACGAAGTACCAATATTAAAAGAAGAAAACGAGTCAGTAAAGTCTCAGAGACTTATTCTGATTGATTCAATTTCAAGAATTTTATCCAGAGGAATGGGAATTCTTGGCATTGAGTTACCGGACAGAATGTAAGAAATGCAAAGCAATAACACATTTCCAATTCCTACGACAAAGAAAGAGATGGAGGCTCTTGGCTGGAGTAGTGCCGATGTTATCCTCTTTTCAGGAGACGCATTTGTTGATCATCCATCTTTTGGTACAGCTGTTATTGCCAGAGTATTACTTAATAATGGCTACAAGGTAGCAGTAGTTCCTCAGCCAAACTGGAGGGATGATTTGCGAGACTTTAAAAAATTGGGTGTGCCAAATTTGTTTTTTGGTGTAAACTCAGGTGTAATGGATTCTATGATTAATCATTACACTGCAAATAAGAGACTTAGAAGTAATGATGCTTACACACCCGGTGGAGAATCTGGAAGGAGACCAGATTATGCTGTATCTGTATATTCAAAAATCTTAAAACAATTATTCCCTGAAGTTCCCGTAGTAGTAGGTGGAGTTGAGGCCTCTCTAAGAAGATTTACTCATTATGATTATTGGCAAGACAAATTATTACCATCGATTCTTGTAGAATCCGGAGCTGACTGGCTTGTATATGGCATGGGTGAGATGCCGGTACTTGAACTTGCATACAAAATCTCTATTGGAGAGAGTGTCGAGATGATAAGAAGAACAAAGCAGATAGGGTACATTACAAATACAAAATCATCATTTTTTACCGATTCATTATTACTAAATTCCTATGAAGAGTGTTTAAAAAGCAAGGAGGCATTTGCGGCCAATTTTAATATTATCGAGTCAGAGTCTAACAGCTGGAGTTCCAAACATATTATTGAGCCTGTAGGAGATAAGTTTGTTCACATAACCTCCCCCTGGCCTTTATTAACTCAGCAAGAGCTGGACTCAGTCTACGATCTCCCATACACAAGAAAACCTCATCCCAGATATGGAGTTAAACCGATATCTGCATATGAAATGATAAAATTTTCAGTTAATACACACAGAGGCTGCTTTGGCTCATGTACATTTTGTACAATATCTGCTCATCAGGGGAAATTTGTACAATCAAGATCTGAAAATTCAGTTATTAAAGAGGTTGAGAAGATTGTCAGTATGGAGGACTTTCGAGGTAATATTTCAGATTTAGGCGGACCATCTGCAAATATGTATAAAATGGAGGGAAAAAATCTGCTTCAGTGCCATAAATGCAGAAGAGACAGCTGTATCTATCCCAATATTTGCAATAACCTTAATAACTCTCACACACCATTGCTTGACCTCTACAAAAAAGTTGCAGTTGTAAAGGGTGTCAAAAAAGCTTTTATCGGAAGCGGAATCAGATATGATCTTTTTATTAACGAGAGAGGGTATCTGAACGATTCAGGAAAAACATATCTTGAAGAGGTAATTACAAAACATACTTCAGGAAGATTTAAAGTTGCTCCGGAACATACATCTGACCATGTTTTAAAAGCAATGGGAAAACCATCATTTAAATTATTTGAAAAGCTTAAGAGTGAATTTAAAATTATCACAAATAAGCATAACTTAAAATATCAAATTGTTCCATATTTCATTTCCAGCCATCCTGGTTGTAAAATGGATGATATGAAATCACTTGCTCAAAACCCACATTTAAAAGATATTAGTTTAGAGCAGGTGCAGGATTTTACACCAACACCTATGACACGCTCATCAATATCATTCTATACCGGATTAGATCCAAAAACAATGAAAAAAATCTTTGTTGAGAGAGATCCAAAAATGAAACAAAAACAAAAATCATTTTTTTTCAATAAAAAGTAAAAAAGCTTGTAGAAAACTTATTTTTTTGCACTATAATTGCAGCCCGAATTTTAACTCGAACATTATTTTTATGGAGAAAAAACCAAATACAACTAAAGACGCATCAGTTAGCAAGACAGGCCCTTCTCAGTCAAAGCGCAGATCGGTAGTTAGTTATAATAATCTTAGTCCTGAACTTCTTGCTATTCTTAAAGAGAAGTATCCCAGAGGATATGCAGATTATATGGGAGAGATATTCAAGGTTGATAAGCCTGATGGATCTTTCTTCTACGCTATATCATTAGAAGTACCTGATGCAGTATATCTGGTTAAGGTAGATGTTAAAATTGACGATTATGAAGAGGCTGCCGATGAATTATTTGGTGGTGGATCATCAGAGGTAGACGGATCTGAACCGGACGAATTCCCGGAAGATGATTCGGTAGGTTCTTTCTCTGAAGAGCAAGAGGATTCAGACGAATAAATCGGATCTTAATTTCTTAAATTTTACAAGGCTGATTTATCAGCCTTTTTTTGTATTTTCGTGTATGTTTAAATGTAACTCCATTCAGAATAGGTTCCTTTGTAAAATCAGAGAGCTCCCGGAGAATAAGCTGCTTTTTATAATGTCTTTTGTTGTGGGCGTTGGAAGTGGTTTAGCTGCGGTTTTGCTGAAACACTCAATACATTTTGTAGCAGGATTGCTTACAAGCTGGTTTAACACTCCTGCTGAAAGTATCCTTTATATTCTCTATCCTGGTCTTGGGATGCTATTATCTTTACTTTTTGTTAAGTACTTAATCAAAGACAATATAGGACACGGGGTCACTAAAGTTTTGACTGCAGTTTCCAAAAATGATTCACGAATTAAGCCGCATAATATGTGGAGTTCCGTCTTCTCCAGTTCTCTTACTATTGGTTTCGGAGGCTCTGTAGGAGCTGAAGCCCCTATAGTTTATACAGGAGCAGCAATTGGTTCAAATGTAGCCCGATGGATGGGACTCTCGCCAAAACACATGACAATTCTTTTGGGATGCGGTGCAGCTGGTGCAGTTGCCGGAATTTTTAAGGCTCCATTGGCAGGAATACTTTTTACCCTTGAGATATTACTATTTAACATCTCAATGACCTCTATACTCCCTTTACTGGTTTCTGCAGTTACAGCCACGACAATATCTTATCTTTTTCTTGGAGATAAGGTTGTATTTGCAAATTCAATATTGCCTTTTTCAATGGGCAATATTCCTTTTTATGTTGCTTTAGGGATTGTATGTGGTTTTATTTCACTATACTTTATAAGAATGACCCTCAGAATGGAGGATCGAATCTCCTCAATTAAAGGTGACTACAAAAGATGGGCAATTTCTGCAATCTCTTTGGGATTATTGATTTTTATTTTTCCTCCTTTATACGGAGAGGGATATCAATCATTAACATCGCTGTTAAATAATGACACACAGGGGGCTATCGGTCCAAGTATTTTTTCGGTCATTATTGAATATAAATGGTTTATCCCACTTTTTTTTACTGCAATAATATTCTTTAAAGTTTGGGCGATGTCCTTTACAAATGCGGGTGGGGGTGTTGGAGGAACATTTGGACCAACACTTTTTATTGGTGGAGTGACAGGATTTGTCATATCCAGGGTGATTAATCTGACCGGTCTCTATGTTTTACCGGAAGCCAATTTTGCATTAGTTGGAATGGCTGGCCTTATGGCAGGGGTAATGCAAGCACCAATGACTGCAATTTTTTTAATAGCTGAGATTACCGGAGGATATACCCTCTTAATTCCTCTGATAATTACAGCAGCAATTTCATTTGCTACAATAAGAACATTCGAAACTTACTCAATCTATACAAAAAGAATAGCAAAAATGGGTGCTCTGCTGACTCATAATAGTGATCAGGCTGTATTAACTTTACTAAAGACATCTGATCTTGTTGAGAAAGATTTCATGCTTTTATCCATAAATGGATCTCTTAGAGATATAATTGAACAGGTAAGAAAATCTACAAGAAATATATTCCCTGTTATTGACGAGGATGGAAAGCTTCAGGGAATAATTCTACTAGACAATATTCGACAAATAATGTTTGATTCAGACAAATATGATAGTACTAAGGTTTCTCAATTGATGATATCAGTAGAACAACCTGTTTATGAAGAGGATTCAATGGAAGTTGTTATGGACAAGTTTGAAAAGAGCTTATCATGGAATCTTCCGGTAATATCATATGAAGGATTATATAAAGGATTTGTATCTAAATCAAAAATTTTCTCTGCCTACAGAGAACAATTGCAAAAAGTATCTCATGAATAAGTTATATATTGATTTTATAAGCAAAGAGCTCTCAATCCATAATTGGCAGGTAGAACATTGCACAGAACTTCTGGAAGAGGGGGCAACAATACCTTTTATATCTAGATACAGAAAAGAGAGAACAGGATCATTGGATGAAGTTTTAGTATCTCAGATAAAACATTATCATTCAAGATTTTCTGAGCTTGATAAAAGAAAAAAGGCAGTCCTATCATCAATAGATGAACAGGGCAAGCTTTCTAAAGAGCTGGAAGTGGAAATTTCAACTTGTGTAGACCAACAAAAGCTGGAGGATTTATATCTGCCATACAGACCAAAAAGAAAAACCAAAGCATCTGTTGCCAAGGAGAGAGGTTTAGAGCCTTTAGCATTGACTGTTTTTTCGTTTAAAACAGAGGATCCATATTATGATGCTGAAAAATATTTGAGTGAGGATGTAAAGAGCCTGGATGAAGCACTTTCCGGCGCAAGAGATATTATAGCAGAATGGATTAGTGAAAACATCAAGATAAGAGAATTACTCAGAGAGCAATATCTAAAGTTTGGAAAGCTTACAGCAAAAAAACACAAAGATCTTGCTGATAACAATGAGAGTAAGTACAGTAATTATTTTTCATTTACGGGCTCTCTAAATATTATGCCTGCTCATAGAGTTCTTGCGCTTTTAAGGGGAGAGAGGGAGGGAGCTCTTAGTATTAAATTGGAGATTGATAGTCTTTATTCAATAGGATATATAAGAAATGTTTTGTTTCCAAACGGCGTTAGAGTTTCAAAAAAATGCAGAGAACAAATAGAAGAGGCAATAGATGATTCATATAAAAGACTTCTTCACCCCTCAATTGAGAATGAAACTCTCAATAGTGCAAAAGCCAGAGCAGATATAGAATCAATTAAAGTTTTCGGTAATAATCTTACTGCTCTTTTGCTGGCACCACCTGCGGGGCAGAAAAGAGTTCTTGCGTTGGATCCGGGCTTTAGAACAGGATGCAAAGTAGTGTGCTTAGGAGAGCAAGGCGAGTTACTCCATAATGATACTATTTATCCGCACCCTCCTCAGAACGAAAAAATCCAGGCGATTAAAAAGATATCAAATCTTGTAGAAGCCTATAAGATAGAAATCATAGCTATTGGAGATGGAACTGCTAGCAGGGAAACGGAGTCATTTATTAAAAAAATTCCTCTGCCAAAAGGAGTTCAGGTCTTCTCTGTTAGTGAAGATGGAGCATCAGTTTATTCTGCTTCTCCTGTTGCCAGAGAAGAGTTTCCGGACTACGATGTTACTGTTAGAGGTGCAGTCTCTATAGGCAGAAGAGTAATGGACCCATTGGCAGAACTTGTGAAAATTGACCCAAAATCCATAGGTGTAGGTCAATATCAGCACGATGTGGATCAAAATCTTCTTAAAGAGATGCTTGACAATACGGTTATAAGCTGCGTAAATAAGGTTGGAGTAAATTTAAATACTGCAAGCAAGCATCTTTTAAGTTATGTCTCAGGAATTGGACCATCCTTAGCTCAGAATATTGTGGAGCACAGATCAGCTAACGGCCCTTTTAAATCCAGACTTGAACTATTAAAGGTTAAAAGGCTAGGCGAAAAGGCCTTTGAACAATGCGCCGGTTTTTTGAGAATTCCAAATGCTGCGAACCCTCTTGATAATACTGCTGTACATCCGGAAAGGTATCATCTTGTTAAGAGAATTGCAGATGACAGACGCGTTGATTTAACAGTTTTAATTTCTGACAGTAAATTGAGAGAGGGGATTACAATTGAAAATTACATTTCTGAGGATGTGGGTTTACCAACACTAAGGGATATAGTTGAAGAGCTCTCAAAACCGGGGCGAGATCCTCGAAGCATCGCAAAAGTTATGGAGTTCTCTCAGGAAATTCACTCAATCGATGACCTTAAACCAGGAATGATTCTTCCGGGAATTGTTACCAACATTACCAATTTTGGTGCTTTTGTAGATATAGGTATAAAACAAGATGGATTAGTCCACATATCTCAGATGTCAGATAAGTTTATATCCTCTCCGCAGGAAGTTGTGAAACTTCATCAACAGGTAATGGTAAAAGTTCTTGATGTTGATTTGAGAAGGTTGAGAATTCAGCTTGGTATGAAGTTGGTGGATTAGAGGACGTAGGTTTTTTCTCCCTCTGAGCAATAATTACTCCAGTTACCACTATTGTAATCCCTGCAATCTTGTATGTTCCAAGCCCCTCCTGGCCAGCCATATATGCGCCAAATGCAGAAATAGCAGGTACTAATGATGTGAAAATATTTGTTCTTGCTATTCCTAGTTTCTTGATTGAATTTATAAACAAAATAAAAGCAACACACGAGCATAGACCGGCTAAAAATAACAGTGGCTTTATTGAATCAAAAGTAAACATTGAGATACTGAATTCATTTAAGTCATAAATTATAAAAAGAGGCAGAAAATAGAGAGCACCAAGTAGGTGCTGATAAGTCGCAATTGTGTAACTATTATAGGTAAACGCAAGTTTCTTCACTACCATAGAGTAACCAACAGCTGAGAATACACCCATAAAGAGCAGAGCTATACCCCAGTAGTGATCAACAGATATTTTGCCACCATCAAATACAACTAGCAGGATACCCGGAAGAGTTATAAAGACTCCTATTATATTTATTGTAGTTATTCTCTCCTTATATATTAGAATACCGGGAATCAATGCAAATATTGGAATTGTAGCAATAATTATAGAGCTTAAGGTAGGAGAATTCACAATCTTAAGACCAAATGTCTCACCGATAAAATAGATAAATGGCTCCAATAATACTAGTAACAGAAACCATTTAATATCTTGCTTTTTTACCTTTTGAATTTTTCTTGCACTTATAGAAACCAGTATAAGAAATATAGCAGCAATTGTCATTCTGAAAAAAACCAACGCCATCGGAGGGAAATCCAGAATTAGCAATGAATTGGTCCATATAAATGAAAACCCCCAGAAAATAACAGCTGTAATAATTGATAAATAGACGATTATCGCCTCTGCTCTTTTATTCATATGTGAAAATTAATCGTTCTCCGGCTTTTAAACCTGTAAGTTCGCCGTTAGAAACAGCGTGCACACCATTAATGAAGGTGTGAATTATTGATGAGTTAAAAGTAGTGCCCTCAAAAGGAGACCATCCACATTTATATTTAATATTATTTTTATCAACCTTGGTTGGCTGATTTGGGCTGAAAATCATTATGTCTGCGAAAAATCCCTCTTTTATAAAACCTCTCTTTTCAATTCTGAATCTTCTGGCTGGTGAATGAGCCATCCTGTCCGCTATGTCAGTAATTGAAAAGAGTCCTTTTAAATGTAGCTCCCACATAATTTGAAAGCTATGCTGGATCAGAGGCAATCCTGAAGGAGCAGCGTTGTATCTGTTATTTTTCTCATCAATTGTATGCGGGGCATGATCAGTTGCAACAATATTAATGGTACCCTCTTTGACGGCTTCAATTATAGCATCTCTGTCAGATTTGCTTTTTATAGCAGGATTACATTTCATCTTGGATCCATAATCGCAGTACATTTTGTCATCCATTACCATATAATGAACACAAACCTCTCCTGTTATATTCGGATTAATTCTCCTCGCATTCTTAATCATCTCAACTTCCTCTTTTGTTGAGATATGGAGTATATGAAGAGAGGAATTATGTTTAATCGCAAGATTTATAGCTTTTGCAGTAGATTCTATACATGCCTCTCTGCTTCTTATTACAGGGTGTAAACTAAATGGAATCTCCTCCCCATACATTTCCACAGCACTAATAAGATTGGCTTTAATTATATTCTCATCCTCACTGTGAATGGCAATTAACATTTTTGATTTTGAGAAAATGAGATCAAGGGCTTTTTGATCATCAACTAACATATTTCCTGTAGAAGATCCTAAAAATAATTTAAGTCCACATATTTTTGAGCGGTCTGCTTGTTCTATTTCGTGGAAATTCTCATTTGTCCCTCCCAAGTAGAAAGAGTAGTTTGCAAAAGAGGTTTGTGAAGCAATACTGTACTTATTTTCTAATAAGGCTAAGGTAGTCGCTGGAGGATTTGTATTTGGCATCTCCATAAAAGAGGTAACCCCACCTATAACAGCAGCTGCACTTTCAGATTCTATATCACCTTTATGTATGTTTCCCGGTTCTCTGAAGTGAACTTGGTCGTCGATTAACCCCGGCATCATTATCAGTCCCTCTGCCTCAATGATCTTATCTGCCTCAGGAAGAGTTTCATTATCTCTAAATATTGCTGATATTATTTTACCGTCAATTAAGAGAGAGCCCTTGAAAACTTCTCCCTCATTAACGATCAAAGAATTCTTAATAAGAGTTTTCATTATAACGAGGTTTGTCTTGGTTTAATTCTCCTCAATCTCATTTTAAGTACCCCCCAAAATGCCTCTCCAAAGATCCCGCTACTCATTTTAGAAGTTCCTTCTGTCCTGTCTACAAATATAATAGGTACCTCCACAATTTTGAATCCCAATTTAAATGTGTTGTACTTCATCTCAATCTGGAATCCATATCCCTTCATCCTAATTTTGTCAAAATCAATTTTTTCTAGAACCTCTCTTCTATAGCATTTAAAACCAGCAGTAGTGTCAAAAATTTTCATTCCAAGAACTTTCCTTACATACGCCGATGCATAGTATGACATTATTACCCTTCCAATTGGCCAGTTTATTACGCTTATTCCTTTGCAGTACCTAGATCCTATTGCAAGATCAGCACCATTTGAACAGGCTGCGTATAGTTTAGGTAAATCCTGTGGATTGTGGGAAAAGTCTGCATCCATCTCAAATATATAGTCATACTTATGTGTAATTGACCAGTTAAAACCGGTTATGTAAGCTGTGCCAAGTCCCTGTTTTCCTGCTCTTTCAATGATATGCAAAGAGCCATTAAAATCATACTGAAGGCGCTTAACAATGTCTGCAGTTCCATCAGGGGATCCATCATCAACAACCAGTATGTGAAAAGATTCATCCAAAGAGAGTATCTCTTTGATTATTTTTTCAATATTCTCTTTTTCATTATAAGTAGGTATAATGACAATTTTTGAAGAATTCATTATGTGAAATTTCTATCCTGCAAAAGTATAAATAAATCCTCATATTATTTTTGGTTTAATTCAAAATCTGAATACCTTTGCAAACCCAAGAAACGGAGCAGGACTATCAAAAAAAAGAAAATTTTCTGCATTTTTTTTGGAATTGTAAAAAAAGTGCCTACCTTTGCACTCCCCAAACGGAAGACCGGTTAACAAGGGGCAGGGACAAGATCAATTAGTCCCGTTTTTTATCGGTAAGTTCATTGACATTTTGGAAGACAAGTACAAT
>VSSQ01000226.1_pt1 | contig 66295 bp, 72 predicted proteins | sample 4763081 | NCBI WGS metagenome assembly VSSQ01 (sample SAMN12137344, study PRJNA551015) | bioreactor metagenome | isolation source: SDC9 anaerobic chlorinated ethene degrading culture | place: USA: Knoxville, Tennesee | collected 2015-01-01
TCATGCTCGAACGCTGCGGCATGGTCCCCGAAGACATCGACATCCGCGACTGGCTCAAGATCTACAAAAACACCCGCAGATCACAGATCATCGAATACCGCACGAAACAGTTCCAAAACATCATCGAACGGGAAGAAGGGGAATGACTCCCCCTTTAAAGGACAGCTGGACCGGTCGCAAGTTTTCTTCGAAAACTTGCTCAGCTAATGATGAGCCTATCGGCTCACCCCGCAGTCGCAAGTCTATCGACTTGGTCGCAAGTGTTCTTCGAAAACTTGCTCAGCTAATGATGAGCCTATCGGCTCCTCCCGCAGTCGCAAGTCTATCGACTTGGTCGCAAGTTTTCTTCGAAAACTTGCTCAGCTAAGATCGCCGGCTGCGCCGCCGATCCGCCTCAGCTGAGGTCGTCGACTTCGTCGCCAACCCCGCCTCCCCCCTCTCCTTTCACAAACATCACAGACTACATGGAAGTCCTCTATCCAAATATAAAAATATCGGGTCCGACAAAACAAACTACCACTTGAAAAACCCGGATTTCAAGACACTCTCATTAAGAATGTATATTACTGAGAATGCGAAATCATAATAGATACGAATATCCTGCCCGCGGCGGGAACAAAAAATACTGCAGGAACATATGAAAAGTATAACCGGATCCGCAAAATGCAGCACATACGACAGGGAAAAAGTCCTTGAGGCAGTAGGAAAAGCGATAAAAGCCTCCGGCGGCCTCCCCCGGGTAGACGGCAGAAAAGTCCTCTTAAAGCCCAACCTCTTATCAGACGCCGGCATCGACCGTGCCATCACCACCCACCCCGAAGTCGTCTACGCGGTCGGGAAAATGATCATCGAAGCCGGCGGCGTCTTAACCATAGCCGACAGTCCCGGTGCCGGGATCATCTACTCCCCAAGAGTCCTCAAAAGAGTCTACCACAAATGCGGCATCGAAAAAGTCGCAGAAGAACTCGGCATCAAACTCAGTTATGACACCGGATATCAGGAACGCTCCTGTCCTGCGGGCAGCGTCATGAAACGGTTCACCGTCATCAACCAGGCATGCGACGCGGACGTCATCATCTCGGTCTGCAAACTCAAGACCCACATGTTCACCCACTTCTCCGGCGCCGTCAAAAACACCTTCGGCGTCGTCCCGGGCCTGGATAAACCGGTGTTCCACTCCAGATTCCCCGACGCGATCGACTTCTCCGAGATGCTCGTCGACTTAAACGAACTCATCGAACCCGACTTCGTCGTCATGGACGCCATCATCGGCATGGAAGGAAACGGCCCGATGGGCGGCCAGCCGCGTGACGTCGGATACATCCTTGCTTCCCACTCCGTATACGGACTGGACATCTCCGCTCAGACCCTCGTCAACATGCGGCCCGAATCCATCGGAACAACAATGGCCGCCCTTCGGCGCGGACTCGTCGAAGAGGTCGAGGTAGAAGGAGACGAGATCGTCCCGATCGAAGACTACATCCACCCGTCCACCTATCACGGCAGACAAAGCGACTCATGGCACAAAAAAACGATCTACCGAAAACTGCAGCGTGTCGGAAAGATCTATGAACCCTCCCCCGTCATCAACCTCAAAAAATGTCTGGGCTGCGGGCAGTGTGCACGCATCTGCCCGGTAAAAGCCGTCGAGATAATCCAGGGAAAAGCATCCTTCGATCTGACAAACTGTATCAGATGTTACTGCTGTCATGAGATGTGCCAGTATCACGCCATCGAACTGAAACGCTCGATCAGCGGAAAAGTCATCCACAAAGTCATCCACTGACGACCCTGTTTTTCCCTCCCAAAAAAGCCCGGATACGGGAACCGGACGTACTCATCTTATTATTGTTCAGCCCCCAAATATATACTCGTGAAGTGGGCAATTTTAGGCGGCGGTCTGACCGGGGTCACACTCGCCCGCCTCCTCAAGGAAAAAGGGCATGAAGTTACGGTCCTCGAAAAGGAACCAAAGATCGGCGGCCTGTGCCGGTCGGAACTGCGAAACGGATTTACCTTCGACTGCGGAGGGTCGCATATCATCTTCTCCCGCGACACCGGCGTTCTATCGTTCATGCAGAACGTTCTGGCCGAAAACCGGGAGTTTCGAAACAGAAACACCAAAATATTCTATAAAGGTCAGTACGTAAAATACCCGTTCGAAAACGGACTTTCGGCTCTTCCAAAAGAAGACCTGTTCTTCTGCATCAATGAATATGTCAGGAATCTGGTAGCAGTCGAAAAAGGCGAAGTCAAAGAGCCGGCGAGCTTCAAAGACTGGATCTACTACACCTTCGGCAAAGGGATCGCCGAGTGCTATCTCGTCCCCTACAACGAAAAGATCTGGAATTATCCGACCGACAAAATGTCGAAACACTGGATGGACGGTCGCGTTCCCCGCCCGCCGGTAGAGGACATTATCAAATCGGCGATAGGGATCGAGACCGAAGGCTACACCCATCAGGCGGTCTTTTCTTACCCTATCGAAGGCGGTATCGAGGCACTTATCCACGCCATCGCGAAACCGATCGCGGATTCGATCAAGACAAACTACACCGTCACCTCGGTCGTGAACACAGGCGACGGATGGGCGGTCTCCAACGGAAAAGAGACGATTCCGGCCGACCGGGTCATCTCGACCCTGCCGCTCCAGACGCTTCTTCCGATGCTGGACGTTCCGTCCAGAATCAAAGAAGCATGCGATGCTCTTCGATACAACTCCATCGCCTGCATCTCCGTCGGATTCAAAGGGACCCTCCCGGACATCTCCTGGATGTATGTGCCGGAAGAAAAATGGGGGGCCTTCAACCGTCTCTCCTTCCCGTCGAACTTTTCGAGCCAGGTCGCACCCGCGGGTTGTGCGGCGGTCCTCGCCGAGATCACCTACAACGAAGGCGACGACATCTCGAAGATGACCGATGAAGAGATCATCATGCACACGGTCGACGGTCTCGTCAGAATGGGGATCATCCCCTCGAGCGATGACGTCGTCCATACTGCAGTCGACCACTTCAAGTTCGCTTACGTGGTCTACGATCTCGATTACCAGAAAAATATTAAGATCGTCCGTGAATATCTTGAGGGAACCCTCGGTGTGGATCTCGTCGGCAGATTCTCCGAGTTTGAGTATATCAATATGGACGGCTGCATCAGGAGCGTCATGAATTTTGTGGAGAAAAATACATGCGAGTAAATATCCGGGTGGAGAATTATTCGGTATTCAAATACGTAGGCTGTGCGACCGTCGCAATGATGCTGTATAACGGTCTGCAGAAGACCCCGGGTGTCGAGGTCGAGCTCAACAGCAAAAAACATGACCACGACATAACCCACTGTCATACGCTTGGACCCGGAGCGGTCTGGTCGATGCTGCGGGCAAAACATGTCAAGATCATCACGGCCCATTCGACCCCGAGCCTGAATGCGAACAATCTCGCCGGCGCCTCCCTGATCAATAAGATCTACAAGCCGATGTACGGCAGATACGATCACATCATCACGATCACCGGCGAGAATGAACGGGAGATCAAAGAGATGCTCCCGGACATGCCGACGACGAGGATCCCAAGCTGCGTGAACATGGAGAAGTTCAGGCCCGACGCGGAAAAACGCCGGATCTTTCGGGAGACCTACGGATACACCGACGATGACAAGGTGATCCTGCAGGTTGCCCAGCAGACCCCGAGAAAAGGGATCTATGATTTCCTGGATCTCGCGGACGAACATCCGGAATATAAGTTCATGTGGGTCGGCGGATTTCCCTACGGGCCGATCTCGGACAACAGGAAAAAGGTCGAGGCGCGGAAAGCGAAAGCCGGAGACAATGTCATTTTCCCGGGATTCGTCCCGGACATCACCGGCGTATATGCCGGAGCCGACGTCTTTTTGTTCCCTTCCTACGGGGATCTGATGTCGATCTCGATCATGGAAGCGCTCTCGAGCGGTCTTCCGGTCATCTCCCGCGAACTTTCGGAGTACCGGGAGCTTTTCCCGGGTATCGCCGGATTCTTTACCAAAAACGAAGAGATCGCCCCCCTTCTCGCGGACGAGGCGATGCTCAGAAACGCCGCGTCCCATGCCCGGGCATCGGTCGAGCCGTATGATATATACAAAGTCGCAAAGATGCATGCAGATCTGTATGCGGAGTTATTAGCATGATTTCAGTTGTAGTTCCATCATTCAATGAAGAGGAAGGTATCGAAGCCTTCCTGAAAAGTCTTTGTGACCAGACTCTGCCCAGAGATCAGTACGAGATCATCGTGGTCGACGGGAACTCCAAGGACAAGACCCGGGAGATCGCCGAAAAATACGCGGACAAGGTCTTCATCCAGACGAGCAAAAAGGTCGGCGGAGCCAGAAACGACGGCGTTCTTGCAAGCAAATATGATTTGATCGTCACCACGGATGCAGACTGTTTCCTCCCAAGACCCTGGCTCGAAACGATCGTGAAGGACTTCGAGAAGTACCCGGACGCATCCACGATCTACGGGCCGATCTATCCGCTGGAACCCGGATTCAAGCACAAGTTCGAGGTTTTCCTGTACAATATCGTGGTCCGGATCGGCGGAAGAACAGGGATCTTCTACGCGACGCTTGGAGCAAACACGGCGTTTCGGAAAAACCTCTTCATCGAGGCCGGGATGTACAAGGTCTGCGATGCCGGAGACGACTGGGAACTCCCCAAACGCATGAAAAACTATGGAAGAATCGTTTTAGATATGAAGATGATCATCGGTTTTTCGATGCGGCGCTACATCAACTTCGGTCTGTTCCGCTCGGCGTTCCAGTGGTTCTACGTGGTCGCAAAAGGCGGGTTTTCGGACAAACACCAGTACATGGGCAAGGAATATACGAAAAAATAATGGTCACGCTGCACCTCCCCGACGGTCTGGTCGCGACGACTTCTGCCGGAACTCTTGAGGAGATCCTTCTCCGTCTGGATATGAATCCGTATGAGATCCTTGTCACAAGGGACGGCGAGCTTTTGCTTGCGGATGATCCTGTGGATGAGGACGATGTCCTGCGGGCGACTTCGATCGTGCACGGAGGATAGATGACTTCAGGCTGTGGTCTCTGCGGAAAAAAGGCAGTCTACGTCGATCCGGTGACGAAGCAGAGGTTCTGCGGGGAGCATTTTTCAGCATGGTATGAGAACGGCGTTTCGGCGGCGATCGAAAAATACCATATGATCGAGCCGGGAGACCGGATCGCGGTCGGTCTTTCGGGCGGGAAGGACTCGACGGTCCTTCTGACGGTTCTTGTAAAACTGGATCTGGACGCCGAACTTATCCCGATCACGGTGGATGAGGGGATCGGCGGCTACCGGGACGATACGATCCTTGCTGCGGCCCGGCTCTGCGATAAACTTGGTTTCGCCGACAAACTGATTTCTTTTACGGACATCTGCGGGAAGACTCTGGACGAGCTCCTCTCCAAGGATCCCCGGCAGGCGTGTTCGGTCTGCGGAACGCTGCGCCGCCGTGCTTTGAATCAGGCGGCCCGGGAAGCGGGGGCAACGAAGATCGCGACGGGGCACTGTCTGGACGATGAGGCGCAGTCGGTTCTGATGAATTATCTGCGGGGCGATGTGACCCGCGTGACGGGGTCATACCATACGGACGCGGATACGCTGTTTCTGCCGAGGATCAAACCGCTCTGTCGATCAACGGAGCGGGAGACGGTCGCCTACGGGCTCGTGAACCGTCTGCTCACCGATCTGCCGGAGTGTCCGTACACGAAGTATGCTCTGCGTGCGGATGTCCGCAGGGGACTCGGGAAGCTGGAGTACAAAAATCCGGGGACGATGATGAAGATCGTGACCGGCCAGGAGAAGCTTCTCGCAAAGCTCGGACCCCGGGAGGGGGAGGTCACGATGATGGGACGCTGCGAGGTGTGCGGGGAGCCGACGAGCCACCGGCTGTGCGCCGCGTGTTCTCTGCTCGAAAAGCTGGAGTAAGATTTTTCCGGCATGTATAATAAGCAAAAAAAGTGAGGATCATGATTCTGTGATCCAAAGGAGAGTTTAGGCGGCAGCGCCCGCATTTGTCGGAGTTCCGGGCGTCAAAGTCGCCTTAGGGACCGATGCGTTCGTTATGATCGTTATTCTTCCCTGCGGCTTAGCATACTCCTCTCCGACATCGCCGTTGAGTTTCACGGTGATATAATTGATAAGACCGTCTTCCAGACCGTGATCGAGCGTGACATACGTGCCTCCAAGCAGAGGAATGTTTGGATAATTGTCCCCGCCGTTCAGCGTGTAATCGTTCAGAAGAACGGTATAGGTCGCATTCACGTCAAACGGCTGCCCCTGGATCGAATCGATCGTCACACGGTTCACTTCTCCGGCAGCATAGGGTTTTGTCGCATCAATGGTGTAATGTATTCCTGAAACCTGCGGGAAACCGCCTCTCGGGTCCGGGACGCTTTGTGTCTGATCCTCAAACATCTGAAGGATCATCCGGCCGCCCATATCCGTCGCAACGATACTGTTGCCGAACGGGAAAACGTTCAGGAGATCATATTCCGTCACATTGCCGGCTTTTATCGTAATGCGAATGGCGCCGGCATTTACGATCGCAAAGTCGGCACTGATATTTTCCATTTCAGCGGTATACATCATGGAATCCGCTGCAAGATCGCCGAGATTCGTTTCCTGTGTCCGGGACATATTCTTATCTGCAGTCAGTTCGACGTCGGTCATACAAACAACTTTGCCGTAGGTTTCATGGGTATATGCCGAAATATTCGCCGCAAATTCATCGATCTCATCGACATTTCCGGTGGATTTATCGATCAGCGTTTCGGTCAGGTTTCCATCCGGCGTTATCGTGACGAGACCGATATACTTTAAGGCGGTCCCTGTCTGGACGATGAGCGTGTCGTTGACGACCGTACCCTCCTTAAGGACAGTATGACTGTGACCGTCGATAAACAGATCGATGCCCTCAACGTTTGGCACAAGATCGGTCGATCGGTTGGGCTTCGAATTTTCCGATACGCCGAGATGCCCGATACAGATGATGATGCCGCATCCCTCGCCTTTCAGGTAATCGACCTGCTCCTGAGCGATACGATAGAGGTCTTCGCCGGATGCGAAGTCGACATCCTCAACATCTTTGTAATAGGTCGTTACTGCGGTATCCGGGGTCTCGAGTCCGAAGATTCCCACTTTGTGCCCGCCGATCTCGATGATGGTGTTCGGCTGGAATACGAGTTTATCCGTTCCTTTGTAGAAGATGTTTGCCGAGATAAAGGCAAAATCCATTTCATCCCGGAGCTCGAGGAGGTGGTCGAGTCCGTAATCAAATTCATGATTTCCGGGGACCGAGACCTGATACCCCGCAAGGTTCATGATATGGACGGCGGATTCGCCTTGTGTTGCTTTCACTTCGACGGTTCCCTGGATGAAATCTCCCGCATCCAGAAGAAGGACGTTCTTTCCTTCTTCCTGCATCTGCTGATATAATGCTGCGACTGAGGTATAGCCGAGGTTGTTGGAGAAATACCCGTGAACATCGTTTGTGTGGATGATATACAGGTTTTCGTCGGAAACATTTCCGGTATCGGTACATCCTGCTATGAAACAGAATACGACGACGGCCGCGAGGGCCGCGAAGATAATTGCCTTTTTCGTGTTTTTCATAGTATTACCAAGGATAATGATATGTATTTCTTGGGTTACAGATTAAAAAAAGATATCCCATACGATTTATGGGATGGAACTGAATGGATGTTCAGTCGAATCGGCTGATATGATAAAAGGCAGCGGCGAGTAATTTGGGGGTTGGAAGACAGGGATGCTATTTCTTTTGAGCGAGAGCGGTTTTCCCGGAGATGAATAGTGTTTTCCCCTGCAGGGAAGGAGGTGAAACCTCCCGCCTGTTTAGGGAAATATCATGAAACACAAGACCAGAGAACCTTACCTCTGCCCTGCGAGGAATATGTCTACACGCTTCCCAAAGAGCATGATGAGAAACCCGAGGAACACAAGGAACACAAGGATCAGCTTCCTAAGCCGGCCGGAGATCTTCATCTCCTGCCTCCGGTTAGTTCAGGGCCGGTTTTGTGTCTGCCCAGGTGTCGACTGCTGCAAGGGTCGCGTCGTCGGCATAGCTGGAGACGGTCATGGGGAGGTGTTCGGGTCAAAGTACCCGACATAGGTCTTGTAAGTCTGCTTCCCGAGTTCGACTTCGGCAAGGCTGAGTGGGTTTCTTGTTTGTTGTGTGATGGGAGGGGTAGATGGATAGTTTTGCGCGGGGTTCGTTGAGGGGGAGGGGGGATTTTAGCTGACTGTGATTTTGTCAGAGACGAGTTTTTCGGGATGAAAAAGGAAAATTAGTGAAGTACTGTTATCTCCTGCGCAGGCGAAGGCTTGCGTGCCGCCTCAAATGGGCTTTGCCCATTTGGGCTTATTCGCGGTTGGTTTTTTCTCCTGTTTCTACACTAATGCCGTACACGAAATCAAAGTACATTATCATTACGTCAGTTTTATGATTGAGATCACACCGCGTAACTCCTATTTATAATAGGTTTTATGCTGCTGCCAGCCGGGATTCATCGTCCTGCGTCCCGGGGCATACTCCCAGGAATATTTTATCGCGCCGGTAACGAACTTTTTTGCCTCAAGGACGGCCTCCCTCACCGGGCAGCCGAGAGCGATGTGGGCGGCGATCGCGGATGCGTAGCAGCAGCCTGATCCGTGGACATCGGTGAACGGCGCCACTTCTCCTTCGACGAGGAGTATCCCCAATCGGTCGGCAAAGACATCGGTCCCGAGCCGGAAATGCGCATGCCCGCCTTTTATTACTGCCGCCTCTGCTCCCTGATCGATGAACCAGAAGGCCGCCTCCTCCATCGTTTCGGCATCCGTGATCGTGATCCCGGACAAAGCCGCGGCCTCGGGCAGATTCGGCGTTATGACCGTGGTCCGCGGCAGCAGATCGGCAGCGAGCCGCTCCTGGCCGGCAAGATCCAGAAGCCGGTACTCTTTTGTAGCGAGAAGCACCGGGTCGACAACGATTTTCCTTTCTTTCGGGATGCTTTCGGCGACGATCTTGACCGTCTCGGCATTTTTCAGCATGCCCGTTTTATAGCAGCCGATGGGGAAGTCCTCTTCAAGTGCGTCGATCTGTTTTCTGATGAACTCTGCAGGGATACTTGCCGAGTCAAGAACGTGCGTGGCATTCTGTGCGGTCAGCGCCGCGATCACCGTCATCCCCCACACCCCGCAGGCCGCCATTGTTTTCAGATCGACCTGGATGCCTGCTCCTGCGGAGGGGTCGGAGCCTGCGATAGTTGCCGCGAAGGCCTTGGTTTTTTCCAGGGAACTCATATCAGATATAGTAGAACGCCCCTTCTGAAAATACTTCTTCGAAGGTTTAACCTCATGTCTTTATAGTCTGTCCCTTCACAACTATCTTGTATGGACGTTGAAGGCTTCGTTCGGCGGAGCATGCATAAGGATATTCCTGAAGATGAAATCGAAAAACTTCTTCAGGAACGCATTCTGGATATAAAGGATATTGATGAAGGGTTCGCACGGGACTTTGCGAGGGCCGTTATCGAAGAAGTGAAGGTGACGAGCGGGCTGAAGGGCGATCTGTTCGAGTATGAACATGCCGGCGTTTCTATGGGCGAGTTCGGCGTGGGATCCCGCGGTTCGGGGGACTTTTACGCTCACCGAAAAATTGCTCATGTGATCGGCAAGACCTCGGCAAAGGTCGGCGTGGATCAGATGGATGACGGCGGGGTCGTCGAGGCGAACGGTCAGTATATCATCACGACCGTGGACGGGATGCACTCGCGGCTGTCGGATTTTCCGTATCTTGCGGGATTCCATGCGACCCGGGCGACGCTTCGCGATGTGTATGTGATGGGCGCAAAACCAGTCGGGCTGATCTCGGATGTGCACATAGCCGATGACGGAGACGTGGCGAAACTGTTCGACTACACGGCAGGGATCACGACGGTCTCGGACGCTTTGGGCGTGCCGCTGGTCGCCGGTTCGACGCTTCGTATCGGGGGGGACATGGTTATCGGCGACCGGATGACGGGATGCGTGGGCGTGGTGGGCGTGGCAAAGCACGTGACGGCCCGCAGATCCTCGGTCCCCGGGGATGTTCTTTTGATGACGAGGGGAGCAGGCGGCGGGACGATCGCGACGGCGGCTTTGTATTCGGGGAACGCGGATGTGGTGGAGGAGACGATCAATCTGCATTTCCTGAAAGCCTGCGCTGCGCTGATCGATTCGGATGTCTTCCCGCATATCCATGCAATGACGGATATCACGAACGGGGGTCTCCGGGGCGATGTGTTCGAGATCGCAGAAACGGCCAATGCGACGGTCGTCGTCGAGGATGCGCCGCTTCGGGGTCTTATCGCGCCGAAGGTTCTTGCTTTGCTGGATAAGCTGGGTATCGATTATCTGGGCGTGAGTCTGGATGCTCTCTTAGTGATCGCGCCGCCTGAGTATGCGGATGAGATCATCCGGGTCGTCGGGACGGCGGGCGTTTCGATGGAGAGGATCGGTTTCGTGCGCGAGGGGCCGGGGGTGTCCCGTCTGATCCGAAACGGCACTGAGGGAGAGTTCCTGCCGAAGTTCCGTGAAGCTCCGTATACGCCGGTGAAGAAGGTGGTGGACCGGCCGGGCAGGGACTTTGACGAGATGAAGAAGGGGATCGACCGGGCGGCGGACGCGGCACGGGCGAAGAAGGAACGGATGCTGAAGAGACTATTATAAGCGGGGTGAGCCGTCAGGCTCGCCCTCAGCTGAGCAAGTTCCCAAATAAGAAAAAAATAATAAATAATATGTGTAATGAGGTGAATTTTATTTCATTTTCACCCCATACTAGAATAAATATATATAGTGCTAGAAGGAAGATAAAGTTATTTTTATTCCCAAATATTTACAGGAATAATGGGGTATTGTTATGGATCCGAAAAGTCAGTCTTGGTTGAAGTTTGTGAATATTGGCTTAATTTCGGTTATTTTTATATGTATTGGTTTCCTTATCTACAATTTCATTTTATCAAAAACTGGATTTTGGGAATGGGCAAATGCTAATTCACAGATTCTTTCATTTTTTGCGACTTGCTTGATGGTATTGGTAACGTTGATGTATGTCTTGCTCACTCGAGAACAAGCTAAGACAGCTGAGATGGCATTGAAACTGGCAGAAAAGCAAATAAACGTAGCTACACAACAGATCCAACTAGACAAGCAACCATGTGTTGTTGTATCAACATCATGGGGGCATCTTAATCACTCCAATAATTCTTCAGAGGGTGAGTGGGAATTAACAACTAGCTTATCATTGGAAAATCTTGGAGATTCACCTGCAATTTCTGTTCATGTATTCGGAAAAATTGAACTCCTCTATCAAAAAGACTCTCCAAAAATGATTAATATGGATGCAAATTGGTTTACTATTCCATATTTTGCTGCAGGAAAGAAACGTGATATTAATGGGATTTTTTTCAATTCAAAATGTGTTGAATTACTTATTGCTGATATGGTTGAGTGTTATCGTTTACATCCAGAATATCGTCTTAGAGAATCAGGATATCATCCCTATGGTCCTTTTATGACTACAATAATTCTTTATAAAAATCTTCTTGGTACATGGTTTATAGGGACGGTCAAACAAAGAATCTCATGTATTAATATATACAATTTATCTAAAATCGGAGATGAAGCGCAACACATTCCATCTCTGACCTCTATTCCTATTTGTGAAGAGAGGATTCAAGTTAATCTAAGTTTTGCTTCAGATAATTCAATCGAGATTACTTATCAGCTTTCATCTGAAGAAGAAGTCAATAAGTTATTGTCAAATTGCTCTATCGAGTCTGAAAAAAATTAATCAAAAATATTCATAGATTTTAGTGATATTTCTTTGTCTTTATGCATTGTTTGATTGCTTATATTGAAATTCATGACAATTAATCTCGTCTATTTTGCGTCAAGCCTGATTTTGTAAGGGAAAATTTGTGTTTTTGGTTCTGTTTGGGGTGCGGGAGGGCGACTTCGGCGCGGATCCCGACGCGGCGGTGAATCCTAATCTCGAGGATATGGAGAGAATCCAGACAGATCTATGTGAGCGGATATTTTTCTTCAGACTCGGGATGTTTTCACTCGTGCCAGGTTCTGCATCTCAGGAGTCAGGCTCCCTTGCGTTTTGACTGTATCATTTCCGCTTCGCTGAGCACTCTCGTCTGATATTGAGCTATCGTCAGCAGTGTCGTGAAGCGGTCCTCTTTGCTGATTCCCTGTTTGATAAGTTCGGCATTGTGCGTCTGAAGATTGGAAAGAACGGCCAGTTCGCTGATACTTGCATAGTCACGAATGTTTGTTGTTTTGGCGAGTTCCGGGTTCGCGTCCCTCCACTGTTTTGCGGTACATCCGAAGAGAGCAACGTTGAGGAGGTCTCCCTCATCTGCATAGGCGAGCCATTCGGTGTTTTTGGTATAGTTTGTTTTGGGGAGTATGTAATTTTTGACCGCATCGGTTTGAATAAGATAGTTGGTTTTGGTAAGGAAGCGTTTGGCATTCCATTCGATCTGCTCCGGACGGTATTCATCTGCCTTGAGCCGCTGATATTCTTTGATGAGGTAGAGTTTGAACGCCGGACTGATCGCTGAACCGAATTCAAAGGCAATGTCTTTGTGTGCGTATGTTCCTCCATATCGGCCGCGTTCAACGTAAAGTCCTATTGCCTTGGTTTTTTCGATCCATTCTCCCACACTCAGAGTGAACGTGGGAAGTCCGGCCTGCATTCTAAAGTGGTCGAATTCGACCACTTTAAAATCAGGGTTGTAGAGAAGTTCCCATGTACCGAGAAACTCAAGCGTGGTTCTGCTGCGAACCCAGTTTTTTATGACGTCGGCGGCGCGGGATTCGCTGCTTTTGGCTTTTGCCATGTCAGTAATGCAGATGTAGTCATCGGCGTTTTTTGAGGAGATGGTTATCGGAATATTTTGTACAGTTATGCGGGCGGATGTCATTTTCCATTCACCAATTTTTTGAGGAAGATAATTTCTTCTTAGCATTGGGCGTTTCGAAGAATTCCGGATATGTTTTTTGGGCGTTGGAGCTAGTCTGATTCATCGTTGAATAGAGAATATATCGACGTCAGGTAACTAAATAGATAACGCAGATTATTTTGATGGAGAGTAAATCAGTCCAAGAGATATGTCGATCCTGCTGAATGCAGTGAAGAGCCATCAGCGGACCGCCCCGCGCCGGATCGCAAATCTTTGATTTGCGTTTTTTCGTGAATTTAGTGTGATGATTCATATCATTTAAAAAATCCCGTCAAACCCGGCCGGATGGAAAAAGCCAGGGCCGGATCTCAAACCTAAAACACCCTCCCCGCAAACAAAACCTGATTACCCAATCCTCCCAATACTATACCATGGATCCGATCCCTCAGGCATCATACAATCACCGTCTCACCATGAAAGAGGAAGACTACCTCGAAGCGATCCTCAATGTCTCCCTCACAAAAGGATACGCAAAAAGCCGCGACGTGGCGGTGGAACTGGACGTAGGCCCCTCGTCAGTCGGGGAGATGTTTGCAAAACTGGATAAAAAAGGTCTGGTCGTGTATCGGAAATACGAAGGCGTCACCCTCACTGAATCCGGAAGGATCATCGCCGAGCAGGTCAAGTTCCGTCACGACGTCTTAGTCGAGTTTCTGGAAATGGTCGGGGTCCCTGGCGACATCGCGAACAAAGACGCCTGCTTCATGGAACATGAATTAAGCACGGTCACGATCCAGAAGATCCGGGAGTTCGTCGCCGCAAAAAAACAGAAATAAGATTTTTTTATCTTTGATCACTCTTACACAAGCTGCAGTTTTTACATGCTTTCGCTTTACAGCCGCAGGCTTCCCCCCGCAGATTCTTCTTCACCGCCCGCAGGAACAGAAAAACGATCCCTGCGGCAATAAGAAGGAAGAGGAGCGTCCAGAATCCTTCAGGCAAAACCAAGAAGAACACCCCCCTGATACACGATGAAGGAAACGATCCACGCAATCACACACATACCGACAGCCGCGAGCCCGGTCAGCTTCCATGAACGGGTCTCCTGCTTCATCGTGAACATCGCCGCAAGACAGGGCATGTAGAGCAGGATGAACACCATGAATGAGTAGGCCGAAAGCGGCGTAAAGACATTCATCAGCACATCGGCAAGGCCTTCTTCGCCCACTCCGTAGAGGGTCCCGAATGCTCCGACCACGACCTCTTTTGCAAGAAGACCCATAAGGATCGCCACGGCCGCTTCGGCGAAACCGAATCCGAGCGGTGCAAAGATCGGCGCGATCGTTGACCCGGCAATACCTATCAGCGATTCCGACGAGGCATACTCAACGCCGAACGGCAGAGAGGCAAGCAGCCACATCAGCAGCACTGCAGGGAAGATAATGACCCCGGCTTTTCGCAGAAACTCCCAGGACCGTTCGCCTGCATGGATCAGCACGCCTTTGATCGTCGGAAGCCGGTAAGGCGGCATCTCAAGAACGAACGCCGACGACTCACCCTTAAAGAGCGTCTTCCTCAGCAGGATCCCGGAGAGCAGCGCCACCAGAATGCCCAGCAGATACAGAGAAAACATCACCAGTCCCTGAGACCAGCCGGCAAAGAAAATGCCGACAAGCAGCAGATACACAGGAAGTCTCGCTCCGCATGACATAAACGGCGTGATCAGGATCGTCAGAAACCGTTCGCGCTTTGTTTCCAGGGTCCGGGCCGCCATGATCGCCGGAACACTGCACCCGAATCCGAGGATCATCGGGATAAACGATTTTCCGTGCAGACCGAGCCGGTGCATGACCCGGTCCATGATCACGGCAACTCTTGCGAGATAACCGGAGTCCTCAAGGATCGCGAGAAGCAGGAACAGCAGGAAGATATTCGGCAGGAAGATCACGACCGACCCGACGCCGCCGATGATTCCGTCGCAGATCAGAGATGCGACCCAGTCGGGCGCGGCGATATCGGCAAGACCCGCCGAGGCAAACTCGGCGAGCAGCCCGAAACCTTCATCGATCAGATCCATGATCGGAGCGCCGACGGTGAACACGATCTGGAAAATCAGATACATCACGGCAAGAAAGATCGGGAACCCGAACCACTTGCTGGTCACGACCTTATCGATCCGCTCAGACTGATTTTTGCCGCCCGCCGTCATATGATCCACAGATTCATTGAGGATACCTGCTATGAATCCATACCGCTGATCTGCGAAGGCCTCTCCCGGCTGAACGCCGTAGATGCCTGCAAGATGGGTCCTGATCCTTTCAACTTCAGGAATCTCCGATCCGTGGATAAGGGCCTGGATCGCAGACCAGCGTGACCCGGTGACCGCGGTCACTTCACGGATATGTTCCTCAAGTTCGTGATCATACCGGGTAATTTTCTCTGAAGGGGCAGGCCGTGAAAGGATCGCTTTGATGAGGTCGTCCTTTCCCGTCTCATCGATCGCTTCGATCTGTACGACCGGGATCCCAAGCATCTGCGATAACTGCCTGATATCGATCACGACACCTTCGGCATCGGCATACCGGTTCATATTCAGCGCAAGGATCAGCGGCACGCCGAGCTCGATCAGCTGAAGGGTGACATACAGATTTCTCTCCAGATGAGCGGCGTCTGCGATGTTGACAACGACATCGGGTTTTTCGTTCAGGAGATAGCCGACGGCGATCTCTTCTTCGAGCGATCTCCCGCTCAGACTGTATGTCCCCGGAAGATCGACGATCTCGAGTGTGGTGTCTTCGTAGACGACCCTCCCCTCTTTCTTTTCGACCGTGACGGTCTTACCCGGCCAGTTTCCCACATGGTGGCGCATCCCGGTGAGGTTGTTGAAAAGCGTCGTCTTTCCGCAGTTCGGGTTTCCGGCTAATGCTACAGTGATCTTTTTCATACAGCAGCCACGCAGATATCTGCAGCATCTTTTTTTCGCAGAGCGAGCTGACAGCCGCGGACCGATATCATCATCGGATCGCCAAGCGGGGCAAGACCTGTGACGCGAACGAGGCACCCCCTGGTGAGTCCGAGTTCGAGCAGTCTGCTCTGGAAGCCGAAGTTTGTTCCATCGATAAATCCAAGGACCGATGCGGATCTCCCGGTCGGGATATCACTTAACCGTACTGATGCGTTTTGCATACTACATACTCTCTTCTTCGGGACGTATATCCGGGAGCCGAAGGAGTTTGGGACCTTATTTGCCTGCCTGAAAAATTACGGATAAACGGAAGGAAAACCGAAATTCTGCGCAGGATAAAAGCCCGCAGGCGCAAATCAAAGATTTGCTCGCAAGGCAAAGCCTTGCTCGGCTGAGGTCGTCGACTTCGTCGCCAACCCGCCTCAGCTAAGGGCGAGCCTGTTCGCAAACCTTCGGTTTGCTCTCCGACGTGGGTCTACGACCCTCGCTTGTCGGCTCACCACGCCATAGCTAAGGTCGTCCGCTTTCAGCGTCCAACCCGCCTCACAAACCTTCGGTTTGACTCGCAAGTTTCCTTCGAAAACTTGCTCAGCTAAGGGCGAGCCTGTCGGCTCACCCCGCCTCCGAAGGAGTTTATATTGCCGCAGATCAACCTAGTACTGCTTTCCATGACCAAGATCATTGTAGATCCGTTCCGTCAGAAACTCCTCCTCATAGCCGTAGGTATTGCGGTCTTCATGGACGCGCTCGACGGCTCGGTCGTGAACATTGCTCTCCCAGTGATCGCTGCTGAGTTCGGGACCGATGCCGGCACCATATCCTGGGTGAGTGCGGCATATCTCGTGACGGTCGCCGGACTTATTCTGATCTTTGGTAAATTTGCGGACCGCGGGTATGTCAAGATCTTCTTCATCATCGGTTTTATCCTCTTCACCGCAGGCTCGATCGCATGCGGATTATCAGCTGATCTCACACTTCTCATTATTTCACGGGTGATCCAGGGAGCCGGGGCTGCAATGCTTGCCGCCGCCGCACCGATGCTCTGCGTCAAATTCCTGCCTGCCTCGATGCTCGGCGTATCGATGGGCGTGCTGACCGCGGCTAGTTCCGTAGGATTTGCGGTCGGTCCGGCGATCGGCGGGGTCATCACCCATTTCCTCTCCTGGCACTGGATATTTTTCATCAACATCCCGATCGGGATCTTTGCGGTCCTGTTTGCCCTCAGGATAATCCCGCGTGCAACGGTGCCCGTTCACGAGCGTGTCGATCTGACCGGAGCTCTCTCTCTCTCTTCTGTCTGATGGTCACCGGCGTGTTCGCGCTGGAAAGGCTCCCGCATTTTGGACCGTTCCACCCGCTCTTCCTTGTTCCGGCAGGTGTCTGCCTGATCGCTGTAATCGTCTTCTGCGCAGCTGAACTCAAGAGCGCTCTGCCGATTCTGAACATCCGGGTTTTTAAAAACCGGACGCTGACCTGCATCGTGGTTGCATTTCTGATCAGCCAGATCACCGCTGCTGGCCTGATCTATCTCCTGCCGTTCTATCTTTCGGCCGGCATGCAGTTCGATCCGGCATTGAGCGGTCTTCTTCTCTTCATCCCTCCTGCGGTGACAGCGCTCCTCAGCATCCCGTTCGGCCGCTGGTCTGATACAGCAGGCAGACGCATGTTTGCCGCTGCCGCATTTTTTATTCTGACCGCAGCGAATCTGATATATGCGTTCATCGTTCCGGAATGGGGTCTCATCCCGCTGCTTTTGAGTCTGGTGATGATCGGGCTGGTCTGGGGGGTCGGCGGAGGGCCTGCTTCCAGCCGGATCATCGATCATATGCCGGAAGGCGAGAAGGGGACCGGATCCTCGCTGATGATCACGACGATGTACTTCGGCGCCGTTATCGGGATAGCGCTCTATGCGTCGGTTTTCACTGTTCTGACCTCTGCTGCAGGCAGCATCATCTCGTTTGCGGATCTGCCGTATGAGCTGTTTATGTACGGATTCCATATCACGAATGCCGTCGGCGTGCTCCTCGGGGCCGCGGCGCTCATTCTTTCTTTCGTCGTAAAAGACCCGGTGAAGATGCAGACGGATGAAAAATAACGGCCGATAAAACCGCAACTTAATAAAGAGATGACAGCCAATATTAGTGGAGCAAGGGGCCGTAGGGTAGCCTGGAATCCTAGGAGACTGGGGGTCTTCTGACTCGCGTTCAAATCGCGGCGGCCCCATCCTTGTTTTGGAGATCTTTTATGAAGTTAGCACCTGAATGCAGGACTTGTCTTCTGACAAAAGTCCGTTCGCAGTCACAGATCGTCACAAATGACGTGGAGGTTCTGGACAGGGTCATGACCAAATGCACGGAAGTGTATGACCGGTATTTACAGGAGGATCCGCGTGTGGCGGTCGCGGCAGGCGAGGTGCACCGAACGTGTTATGCGGAGATCGGCTCGCAAGATCCGTATGCAGATATGAAAAAAGCGGACAACGCCGCCGCGATCCGGGTTGCCGCGGCCATTCGGCCGAAACTGCACACCCTTCATGATTTCATGACCGCCGCGATCATCGGCAATACCATCGATTACGGCGTGACCGGGCATGAGGTCTCGGCAGATCTTGTCGGATTCTTTGAAAAGATGCTTGCCCGGGGCCTCGCAGCTGACGACTCGGAGGAGTTTTTCCAGCTGGCTGACCGGGTGGTCTACTTCACCGACAACTGCGGCGAGATCATCTTCGACAAAATGTTCTGCGAAGAGCTGCGGAAGCACGGATCCCACGTGACCCTCGTCGTGAAGGAAAAACCGATGCTCAATGACGTCACGATAAAAGAGGCGGCAGAGATCCGTCTCGAAGATGCGGCCGATTTTGTGTATCATTCGGGCGGAGGAGCGCAGATCGGAGCACATGTCCCGCACTTTCCGCCCGAGGTCAGGGAGGCGGTCGATTCCGCAACCCTGATCATATCTAAGGGTCTTGCCAATTACGAGAGTCTGACCGAGTACTCCATCCGGCCGCCTACCGCCTATCTGCTGATGGTGAAATGCGACGCGGTCGGGAGGGACGTCGGCGTAAAAAAAGGCGAAATGATCGCTATTCTGAAACGTCAGTAGATCTCTTTCACGCGGCCGACCGATCCGTCGGTGAGCCTGACCTTGATCCCGTGAGGGTGATCGGGAGAGTTTGTCAGAATTTCTGCGACCCGTCCAAACGTCAGCGCTCCGGATGCCTGATCTTTTTTCAGAATTATCGCGACCGCATCTCCCGGGTGAATATTACTGCGCATATTTCCGTTTTTCATAATTCTGCATACCCATTGGACGCAGGAGGTAAAAAGCATCGTATGCGTTCAGTTCTTTCACCATCGTCCTTTATCCAAACACTATTAATAGAGAAACTCCTAATTGATGTTTATCGGAGGATTGAGCAATATGGCATCAAACAAAGCTAAAGACAAGAAAAAAGCAAGCAAGGAAGCTTCCAGAGAGCTTTCCAAAAAGACGAAATCCGCGAAGAAAGCCTTAAAACAGCTCAAGAAAGAGAAGAAGTCCGCTGAGAGTCTGATCGATTACTGCCGGTCCCTGAACACTTATCTGACCGAACAGGCGGCGATCGAGGTCTCGAACGATGAACTGCTCGCTGAGCTGGCAGAAGAGAAACTTCTGAAAGACTTTTACTCCTCCTCTGAGTGTGCGGATGCTTTTGCAGCATACCGCAGCCGTTTTGCCGAGGAGCAGACCGCCCGGTGCGACGCGGCCGAACAGCCTGTCCAGGCTGCGGCCGAAGAAGAGTATGAAAAGACAGAACCTGAAACCGCGGGTTACTGAACCTCAAAAAACTCATCATCTTTTTTTTCTGATCCGATACTGCAAAATCGTGCAAATGCCGAATCTATCCATTATTGGGTCTGGAATGTCAGAATATCCGGGTATTTTCCAGAAACACTGTCGTCAGATTGTGCGCGCACCTTCGACAAACGTTGAAATGTGGCACAGACGATCACAGAATAATTATCTCAAACCACAGAGTATATATCAAATCTACATGATAAATAATGTATAATTCGGATTCGCGGGAGATGACTCCCGTGAACGAGATACCTACTGGAGTACCGACATGTCAGTCAAAGCTACCAAAATGCTCTCTGAAGCGGATGGATATACCCTTCTGCGTCAGTTTAATGTACCTGCTCCGGCCTTTGAGATCGTCCAGACACAAGACGATGCTGCAAAAGCCGCAACAAAAATCGGTTATCCCGTAGTAATGAAGATCGTCTCCCCCCAGATCATCCACAAAAGCGATGCTGGCGGAGTGATCGTCGGGATCAAGACGGATGCTGAAGCAAAAGAGGCATTCAATAAAATCGTAACCTCGGCAAAAGCTTATGAAGCTTCGGCAGAGATCAAAGGGGTCATCGTCGAAGAGATGGCAAAACCCGGCCTTGAGCTTATCATCGGCGGAAAGATCGATCCGGCGTTCGGCCGTGTCCTTACCTTCGGTCTCGGCGGCACCCTGGTCGAGTTCTATAAAGATGTCGGGATCAGGCTCTTACCCTGCAGTGATGATGATATCAGGACCCTGATCCATCAGATCAAGGCATATACCCTCATCAAAGGATACCGCGGCCAGGCCCCGCTCGACGAGGAGTTCCTGTTCCAGACGTTAAAGAATGCCTGCGCATTTTTTGAGCAGAACGATACGGTCGTCGAGTTCGATATCAATCCCCTGCGTCTTTACGAGAAGGGCGGCTGCGCAGTCGATGCACGCGTCATCGTTCAGGATGACCCGGTCGAACTGCCGGCCCATTATGATCCGAATAAGATCGTGCCGCTCGACTACTACAAGCCAAGAAGCGTGGCAGTGATCGGGGCATCCGATGATCCTACCAAGATGGGCTATGCGGTGTTCCGCAATATCCTTCAGTTCCCCGGCAAAGTCTATCCGGTGAACAACAAGCGTGAGGAGATCCAGGGTGTCAAATGCTACCCGACCCTCTCAGCCATCCCGGGCCATGTGGATATGGTCGTTATCACCGTTCCCGCGCAGCTCGTTCCGGCGATCATGAGCGAATGCGGTCAGAAAGGCGTGAAGATGGCGGTCGTTATCACCGCAGGATTCAAGGAGATGGACGAGGACGGACGCGCTCTTGAAAACCGCATGGTCGAGATCGCGAAAAATTACGGCATCAGGATCGTCGGTCCAAACTGTCTTGGTCTGATCCTGCCGCCCTACAAACTCGATACGACCTATGTTTCCACCTCGCCTCTGCCGGGCGACATCGCGTTCATCTCCCAGTCGGGAGCGATCGTTAACGCAGTTGTGGGCATCTCCCTTTCCGAAGGCTCGGAAATGGGCTACTCCGAGGTCGTCTCGGTCGGCAACCAGTGCGATCTGGACTTCCTTGACTATATGAGTTACGCAGCGCGTGACCCGCACACCAAATCGATCATCCTCTATGTTGAAGAGATCAAAAACGGCGTGGCATTCATGGAGATGGCAAAGGAGATCACCCAGACAAAGCCGATCGTCGCGATCAAGGCAGGTTCCTCCAAGAGAGGTCAGGCCGCCGCTGCGTCGCACACCGGTTCCCTGTCCGGCTCGTTCGAGGTCTATATGGAGGCATTTAGAAAGTGCGGCGTCGTTCCGGTGAAGACTCTTCCGGGAGCATTCCAGGTGGCCAAGGCCCTTGGAAACCTGAAAAAGCCACTCACGGGCCGCCGTGCGGTCGTTATCACCAATGCCGGCGGATTTGCCGTTCTCTCCAACGACTACGCTGAGACCTGGGGTATCGAGATCATCGATCTGCCAAAACACGTGCTTGATGAGCTGAACAGTTTCCTGCCGCCGTTCTGGAACAAGAACAACCCGATCGATCTCTTAGGCGATGCCACCGAGGCACGGTTCAGGGGGGTCTTCGATGTCCTGTGCAAGAATGAGGATCTCTGGGATATGGCGATCCTGGTCAATTTCCCGAACAAAGTTCTGGCACCCGACCGGGTCGCCCAGATCCTGATCGACAACGCAAAGCGTACCGACAATCTGCTGGTCGGGACCTTTGTCGGCGGAGACTGCTTAAAGCCGGGTGTCGATCTGTTAAAGAAGAACAATATCCTGGTCTTCGAGGAGCTGGAGTTTACCTACCGGGCCCTTGGACACCTGAGCTGGACTGCTGACCGCTGATCTGAGCGGTCTTGGTCTGGTCTGCCTCTCATATTTTTTTTGTGTTCTGTTAACCTGATTCTTTCAAAATGGGTCTTTAGAAATATAGGATATCTCCACCGCGGAGCGGCCCGCGGTGGAGATATCTTATTTTCGAGGCATCAGCAATCCAAGCGACTCATCGGGATGGGATATTCAAAACACCCGTTTTGAGAGGGGGTGCTTATCAACCAGTCAAATGCATGTTGCAGAGAAAATATTTTAGCAAAATCAAACGTCAGCAAAACGTTCGCGTAAAAAAAAAGAGGTGTTATTCTTTTGTCTCTTCGTTACTCTGCGCAGGAGAATCCCGCGGATGAAGATACATGCCCGTGTAGGTCAGATCAAGCGCCTTCTCGGAGTTCTTCTTCGTAAGCAGACTGACGATGATCATCGCAGCGATCGCACAGACCAGTGCATAGATCGAGAAGTGCATCGGCAGTTTTTCCACGAAGTTATAGTATGCGCCAAAGGCCAGACAGGAGATCAGACCAACCAGCATACTCGCGATAGCGCCCTTTGCGGTCGCCCGTCTCCAGTAGAGACCTGCGATCATAGGCACGGCAAATGCGCAGAGCATCAGACCGATACCCAGCCAGATCAGGAATGCGAGCATCTCCGGCGGGTTTATCGCAAGGATCAGCGAGATCACCGCAGCGATCAGAACACATATCTGACTGACGACCACGACCTGACGTTCGGTGGCTTTCGGCCTGAGCATAGTCTTGAAGATATCCCAGGAGAAGGTCGTTCCGACCGTCAGCATCAGCCGGTCGGTCGTCGACATGACCGCTGAAAGAACGATCACGGCAAAAAGACCGGTGATCAGGATACTCGGACTTGCCGCCTGGATGCCGTACATGAGAGCAAAGTCTGCGACTTTTCCTCCCTCCGGCACGATTCCCTCGAGGAGTCCGTCGGCCTGCATGGATCTGACCGCCATACCGCAGAGTTTCACGAGCAGCATGATCACGAGATAAATCAGGAATGCCACGATCGGCGCCCACTTGAAGTAGGATGTTTTGCGTGCGGCAAACACATTCGAAAGAACATGCGGTGCGCAGGCAAGACCCACGATCAGCAGGATGCCAAACGAGAACAGGTATTCAGGCGTGCAGTACGCATATGCCGCCGTACTTCCCGACGGGAACCAGGGCATGACCAGATTCGGGTCGATCGTAGCCAGCACGAGGTTGATATGCTCGATACCGCCCGCATAGGTGAGGATAAAGGGTGCAACAAGGATCACACCGAAGATGAGGATCAGACCCTGCACAAGCCCTGTCCATGAAACGGCGTAAAGACCGCCGATGACTGTATATGCGGTGATGATGACTCCTGCTATCAGGAGGGCCTGCCAGTGTTCAAGCCCGAACACCCAGATCAAAACGATACTGATGGCGGTGTACTGGCCGACGAGATAAACCAGAGAAACGGCGATGCTGGCAAGAGCCGAAAGAGCGCGAAGCTCCCGGGTGTTTTCATATCTGAGTGCAAAGTAATCCTCAAGGGTCATGCACCCGTTTTTTCTTCCGATCTTGTTGAGTTTTGACCCAAAGAAGATGATACAGAATGCTGCCGACAGGGGAACGAATATCTGCTCCCATATCCCCGGCCAGCCTGATGCGAAGCCGAATCCGCTGGTTCCGACAAGAGTCATACCGCTGCAGATCGAACAGACGATCAGAAGAGTAAACAGCCAGAATCCGAGACTTCGGCCCGCAAGCATGTAGTCTTCAGAGCTTTTGATCTTCTTCGAGGCCCACACGCCGATACCAAGTAAAACTACAAAGTAAACAGCGATGAGTACAAGCGTGATAAGTGTGCTTTCTCCGGCAAGTGCCATATCACTCCTCCTTCTCCTCAGGGAACGTGAATCCCCAGATCAGTAGGAGGATTATGCACAATACGATGGCTCCGCCCACAGCAAAAACCGTAATATCGGGTAATCCTAATATCATATCAATAGTATGCTACGTGTTGACATATAACACGTTCGGTTCGAGTCGGATGGTCACTGAGTGAAAACAGGAAAAATGAGAAAAAACCGGGGGTCGGCAGCCCGCCGGGGTCAGTTCAGGAAAACCGCGCAGATCAGAGCAGGTCCCGGTCTCCCGGGATCTCATACTGCTGAAGAACACTTTTCTTCAGATCGATCGCAGCCTTTTCCAAAGGAAGGACGAAGAGAAATTTCGGCGCATCGGCAAATCCGTGCAGGCCGAAGACAACATAAAAGGGATTTCCCTCGGCTTTTGCATAGGCAAGATATTTGTCGAAGATCTCCCGGGTCGTCCAGGGCAGATAGGCTTCGCCGTCTTCGCCGACAAACATCCTGCTCCGGTAACAGGTGACCAGATCAAAACGGACCTCGTCGGCATCTCTCAGAGCAAGAAGATCCGGCTCTCCTAAAAGCCGTTCTTCCCGGCCGGCCGCCGTCCAGCCGCTGCCGAGGCGTTTGATCACATACTCGCGAAATGCCAGAGCTACCAGGGGGTTGCCGTCGTCTGGTTCCGTGTCCTTATCCGGATACCAGACGCCCAGAGCACGTTCGATGTTGCCTAATAATCCCATATGATATTACTGTTCAGGCGATGTGGATGAACTTTTCCACAAGTTCCGAGAAGGCTTTTTCGTCGCCGAGGATCCGGTCGGAGAGACCCTTGTCGTTGTATGCCTTCAGTTTTGCAGCCTGAGCTTCGAGAACGCCTGCCGGGAAGATGTCGTCGCGTTCAAACAGTTTGCGTTTTGCAATAAGGATGTCGGCAGACTCGGCACAGCAGGTCGGCAGCTGGCGCAGGGTCTTGAGGAACGATTTGTACTCTTCGTTGAAGATGTTGCCTGAAGCGTAGAGTTCGTCTGCCTTGGTGAGGGCGCCGTTCATACCGAGTCCGTGGATAGCGCCGCAGATCAGGCAGGCGACGGTTTCGTAGATGTCTGCCGAGCCGTCGGCAACACGGTATTCGAAGGTCTGTTTGGAGAGTTTGTCGGCTTTGCGTTTGAGGCCGAAGTTTGCCTCGGCCGCCATATCGGTTGAACCTGTCCAGCCGAGAGGGACGCGAACGACGACTGACCGGTTCCGGTCGCCCCAGCAGATGTAGGTCGGCGCTTCCTGGTGCGGAACGAGTCTGAGGTAGGAGGTCGGAATGGGGTTGCCGAATGCGGTGACCGCATCTCCGACATCGAGGATACCGACGATCATGCGTTTGGCGGTGTCGGAAAGCACGCCGTCTTTGATCATGACGTTTTTGCCGTTCTTTTCGGCGAGCATGTGGAAGTGGAGGCCGGAACCTGCTTTGCCGACGGTGATCTTCGGAGCAAACGACACTTCTACGCCGTACTGGGCGCCGAGCATTCGCAGGATCCATTTGGCGATGATGATCTGTTCCACGGCAAACACCGGGCTTGTCGGCAGGAACTCGATCTCATGCTGCTCATAATAGTAGCCGTCTTTCGTGAAACTGCCGACTTCGGAGTGCCCGTATTTGATCTTGCCGCCTGCGCGGGAAAGCATAAGCATTGCTTCGGTGCGCATTGCTTCGAATTTGCAGAAGGGTCCTGATTCATGGTAGCCTTTCTGGTCGCGGCCGGGATAGAGTGCCTCTTCTTCACAGATGACGTAGTATTCGAGTTCTCCAAGACACTTGAACTCCATGCCTGTGTGTTTTTTGAATGCTGCTTCGGCCTGGTGAAGGATATATTCCGGGGATGAATTGAGGGGGCGCCCGGTGCTGTCGTAGTAGGAACAGAGGATGTTTAAGGTCGGGACCTCGGAGAAGGGGTCCATGAACGCGGTGCTGTACCGCGGAACGACATAGAGGTCGGAGCTTGCTGCGTCGATGAAGGAGAAAAGATTGCTGCCGTCGACGCGTTCGCCGTCGGAGAGGATGGTATCGAGATACTCTTTGGAAGAGATCGCAAAGTTCAGGGTCTTGAGTTTTCCGTCGCTGGCAACGTAACGGAAGTTGACCATTTTGACATCGTTTTCTTCACAAAAACGGAGGATGTCATCTTTTGTAAAGTATTCCGGACTTTTTTTCAGAAACTGTACCAAGTCGTTGGGGTTCATCAGGACCTCTGCGTCATTCATAGTACTAGTATATTGGTGTTTTTTGTATTAAGTCGAATAGGTTTTTTTCGCCGAGGTCCTGAGGACACGAAGGATGCGGCACGGAATGCAAAGATGCGCGGCGGTTTTTCTCAGGCGGCCGCACGCATCCAGGCAGCTTTTTTGATTTCGAAATCGGCGTATTTTTTCATCGGTCTGCCCCGCCGTCCGGATCGCCCCGGCATATCAGTTCGAGAGCCCTCTCCAAGTATGTGCTCAGATGCGATAGAATTTAAATCACGAGCTCTATACTTATCTACACTATATGGAAGACGAGATAACAACTCCCAATACCGCCCGCACGCGCGAGTCCCCCCTCTCCCCGGATGCCCTCGACTTCGGGGACCTCAACGACCAATACGCCAAGGTACGCGAAGAAGCACACTTCCTCAAAAAAGAGAACGATTCTCTCCATAAAATAATCAAAACAACAAAAACCGAGAACGATTCGCTCAGACAGGAAAACAACAAGATCCGGATGGACAATGCCCAGCTGAAAAAGGAGAATGCCCAGCTGAAACGTCTGCCGCTGTTTGTTGCTGTTGTTTTGGAGAAACTCGACGAAAATGAGCTGTATCTGCGTCAGCTCGGCAACAATCAGGAGTATGTGACCCAGGCAAATCCCGTGCTCTATGCCGAAGTCAAGGCAGGGACCAAAGTGGCGGTCAACAACACCCTTTCGGTCGTCAAGATCCTTGGAAACACCATCGATGAGAGGGTCCGCGTGATGGAGCTGGAAGAAAAGCCGGCGATCAGCTTTGCCGACATCGGCGGCCTGAAAAACGAGATCACCGAAGTCCGTGAAGCAGTTGAGTATCCTCTGACAAGGCCCGAATCCTTCGAGAAGTTCGGCGTCATCCCGCCAAAAGGCGTGCTTCTCTACGGGCCGCCGGGGACCGGCAAGACGCTGATCGCCAAGGCGGTCGCAAATAACGCCGGCGTTCCGTTCCTGAGAATGGCAGGCTCCGAACTTGTCCACAAGTACATCGGCGAAGGCGCCCAGCTCGTCCGCGATCTCTTTGAGATGGCACGCGATCTTGCCGAAAAGAACAACGGCGTCGTGGTCTTCATCGACGAGATCGATGCGGTCGGAAGCATGCGGACCAACGACGGGACCTCAGGTTCGGCCGAGGTCCAGCGGACCCTCATGCAGCTTCTTGCCGAGATGGACGGGTTCAACAACCGCGGAAACATCCGGATCATGGCGGCGACCAACCGTCCCGACATGCTGGATGCCGCCCTGCTGCGCCCGGGAAGGTTCGACCGCCTGATCAAGATCCCCGCGCCCGACAGCGATGCAAGAATGCAGATCTTCAAGGTCCACATGAAGAAGATGGAGGCGGCAGGTTCCCTTTCCGGGATCGATTACGATGAACTGGTACGTATGAGCGACGGTCTGACTGGAGCAGAGATCGAAGCGATCTGCCGCGAGGCAGGTATGCTTGCCATCAGAAACAATGACGATCTTATCACCAGCGTCAACTTTGTTCAGGCGATCCGCAAGGTCAAGCACCAGGACAAGGATGATGAACGCCGGGATATAATGTATATCTGATGCGTCTGGTCTGTATTGGCAAAGCAGGTGTGGATCTCTACCGGACCCTCTCGGACTCCGAGACGAGCCGGCACATCCTCCGGTTCTACCGCCCAAAGGAGATGCCGTGGGGCGTAACGCTCGAGGTGGCGACCGTTTCCAGCGGTCTTGCTCTTGCAAGCGAGCTGCGCTGGTATATCATGCGTTATATGGCGGAGGTGCTCTTTGAAGATACGGAGCACGCCGTCTATCTTACCCGCGATCTGGCACGCGAGGTGTATGAAACCCGATCAGCAGCGTTGATCGACGGATGGAACATCGCATTCAGCGTCATAGTTCTTAAAGACGGGACCTCGGCGAGGATGCCGGACGGCGTGCCTCTTCCCGACGGGATCGTCCAGACATTTCGTGTCTGGGGTCTGGGGCGGGAACATCCATAAGATATAATCCGTCGAAATACTAATGGAGTAATAACAGTATGGCACTTCATCTTTCTTTTACTCTGGATCCTGAGCTTGCGGAGCGGGTGGATATTTTTGCAAAGAAACAGGAGCTGGAGAGAAATGAGGCCCTGCTCCGTCTGATCGAGGGCGGCCTTGTGCAGGCCGAACAGGCAGGGATCGTCGCACCGCCGCGGGAGAGGAGCTTTAAGGAGACGGCACGGATGCAGAAGAATATCGATATGCTGGTTCGAAACATCGACGAGCTGAAAAAAGAGGTTCGGGTCATGCATCATCTGCTGAATCTGCAGAAAGATGCGGCGGCGGCCAGACCCGCTCACCGCGGTTTTTTCAAGAAATAAGCTTTTTTTATTCGGTGACGATGACCTGATCCTCTACAAGGAACGGACTTTTCCTCAAAGAGAGGGAGAGAAGGTAGGGGTAGTTTCTGCTGAGATACTCCATGTGGCCGAGCCATGCGGAGGTAAGCTGACAGTACACTCTGTTGACATCGCCTGTGAGATGGGCCAGGTCGGAGGCCGGCAGGCTGAGAATGTCTTTTCTGCTGGCGAGCTCTTCACCGAGATGGAAGAGATCCTGCAGGAGCTTGGAGACGCTGTTTTGTTCAAGGAGCACGGGATTTTCGATGAGACGAAGCAGAAAGTCGTGTTTCTGCATAAAGAGTTCCCTGATCACGATAAGGTCCTCCGGGGTTGGAAGGGTCTGCGTGCAGAAGAGCGACGCATGGCGTTTCGCCAAAGCGTAGTCGTTTTTGCTCCAGGTTTTTGTGACCTGCATGCTTTCCCGCAGTTTTTCCGGGGCTTTGTCCCACAGGACCATTTTTCTGAGAAGGGCGTCGCCCATCTCTGAAAAGAACAGGCCGATCACCATGCGGGTCTTTTCCTGCTGTTCACGTTTCGTCCGCATCGTTAACAGCCGGTTGATGATCAGCGTCACGATCAGGATGTTGATCGGCAGAAAGCCCAGGCTGTTAAAAATGTAGGATAATGTGTTGCTTTCTCCGTTATCTCCGAAGAAGAGGAATTTGATCGCGTACACGCATATCGAGATCGCGACCAGCATGACGGCGAGCCGTGCCTCCCAGGTGAGTCTGACTGGTTTCATGCATACCCCATTTCCCTGAGGAGCGTAAGACTCCGGAGCGCCCCGTCAAGCGTGCCTGCCTCGATCACCGGATTTCTGATGCCGTTTTCCCGGACTTTTTTCATGACGGCGTCGAAGTCGATGGTGCCTTCGCCGACGGCCGAGTGGCTGTCGTGTTTTCCGTCGTTATCATGGAGATGAACATGGGAGAAGGGGACCTCGAGAAATGCCGGCAGATTGCCGCACTCGTTGGCGTGCCCTACATCCAGACAGAAGAGAGCGCCGTCCAAAAGCCCGATGTCGTCAGGCGTCTTGAGGTAAAAATAGCCCCAGTTCCCCATGTTTTCGATGAAATAGGTGACGCCGAACTCGGCAGCGTCCGAACGGATCTGGGCAAGGGAGGCGCGGAGGTTTCTGCCGGCGAGTTCACGTTCATATTCCCATGCGATGTATCCCGGGTGGATGACGACCGGAGCGTCGACTTCTGCGGCGACTGCAAATGTGTCATGGATGACCTCCACGGCGGCACGGCGGATCGGTTCCAGGACAGACGCGAGATTCACGCCGCGGGAGGGGGCATGGATACTGTAGATATATGAGTATGAGTGAAGGAGTTCGGCGCCGGTGAGGAAGTGGGGGCCGTCGTCCATGATCTCGACGTGATCAGTATGGGGGGCGAGGGTGTCAAGCACAGTGTCCAGGGGGTCTGAGTGAAGGCAGTGCGTCGAAATCGAGTAATCCATATGGATACATATTGCCTGTCAGGACAAAAAATGATTCGCTCAGGGAGAGGGAAGTCTGCCGTTCTGTTCCCGGATCTCCGCACAAGCGTATCCCGGCAGAAACCTAAAAAAGTACCCGCCAACTCTTTATCATCCACGCACAAACACATAGGCATGAATACAGGCGGGCGGACCGGAAAGGAGCTGATATACCGCATCCTTTTGCGTTTTTTCTATCTGGCCGTCCCGATCCTGGTCTACCTCGTTCTCCTCGCCGTGTTCTGGTTTGTATTCCCGCCGGAGACCGGCGTGTTCACCCTGCCGCCGAGTACCGAGTATCTCGGGCTTCTCGGTCTGATGGGCGCCTATCTTGTCCCGCCGTTTGGAAAGGAGACGATCATTCCCCTCGCTCTCGCTCTCGGCTATCCGGTCTGGGTCATCTTTCTCGGCGTTGTCGGGATGGACATTGTCACGGCGACGTTCATTTCCCTGAACTTCGATCTTCTGCTCCGGGTCCCGCTTATCGGGCGGTGGATCCGGTGGGTCGTACGGACCGCTGACAAGGTCAGGAGATCGAAGCCCTGGGTCGAGCAGCTGGCAAGCGCCGGTCTCCTCCTGTTTATGTACATCCCGCTCCAGGGTTCGGGCTCGATCACCTGTTCGGTGCTTGGACGTCTGCTCGGTTACAGACCGGCAGCTACCCTGGGACTTGTCATCATCGGAAGCGTGCTCTCCACGCTTACCGTCGCTCTGGGAGCCTCGTCGGTGATCCAGCTGTGGCACATCAATCCGCTTCTGGGCATTGCCGCCGCGGTGATCATCCTTGCTCTTATTTTGGCGATAGCCTATGCCTGGAGCAGATTCACGAAAAGATTCTACCGTAAGGACGGAGTATGACCGGAGAGATCTTTCCTTATTATAAGCCGCCGCTGAAGATCAGGATCGCGATGACCTTTGGGATGTTCGGGCTTCTTGCCCTTTTCGTCGTCTGGCTTTTTGCCTATCTGCCGGCCGATATGTTCATTCTCGGCGTCTCCCTGTTTGCGCTCTACATGGCGCCCGGCGCCGGAAAAGAGAGCATCATCCCGGTGATGATGGGATTTGGCTTTCCCTGGTGGCTGGTTCTCATCGGTATCGTGACGATCGACATGAGCCTGGCGGTCCTGATCTCGTTTAACTTCGATCTTTTACTGAAGATCCCGCTGCTCGGTCAGATACTGCTGTATTTCACCGGGAAAACAAACGATCTTCTTCAGAGAAAACCCTGGATCAAAGGTCTGTCTGTCGGCGGTCTGCTGATTTTTATGTTCACCCCGTTTATGGGGTCGAGCGCGATCGACACTTCGATCATCGGGAGGCTGCTTTCGATCCATCCGAAGATCATTCTGCCGATCGTGTTCTTCGGCAGTATCCTTGCAACTCTGACAATGTCGTTTGGCGCAAGGGCGATCATCGATCTCTGGTTTATGGAGCCGATATACGCAGTAGGGGCGGTCGCGGGCGTAATAGCGGGCATTATCCTGATCTATTTTTTCTGGCAGAAGTTTACCGCCCGCAGGTTCCCGAAAAAAGAGTGAAGGGTTCTATTTTTTCAGACAGATGATCCAGCCGATGCCGACACCCATGGCCGAGGTGATGATATAGAAGGCAAGGTAGACGAGAGCTGAGTCATTGTAGTATAGATAAACAGCGGGGATGAAAGCGGCGGCGGCAAGGATCGGCAGAAGGATGGCGGATTTTTTGATGCCGCAGAGAAGCCCGAAGACGATCCCGCAGATGAGGCAGGTGAGGGGGTTCACTGCCAGGAGAAGGAACCAGGCAGGCCCTCCTGCGTGAAGGAACAGCGGCGGGAGAAGGTAGTAGATAAGGCCGGTGAAAATGAGGACGGCGCCAAGCGCAGGAATGAGGGGTTTCATGATCTTATTTGTTGAAGAGGAGGAGAGCTGCGCCGTAGAGGGATACGCCGATGGAGAGCATGAGGATCGCGGACTCGGGCTGGATCTTATGCATGAGGGATAAAACAAATACAGCTATTCCCATGGCGAGACCGATGGCAGTACAAATGAGTTTCGGGTGGTTGACCCGGGCTGGTTCCTGTGTCATGGATACTCATATGTCCCTTCTTTTATATGAAAAGAACGGGGCGTTTATTTTGGGACGAAACCGGCGCCTGAGACGCAAGATATGCGCTCCCGGGAGGTTTAGCGTTCATCACCCGGCAGGAAGCGGTCCTGCGGGCGAAAAGTCTGCAGGTATCTCCCGCGGCAGAGCAGGATTCTCCCGATAAAAACGGTGGCTTTATATCGTTCAAGGGGCTATCTAGTAGAGCACTTAGTGTGTAAACACCAAGTCCCGGTAGGGTAGAGGATATCCTAGAAGCCTGCGGAGCTTTTGACCGGGGTTCAAGTCCCCGCCGGGACGTATCAGCCGGTTCGATTGAACCGGTAGCGTCCATTTTTTCAGAGTTTTTATTACTGCAATGTTTCCTCGCCCGGATCTTTCCCTCTCCTCAACGGAATTAGAACCCGTTTTTTTGTGGTTTTTGATCCATATTTGAAAGAAGGCGGGAGGGTTTGGACATATGCGAATCCCGCCGCTTATCACGATGGGATCTACACCAACACCGTGTAACTTCTATTACAATGATCTCCCGGCATTCAAAGCCGGATATTTTCCCCTGGAAAAGAATATAAAAAAAAGATTTCGTCTGATCCCTTGTCACTTCGCTGGAAGCAATGCAAAGGAGACGGTCAGCGCGGAGCCGTCGAGAACAGCGCTGGTGCTTTCCACATCGCGGCCCGAGCCCTCGGAAAGGATCGAGGCCATCAGCGAACAGACGGGACAGCCGACCATTGTACAGCACCTCGGCGACTGGGCCTGCAGAGCGGCGCAGGTCTTCTTCATCGCAAACTCTTCAAGAGTGATAACGACTGATGTATCGGTCGTTTTGATCGTGACCTTTTCTGCAAGCGAGAGGGTGTCGTTCATCACCTCGGCGATACAGGTACCGATCCTGTCGATGCTGCCTGTTGGTATCACCAGATTGTCCTCCCGCTTCAGCTGAGAAAGAAGAGGGCTGCCAAGCGCACGATACTGAACACCGTTCCAGTTGTCGGCGGAAACAAATGTCAGATCGGTCAGGATCTCGGGGATCTTTCCTCCCGTCACCGGATTGATCTGGATGCACTCATCCGACGGCAGATAGCGGTGGATCGTGCTGCTCGTCACGCCGAGATCGGCAAAGACCGCCGCAAGATCGAGGGATCCTGCGACCGGAAGCATCTCGGTCAGTTTGACCGGAAGCGGCCGCCGGTCGGCGAGTGTCAGCAGAAGGATGCCGGTTATAAACAGCATAAACCCTGCAAGGAGCAGCAGAGCGCTGGTCATGTCCCCGCGGTTGGTGAAGATATAGGCAGTAAAAGTCAGGACCGCTGCGAGAAACAGTACGGCCGGTGCGAAGTAGACTGATGAGATGAGTGATGCTTTAAGTTTCATGTGTTTGTTCCCTCAACTTCTTTTTTCAGACGATAAGCTCGAACGAAGATAATATAGAGGACAAAGATCGCAAAGATCCCGGCCGCCAGGACCGGAAGAACGACCGAAAGCTGCATCGCAAAGATGCCGCCTGTGACTCCTGCTCCTGCTGCTGCAGGAAGGATCTTTGGATCCGCTTTGATCCCGGATGCAGCGAGGACCGTTATGATCACGCCGGTGAGCAGAAGACCGGTGAAAACCGGGTGACCGGCGGTGAAAACGAGCGGGAACCCTGCTGCCGACAACAGCAGGATGCGTTTTTCCGGTGAAAGGGCGATGAAGCTGCAGACAACGAAGGCCGCACCGATAATGCCCGCCGCGATCCGCTGATCGTCTGAGGCGCCGGCGAAGGCAATCACTGCCGTGATGACTGCCGTGATACGCAGATCCATTCAGACCATCTCCACTGAATCTGCTCCGGCAAGGGTGAATGCAGTTCTGACCTTTGCTTCCCGCGGTGTTCCTGCAGCGCCCACGACGAAAACCATCGCATACCGGTCGTTCTTTTTCGTCTCATTGATCAGATAGGTCATATGGCTCAGATCTCCAAGTGCGGCGGTGACATAGGTGATATGTGTCTCCTTTGTCATTTCGGCAGAGACCTTGCGCATCTCCAACTCGAAGACGGTGGGCTCTCTCCCTGCATACTTTCGTGTGATCTCACTGATCCGCAGTTCGGTTTTCGTCGGATCCCGCGAAGTTGCGAACGTCTCTCTTGCAAGCGAAGACGGGTGACGCAGACGGAAGAGATGTTCAGATGTGCTGATGTTTTCTGCCTCTCTGAGTTTTTCAAGGATCATACTGCTCTGTGCGGACCTGATGATCTCCGGTGCGGATGCTCCGTTTATAAAAATCACCGGGTACTCTTCACCGATCCTGAGGCTTTCAAGAACACCGACGACGGTCTCCGCAAAATGCAGGCGGAGCTCTTCCGATGCATCCCTTCGGGGAAGATCGACAATCAGAGCCGGCAGACCGCCGGACGCATCCATCTTCAGCCTGACATAGAGCTGATCATGTTTACCTGAGAGTTTCCAGTCGATATTACGCAGACTGTCTCCATCGGCATAGGGACGAAGGGTCCGTGTGTCATAGCCGGTTATAAGAGCAGGGCGGTCAAACTCCACGGAGCTCCATCCGGATCCATGACCGACGGCATGGTGCGTGGCAGCAATGCCTGTTGGATACATCGTTAGTTTCGGTAGCTCTGCGCCGCGTGCGATCAAAAGGGTCTGCGTGAAAAACATATCCCGGCAGCTTACCCTGACACCCTGAAAACAGGATGTGCCGATCACCGGCAGTCTGAATCGGTAAGATGCCCGGCCTGCGGCGAATACTGGCGAACCTGAGATAAGAACTGATCCCGGCGGCAGCACATCATCGAACGAGGCGGTCAGGCTGCCGGTGACTGCGGTGATCGAGGATGTGATGCTGATCATCCCGTTCTGGTCCACAACGGTCCGGTCGGCTTCGCGGACGACGTTCACCGAGAGGGCGAGACTGCGCAGGTTTGTCTGGAAGATGCCTGCTGAAAGAAAAACAAACACTAAAAGTCCAAGCCCCGCTGCCGCAGCCTCTGCTGAGTTCATCATCCATGCATAGATGAAACAGATCAGGCAGAAAAGCAGAAGGAGTCCGGTCAGCAGTGTTGGACGCATGGATCATTTCACCGGAACGGTTTCCAGGATCTGCTTAATGATCGAATCAACAGAAATTTTGTTCAGGCTCGATTCGCGTTTCAGAATGATACGGTGAGCGAATACAAACGGCACGAGATATTTGACATCGTCAGGGATGACGTAATCCCGGCCGTGGATCGCAGCATTGGCCATGGCGCTGCGAAGCAGAGCAAGAGAGCCGCGGGTACTGACGCCGAGTTTTATGTCGGGGTGACGTCTGGTGGCTTCGACAAGATCGCCGATGTATGATAAGATGTCGTCGCTTGCGTAGATGGATCTGACCGTCTCCTGCATGGCGAGGATCGCAGCAGGATCCTCGACGAGCGGCTTTTGCTGCTGGTAGGTCCCGAGATCAAGGCCGCTTGTTCTCCCCTTCTTCAGAACCGAGACTTCATCCTCGACATTCAGGTGTTCGATCCTGTAACTGAGGGTGAACCGGTCTTTTTGCGACTCGATAAGATTGAAGGTGCCTTCCATCTCATACGGGTTCTGCGTGGCGATGACCAGAAACGGACTCGGGAGATGTTTGGTTTGATTGTCGAGCGTGACCTGACGTTCGGCGAGAGCTTCTAGGAGCGCCCCTTGCGCTTTGGGTGTCATGCGGTTGATCTCGTCGACAAGGAACAGGTTTGCAAAGATCGGACCTTCCGTGAAGGTGAAGGTGTTTTTATCCTGATGGTATTTCTGGACACCGATGACGTCCATCGGGAGAATATCGACCGCACCCTGCAGGCGGCCGAATTTTCCGCCGATGTTTTGCGCAAAGAATTTACACAGGGTGGTCTTTGCGGTCCCCGGGACCCCTTCCATGAGAAGAGCGCCGTCACTGAGGAATGCAATGGTCAAAAGATCCATCAGGTCGTCATACCCGATGATGCATTGGTGCAGTCGTTTTTTGAGATCTTCATGGAATTGGTGTATGTTATCAATGTTTTGATTTTCTGTCATAAGCGGAATCTCCGTATGCCGATAACGGCTGCTAGAATGAAAAGAATGGTTATAAGGATGGTCCCAAGGGCAGGATATCTGTGCATCGCACCAATAAGGGGGCAGATCCCCCCGCCTGATGCCGATGCCGAATTGGTCTGATCGATTATGGGGTCCTCTTCCAGAAGGGCATTGATGAATCGGATATTTTCGGTGTGGGTACGAACGAGCATACTGTTGATAAAGACCGAAGGATCAGCAATGACGATGACACGACCAGTACTAATAGTTTCTGATGCGATAAGAGAATAAACTTTCAGTGGTTCGGATGCGTCAGGAATGTTGTTCCTGTTGGCATCTATCCAGGAAAGATGGGATGTTGCGGCAATGGTCTCGCCGCCGGTTACATACCCCGGGTAGTTGAAGGTCAGAGTGGTGACATTGGATCCAAAAAGGTCTCCGGAAACCGTGCCCCGGAAGATGCCCATATCTTTGTACTCCATGCTGGTCGATCTGACCGGCTGATCATGGACCCGGATGGAGCTGCCGATCTGTTCAAGAAAGATGTTGGCGTTTTCACTCTGGTCGGCGATGATGACGGTGTTTCCCGCGTAAAGATACCCGGCGAGCCCGTCAAAGTCGGTGCCCGGTGCGATGAGCAGAAGGGTCCCGCCGCCGGCCGCCGGCAGATCGTCATAGCTGAAAACACATTTTTTGTCCGCTGCAACTCCGAAGAAGTCCGAGGTCCCGTTCCAGTTGATGTTATAGCGGCTGTATTCGTCGCTTGTTGTGGCAAGCTGGCCGGCCAGGATCAGTCCGGCAAGGAGTATCAGGATCAGTGCTGCAGCGGTTCGTTTTTTCATGTGTTCTCTTTGAGGATCCTGGCTGCAAGTTCAGCGAGGCGGGCGTTGTCTTCAGGTGCGGAACCCGGAGAGTAGCGGACCTTTTCGTAGAGGGTGACGTACTCTTCAATAAGAGAGCTCGGTTTTTTCAGGTCGATAAGCTCCCTGGGCGTGAGGGCTTCGCTTGGAGTTTGGATCCCGCGTATTTTGGCGATCTGCGCTGCGACAAGTCTGAACTGCTCTGCCGGCGCCGCATTCGGATCCGGGGAGACGGGTCTGGTCTTTGGCTCGGGAGAACTGACCTGTTCTGCAGCCGGGGGAAGCGTTTGGGTCTGTTCTGGTTCTGCCGGCTGTTTTTGTACTTCGGCGACATCAGGTTTTTCACTGAACGAAGGAACGGGCACGAACCGCTCTTCTTTTTGCTCCGGAGCATGATCTGCGGATTTTTGTGTCGGCAGTTCTGCAATTTTTTTTCTGCCGAATGGTTTTTTCAAGTAGATAAAGAGTCCGGCCACAATGAGTATGAGACCGAGAACGCCGATGATGACCGGAGCAAGGAACCCTGCTCCGCCGTCGCCTTCAGTTTCGTCCGGGATGATCACCTCGGGAGTGGGCGTTTCGACCAGGTTCGTCTGTGTCGGTACGACTGTCATCGTCGTCTCAGGCATAGTGACGGTCGGCGTCGGGGTCTCTGCAGGCGGTTCCGTCGGCGTCGTTGTCGGAAGAGCTGCAGTATCTGCCGAGAGCCGGACGAGCACAACAGCCGCGCTGCTGATCATATCCGCGGCCGTCATCAGATCCCCGCCGTTCTGCAGGGAATCTGCCGCGGTCCCAAGACTGGCGACGGTCATGTTGAGTTCATCTGTGAGAACGGCCGGCGCAGAATCGGCGGCAAGCCTGTCCCTTATGAGCGAAAGATCATCGATATGCCGGGAAAGCTGCCCGCCGGCGGCTGCGATGTCCGGGGAACCTGCGGCGAGGGAGGCGGTCGTGTTCTCCAGGGAGAGGGAGACCGCTGCAAGACCAAGCAGAGATGTCTCCAGAATCGGGAGGTCTGAACCGTAGTCTTCCTGATTCTGGCGTGCCCATGCATATGTGGTGGTCAGGGTATTGCTGACAGCCGAAACATCAGCCTTTGCCTCCGTCAGAGCGGAAACCGCCGCGGAGGTGTCCGGATCCTCAATGAGAAGATCGGCTGCAGAGGTGTCGAGCCGGTTTTTGATCCGGATAAGGTCCTGGACCTCGGAAGAAGCAAGCGGCGTGCCGGCAAGAACGGTCCGGACGTTGTCAAGATCAGCCGAGATCAGGCCGATCTCAGCGGCTGCGGTCCTGGGATCTCCTGTTTTCAAAGAAGCCGCGGTGCTGTTCAAAGCGGCCGCAAGAGCGGAAAGTTCTGCCGCGGCTCCGTTTGTCTGAACGGGCTCTGCCTCTTCGGCTGCAGCAGAGCAGGAGAAACCTCCGGCTAAGAAAAGTGTGAGGATAAGCAGAAGAACTGCCGATCTTTGAACGATCCCGGATAAGCCGGATCGTTTCGTGGTCAGAAACTTATGTTGAGCATGTGTCATGTGTAGCCCTCGATGATCTGTTTAGAAAGGCGCTCCAGATGTTTTACCTGGTCGTGACCTGCCGAAACGTTCGCATAATGGAGATACTCATACGTTGATATAAACTCTTTGATATCTGCGTTCGGTGCGGAAAGCGCGGCTAAAAGCTCGCGGGGCGTGAGAACGGCAACGTTTGATATCCCTGATCTTTCTGCAAGGAAGACCGAGATCTTCTTGTAGATGCGGCGAAGCGGATCCGTATCCGGATCCTCTTTTTTCGTGACGGCGTCACGGAGTTTTTTGAACGGCCCGGAAGACTTTGGAGCTGATTCGAGGGTCAGCGGCGGAGCTTTTCCAGACCGGTATTTTGGTCTGCGTTTTACCGCAAAACGGATGCCCAAAACCAGAAGAACGCCAATGGCGGCGGTGAGTATGATATAATATATGGTCGGGTCAACGATCATGACCGGATAGAGTTCACTCATGCTTTCTTCGAGCGGGAAGGAGGCGTCGTCAAATACCGCGTAGAACCCATACCCTCCGTCGATGAGCTCGGCCGAGACGTTCCATATCCCGTTTGCATTGGTGATGCCGGTACCGATGTTGATGTGATCTTCAGAATAAACGGTTACCGGGGCTCCGGTGACCGGGAGTTCGTCCCCGGTCCGAAGCGAGCCGTAGAGTGTGAGTTTTCGGTGGAGTTCGCCGTTTTCCTGTTCATCTTTGAGGATGGCGACGGCCGAGGGCTGTGAGAGGATCGTGATGTAGACCGGCTTGGAGGTGATGCCGCCCGATTGAACGGTGACTGCGTGGATGCCTTCGGCGATTTGACCGACCTTCAGCTTTTTCGCGTAGTATCCTGCGCTGTCTACAGATACGGTGCCCCAGAGGGTCGTGTCCCAGTATATGTCAAGGGCTGCCTGGGTCCCGCGTGCAATGCCTGAGATCGTCAGGGTATCGCCGTAGCGGGCGATCGAGGGGTCGACGGAGATGGTGATGGATCCTGAGGTGTCAGTCGTGGATCCTGAGGTGTCGGTGATGATGATATTTCCTTCTGCGTCGGTGGTGACGGTGAGTTTTCCGGAAGTGGCAGCGATGATGACCTGGTTCAGGAGCGGCACCGAAGACTGGAGTTTTGCCGGGTCGATCCCGTATGTACCTGCGATCTTCTGCATGATCTCAGCGGATCCGGCATAGTTCTGAGATGTTAAGATCAGTTCATTGTAGATGAGTTTGGATTCTGCTGCAAGCTGATAGAGGGCTTCGGCGTTTCCTTCGGATGCATACTGCTGTCTGAGGCGGCCGATCTCGTCAAGGCGCACCACATCTTCCTGGATGATCCGAATCGAGGTGCCAAGGGAGGCTGATTCTTTTCGGTACTGGTTGATATCGGTCTGGGTCAGTTTGATTTTGCCTGCGTTGGCGCCGAGCCGGCTGACGGTATTTTCATAGGCGGCGAGATATCGGGCGGCATACTCGGGATCGTTGAGATACAGCTGGTAGATCGTATCATAGGAGAGGCCTATGATGTTGCCCATTAAAGGAAGGATGGTCTCGGCCTCTTCGGTGGTCATGACGGCGATCGTGGAAGGGTCTGCGTGGGAGGAGGTGTTGGTGTTTCCCTCGGCCGCGTAGAGAAGCGTGCCGCCGCCGGCAACAAGCGCGATCAGCATCACGGCCGCAATGACGGCGAGAAGTGCGGCGGCAGCGGCCATGTTTGCTTTCATTTGGCTATGATCTCCAGGATTTTTATGATGATGATGAATGCAAAGATGCCGACGCCTGCAATGCCGATGAGACGCTGCCATCTGGCGCTTTTCGGCCGGAGAGTGGTCACGACGAAGAACTCGGTGATGATCAAAAAGCCGATCAGCCAGAGTACAAAAAAGATCTCTATATTGATGGTGCGTGCAAGGATCATGATCGAAGCAACGGCCCCCATCCATGCCAGGAGGAGGGAAGCGGCGATCAGAGTCTTGGACGGAGCCATGGGTAGTTAAGTGTTTTTGTTTTAAAGAGGGTAATAGGTTTTGGTTTGGGTCCTCAGAGTGGTGAAGGATCCAGGTCTTGACGTGTCCCTGTTCCTCACACGAAATCCATGAAAAAGGGAAAATGAATATTGCGGTGATACGCCACGCGTTACTTTCTGATTCAGACCATTTTTTCGGGGGCTGCCTGCATGAACTCTCTTGCGACCGTGGTCGCGTAATGGCCGGGCGGCAGAACGAAGTTGAGCTGAACGGTGTTTTCAGACACCGCGGTCTCTACTTCGGCGGCGAGGGAGATCCTCCGGTGGGCTCCGTCGAAGTTTGTATTGACAAACTCTGCGGCGTCTGCGAAACTCTGCATGGAGATGCCGTCTTTTTCCATCTGGGCAGTCATTGTCTCTTCCAGAGGTCCGGGGGCGACCGGGAGCGTTTTTCCGGGCATCCAGCCGACGACGAAACATCTTCCGCGTTTCATGTGCTGGCGGGCGGTCGCGATGTTTTTTTCGGTGACGGTGTCGATGCGTTCATTCGTGAACTCGAGATGCTCGCCGATCTGCGGTTCGTTGAGGGGAGTTCCGTCCTCGAACCGTTTCGAGAGGGCGATGTTGAAGAGCCAGGACTGGTATGCGGAGACGAACATGGAGAGGAGTTTTGGGGGCATTGCCTGAAGGGCCGCTCCGTAGTCGCCTGGGTTTTTGGCGAGTGAGTCGAGCATGATCCGTTCGTAGGAGAGCCAGGGGGGGAGTTCGTAGAGGGCGGTTTTTGCGTCGCCGGTTTCGGCAAATGCCCGGCGGGCATTCTGGACCTGTTCAGATTCGTGGGGGAAGCAGCCTCCGACGTAGAGGTCGACGGCTTCTTTGAATTCGTTTCTGAGGATGTGGTATCCCATTTTGTGGGTGACGGGTTTGAGGGCGCCGAATCTCTGGAGTCCGTAGTAGTTGGGGATGCCTGCGGCGATCTCGCCGGCGATGGCGGCGGTGGTTTCTGCGAGGTTTTGTTCTTCGCAGTCACGAAGGGTGATCCTGAATCTGTTTCCAAGCAGGTTTCCAAGGCCGAGGGAGAACTGGTGGGTCGCTACCGGTTCAATGATCATGTCTTTGATGTTGAGGTTGGCGATGGCTTCGGCGGGGACGTTGTAGAGGGAGATGTACTGGGTGGTGACGGCGTTTTTGTCTTTGGTGCCTGCCCATCCGATGCGTTTCTGGCTGATCCTTAACCGATCGGTGATCTCGTGCATGGCATGCTGGTGTTCCCAGGAACGTTTGGTGAGTTTGCAGATGGTGTAGGGGCCGGTGTTGGTGAAGGCGATCGGAAGTTCTTCGACGATGAAGTCTTCGGGGGTGGTCCGGAGGCGTCCGCCGATTCCCGGCCGGCTGGCGGCGTAGTAGCGCATGCCGAGGTCTATTTCGAGTGGGTGGGTGGATGGTTTCATTTTAGAGGAGGGGGAGGTGCCCGGTTATTTTATTGATGAGTTCGGCTTTTGCGGGTCCGATTCCAAGAGCGGTGATGGTTCCGGGGGGGATCTCGGTGTAGCCGGCGTCGATGATGAGGGAGGCAGGAACGCCTGCCATTTCCGCAGCGAATTTGAGTTCGTAGAGGGCACGTTCGCCTGAGGCTTTGAGGGCGACTTTTTTCTGGCCTTCCCGGAGCCATTCTTTTTTGTCTGCAAGGGAGGCTTTTTCGTAGGCGCCGATGGAGGCATGGGCGGCCTGGGCACACATTTTTCCGCAGCTGAGTTTTAAGTCGCTTCGGAGGATGAGGCACTGTTTATATTTGAATACTTCTTCTCCGCCGGTCATTGGTGTGGGTACTATTTGGGGTGAAGGGGGATAAAGTAGTTTATTGTTTCTAGAGGAAAAGAAGATTAGTTAAATCAAAATTATAAAACGGTAAGAGTGATCGAAATCAAGTCGAAGTTTCTTTACTCTCCTTTTTGTCTTTCATCCTCTCTGATTTTTTCATTACATCTTCTGAACGTGCAGCTTCTTTCAATAATTGAAGGCTCTTTGTCATCTTTAATGAGTCTGCAGCAATTACAGCAAGAAGATATAAGTCATATGTATAGTCATACCATTTTTCCAATGTGGGTATAGACATTTCATTTACAAAATTGTATTCATTTGGTCCTTTTTTATTATTATGTCGAATATCTATAGAATTAAACAAGAATCCCAAATCTGTAGCTAGGGCTTTATATCCAGATTCCTCTAATATCCGTCTTTCAGGTTCAAATGCATCTGCAAGTTTTTTCAGAATCTGTTTCTTTGCCTCTAAATTTCCCTTATTGCCTATATGGGTATATTCTATCATGTCGATTGCAGTTTTTTCATTTGGGGCATGAGACACAGCATTTTCTAAATTTTTATTTATTGGATATATTCTACATTTCTGAGTTCCAACATTTCGAATCGTCATGTTGAACTTAGAACAAATAATCTTAATATTATTAATAATATGACCATATAAATCGTGATTATAATCGCGTTTTATCTCAGATGGTTCAATATCAGCAATAAGCCTCATCATAGTATAGATATATTGTAGTGTACGAATTGCCTGCTCTTCTGATATTGAGTCAGGGATAATATTGGTGATACCAATTTTATTTTTATAACGTTCTACTCCCTCTATTCCCGCATTATCTTTCCATTTGAGAAAGAGGTATTGGTCTACATAATCTTCGAAAGATAGAGTAAATGGAATACCTTCTGGAAATATATCGTCAAAAAGTGCTAGAGAATTTTTTTTCTTAATTCCCACCGATTTTTTTTGAGAAAATGTACTCTAGAGAGCACGAATCTCTTCGGTTGTGTCATAGTTCTCTTTTGCAAGATCGTATATGCTTTTCATTTTATTCTAACCATGAACTTCAAGATTTCAAGTTTCTTATTTATTTGGTTTAAATAATTTACTTGTTTCTTGCTCATTATAAATATGCCCAAATAATTTTTGATATTCAGGGGGTATTGGTCATTTCCCTCCATAACTGATTATAGTTTTCTAAAGAGAAATAATACAAGTATGCACTTGAGAATTATTGAAAATTACTTCAATTTTTTCCACCCGCAGACTAGGCAACGCCCGAAAATCATTTCACCCCGGTCACGATATTTTCCGTCGTGCTGGAACCCACTATCTAGATTGAGCTGGATTTTTTGGGTGGTATCATTCATCACACTAAATCCACGAAAGAAAAACGAAAACACGAAAACCAACAAGATTGGGTAATAGGTGGATGAAGATCGCCCCCGTCCCCCACACAAAAGTTTCTAAAACCAACGAAATGCACAAAAAGGGGGATAGGGCGGAGGAATGGAGTGGGGTGGTGTATGTTTTAGGACGGAGAAGGGCAAGGTGTGGACTCCTGAGATAAAACCAACCGCGAATCGGCGCGAATCTCGCCCTTCGGGCTTTCAGAATCGGATTTGCTTATCCTCACTTGAACACGGCGTGCCTTATCGTCCCGCCGGTTCATCCCTCATCGGGAACGTTCGGGCAAATCCTGTCGGCGCCCCGGCGCCTCCCGTAAGGATATATGGATATTGTTTGGTTATTTTTGGGGTGCGGGGCCGCGACTTCGGCGCGGAGCGGCCCGCGGTGGATTGTCTTATATTATTGATGAGGATGTAGTTGTTCCTAAGAAGGATAGGAGTTTCAGCAAAATATCTGACTATCCTCTCTTCTCACATAACTTTATTCTGGAGTTTTTCTTTGCGTTCTTCAAACTCCTGTGATTGAGACGGCATACCATAACTTGTGTAATATCTAATAGCTTGATCACAGACACTCAATGCATCATTATATCTTTTGTTTTTCTCATAAATGATAACTAATCGCTCAAATGCAGGAATCCTTCCTGGGAAACATTCCACGTTTACTATTTTTGCATTAATTTCATCTTTACTATAAAAATTGGAGGACATATTTATTCTTTCAATCTCCTGCTTACGATAATCTATCTGCAGATTAGCTAGAGATTTTATATCTTCAATACAAGCAGCAATGCACTTATCAACATATTTTACATCGACATCACGATATTTATAGTAAAAATTCTGTAAGGCAATTAATGAAAAATGTCTTCCAACTGCATCATCTTTTTTTGATATAAATTCTTTCAGAAGTGTTTTTTCCAAGTCACTGTTAAATACAGGAATTACTTTTTTCTTAGGTTCATCCATCACTTTTTTTATTGATTCGCCATTTTTTCGGAGGGTTGCAAGTTTAACTTTAGTTTGTTCATGTGTTTCTTCCAACAAATCGTACACTGCTTTCTTCAATTTAAAATTATCAGCGATTTGCGGCACTTGGATACTCGTATCGATGATAGACATATTTGCAAAAATGCGGGTGTTTTGTACGTGCAGTTTTCTGTTCTCTTTTGCATTAATGAAATCCTTAATACTCAAAACATCTGCATTGTATTTTTGTTGTATATTTGCTAAGAGAACTTCTTCAAAAATGTCGGGATATTTTTTGATGTAATTAAGGTTGGTAAACTCAAACGTTTTCGCCATCCGCATGATGTCTTTAGCTGAAAGAGGAATATCCAAACCAAACATACATAGGAGATACAGATTATCGGAAAATATAAGTTCAAAATCATGATCGATTGACTGAACGAATTTCCTTATTAAATCTGGACGTTGTCTGTAGAGACCAGTCAATATTAGTGCATTTGCGGAATAACTTTGAAACGAACCATTCTGATGAACGTCCCGTAATTTCAAAACAACATCAAATGCCTTTTCATAATTTCCATTGAGAAGATGTCTCTCCAGTCCATAGTATAAGATGAAAACATATCCGATATCTGTTCCCGGTTTATACGGATTGGCAAGTAATTTCCAATACTCCCCTCTTTGTTCAGGAGTTAGTTGTGCATAGCTTGGATAATATGGAGGTCGTTCAACTTTCACAGAATCTTCAACAAAAGAAACAGGTAACTTGAGTGAAATTGAACTTGGTTCTTCCCCGCTCATAAAAGAGATTACAAATCTTACTCCTTCATATTCGTATATGCTCTCTTTCTTTTCTAGAATATAATTCTTATTTGGGCCGTCATTCAACCAAATTAAATCTCTAATGTCTGGATGAACAGACAGGAGATCAGGTCCTTTTTTTACTGGAATGTTTTTCATTTCAGTCAAATTTGTTTCAGCAGATTGTTTCCCAAATAAATTACTTAGAAACCCCATATTTTCCCTACTTGTTAATCGATCGCAATGGTATTTAATAAAACCCCTGAAATTTCTTGATCATCATACAAAAACCAGATCTCCTCGTTGATGATATTCTCAATCGTGCTGGATTCCTGTATTCCATAAACAATCTCCCCCCTCTCCACATTACACCCCCCCTTTTGTCACCAATACTATATACTTTTAGTGACACAAGTATACATACGATAATGCGGAAAGAAACCTACCATGAAAAAATCAAAGAGCGAATAACCACATCAAAGAAAGGCGCCATATTCATCATCTCTGATTTTACCGACATCGCCCCCATCCCAACGATAAAAAAAGTATTATCACGGCTAGTTCAAGACAAAACGATCCGCCGGATCATGCGGGGAATATATGAATATCCGAATTATAATGCATTTCTTCATGAATACGTCGCTCCTTCGCCCCATCAAATAGCAAAAGCTCTTGCACGCAATTTCGGATGGACCATTGTCCCCTATGAAGATGTTGCCTTGAATATGCTCGGGATCTCTACCCAAGTCCCCGCCTCATGGACATATGCTTCTGACGGCCCCTACAAAAAATACGCATACGGAAATGTCACGATACAATTCAAGCATACATCAAATAAAGACATCACGAATCTTTCAGAAACATCCGCACTTATCATCCAGGCATTGAAAGCGATCGGAAAAGATAAGATGAATGAAAAATTCATCAGACAATTATCCGACAGGCTCACCCCTGGAGAAAAAGCATCCCTCTTAGAGGATACAAAGCGCTCATATGCCTGGATCTCCGGAACGGTCAGACAAATCTGTGCATAAAAAACCATGAAAAATATTGCAAAACGCTTGTTATAAAAACGGAGCTGAATGTAGGTCGTAATTTGACCACCTTCCTGCTCTCTCTCTCTCTAAAAAAAGTGATTCAGTCATCCTTGCTCGCCGGCAAAGTCTGCATCAGAGCAAAGAAATGTTCCGGCTTGCCGGTACTAAAATAATCATACCAGGCTTCAAGCGTGTTTGATTCAAAAACACCTAAATGCTCAATGATCTGTTTCGCCCACAGCAAAGCTCCGGTGGAACCTGCCGTAATAAGATTGTTATCAGCTACCGACGGCTCGTCTCTATAATAACTCTGCCCTTTATACCCGGGAACAAACATCTCAAGAAATCCCGGTCCGTTACTGGTATGCGGACGCGTATCCAGCAGCCCAAAGCCGGCAAGTGCGGCGGTAGCTCCGCAGATCGCACCCACCGCAGCGCCTGCAGAGAGCAATTCGCCTGCTTTTTCCAGAATAGCATAATGCTTCGGGTCGCTCCAGGTATTTGCGCCCGGCAGCAGAAGCACGCTTTTTTCATTCACAACGATATCTTCGATCAGGCAATCAGGAACGATTTTCATCCCGCCCATCGTAGTGATCGGCTCCTTTGAAAGACTCACCGTTTTCAGCGAAACACGTTCCGCGCCTTTTTTGAAAAACCGCCCGGAATTCAGCTCCGAAGTAACATACCCCAGCTCCCAGTCGGCTAAAGTATCAAGAATATAAACATAGATCGTAAACATATATTTCCTCCATTTTCACTCTATGTATATTTGTGTGTCCTGAAACTATTTCGCTTTGTTTCTTTATATTTTCCAGCCATTTTTTACCTCGTCATCCAATCAGCCTGACAGTAATTCCATACATTGCTGCAGTCGAAAGCCTGTGCCAAAAATCACCTAATCTTCCACTCAAAAATCACCACTTCAACTCCAAAAACATCCTCAGCCCGCTAAAAAACTTCATCAAAATCCCATCAACCCCGATCCTCAAGAGAGCAAAATTGAATCGAAATGCCTATTTGCGAGCGGGACTCCCTCGTTTTTCACATACTTTCACGGCGTGAATCTGGGGAAAATGGGTCTGCGGCGGCTCTCTCTCCCAAATTTCCGTTCAGTGGGTCGGTATTTCGGCTGGAAAAAAGTCTCTATGCAGATACCTATTTAGTACAGAAAAGAGAGAGCGCTGTTGTATATATACATAAATACAGATCTCTTTATGTCCGGACGCAGTTTTGTCCGGGAAATCGTTTTTTGAATCTATATAGATAGATGCATAGATACACAGATAGAACCAGCGAAGAGTTCCCCCTATGCCGTTTTTCCTCAATATATTTAAGGCACTTCTCATCCTACATGAGACTCATGAAGCGAATCAGTGCGTATCTCCTGATTTTCGCCGTCATCCTCTCCGCCGGCTGCCTGCTCCCCGCAGTAAACGATTTCCCTTCGGAAGAAAACCTCGAGACACTGATCCTGCCGGCCTCGATCCTGAACGAAGAAATTACGGTGAACCAGACGATCTCTTCCTTTCCGGGTTCGTCCATCCTGGTACCTTACATGACGCTCGAAGGCACCTCCGGGAGATACGACATCTCCATCGCAAAAACGCTCGGGCCAAACGATCCCGTCGTGATTCTCAAAATCGAATCCGCTGAATATCTCGAGCTCATCTCCCATACTCCTCCTGACCGGATCATGATCCCGCTCAAATATATCTATGCTAATAACGAGAGCCTTTCCGCAACACTCGACCGGCTTGTCCCGGCATATACTCCCTACACGGGAGACGAGGATCTTTCCATAAACATCCTCTTCCCGGCCGAGGGCGGAAAAGCCTCTTACGGCGATGTCGTTCCGCCCTGGGGAGTTGTCCGTGCATTCATCTCTTCGAAATACGAGGTCGCCGACGTTTTTGTCCGGTCAGACAGTTATGGTGAGGAAATAGTCACGCCCCTCGACCCCTATCCGTGCGTCCTTGATCAGTATCCGGCAACTCCGGGTAATACCAGCATCACGCTTGTGGTAACTGATGTTCTTGGAAACACCGCAGAACAAACCGTGAACTTCACGCTTGTAAGGGTGGTCCCGGAGCCGTGAAGCAGAGGTCGTGAAAATGGTCATACTGGTATATCTCGGAATAGACCAAGATCCGTCAGAAAATCCTCATCAAACCGGATTCAAAATACCCGTACTATCCTCCCTATAACATACAACCCGGAGGATAAACCAGCCCTCCTCCTAAAAAAAAGCCGTGGGGGCGGGTGCCCCCTCACAATCGTTTAATGTCTGAAATGCCGTGTTCCGGTGAACACCATCGCGATACCCAGCTCATCCGCCTTTGCGAGGACCTCGTTGTCACGGATAGACCCTCCCGGCTGGATAAGAGCCGTCGCTCCGGCAGCGGCCGCCACTTCCAGCGTATCGGCAAACGGAAGGAATGCATCGGACCCGATCACAGTGCCTGCCATCGTTCTGCCGAACTCCGCGGCCTTCTGGATCCCGATCTTCGCCGAATCGACACGGTTCATCTGACCGACGCCGATTCCGACCGTCTCGGTCTTGTTCGCGTAGATGATGGCATTGCTTTTCGCATACTTCACCACTTTCCAGGCGAGTTTGAGTGCTTCGACTTCGTCCGGGGTCGGGGCACGCTTCGAGACGACCTTCCAGTCCTCAGTGTATGCCGGGGTCCTCTGCACAAGAACGCCGCCGTCGATCGTGCGGATCTCATCAGCAGGGACATCCGGCGGGAGAATTAAGAGACGCATGTTCTCTTTCTTCTTCATCATCTCGCGTGCCTCGTCGCTGAACGACGGGGCGATCAGGACCTCAACAAAGGTCGAGCAGATCTCTTTAGCGATATCGATATCGACAGGCGTGCTCATCGCAACGACCGAACCGTAGGCTGAAACCGGATCGACATCCCGCGCTTTCAGATAGGATTCAAGCTGGGTCTTTCCGACAGCAACACCGCACGGATTATTGTGTTTTACGATCACGGTCGCAAATCCTTCAAGCTCTCTGCAGAGACTGACCGCGGCGTGGACATCGAGATAGTTGTTGTAGGACATCTCCTTTCCCTGCAGAGCGCTCTGACCGGCGATGCCGGATGTTCCGTACACGGCAGCCAGCTGGTGCGGGTTTTCGCCGTATCTGAGTTTTCTGCCGTTTGCAAACTGGACGGTGTACACATCCGGGAACTCCTTGCCGATCCCATTGAGATAGTTGGAGATGGCGGAGTCGTATGCGGCCGTCCGGGTGAATGCTTTGGTTGCAAGCCGGAGTTTCTGCTCCGGGGTGAACCCGCCGTTTTTGATCGCTTCGATCGCCATCGGATAATCGGCCGGATCGGTCAAAACGGCAACATCCTTGTAGTTCTTGGATGCCGCACGGATCATCGCGGGACCGCCGATATCGACGAACTCGATGAGTTCTTCGAGCGGGAGATCCTTTTTGGACATCTCCTCGAACGGATACAGATTGACACAGAGGATGTCGATCTCTTCGATGCCGTGTTTTGCCATGACCGCGTCGTCGGTGCCTCTGCGGCCGAGAAGACCGCCGTGGACCTTCGGGTGGAGGGTCTTTACACGGCCGTCCATCATCTCGGGAAAACCGGTGTAGTCTGATACGTCTTTTGCAGGAATGCCCGCTTCACGCAGAGCTTTGGCAGTTCCTCCGGAACTTAGGATTCCAATGTTTTTTGCAGTCAGGGCGCGGGCGAGATCGAGGATCCCTGTCTTATCCCAGACTGAGAGCAGTGCGAGAGTCATTATCTATTACTATAGACGCGGGGGTTAATTAAGGGTGGCACTTTCCTTTCCGGATCGGATGATGAAAGTAATAAAAAACAGGACGGACCGGGTGTGATCCGGAGTATGCGGCCCTTGCATAGATCCCCGGTCCGGGGGTTATGGATATTGTGTGGGTGGGATAAACTCACGCTGGGTTGCGTGGAGATAAATCCTCACTTGGTCGCAAATCAAAGATTTGCTCCCCGTTTCGGATGGAGTGAAAGTTTTATCCTCACTTGGTCGCAAAACCTTTCGGTTTTGCTCCCCGTTTCGGATTTGGTGACGGTTTTACCGTCACCAAATCCTCACTCATTTAAAGATCCCGCGCTTTTTGCTGCGGCCTTCCTTCTCATCATCCTTCGATGAAGAAGGTCCGGCGTTTCCCTCTGCCTTCAGAAGCTTTTCATACAGCTCCTTCTCGGCCGAGGAGATCTTCTTCGGGACAGAGATCACGATCCTGACCAGCAGGTTCCCGTAGTTTCCGCGTCTGCGGACGCCTTCTCCCGCGATTCTGAGACGGGTCCCGTAGGCGATTCCTGCCGGGATCTTCAGCGCGACCTTCTTTCTGTTGATCGTCTCGATCTCCACCTCGCATCCGAGTACCGCCTGTGCCGGCGATATCTCATACTGCGTGATCAGATTGTCGTCCTCACGGTCGAACTTCGGATTTGCCACGACATAGACTTCGATATACAGATCGCCGTTTCTCGCGCCGTAATCTCCCGCCTCACCGTATCCTTCCATGCGAAGACGCATGCCGGAATCGATTCCCGCAGGAACATTGACCGTGACCTTTCTGCGGATCTTGGTTCTGCCAGTTCCGTTGCATTTCTTACACGGAGACTCCGGGATCTTTCCTCTCCCGCCGCAGTTTGGACACGGAGACTGGGTGACCATCTGGCCGAAGATCGAGTTCTTCACCTGTTTGATCTGACCCGTTCCCCCGCATTTACTGCAGGTCGTGGTCTTCTTCGTAGAACTGCCCGTCCCTTCACAGTCCGGACAGCTCTCCGTATGCATGACTTCGATCTCCTTCTGCGTCCCGAACACCGCTTCTTCCAGCGTGATCTGGATCCGCATCAAAAGATCGTCGCCCTCTCTTGGCCCGCTCTGTTTGCGGCCCCCTCCGCCAAAGAAATCGAAGATATCTCCAAATCCCGAGAAGTCCGCATTGAATCCTGCACCTCCTGCTCCTGAATAGTTGCCTTTCGATGCATTCGTGAAATTATCATGTCCAAGCTGATCATACTGCCGGCGTTTCGTCTCGTCTGAAAGAATATCATACGCCTCGTTGATCGACTTGAACTTCTCCTCAGCCCCGGGATCCTTGCAGACATCCGGGTGATACTTCTTGGCGAGGTTTCGGTAAGCCTTTTTAATGTCTGTCTCCGTAGCATTACGGGGCAAACCCAAGACATCATAGTACGATTCCGAGCCCATTTCTTACATTCCCAAAAAAAAGGAGGTTTAGTCCTTTTTGACTTCGTAGTCTGCGTCTACGACATTGTCGTCGGTTTTGCAGGAGTCACAGTTGCCTTCACATCCGGAACCGGCCGCTTTGCCTGCTGCCTGCTGTTCTTCCTGGATCTTCTGGTACATCTTGGAGGTCGCCGCAAAGACGACTTCCTGAAGGGCGTCCATCTTCTCTTTGATCTCTTCAGAGGATGCATTCTCTTTTGCAAGGACTTCCTTGAGAGCTGCAGCGCCGGAGGTGATCTTTTCCTTGTCGTCGGCGTCGATCTTGCCTGCGGTCTCTTTGTCGTTCACGAGTTTTTCCGCAGCGTAGACGGCGTTGTCGGCGTTGTTTCTAAGTTCGATCTCCTCGCGGCGTTTCTTGTCCTCTTCCTCGAACTGCTTTGCGTCACGGACCATCTTTTCGATCTCGTCGTCCTTGAGGTCTTTTCTGCCGGAGATGGTCATCGACTGTTCGTGACCGGTTCCAAGATCCTTTGCGGAGACATGGACGATACCGTTTGCATCGATATCGAAGGTGACCTCGATCTGCGGCATGCCGCGGGGTGCTGACGGGATGCCGGTGAGCTGGAATCTGCCGAGGCTGAAGTTGTCGCGGGCGAACTGACGTTCTCCCTGCACGACATGGATCTCAACAGAGGTCTGGTTGTCTGCCGCGGTCGAGAAGATCTGACTCTTTCTTGTAGGGATGGTGGTGTTTCTCTCGATGAGTTTGGTGGCGATGCCGCCGAGGGTCTCGATACCAAGCGTCAGCGGGGTGACATCAAGTAAGACAACGTCCTTGGTCTCTCCGGTGAGGACTGCCCCCTGAACTGCTGCTCCGAGTGCAACACACTCGTCCGGGTTGAGGGTCTTGTCAGGCTCTTTGCCGAGAAGGTTTTTGACGGTCTCGATAACGACAGGGACACGGGTCGATCCGCCGACAAGGAGGACATGGTTGATGTCGGAAGCGCTGAGGCCTGCATCTTTTAATGCCTGCTTGACGGGTTCGACGGTCTTCTGAACAAGGTCACCGATGAGCTGCTCGAACTTCGAACGGGTCAGATCGACGTCCAGGTGTTTGGGTCCGTCGGAGGTCGCGGTGATGTACGGGAGGTTGATGTTTGCCTTCTGGAGTGAGGAAAGTTCGATCTTTGCCTTCTCTGCGGCATCCTTCAGTCTCTGGTGGGCCACCGGGTCCTTTCTCAGGTCGACGCCTTCCTTCTTCTTGAACTCGTCGGCAAGGAAGTCAACGACGCGTGCATCGAAGTCGTCTCCGCCGAGACGGTTGTTTCCTGCGGTCGATTTGACTTCGAAGAGTCCGTCGTCAAGGGTCAGGATGGAGACATCGAAGGTTCCTCCTCCAAGGTCGTAGACGAGGACGGTGACTTCGTTTTCTTTGTCGAGGCCGTATGCAAGCGCCGAGGCCGTCGGTTCGTTGATGATACGAAGGACCTCAAGGCCGGCGATCCGTCCTGCATCTTTGGTTGCCTGACGCTGGGCGTCGTTGAAGTATGCAGGGACGGTGATGACTGCCTTGTCGACTTTCTCACCAAGATATGCTTCTGCATCCATCTTGAGTTTCTGCAGGATCATTGCAGAGATCTCCTGCGGAGAGTATTTTTTGCCGTCGATCTCGGTCGGGTGGTCGGTACCCATGTACCGTTTGATCGAGCTGACGGTTCTGGTGGGGTTGATGATCGCCTGACGTTTTGCAACGTTTCCAACAAGTCTTTCGCCTTCTTTGGAAAATCCTACGACGGACGGGGTGGTTCTGAATCCTTCTGCGTTTGCGATCACGACCGGGCTGCCGCCCTCCATGATGGCAAGGCAGGAGTTGGTGGTTCCAAGGTCAATTCCGATTACTTTGTTTGATGCCATTTTTAATACCTGTATTATTCTTTTTTCTTCGCTACGGCCACTTTTGCGTGACGGAGCACCTTTCCCCGGATCATGTATCCGGGAATGGCGATGTCGATGATCGAACCTTCAGGAGCGTCTGCGGGGATGCAGGCGACGGCTTCGTGGAACGCGGGGTCGAACGTCGTTCCTTCGATGAGCATGGGTTCAATGCCGTTTCTCGAAAGGATCGAGAGATACAGTTTGTGGATCTGCTCGAGTCCGTCACGAAGATTTTCGTCGTCGCTTTTGAGCGCACGTTCGAAGTTGTCGAGGATGTCGATGATGTCGAGAGCAAACTTTTCGTTTGCATATCTGACAGCATTTTCCTGATCGCGTATCACACGCTTTTTGTAGTTTTCGAATTCGGCTGCGAGACGAAGATGTTTGTCATTGAGTTCATCGTATTTTTTTGTGAGTTCGTCAACAACAGTGGTTTCAGGAACGGGATTCTCATCCGGGTTTGTGGTTTTTGCCTGTGATGACTCAGTTTTTCTGGGCTTCTCAGGCTCGGTGTGTTTGTCCATGGCTTTTCCTGTTTCGCTTGTTGCACATATTTGTTGTATTGCAGTTCTATATATTGTTTCCCATATCGGACATCAAAATGGCGATGCGGCCGAATGACTGGTTTTTTGGGCTTGATGTCATCTCATCAGGAGAAAAGTATCGAAAAATCCGGCATTTTTTCAGATATGCGCCGGTGCAGGACCGGCCGGCGCATTTTTATCCTGACCGCGGTGCTGTTTTTGCAGCGAAAAAACGGCCGGTTTCGTATCTGTATGACTGAGAAAAAGCGCGGCCGGCCCGCGGCAAAAAAAAGATGATCCGACCCCGGCAGATCACTCGAAGAGGTTTGCGAGGTACTTGGATCCCCAGAAGTAGATGAAAGGCATGGCGAAGATCAGGGCGATCCAGCCGATGAACGGGATCATCATGCAGATGAAGACGATCACGCTGAAGATGATCCAGAGGAGGATGAGTGAAACGATGTATTTGAGCCAGCCGGCTTTGCCGATCATGCGGATCAGTTCGCCGATCCGGAATGCGGCTCCAAATCCATTGCGTGCAAAGTTGACGATGGCAGGAGTGGCGAGCAGGGAGAACAGGAACGCCACAACGAAACTGAGGATGATCAGACCAAACATTAGGGCAATACCCGCTACTTCGGGTATTCCAGGAACGGAAGGATCTCCCGGGGTCACGGTGACCGAGCCGACGGTGAACATGCCGACCGAGACGAAGATGATCAGGATGATCGGAACGATCATGTAGATTATGCCGATGATGAGTGCAAGGAGCCCGTCGATGAAGGTTTTCCCCAGATTTTCGAGATCCGGTTCCTCGCTGCGCAGTATTTTGACATACACTCCGAAGACGATCCAGTCGACGATCGGGATGAGGTTCAGGATCGAAAGGATGAGCCAGGTAACCGGGCTGCCGCCGAGTTTATCTTTGGCAAACCCAAAAGATGCAGTTAAATTTTCTCCAATTCCTATTGACATGATGATTTCCTCTCAATGAATGAGACAGATAGTTGAAGGATGCAGAGATATATAAAACGATTCGCTGAATTGAGGCGGAGCATTTCGAACACCGGATGAAAAAAAAAGAAAAGTGTGTTTTGTTCTTACTCGAACAGGTTTGCGTAGAACTTTGCTGCCCAGACGATAAGGAACGGGTAGATGATCAGCATGATGAGCCAGCCGATGAAGGGGATCATGCCGAGAAGGCCGATGATGCCGAAGATGATCGCAAGTAAGATGATTGATATGATGTACTTGAGCCAGCCGGCTTTGCTGATCATGCCGAAGATCTCACCAAAGTGGAATGCTGCGCCGAATCCTTTGCGGGCAAAGTTGACGATCGCAGGGGTCATGACGAGAGCAAAGAGAAGGTAGAGAATGATTGCAAGGGCGAGAACGCCTGCTCCGACGCCTGCAACTGCGGCAGTCGATCCTGATGCAGCGGCAGCAAAGATACTTCCTCCGCCGAGGATCATTACGATGATGGTCGGGATAAGCATGTAGAGGAAGGCGATGATGAAGGCAAGCAGACCGTCGATGAAGGATTTGCCGATGTGTTCAACCTTCGGGTCTTCTCCGCGGTAGACCTTCAGATAGGTTCCCATTGCGATGAAGTTGACGATCGGGATAATGGTCAGGATGATCAGAAGGATCCAGTTACCTATACTTCCCATGAGTTTGTCTTTTGCATAACCAAAAGAGCCGGTTAAATTTTCTCCAATTCCAATTGACATAAGAATACCATCTCCTTTTTTGAGATAGTTTATAGAAGAACGTTCTAGTATATAAAATAAACGCTGACTTCTTTCAGATATCTCCGGATAAACGGGCTTTTTTGCACAGGAGAATGGGAATTGTCCCGGAACAGGACCTCCGGACCGGGAAAAACCATGTTCCCGCATGAAAAGCTTTCCAGCAGAGGATGCCTCGCGGCAAACATAAATCCTGCGGTGCGAGTGAACGATCCTGCCCCTCCAGGTTCGAAAACCGGCAGCAGACGAAGGCGGAATAAACGCATTTTGAAATAGGACTTACGCGGTGCTGTGATCTTGACCGGGAAAAACTGACGTACTTATGGGATGCACTTCGATTTCGTGTAAGGGATTAATGCTGACACAAGAGAAAAACCAGCCGCGAACCGCAAATCGGAGATTTACTCTCCGACTCGCTGTTGGTTTTTTCTCATGCTTCTCCACCCGGAATACTCCTTCCCGCATTGGATTGACACGAACACCGCGTAAGTCCTAAATGAAGAAAGAGCGCAGGAGATGTCCTGCGTTTTTCTTTTTGAAAAATATCGGATACTGCTCAATATGTCTGGTGCCTGGCCCAGAGTTCGTTGTTCTCTTTGATCGCATTATACGTCAGAACAAGGACTGCGATCCAGACAAGAATCGCAATGATCGCCGGAATGATCAAAAACGCGATAAATGCACAGATGATTTGTATGATAAAGAGGGCGATCCCGAGTCCTACACGTCCTGCATAGACGAGTCCGATCCCTCCAAGGAAAAACCAGAGAATAAGTCCAAGGATCATACTTTTTTTGCCGGTAACAACTCTTCCAAAAGAGGTTGTCGGCAGTCCGTTTTCATTCGCCATATATTCTTCACTTCTTACCGCAGATCAGACACATTTTCGTCCGGCGGCATGAATCTATATTATTTTGAGTATATTAAGGATATCGGAGATGCCGGATATGAGGATTCCGCTGCATATTTTGATCTGAACCAATCAGCCTCTTTTATGCGGCAGGGACCAAAACCTGAACAAAAACGGACCGAATCATCCGTTCATGACGCAGAATATAAATCGCAGGCATCCTTACTAATATAGATGCAGACATCATTTGCGACGTATGGGTCTGTACAAAACCATGCATGGAGATAATGTGGTAATTTATCATGAGAAATAAGAGCAAACTCAGAGGTGCAGCGTGAAAAGCATTTTTCCCGCAATACTCGCCGGTATTGCAGCATTTATCATCTATCTGATACTATCTGCAGGCTCGGCGCTGCCAAACGACGGGATCTTTATCTGGTCATCTGCAGAACTCATCATTGGACTAATTCTTTCGATTATAACCGGGTTGATATGTCGGAAAATCTGGGTTGGAAAAAGCTATAAAATGGCTAACCCGCTTCGCTGGCTCCTCCTGATCGTCTATATCATTCCGTTTCTAATCGAACTTATTATTGCAAATCTGACCGTTGCCGGCAAAGTCATCACCGGCAGAAACATCAGACCGGGGATCGTCAAACTCACTCCCGGGATGAAGACCGACGCAGGAGCACTGCTTCTTTCCGCTTCCATCACCTATCAGCCGGGAACGGCCAGTGTGGACGTCGATGAAGAGAGCCGCGAACTTTATGTCCACTGTCTGGATATCGGTGAAGACCCCAAAGGGCATCTGCCCGCAGATAAGATCTTTGCAAAGATCGATCTCGCCAAATGGATCAGGAGGATCACTCAATGAACGACATGTTCATGGTCGCCGCGATCATCTTCGTGCTGCTCATCTTTGCGTGCGGGGTCCGTATCTGGCGGGGTCCGACAAATGCCGACCGTATGCTCGCGCTCGATGTGATCAACATCCTCGTCGTCATCGTCATGATCACCCTCTCGCTCTGGTTCGAGCAGCCGGTGTTCATCGACGTGGCGATCGTGTATGCTCTTCTCTCCTTCGTTGGAACACTCTACGTCGCAAAACTCATTATGGGGGGTCTTGAATGATCGATATAATCGTAACCGTGTGTGTGGTGATCTCACTCATATTCAGCATCCTCGGGGTGATCGGTCTGTTCAGGTTCCCTGACTTCTACACCCGCATCCATGCCGCAGGGCTTGTTGGAAGCTTCGGCTTCCTTTTCATGGGGGCGGCCGTCCTCATCTATGCCGGCGGTCTCCTGCTTTCAGGCGACGAAGCATGGCTCAACTACGGAGCACATGTCCTTCTCGTCCTGATCGTCGTGGTGATAACGGGGACCACCTCCACCCATGCGATCGCCCGCAGTGCCTACCGGTCGGGGAACGCCCCGATCGCCAAAAACGACGCTCTCAAAGAGGATCTCAAATCCATGAGAAGCCGGGAGGAGAAGAGACGATGATCGAACTGTTTCCCGAAAGCTATGTGGTGCTGCATCTCCTGTTCCTCGCAGCGATACTCTTATGCGCAGTAACCGTATTTTTCCTCAAAGATCTCATCGCAGCCGCGATCGCCTTTTCAGCCTTCAGTTTCCTGCTCGCCCTTGAGTTCTTCCTTCTGCAGGCCCCGGATGTGGCCATCGCCGAAGCAAGCATCGGGGCCGGCATCTCGACGGCTATCATGATGATCGCCATACGCGGAACAAAACGAAAGGAAGGTGATGAGGAATGAAGGACTGCAGTTTCACGATCAGACCGAGATTTGTACTCGTGCTGGTCATTCTCGTCACGCTGATTCTTCTGCTGCCGGCTGTCGGACTCAGTTTCGGCGATCCGAGCATCTCGTCAACCGACCAGTATTACATCGACAACTCGCAGACGGAGACCGGAGCAAACAACGTAGTGACGGCGATCGTCTTCGACTACCGCGGATTCGATACGCTCGGCGAAGCGACCGTGCTCTTTATCGCGGTCCTCGCGGTCGCGATGATCTTTAGGAGGCTGCACAAATGACGATCGGACTTATCGGACGAAGCGCCGGACGTCTGCTCGTCCCGTTTATCTTCATCTTCGGCTTCTACATCGTGAGCCACGGCCACCTGACGCCCGGCGGAGGATTCCAGGGAGGCGCAGTGATTGCGACCGGCGTTGCACTGATCCTCGTCTGTTATTATTACCGCGAATGTATGGAGAAATTCATCCCGGTGACGAGCTTCAAACTCGTCGAATCGGCAGGTCTCATGCTCTTCATCTGCACGGCGCTCGCCGGACTCGTTGCCGCATCGGGATTCCTCTTCAACTGGCTGAACGCCTCGGGAGGGCTCTTCGGCAATCCGGTCGCCTACGGGATCAATCCCGGCGACCTCTTCACCGCCGGGATCATCCCGGTGCTGAACTTCGCGATCGGGATCGAGGTGTTCGGCGCACTTTCGGCCATTCTGATGTTTATGTTCGCCGGCCTGAAAGAGACGACGCAAAAAGAGGACGATGCACAGTTAACTGTCCAGAATATGGATATGGGTAAAAAAGGAGGGAGAAAATGATAGCAAATCTGCCGTTTATCGCGGTGGCATTACTTATGGGGATCGCGCTCGCCACCATCCTTCTGAAAAAGAACATGATCAAGATGGTGATGGGGCTCGCGATGCTGGAAGGAGCGGTCAATCTGTTCCTCGTATCCCTCGGATACCGGGAGAACGGCATCTCTCCGATCTTCACCAATGCACCCGAAGGCGCCCAAATGGTGCTCCCGACGGTCCAGGCGCTCACACTCACCAACATCGTTATCGGCGTCGCAACGACCGCGCTGATGCTTGTTTTGGTGATGGTCATCTACAAAAAATACGGGACGGTCAACTCGGATAAAGTACGGAGGCTCAAGGAATGAACGTTTTTTTCGATAATCTGCCGGCTCTGCTGATCGCAGTCCCTCTGTTCTGCGCATTCCTCCTCCCGGTGATCGGAAGGTTCCTTCCAAAGATCCGGGATGCCTGGATCATTCTTGCCTCGTTTGCAGCAAGTCTTCTCGCCGTTCTGACGGCGGTCGCCGTCTATACGAAAGGAACGATCGTGTATGTCTTCGGCGCGGCTGCGGGAACGTCTGCGGCTCCGATCGACTCGGGCGGGATCCCGTTTCGGATCATCTTCACGATCGACGGATTCGGCGCATTCATGCTGCTTTCCGCGGCGATCGTTTCGTTTGCGGTCGTTTTGTATCTCGTCGCCTCCCAAAAGGAGCGAAGCGGAAAATCCGAGTTCTATGCCCTGTATCTCCTGCTGACCGCAGGCATCTTCGGCATGGTCTCGACCGGGGATCTGTTCAACTTCTTCGTGTTCCTGGAGATCAACTCGCTTGCAGGCGCAGCGCTCGTCTCCTATCATAGGAGAGGAGGCATCGCCGCCGAAGGAGCGCTCAAATACCTGATCGTCAACACTGTCGGAGGCCTTATGGTCCTGTTCTCGATCGGCATCCTGTATGCCCAGTATGACTCCCTGAATATGGCAGTCATCGCATCGCAGATCAGCTTCTCGACTTTGAACATCGTCGCCCTCGTCCTCTTCATCACGGCACTTGCCATGAAAGCGGGATCGGTGCCTTTCCACTTCGCGACCCCCGACGCCTACTCGGTCGCTCCTTCGGGGATCACCGCAGCGATGATCGTGGCAAGCCAGGCTGGTCTTTACGGACTTTTCCGGATCCTTTTCACGCTCTACGGCGATATCTTCAACACTGTTACGATCGGCTGGGTCGTCATCGTCCTTGGTGTTTTGTCGATGGTGATCGGCGTCACGATGGCGATCCCTCAGAAAGATGTCAAACGTCTGCTCGCCTACCATGCCGTTTCGCAGACCGGATACATGCTCCTGGGAGTCGGCGTAGCATTGGCCGTTCTCGGCGATCCGATCGCAATGAACGCCTTCGGCCGGACGGCCATGGAAGGAGGCCTCTTCCATATCATCAACCACGCGATGTACAAGGGTCTTCTCTTCCTCGCGGTCGGCGCCGTGATCTACCGGACAGGCGTCTGGAGTCTGAACAAAATGGGAGGTCTCGGCCACAACATGAAATGGACGATGATCTTCTTTTTGATCGGAGCTCTCGCCATCGCCGGGATCCCGCCCTTCAACGGGTTCGCCTCCAAGCTGATGATCTACGAATCGGTCTTTGCGTTCAACCCGGCCCTTTCGATCATCGCGATGGTCGTTTCGATTCTGACGCTCGCATCCTTCATGAAGGTGTTCCACTCAATGTTCATGGGACCTCAGCTCCCCGAGTATGCGGAAGTTAAGGAAGTCCCGAAACTCATGATCGCAGGAATGGTCATCCTGACGGTCTTCGTGATCGGATTTGGTCTCGTGCCGGATCTTGTCGTGAACGGTCTCATTGCCCCGGCGGCTGATGCCCTCATCAATAAAGGCGCGTATATCACCGCCGTTTTAGGAGGCGGATTATGATCGGAGATCTTATCACCGGATACGGATTCTGGAATCCGCTCGTCTGGATCGTCGTCATGGCGGCGGCGCTTCTTTTCGCCTGGCTTATCTGGCGCTGCGGCGAGTCGGACTACGACCAAGGGACCGAACAGACGAAACCCTACCTCTCCGGAAACGACGAGCCCGAAAAAGGCGCCGTCCATATCAGAGGAGGGAACATGTACTGGGGATTCACGCATGCCCTCAAAGGATACTACGACAAACTTGTCCCGCTCCATTCCGGCGTGGTGAACGACTACCTTTCCTGGTTCCTGATAGGGGTCATCGTGATCTTCGTGGTGGTGATCATGGTATGAAACTCACCGAATCATTCAACAGATCGCTCTGGGTCTTCCACTTCAATGCAGGTTCCTGCAACGGCTGCGACATCGAGATCGTGGCGACCCTGACCCCTCGGTATGATCCGGAACGCTTCGGCGTGAAACTCGTAGGATCGCCCCGTCATGCGGACGTATTACTCGTAACGGGACCCGTCACGAACCAGATGGCCGACAAACTCCGCCGGGTCTATGCCCAGATGGCAGGACCCAAAGTGGTGATGGTCGTTGGAACATGCGGTCAGTCAGGCGGTGTGTTTTCGACATCATACAACCTGGCAGGTCCTGTGGATCAGATCATCCCGGTGGACGTGTATGTCCCCGGATGTGCGCCAAGACCCGAAGCGATCATAAACGGCGTTGTCACGGCGATCGCGAAACTCGAACGGCTCGAAGGAGGAAAATAATGGACGAAATATATACACCCGCGGAAGTGGCGGAGAAACTCAAAGCCGCACTCGGCGATTCTATGCTGGACTCCTCCATCAGAGTCAGAGCCGAAGGCGTGAAGAAACGCGAGAACAGCAATATCTGGATCACTATTCAAAAGGAAGCGATCCATCAGGCCGTCGAGGAGCTGATGAAGATCAGATATCCTCATCTTTCCTGCATCTCAGGATACGACAAGGGAGCAAAAGATCCAAACCTCCGCATCCAGTACATCTTCTCCATTTACGGCGGGATCGAAAATACAGAGTGCATGGTCATCATTTCGGCCGATATCCCGAAAGCGGATCCGCATATCCCGACGATCACCGATCTAATGGAAGGTGCGGCCTTCACCGAGCAGGAGAAGCGGGAGTATCTCGGCATCGTCGTCGACGGTCTGCCTGAAGCAAAACACAGATTCTTCCTGCCTCAGGACTTCCCGAAGGATGTCTATCCTCTGCGCAAGGATGAAAAGAAGATCCCCGACTCGATGATCAAAAACCTCTGGGCATGCGGCAGACCCGAAAACAGGCCGCCCGCACCTCTGGAGGATGAGTAAATGGCGAAGAATGCACCGTATATCGTCCCTATCGGACCGATCCACCCGGCCTTAAAAGAGCCGGTCAACATCGAACTGACCGTGGTCGGCGAAGAGGTCATCTCGGCAGACTTCACGCCCGGACAGACCCACCGCGGCATCGAGTGGATGGGTCTTTCCAGAAACCCGGTCCAGATCGTGCATCTCACCGACAGGATATGCGGTATCTGCGGCGTGAGCCACTCGCTGGCATTTGCAAGAGCGGTCGAGCAGATCGCCGACATCACCGTCCCCGAACGCGGCGATTACGTCAGAACGATCATCGCCGAGTTCGAGCGCATCCAGTCCCACCTGCTTTGGGCGGGAGTCGCCGCCCACGAGCTTGGATTCGACACGCTGTTCTATCTTGCGTGGAGGGTCCGCGAAGAGGCGATGGATGCGATCGAAGTGATCACCGGGAACCGGGTGAACTATGACATCATCCAGATCGGCGGAACCCGCCGGGACATCACCGAGGATCAGTATGCCAAGATCCGCACATGCCTGAACAATTATAAGGAGGTATTTGGCAACCTGAAGAAACTCTTCCTCGAAGACGCGGTGATAAGATCCCGCTGCGTCGGAACAGGCCTTCTCTCCTTCGAGACCGCGATGGCGTATTCCGCCGTCGGTCCGACCTCGCGGGCATCCGGCGTGACCGCAGATCTCCGCGTGGATTATCCCTACTGCGCCTACGGAGATCTGGATATCAAGCCGGTCATGCCCACAATCTACGGAAGCGATGTGAACGGAGATACCTATGACCGTATCGTGGTCCGCATCTTCGAGGTCGCCCAGTCGGTCGAGATCATCGAAACATGCCTCGACAACATGCCGCCGGGTCCGGTCGTCTGGGAAGAAAAAGTCGCCAAGATCCTTTCGACCTGCAAGAAGGCGTCGGGCGAAGCGGTCGGACGTCACGAAGCCCCGCGTGGCGAGGCGGTCCATTATGTCGCGCTGGACGGAGCGGAAGCGCCGACCGCCTGGAAGGTCAAGGCATCGACCTACAGTAATGCGCATGTATGGCCGATCATCCTGAAAGGCGCCCAGCTCGCCGACATCCCCGTCATCGTCGCCTCGATCGATCCGTGCATGTCCTGCACGGACCGGGTCGCCGTCACGGATAACGGGTCCACGAAGATCTTCACGAAAGAACAGCTCGCAAAGATGTCTTACGAGAAGTCCCGGAGGATGATGGAATGAACATCATCCTTTCCGCTGTCGGCGGAACGGTGGTCCTTGCGGTCTTCGCGATCTTCGCCGGACTGTTCCTCGCCGGGATCGACCGGAGGGTCGCCGCCCATATGCAGGCAAGGATGGGCCCTCCGCTTTCCCAGCCGTTCACCGATGTGAAAAAACTGTTTGGAAAACAGAGCATCGTCCCGGCTAACGCGATCCCCTGGCTCTTCAATCTGATGCCGGTCATCGCCCTCGCGTCCTCGATCGCAGTACTTCTGTACCTGCCGTTTGGAAGCCTTGCACCGATCCTAGGCGTTGCGGGCGATATGATCCTCGTGCTCTATCTTCTGATCGTTCCGTCGCTCGCGCTCGTGATCGGCGGTTTTGCCTCGGGCTCTCCGTACGCCACCATCGGCGCCCAGCGTGAGATGGTCTCGATGATCGCCTACGAACTGCCGCTCGCGGTATCCGTGATCATCATCGCCTGGAGACTGATGGCCGCGAATATCGCCGAGCCGTTCTCCTTTATGACATTGATGGAAACATCCGTCTGGGACGTCGTAGGACCCCTCGGGATCGTCGGTCTTCTGATCCTTCTGATCCTTTTCGCCTGGATCACGCCCGGCGAGCTCTCGAAGGTCCCGTTCGATACGCCTGAAGCGGAGACGGAACTTGCGGGAGGTATCCTGGTCGAGTATTCGGGCAGGAACCTCGGTGTGTTCTCACTCGCTCAGGCGGTCAAAACGATCGCGATGATCGCTTTCGGCGTTATCATCCTGCTGCCCTGGAACCTTTCGCCGGTCTTCGGGCTCACGGGAGTTGGAGCAGCGGCACTCGATCTGGTCTTTTTCTTCGTGAAAGTGGTCATCGTCTCGATATTCTCTGTAACGGTGATCAGAACGATGATGGCAAGATTCCGTATAACGCAGGTCGTGAAGGTCTACTGGTTCGTCTTCGGCGGCCTTGGTATCGCTGCGATCGTTCTTCTGATGCTGGATGCCTTTCTGATGGGAGGTATCTGAGATGTTTCCGATGCTCAAAGAGATCCTTGTCCAGTCGGTGAAAAAGCCGGTGACAAATCTCTTCCCGGCAGCACGCCTCCCGAAAACCATCACCGGATTTTTAGGGCAGGTCGGCGAAGGAAAAGCCGAACTGATCCCTCCGGTGGAGACGCCTGCTGCGATGCGGGGGAAACTGCTCTACGACCGGAATCTCTGCAACGGCTGCGGGCTGTGTATGAAGGTCTGTCCGGCCCATGCGATCGAACAGGTTGTGTACCCGGTCCCTCCCGCAAAAGAGGGGGAGGACAAGCCGCGTGCCCGGAAGAGGGTGCGGATCTATGTTGGAAACTGTATTTTCTGCGGTCAGTGCATCGACATCTGCCCGAAGGGAGCGATCACGCAGTCGCCGGAGTTCCTGCTTGCAACGGAAGACCGGTTCGCTGAGAGCCAGATCATAGAGTGAGAGCTTTGCAGACCGGCCGCAGACCCTGGGAGGAGCGGGATGCTCCTTCACTTGCTTTTTTTGCGAACGATCCTCTGCTGGCGCGTAATTTGCGGGCAGGTTTTCCTTCGCCTTACGGCCTTGAGGATGCGAAAGCGTTCATCGCGTTTTGTCATGCGCAGGATCCGGCGGAAAATCTCTGCCTCGTGATAACCGATGACGATACGGCTGTCGGCAGCATCGGCGTGTTCTGCCGGGGGAACGGCCGGGCAGAGCTCGGCTACTGGCTGGGCAGACCCTACCGGGGCAAAGGGATCATGACGATGATGGTGAAGGAGGTCTGCGGTCTGGCGTTTCATAGGTTTGCAATCGACGAGATCTTCGCTGAGCCGTATGAGTGGAATGCGGCATCGCAAAGGGTCCTGGAAAAGGCGGGCTTTGCGTATACGGGAGAGAAGGAGAAGTCCCGGGTGTATACGCTTGCAAAGGGTAGAGTGTAGGATTCGAAGGGAGATCTCTGGGATTCTTTTTATAGGTTCGGATTATTTTTGGTGTAATTCGGTTTCGTGTACGGGGGTTTTGGGTGTTATTCTCGCAAGGCATTTGCTTTGCTCAGCTGAGGTCGTCCGCTCTCAGCGTCCACCCCTCTCGCAAATCAAAGATTTGCTCAGCTGAGAGCGAGCCTTTCGGCTCACCCCGCCATCACACGAAATGCACGAAAACCAGACGAAAACACGAAAAAGAGAAAGATAAGTTCTCGAGGATACATGTAGTTCCCTCCCCCGTCCCCCGTCCCCCAACACCAAAAATCACAAAACACGCAAACCTTCGGTTTGCTCGGCTGAGGTCGTCGACTTCGTCGCCAACCCGCCAACGAAATTCACGAAAAGGGGGACAGGGGCGGATGAATGAGAGAGACTACCTAATTCCCCGCTTCTCTTAACCTAGGTCACCTCCCCGCCCCGCCAAATCCTC